>Ga0153947_1001678_pt1 | contig 10170 bp, 10 predicted proteins | sample TSNJ031MetaG_FD_104697 | JGI IMG/M metagenome (GOLD analysis project Ga0153947, IMG submission 104697) | Attine ant fungus gardens microbial communities from New Jersey, USA - TSNJ031 MetaG | ecosystem: Host-associated > Fungi > Mycelium > Unclassified | place: USA: New Jersey, Wharton State...
ATTTCGCATCCTGTCCCTTGGAGACGTTGAATTGTAATGCCAAGGTATCTCTCGATCGTCCCGGCACAAACGTTCTGCCTCTGGTGGTCAACGCGCTCACTACCGCAAGAAGAGAAAATTCGAACTCGGTCGTCAACCTGCCAACACCAAACTTGGTCCCAAGCGTATTCACACAGTTCGTGTCCGTGGAGGGTCTGAGAAGTTCCGTGCTCTCCGTCTCGACAGTGGGAACTACGCCTGGGGTTCAGAGCATGTTACTCGGAAGACCAGAATTATTGGTGTGGTAGGCGATCAAAGCGTTGCTTTCAAAATCGTCGGTGCTAGATTCTTGAACTAGGTGTATAACGCCTCCAACAATGAACTTGTTCGAACAAACACTCTTGTCAAGAGTGCCATCATCCAGGTCGACGCTGCCCCCTTCCGTCAATGGTATGAGGCCCATGTATGTTTTGTCTCGCACTCGATTGGTCAGTCGCATTCTTAACTTGCAACAGTACGCCCAGCCCGTTACCAAGAAGGGTAAGGCCCAGACAACTGAGTCTACCACTGAAGAACCGAAAAAACTTTCCAACCATGTACAGCGCAACCTTGAAGAGAGGAAGAAAGGTGTGTTTGTTGATACAGATTTCGCGAGTGATTTTCAATTTGTTGGCTTGTCAGATGCTAAAATCGATTCTCTGCTTGAAACACAATTTGCTGCGGGTCGTCTCTATGCTGCTATCACCAGTCGTCCTGGTCAGTCTGGTCGTGCCGATGGCTATATCCTTGAGGGTAAAGAGCTTGAAGTGAGTTGCCTTCCTTCTGTCAGTCGATCTCAGCGGATTCATTCTGTCGCCAAGTTCTACCTCAGGAAAATCAGGACCGGAAAACAGAAGCATGCTCATGTCTAATCGTTTTACTTGTCTTCCTATGTTCTATATTAGTTTTACAAATTCGGTCCCACTCAAATGCTTCAGAATTACTCCTAAGTAAGCTATGTGCTATGCCATGTCCGACGTCTTATGCTTGATGCAATCTCAAAAATCACAGAATTCTTTTTCTGCACCCTAGTACTTATACTAGTACATGTGACCAGAGTATGATTTTCATTCATTAAATACATCTTTCTTTCTAAAGTCATTGATCTATATACTGGTGCCCGATCGCCGTTTGGACATACTCCCACTTGAGTCTATATGACTTGGTGAACCCCACTGTAATAAATACTGTGGGTAGCAGTCGATGTAGGGCCCTCGGTTTGAGAAATTACTTGAGAAGCCGAACAACGTGTAGGGTATGGTTGTCTGATCGGACTTCTTGAGAATCCAGCTTGTTCCTGTACTCTGATAGAAGGTGTGAGGTGCTACACTTTGCTTTATTTGCAGCTAGATACTTGCTAGAATTGACCTTGCAAAGTGCATTGTGCCGTACAGCCTGTCACAAAGTCCAGAAGTAAATAAACAATAAAGTGTATTGGTAGCTTATTACGACGATACCGCTCTGGTAAGTTGCCCCGAAATTTCGATGCACCCTCACTCTTTACAGCTTTTCTGACTGCAAATGGTCCGATGTAAGGATAACTTCAGCACTCGAAGTGACACGAGAACTGAAGTGTACATCGTGCTACATAGCACCTTATATATGTGAAACTAGTAGCTGTTAGTGTCCATAGAGAATGTAAAATAGTGCCTAAATTACTAGATGACTGATGGCACTAATGAGAACAATAAGAGATGTGTCCAAAAAGACTTAGCACCAAAGATAGCATCGTTGCAAGTTTGCCAATCTAATATCATATACGTCGATTAAAGAAGCCTGAGGAGAGTTTTGAGCGTGTTCTCTATCGCCTTGACTCATGGAAAATGGGCGTGCTGTCCAAACTCAACTCAGGAGCGAGAACCCCAGACTCTTCAACGCTTCCGCCCACCTCTTAAAAAGCCGGGGAGACCAGGCAAAGATGAAGCAGTCGATGGGTGTGGAGGGACGTTGCGAAGGCGGAGGCTGAGTCAAGGGAGGGACAGCCATCTTCGTTGGCTAAACCGCTCAAGTAATGCGCTGTACGGACCCGAAACTTGATATAGCGGCACAATGGCTGCGAGTGGATGTTCCTTCCGATGTTAGGCCAGGAAGACGACCTGACCCGAAACCACCATGGATGTCGAGTGAGGGGAGAGGTGTTGAGCAGTAATAACTTGAGGGTGAATGGAGCGGGAGACTCGTCAGGACCGCCTCGCGGACGACAGCATCTAGGTTTGAATCCCCATCAGGTGCTTTGCGTTCCAAAATTACCAGAGAATCTCCACGATGCCATCACTGTTGACTACTCAAAGGAGTCCCAAAGTAAAGGTTGGCAAGGAAATGAGACAGGTATAGCTGTGCTGGTATCTGGTGACATGAAGCCTGGTGGATGGGCTAGTAGAGCGTGAAAAGAGCGGGGATTAGCAACTGGGGCAGAGACAATGCTTAGACATCGACGTGAGTTCAAGTTGTCCAGTTACTGTTCTAACGCAAACTGGATATATTTAAAAAATTATATTGGCTAGGATAACATTTGTCCCCACTGAGCATACCACTTAGAGTGTGACGTATATCCGACATTGTAATGGTGGAAATCCGTTCTGAAATTCAATCCGGGAACTGCTTCGTGCTGGTTCCCATTCCACAGTGTACTTTGGCCTGAATTCAATACTCCACTCATTCAACTTTGTCCGAAAGCTTAGCTCGAATGTGTTGGTGAACCAAGTTGCAGATCGATGATGTGGTATCTCTCTAGCTTCCAAGCCAACTTGACGCAATTCCAGGCAATTCCAAGCAGGTCGGCATCGCCAATGACATCCGGTCAGTCAGTTCTTTGTCCGGCTCTAAATCAAGTGACCGGATACAATGTTCCATATAGTGTACCTGACAAAGTGGTTACCGACTCGCCCTGCACAGCCATAGTATAGCCATAGTCCAAGTTTTGTACCAGCTTGGTTGAGAGCTGACTACGAGTAGATAGAGGAGCTAATTTTAGCCCTCTATAAAAACTTATGGTCGTTAGTGTAGACAGCGCGCAAGCTTATCTTCTCTGGAATCACCTTGACGACTATGACATAACACATCGAGAACCCTCTGAGAGGGCGTCTGTAGTGACGATGGCAGACTGCGTATAATGAAAACAAAACAACCATTCAACAAATACACTATTTCGAATTTCATCATGGCATATCACAAAAAGAGCAAGTACATGCCGAGACATCCTCTTCACACAAAACATCAACCAGCTCTCGGTCCATACAGCACCAACACCAACTCAATGCCAGCTCTCCGCACCCCACCCAAACTCCCGGTCAATTTCAACTCTCCGCTGCCATGAGATTTCATCAGGCGAAGGGGAGCAGATGACTTGAAGGGGCGGATACGTCACTGGAGTGTGAAACCGATAGAGCAGGTTCACCTGCATCGATAAGGTTTCGGCTCGTCCAACAGGCTTCTTGGCTACAGCAGTGATAGCTACTTCTTCCTGTGTTTTGTTGTTGGCATTGACCTCGAGATGAACTGCAAGGTATTCAATCAGCCGTTTCTTGATTTTTTGATCGGCGTCAAGTTGAGTTCGGGCTGTTGTGAGGAGCCAAATAACGGAGGATGTAGAGAATAATGATGTTGATGAGTTGGGTCGAGCTGCATAGTCAATTTGAGTGGAGTTGTCGATGAAAAGGATGAGTGGGCATACATTGAACCTGATACACCATTCTCAACGCTCCCTTGGGTTCTCCGACGCCTTCTCCATTCCCTGATGCCCATCTTCCTCTCCTCGGTGCCAGATTCCATAATGTCGATGTTTCTCTTAGTTCGGCAAACTGCTTCACATTGGTAATCGTCATCCGATTCACTTGTGGCACCATTATTGGGGGGATTAGATGCAGTTGGATTACTGACACCTCTTAGGAGGGCCGGCACTATAGCTGCGAATTGTTGACATCTGGATTGTTGAACACGGCTCAACAGGCGGTGTGAGAAAATGGAAGGAGGGGCGAGAAAGACCAGAAGCAACACAATATGTTGTTGTAGTCAGTATCGATGCTGCCGTGGAGGCTCAGAACGCTCAATCCTATCCACATTGGGCGCCAACAGAATGTTGCACCCATCGCAGGGCACCCATCAGAGGAGCTCTGCCGTACATTATGTCAGATCAAGCTGTGCGCACCATTTGAGATCTCATGCCCAATGTAAACACTACATGTGAGTCGCCCATGGAAAGGTCCACGGAATACATTTGCAGTAAAGGTTACCGGTAAATAATCCAGGAACCGAGACTGGTCAACAAAGTATGAACAATGTTTGCATGTTAGTACAAAAGTTTCCACAATGGCAATAAACTCAAATTATAATTCCTTAGCATATCAAGGAGAAGGGCATTTGTGAGACTGATGGGTAGTATGCATTATGTTCGTACATTTTGCATACATCACATCATGATTGCGACATGGTCCTGTGTCTGTTCTTAACTGCCTTGGCAGTCACATCACATTTGCATATGCCTATCGGCAAGCTTGCTGCCACTGATCGAGTGGTGATCATCATTCTGTCCCTGTTGATCGATCATTTCAGATACTTTGTTTGCCAAGACTTGAATATCGTGATCTTGCCGGAATTCCCTCTAGCCTTTTATGGATTGACGGATCAAACCATGTTCCCATGGCGTCTGCTGTAGACAATTAACATACTATACTTTGCTGGAAATTTTCTGGTAGTACTAAATGCTCAGCTCTTCTGGTCTTTGCAAAGTTTTGCAATGGATGGTGAAGATTCAAAAGGAATTCTTGTTGTAGTAGATAAAGATGATGAGGTTTGTGCCTGAAGAGTAGTATGATAAATGACAAACACCGAGGCATGTAGTAATCATATATCCGAATCATATTTGTCCCTGACGAGAAATCAAGATTTGCACTACACTCCTAGATTTTGAAATTCGGTTCCTAGATCGGCTTACCTCCCGGCCATCATCTAGTTGATGCTCAATATTTGTCCCTTGCTTACAGTTGTTGTTTTTTCATCAATAAGCTATCGATGGTCCTCGCAGGTTCACGCTAACTTTGCTGCACTTGCTTGCATTACACCGCTGCCGAGAGATTGAACTCGGCAAATTCTTGATTGGAATTATCTGTTTAACTACCATGTCTAGTAAATGCCATGTGGTGAGAGAACATATACAATCTTGAAATTGATGATGTAGACACTTGATCCCATCTCACTGGCCCTCCGACCGTGAGACATGATGCTGCATCTAAGCGTATCAAATACGCTACATTCCAAACACCAATCTGAGTTCCCATCCTAAGCTGCGAGTCCGACTAGCCCTCAGGGAGTACAAACACCTCCCCAAGAGCCCACTGATCCACCTACGACCACTTCACCACCAACTCCAACTTGTTATCCTCCGCTCGGTTTACGGTTACGTGCAGCCATCACCCTCGCACACAACCGAATACGCACCCCAACCTGGTTATCCTTCCTATTAGTCAATACCACCTCTACCTGCTCATCCAGGTCAATATACCCGGTATATATGAGGATGATGATGACCCATTTGTGATTGCGATTGCGATCGCGAAAGTATTGGCGAGTTCGAGATGGCGAGGTCGCAGTTGCAGAGGCTTGCGCCTGAGAAGCATCAGGGTTCAACATGGGCGGAACAGCAGCTGGAGGCCTGGAAGGCGACGAAATTCTTGCAGCCCACAACGTCTGGGGTATTGGGGCAGGTGGTGAATATCCCGACCTTATCTATACTATCCTCCATAACCACATGCACCACAGGTTCCCTTCAATTTATGCTCGTTATCTGCCACCGTTATCTCATGCTCCTCGCTTTGAAACTCTACCTCTGGTTCCATTAGCTGTATGCACACCTTATAGTCCTTATCCCCAACCTCCTTCTCGTTGAGCATCCCTTCCATCACTATCATCGCCTCAACACTACTCTTACTCAGGCGTGTATCCTCATGATGCTCCGTCTCCTCTGCAGCAAGTTCTTGCGTCTCACCGGCAATTTCCCATACCTCTTGGGTAGCATACAGTTACTGAGAACAGGTATCGAAGGGGAAGATGGTGCTCATGGGAGTGTGTATCGAGAAATCGGAAATTGAAAATCCCTGATGAATGGAATGTGTCACAAGCGGCGGCATCTTCCTCGCCACGTCTCCATCACTATGTCTCCACATACATCTTCACCGGGAGAATAAGAGAGAGGTGTTAGGCTTAGTGGAGTCAAAGAAGGGGCGGAAGGACTGGGTGCTCGAACAGGGCTCGTCAGCGGTATTACTGAAGCTATAAGTATGTATCTTGATTGTCAATCCAATCCAAGAATTGGTAGCCTATGTTGTCGCCATCCCCTTCTGTGTCTTTACGCTCTCAGCTCTGTCATGGGTCCTCTCCGGGCGCAAGTGGTTGAAGATACCAGACATCATTGCCGATGAAGGAGCTAAAGCCTGAGGTCGTGTCCTTGGAGGAATCCACCCTGAATCTCTTGTGGACAACTTGTCAAAAGCTCATCAAAACAAAATGTCATCTGATAGACCGCTGGACACAAAACCTGAAAGTTGACGGATCAGATTTTTGTCCAAGGTCTTGAAGGCCTACTGGCTTACGTCAATGATGTATTCTCCATCGAGCTGGAAGGCAACCTAAGCCTCTATGAGCCATATTGCATAGGCTGCTCTCCTCCTCTTTGACTTACTTGGTATCCCGCACAGTATTGAAAAGCAGCTATGGGGCCTAACTCTTCTCATCATCGGCTTACTCGTCGACCCCAACGCCATGACCATCACCATGCCTCCTGACGCAAAATCTGACCTGGTAGCTGGGGGATTCGCTATCCGGGGAAAACGGTTCACTCTCCGCCAATTCCAACAAATGGGAGGCTGGATCAATTGGTCATTGGATGCCTAACCCCTACTCTGTCCACCTCTACGGAAAGACTGCCGGGAAATCTGACGCTAACGCTAAGATCTGGATCAACAACGGCGTCTATCGTGAGCTCCGGTGGTTTGTCAACCACATCGAAAATCTCGACGGTGTTCGCCTACTCGAATCCGAAGAGTGGAGCCTCGGAGATGCTGTGCTCGCATGTGATGCCTGCCTAAACCGCATGGGTTTCTGGACCTCCCTTGATGGAAGGTCTCAGGGTTTCGTACACCGAGCTGACGATGTTGAGTGTAGTAAGCCTGGCGCGTGCTAGCGACTGATGTTTAATCTTCTGAATCACCGCCCGGATCTCCTGCGCCGTTCCCCCGTTTTCAAGCCTCTCATTCCATGCTGCATTCTTCAGGAGCTTTGAAATGTGATATCGTGAGTGATTATCTGATGGATATTGTAGCAGGCCAATGTATCGACTTTGATATCGGTTGACGGCAAGGCTGTGGACCGTGCGTGGGAAGAGGCCGTCTTGGCTTGACTCTCATACGTCCACCGCACCTCTCTTATACATCCACATACCATCGCGACATGAGCTTCGGCCCGACTGCTTTGAGAGTACTTGAACACTATACATCATATCCCCCTTCAACTGATGATGCATGGTTTGTGGTATACTCTGCGTCTATTGACAAATCCCCATCCTTTGCCTCCACAGGTATGGACCCTGGAACTCCATGCTCACTGTCCTATTCCCCGATGATTAGGGATTCATCATCACACCCCAGCGCCGCATTCCTGAAGATAGCCAAAGTCATATCCCTGACTTCGTTATTGAAGTCGTTAAGCTGACCTCTCCGCCTCTTACCTTTCGAACAGTTCTGATTGTAAAGATTAAGAATAGTCAGCACTGGCCTGGCGGGATCATTTCACTGGACAACCAGATATCGAGGCAAGCCGATGCTGCCTTCGCTGGCACAGCTCATACCAAAGTTTACTGGATTGGGACTATTGTTGAAGAATAGTGCGTCAGTGTATCAATTTGGAGAAGGATATTTTTGATTACTTAATCAGTAAAATTTGTCTTGCGAAAATTTTATTGTTTCTTTGACCTCGCATCTGCCTACCACGCGTTACATATATTATTACATTTACGAAAGGTTATGGCCCCCGAACGCAACCCAGTTACCAGTGTCTGGTCTTTTCCAAAATTAACTGGACAAAACTATTTTACCTGGTCTGAGCAGATGAAGGCTGCTCTCCAGGCTTGCTATCTCTGGCAATACGTAACTGGAGATGAACCTAAACCTCCCAAACCACCTGCTTCTCCTCCTGTACCAACTACAAAGGCAACAGTGGCTTCTACTCTGTCTGAATCTCCTGCCCCCTTGAAGCCTTCTGCCACTGCAGAATTAGATGAAGATGGAGATGCATTTTTCTATTCCCCAAATTATATTTGTTGGGAAAAAGGTTGGGAGTGTTATTGTACCTGGGTGCAGAGCAATGGTGCCACTATGGGTTTGATCAAGGGTGCTATTGACCCTTTCCAGTGGGGACATGTGTCTAGAGCTGTCACTTTGAAGGACATGTGGGGTCAACTATACCAGTTGCATTTTGTCACTAGATGAGATGTCAATGTTCATTACTATATCCAAGAAATTTGGAACAAATGTTGGGATGAACATGTCCCAATAAGTGACTACATTGGAGCAATGATACTTCTCAGGCAATGTATTTTGGAGTGTAGTGTTCCATTCAATGATATCTACCTTGTTAATGCTATTTGTATCTCACTTCCATTCACTGTGGAGTGGAAGGAGGTCAAATGGTTATTATTTAGTCAAGGCTCAAAACTTACCTTGGACTTGGCAATCATGGAGTTGAATGCCACATATGATAGATTGATAAATGATAAGGACTTAGAGAAGTGAGATAAGAAGGTAATGACAGAGCAGTTGACACTGTGTGTAGTGACTTAGCCTGAGATGACTTAATCACACTCCAAGTCTGAGTTGACAAAAAGAACTCAATAGAGTCCCCATTAGATTCTATACACTACTTATATAAGAACTTAGACAGGGATGCCTTAGAACTACTTCTAGTCTGAGTTGACAAGGAGAACTTGATAGAGTCCTCATTCAATTGCTATACACTACTTATACACCTTCTGTTATTTACTTCTATTTATAAAGACCTGCATATCTCCTTTGAGTCATTCCCTCTTGCATATCCATTGATTTCATAGTTAAATGAAAAGAAAAGAAATATAAATAATAACTTAGCCATTTGGCCATGTCATGACATCACCCCTCTCTCAAGATTCCTTGTCCTGAGGATTTTTACAACTCATAGTAGGGATTGCAGATATTCCCCATTTTATCATTATCTTCTTCTGCCTACTCCTTGATTCCCAAGTTTTCCTGCTCAATTTTCTCCTTTTCCTTTATTATTTCTATTGTTCTTTGTCCCCTTGCTCTTTCTCCTTTCTATTTCCTCCAATTTTTTTCCAACCTTGCCCAGTATTCCTTGTTGTATCTTTTATCTGACTATCCAAATAATTTTCTTGCTGTAAACCTTCCTGGTAATCTTCCTCTCCTAAATATCCCCTCTTTCTGTTCCTGTCTTTAAATATCTTCCATATCTCACCAATATTCTTTTTCAAATTCCTCAACTGCTTTTTTTGTATTTCCCAAGTTTTCTATTTCTTTCCAAGTATTGGATTCAGCTGTAAACCCTTTCCACCATACCAAATACTTGTTTTTTCCCCTTATCCATTACTTGTTCAAAATTCTTTTGACCTTCTATTCTTCTTCTCCCTTGATTATAACTAGAGCTGGTTACTTCTTTCTCTGCCCCTCTACTTGCCCTATATATCTTTGTATTCTACTAACATTAACTACCAAGTGTATTTTTACTATACTAGGTAGCTCTAATTCTACTGCATTTGGTAATGTGATTTTCTTTATTCTATAAGGCCCTACAAACCTCTCTGTCAACTTTTCCATTCTCCTTCCAGCTATTTGGTATTTCAAGTCCTTAGTGCTTAGCATCACTAAGTCCTCTACTTTATATTCATTGACTTCTGTTCTCTTTCTATCTATGTACCTCTTTATCTCCTCTTGCACTTTCCCTAGTGCTGCTTTTGCTTCTTCCTAGATTTCTTTTATTTTTGTTACAAATTTCTCTGCCCCTTTGTACTTTCCCTTCTTTCTTACTTCAAACCCTATCCTGGGATCTTGTCTGTAATTTGCCTTGAAAGACAATGTTTTAGTACTTAAGTGCACCTTATTATTGTAGGCA
>Ga0153947_1001684_pt1 | contig 10135 bp, 10 predicted proteins | sample TSNJ031MetaG_FD_104697 | JGI IMG/M metagenome (GOLD analysis project Ga0153947, IMG submission 104697) | Attine ant fungus gardens microbial communities from New Jersey, USA - TSNJ031 MetaG | ecosystem: Host-associated > Fungi > Mycelium > Unclassified | place: USA: New Jersey, Wharton State...
TCGAGAGAATCGCATCTGCCATACTGAATTTGCTCAGATCATGCGTACCGTAGCTGTTTTGTGCAACCTCAGCATAATTAACTTGCACAGCGCTGGTTGTGGAGATGGAAAAGGAATAAAAGGCGACCATAGCCAACAAAATGATGATTCCACTGAATAAAATGGAATCAATGAAGTAAGCGCCCAGTCGGGTACTCATATTTGCCAAATTTTCTGGTGGATCGGGATTTTGTTTCTCAATCACATATGTTATATGAGGTTCAGGCTGTTCACCTTTGAGGTCGTTTATTATGGTGCGTGCGATTTTTGCAGGTGAGCCCAATTCTGCTGCAATCTGTTGTTCGTTTTTCCCGTCAGCGATTCCGTTTTCGAAGATATCCTTGTAATCTGCTAATATTTCGGTCGCGTCACCTGCAGGCAGTGAATCTAACAAAGAAAATTCTAATTCTCTTAAAAATTCTAGTTTCGTCATTCTAATCAACTCCTATCATAATTTCTCACCTGATAACAAAAATCCTATATAAGTACAAGCCCGTGATTTTGGTCATGGGTTGTTGACAATCATTATGCACAGAACAATCATTTGTTGCAATATGGCGGTTATTGTCTGATAAGCAATCTGCTGTCCGATAAGCAATCACTTGTTTTAATGTGGCGGCTACTATTCAATAAGTAGTAGTCTGTTACAATATAACATATTACTATTCAATAAGCAATAGTAAATTATTAATTAGTAAAAAAAAGAATATAGTCGTTGAAATTTCAATATTTATCAAAGGAAATATAAAAAGTTGGAAGGGCTGTTATGTGAAGATTAACACGTTAGGGTTGACAATGTTGTAATAATTTTGTAATATATGACTTGTAATATAAGATTTGCACCATAAGAATTGTAATGTTACGAAAGGAATCCCAAATTATGAAAGAAAAATTATCACTCTCTTTATCGCACACTATAGATATCATTCGACAAAAATCCAAGGCTGCCTATGAAGGTGGCAAAGAAAAGGTAAATAGACTTTCAAGGAAACAATTGCTTTCAATCGGAGCAGGCGTTATGGGCATCATGGTCGTCGCTGTGGCAATCGGAGTGGTTGCAACAAATGCAGATGATCAAAAGGATCTTCAATTAGCAGACAAAGATGATGAAAATGCCTCGTGGGTTATTACCGTTGATGGACAGACGGTTTTAGGAGTTGCCACAATGAAGGACGGATCAGCCGTACTTGATGGCATTAGAGCTTACTATCAGACAGCCGGCTCAGAAATTGTGAGCATTGATTTTGTAGAAAATGTCGTTCTTGAAGCAAAGACGAAATCGGTGGCTGAAGATGTTGTCGAAACGGCGGATGTTTCAGTTATGAACGTAGAAGATGCGATTTCTTATATTCTAACAGGTTCAAAGGAACCAATCACTTATCTAGTTCAAGGAGGCGATAATCTTTGGGACATCGCCGCTAAAAACCAAATCAATATCTACGAACTGCAGGAAATGAATCCGCAGTTGGAAGCGGATAAACTGTCTATCGGACAGGAAATCTACCTTTATAAAACAAATCCATTTGTGACCGTCCAATTGACAGAAATCGTAACTGCAACGGAAAGAATAGAGTACGATACAGTTTATGAGAGCTCAAACAGCATCTATAAAGGACAAACAAAAGTACAGACTGCAGGTGTTTATGGTAGCAAAGATATTAAGACACAGGTTGTAAAACAAAATGGTGTAGTAGTAGCCAGCGCTTTGGTTGACGAAGTAATTACTGTCCAGCCACAAAGTCAGGTTACATTAAAGGGAACACAGACGATTGCAATTTCCGGTGGGTCGGGTATCCTTTCCGCACCGCTTGCAAGCATTGAAGTCTCATCAGCCTTTGGTTCCAGAGGTGGCGGAAGACATTTGGGTGTAGATTTAAGAGCTCCAAGAGGGACGCCGATTTACGCATCTGATGCAGGCACTGTCATTTATGCGCAATATTCCGGAAGCTATGGCAATATCATAAAGATCGATCATGGTGGTGGTTTGCAAACATATTATGCACATTGTGATTCCATGAGCGTATCAGTAGGGAATGTCGTTGCGAAAGGACAAGCTATTGGAACCTTGGGGAGCACAGGCAATGCGACAGGCGATGTTCTTCACTTTGAAGTCCGCGTCAATGGAGCAGCACAAAATCCGATGAACTATCTGTAGAAGGCTTGAATATAAATTTGAATAGATGGTGTATAACCGTTATTTAATAACCCGTTATTTATATTTGATTATTCACATATAATATAGTATAATTTTAGGCAGGTATATATACATACCTGCTTTTCCTATTTGTAAAGGAGGTACAATGGCAATTTTTAAATATATAAGAGAAGACATTCGCACGGTACTTGACAAAGATCCAGCCGCAAGAAATGCCTTTGAAATCCTCCTCTGTTATCCCGGCGTATGGGCACTCATATGGCATAAATTTTCGCATTGGTGCTATCATCACCATATGAAGTTGCTTGGAAGGGTTGTTTCGCAATGGACCAGATGGTTTACTGGCATTGAGATCCATCCCGGAGCAACCATCGGTAGACGTTGCTTTATCGATCACGGTATGGCTGTTGTGATTGGAGAAACCGCAGAGGTGGGCGACGATGTCACGATTTATCAGGGCGTCACGCTTGGAGGAACGGGTAAGGATATAGGCAAGCGCCATCCAACCATTGGGGATCGGGTGGTCATTAGCACGGGTGCAAAAGTACTGGGTCCTTTTAAAGTGGGAAATGATGTAAAAATTGGCGCAGGCTCTGTGGTACTCAAAGCAGTTCCGGACGGTTGTACTGTGGTTGGGATACCAGGGACAATTGTCAAGCGGGGCGAACACCACACGCAGGATATGAATCAGGTAGATTTACCGGATCCAATCGCAGTTGAACTTGAGTGCCTCCGAAGGCGCGTGGTCATGCTTGAGAATAAATTGCGGGAAACAAATCAAGACTAAGGTAGTGTGAAGGAATAAACTTACTCGCGCACACGGTCTAACATACAATCTGAATATGAAATCAGAATTACGGGAGAAGATACAAATGAAAGTATATAATACATTAACAAGAAAAAAAGAAGATTTTGTCCCAATCAACGAAGGTGAAGTCAAAATTTACGTGTGCGGACCGACGGTATATAACTATTTTCATATTGGCAATGCAAGACCTTTTGTCGTATTTGATACACTACGAAAGTACTTGGAATATAGAGGGTATCATGTAAATTTCGTTCAAAACTTTACGGATGTGGATGATAAAATCATTAATAAAGCGAAGGAAGAAGGCGTCTCGGCGAGCGAAATTAGTGAGAAGTATATTGAAGAGTACTACAAGGATGCGGCAGCGCTAAACGTAAGTAAGGCAACGGTACACCCGAAAGTTACCGAAAATATGGATGAAATCATCGCTTTTGTAAAAGGCTTGGTCGACAAAGGCTTTGCTTATGAAGTCGATGGTGATGTTTATTACAGTACAAGAATGTTTGAAGGCTATGGAAAACTTTCAAAACAGAATATCGAAGATTTAGAATCCGGTGCCAGAATTGAAGTGGGCGAGAAGAAGCACGATCCACTGGACTTTGCGCTTTGGAAGGCTAGAAAGACAGACGATGAAATCGCATGGAATTCTCCGTGGGGTATGGGAAGACCGGGCTGGCATATCGAGTGTTCTACAATGTCGAAGAAATATCTCGGCGATACGATAGATATTCATGCCGGCGGACAGGATTTGGCTTTTCCGCATCATGAAAATGAGATTGCACAGTCAGAGGCAGAAAATGGAGCCCAGTTTGCAAATTACTGGATGCATAACGGATACATTACAATAGATAATGAAAAAATGTCAAAATCCAGAGGGAATTTTTTTACAGTTCGAGATATCCTCAAGGAGTATGATGGAGAAGTAATGCGCTTCTTTTTGTTGTCCGGACATTATAGAAATCCAATTAACTTTAGTGATTTGCTGATGGAGCAGGCGAAGAACGGTCTTGCGAGAATGCGCAACGCAAAGGGCAATTTAAAGCACTTGATTGATACCGGCAGTGATTTGTATACTACAGAAGAAAAAGCAACGCTTGAAGCTCTTGGCGCATATAGGACGCAATTCATAATAGCGATGGATGATGATCTCAACACTGCAGATGCTATTACGGCAATTTTTGAACTCATTACAGCAATCAATACGGCGGTCAAGGATGGGGCGTCTAAGGAATTTTCTCGGAAAAGCCTTGAGCTTCTTACAGAACTAGCGGATATCTTGGGATTACTACAGGAAAAAGAAGAATCTGGTGAAATTGACGATGAGATTCAATCATTGATTGAGCAGCGTCAGGAAGCCAGAAAAAATAAGGACTTTGCGAAGGCCGATGAGATTCGGGATTTGCTGAAAGAAAAGGGGATTACTCTGAAAGATACACCACAAGGGATTCAGATTATCAAAGATTAAGATTAGTGCAAAACAACTGTACCGGGGAGAAATAATGGAAGCAGGTAATATGAACACAACTGCCCTAGCTTATATGGGAGATGCTATTTATGAACTTTATATACGTAGGCATGTCATTCATTCAGGGCAGACTAATGCGGACTTACTCCATAAAATGTCGGTACAATTTGTACGAGCAGAGGGGCAGTCGATGGCTCTGAAACAGATTTTTGAATGCCTTTCAGAAGAAGAGCAAAGTCTGGTAAAACGAGCGAGAAACAGAAAGACGATTTCAAAACCTAAAAATGTCGACCCTGTCATTTATAAACGAGCCACAGCGTTTGAGGCTCTTCTTGGATATTTGTATCTGACAGAACAGCAGGACAGGCTGGAGGAGATTATTGAACAAGCAATCGTAACCATAGAAAATACAGGAGCAGAAAATGGCGGACAATCAGCAAAAAAAAGAAAAAAAGACAAGAAATGTACTTAAAGATATGATATGGGATTACTATAAGACTAATAGAGAAATCACCAAGGGTTACGATGAGCAGTATAAGAAAGAAAAAGAGGAAGGCGGTCAGCAAAATAAAAAATGGACTGGTTCTGAAAAATTGTATACTGCAATTATTGTTATCGGTTTGATTTTGATTTTAATCAAATATGTTATTTTATAACGTAGAATGGAGGTCTAGGTCATGAGTAAAGCTGACCGGCTATTTGTAACAATGTGCACAGATATTCTAAACAACGGATATTCGTCTGAAGGACAGGCAGTAAGAGCCAAATGGTCCGATGGCGTTCCTGCGTATACGATCAAACGATTTGGAATCGTCAACAAATACAATTTGCAGGAAGAATTTCCGGCACTGACCCTGAGACCAACAGCTATCAAATCTGCTGTGGATGAAATTTTATGGATTTGGCAGAAAAAGTCCAATAATGTCAAGGATTTAAACAGTCACATCTGGGATGAATGGGCAGATGAAAGTGGTTCTATCGGCAAAGCATATGGCTATCAGATGGGCATCCGCTATCAATTTTCACAAGGGAAGATGGATCAAGTGGATAACGTGATTTGGCAACTGAAAAATACGCCGTATTCAAGGCGTATCATGACAAATATTTATAAGTTCGATGATCTCCTTGAGATGGGACTTGAGCCGTGTGCTTACAGTATGACATTCAATGTGACGGGAAATAGGCTTAATGCAATTTTAAATCAACGCTCTCAGGATGTTTTAGCGGCCAATAACTGGAACGTGGTTCAATATTCCGTGCTGATTCATATGCTGGCGCAGGTCTGCGGATTTGAGGCAGGAGAATTGATTCACGTGATTGCGGATGCGCATATTTATGACAGGCATGTGCCAATTATAAGCGAAATAATAAAACGACCACAGTATCCGGCGCCGAAGTTTCTCTTAAATCCGAATATCAAAAATTTTTATGACTTTACGATCGATGATATTAAAATAGAAAATTACGAGAAGAATCCGCAGATTACAGCGATTCCGATTGCGATATAAGATTTAAGAAGATTAAAGGAGATTTTATGAAGGCGATCGTAGTTGTAGATCAAAACTGGGGGATTGGAAGAGATGGCAAATTGTTGATTCACCTTCCGGGCGACCTCAAATATTTTAAAGAAAAAACTTTGGGTAAAGTTTTAGTGATAGGCAGAGAGACATTACAATCATTACCGGGCGGAAAGCCTTTGCCGGGCAGACAGACGATTGTATTATCCAGGGACGCACAGTTTGAAGCAAGCTGTAAGAAATGCACTTCTATGGGAGATTTATTTAAAGAGCTGGAAGGATGCGATATGAATGAAGTCTTCATCGCAGGGGGTGCAAGCGTCTATAAACAGTTCCTGCCTTACTGTGATACCTATTATGTTACGAAAATTTTTTCAGAACTCGATGCAGATTGTTTCTTTCCAAATCTAGATAAATTAAAAGGTTTAAAAGTCGTATGGGAAAGTGACCTTATGGAAGAAAGCGGTGTCAAATATCAATTTATAGAATATAGGAAGAAATGATGGAAACAAATATAATAATAGGGAGAAATCCGGTCATGGAAGCGCTTAGAAGTGACCGTGAGATTGAAAAGCTGGTCGTAGGGAATGGAGCAGAGGGTTCGATAAAGAAAATCATCGGTATGGCGAAGGATAAAAAGATTCCAATCCATTACACCGAAAAGACAGGATTGGATCGCATGGCGGGAGATGGGACTCATCAGGGCGTGATTGCATACGTGTCAGCCTATAGTTACTGTGAAGTAGAGGATATTCTGTCTCTTGCAAGCGAACGCGGTGAAGCGCCATTTGTCATAATCCTTGATAATCTTGAAGATCCGCACAATTTGGGCGCAATCATGCGCACAGCAGATGCTTCAGGCGCACACGGCATCATCATTCCAAAGCGAAGAGCTGTAGGTATTACAGAAACTGTTGTAAAAGCTTCGGCGGGTGCTGCAGAATATGTGCTTTGTGCAAAAGTTTCCAACATCGTGCAGACCATTGAAAAGCTAAAAGTGGCAGGACTTTGGATCAGCGCTTGTGACATGGATGGGAAACTGTATCATCAAGAAGATTTTACAGGAGCAATCGGTATCGTAATCGGCAGTGAGGGTGCAGGGATTAGTAAGCTGGTCAAACAAAAATGCGATTTTGTTTTATCCATTCCGATGATGGGCAGAATTGCATCACTTAATGCCTCTAATGCGGCAGCGGTACTGATGTATGAAGTGAGAAAGCAGAGAGATGGAAAATAAGTATATTGAATTCTCCGATGAGCAGCTCGTGCGTTTAGCACAAGAAGGAGATGGAGAAGCTGAAGAGTTTTTAATCGGCAAATATAAAGATGTGGTAAAAGGAAAGGCGCATCTTTATTTTATAGTGGGCGCGGACAGCGAAGATGTCGTTCAAGAGGGCATGATTGGAATATTTAAGGCCATCAAGGGTTACGACATCAGCAAACAAGCAACCTTTCGCACTTTTGCAGAACTATGCATCAACAGGCAGATTATCACAGCAATTAAAAGAGCTAATCGCTTGAAACATTCACCGCTGAATACATCGGTATCGCTCAACAAACCGATGGCGGACGGAGAACGGGCGAGTACGCTTGCAGAAACACTTTCCTGTGGCAGTGATACAGATCCCGAGGAGTTGCTTCTGTTGAAAGAAATTGTTGGAGTTGTGGTCAGCAATGGCGGTAAGATTTTTAGTGGTTTTGAAATGAGCGTACTAAATGAATATCTTCAAGGTAAAAGCTACACAAAAATCGCGGCGGACATGCACAAGGATCCAAAGACCATCGATAATGCAATCCAGAGGACGAAAAAGAAAATTGCAACTTACCTGAGGAATTAAAGCGCTTAGGATTAACTGACCAACCCATACCGGATTTTACGAAATAAAGAAGGCACTGAAAAAACGACTGTTTTCAATTTTGAAAACAGTCGTTTTTTCAGTGGTTCGAAATAAAGCGGGCATTTCTTTTATGTATTGATGAGAACGCTCTTTTAATTTGTGTTGACAATTCACGCTAAAAACATACAAAAAAATTATTAGAAAATTTTGCGAATATGTTGACTTTTCTTGGAATAGATATATACTATATAATATATATTATATATCTGAAATGTGAAAGGATGATGGAAAATGTTTAAAAATGTAATTGTAAGAAAGCCATGCAAGGCGATGGTGAAGGGCATCACCTCTGCACCAGAGCTTGGAAATCCAGATTATGAACTGGCAGTAAAACAGCATGAGAACTATATTGAAGCTTTGAAAAAATGTGGTGTCGCGGTTACTGTTTTGGAAGCAAATGAAGATTACCCGGATTCTTGCTTTGTAGAAGATACTGCAGTAATAACGAGAAAGTGCGCTATTATTAGCAATCCGGGCGCAGATTCAAGAAGAGGCGAAGCGTTGGAAATGCTTCCTACTATTCAGAAGTTCTTTCCGGAGGATAAGATTGAGTATATCAAATCTCCCGGAACACTGGAGGGCGGTGATGTTATGATGGTTGGTGACCATTTTTATGTAGGACGTTCCGCCAGAACCAACGAGGAAGGTATTCGTCAGTTTATTGAAATACTTGAGAAGTATGGACTGACCGGATCGGAAGTTCATTTGGAGCTAGTACTTCATCTGAAGACCGGTGTGAATTATATCGAGAACAATAACATGCTTGTCAGCGGAGAATTTATCGATAAACCGGATTTTGCCAAGTACAATAAAATTACTATACCAGAAGAAGAAGCGTATGCGTCTAACTGTATTTGGGTAAATGACAAAGTAATCGTACCAGAAGGATATCCTACTGTGGAAAAGAAGGTGAAAGAAGCAGGTTACGAAATTATTTTAGTTGATACTTCAGAATATAGAAAGCTGGACGGGGGGCTTTCTTGCCTTTCCTTGAGATTCTAAGGCGGTTTATTCGCACGTATTGCCTAGGAGTGAACTGACAGGGGTATTGGTTTGAGATTATTAAAGCTATTTTCCAAAAGATTAAAATAGAAAAGTTAAATTCTGAACTTTATTAATGGAAGGAGAAGGAAATGACAAATCTTAATGAAACGAAAAAGTTCAAGTTCCCCAGCAGTACAGTTATGCTATTTATCATCATATGCGCCGTGACGATTTCCACGTACATCGTCCCAGCAGGAAGTTTTGAAAATATTATAAATCCTGTGACTGGGAAGGAAATGGTGGATCCTGATAGCTTTGCATTTCTAGATCGCACACCGGTTAGTATATTCCAAATGTTTGTTTCCATCAAAGCAGGGTTTATCGACGGTGCTCAAATTATTTTTCTGATTGTCTTCGGTTTTTTCTGGGTGTATTCAATTATGCAGACAGGCGCCCTCACAGCGTTAATAAACAAATTGCTGGGAGGCAAAACAAAGGACAGTAAATTTTTCATTCCAGTCGTAATGATTGTCTTTGCACTGGCGGGTTCTACATATGGTGAGTTTGAAACGGTATACGGACTTATTCCTGTTTTTGTAGCTTTCTCTATCGCTTTGGGGTATGATGCTATTGTAGGGCTGTCCATCTGCGGCATGGCGGTAGCCGTAGGTTTTGCCTCGGCTACGACGAACCCTTTTACCATCGGAATTGCACAGTCTGTTGCTGAACTTCCTATTTTCTCTGGGCTAGTGTTCCGGTGGATCGTCTTCATTGTCATGGTGCCCATTGCGATTGTTTGGGTAATGCGGTACGCAGATAAGATCAAAAAAGATCCATCCAAGAGTATTGTAGTTGGTCTGGATTACTCGTCTTTTAAACTTGATACAAGTGAGCAACAAGAATTTACCACGACCCATAAAATTCTGCTTTTCGGAATGGTTGTTACTGTCGCATCCATCGTCGTTGGTTCCTTGGTGCTAGGATGGTACTTAAATGAAATGAGTGCCTGCTTTATTATATCCGGAATTATTTCGTCTATTATTGCAAGAAAACGTGCGGAAGAGATTGGAAATAATTTAGTATACGCTTTCTCAGAAATGGCAATCGCTATCGTCGTTGTAGGTCTCTCCAGAAGTATATTGGTTATTTTACAGAGCGGAAATATTATAGACACTGTTATCTATGGACTTTACTATCCTATGCAAAGCCTACCTAGTTGGGCTACGGCTGAAATGATGTTGGTTGCTCAAAATATTATTAATTTTTTCA
>Ga0153947_1001685_pt1 | contig 10134 bp, 5 predicted proteins | sample TSNJ031MetaG_FD_104697 | JGI IMG/M metagenome (GOLD analysis project Ga0153947, IMG submission 104697) | Attine ant fungus gardens microbial communities from New Jersey, USA - TSNJ031 MetaG | ecosystem: Host-associated > Fungi > Mycelium > Unclassified | place: USA: New Jersey, Wharton State...
AAGAGATGTCAAATTTACTAATGTTTCCATATACATTTTTAAATGGAATGTTAGCTGTTGCAGTTGCTTTAGGGATAGGTTATTATCATTCAAAAACAAAAAATGTTGATCAATTATACGGAGGAATGATATCCGTTCTTACATTTTTAATGGTTGCTACACAAATGAAAGATGGAATGCTTGATGCAACATACTTAGGAGCAAGAGGAATTTTTGCTGCAATTTTAATTGCTTTTACAACCGTTTTTATTTTAGGTGTTTTTGAAAGCAAAGGATTAACTATAAAATTACCAGATAGTGTTCCGCCAGCTGTTTCTGCACCCTTTAAATACATGTTTTCTGGTGGAAGTTGTATTTTATTATTTTACATATTGAATATGATTTGTCAATCATCATTTGAAATTGTAATTCCAGGACTTATCGGAAGTATATTAGCACCGCTATTTACTGCCTCTGATTCAATTTGGTTTGCAATGGGAGTAATTGTTTTAATCAATGGATTATGGTTCTTTGGGATTCATGGATTTAGTTGTATTTCAGGAATTTTAATGCCTTTACTGTTACAAAATACAGCATTAAATGCTGAATTGGTTGCTCAAGGAAAAGAACCAACACATATATTTACTTTTGCCTTATTATTATTTGCTGGAAATCTATACTGGTTTATTCCAATTATGTTTATGCGATGTAAGAGTCAGCAACTTAAAGCAGTAGGAAAAGTTTCTATTGTTCCTGCATTATTTAATATTTCTGAACCGATTGTATTTGGAGCACCTTTAGTAGGAAATCTTACATTGATTTTTCCATTTATCGGATATTCGGTTTGGGGAAGTGCCTTATATTATTTAGCAACTCAAATTGGATTTTTAACACCAGCCACTTCTTATGTAGGAAATATTATTCCACATCCAATCTTTGGGTATTTATGTACACAGGATTGGAAAATATTTATCGTCTTTGCTGTTCACTTAATTACATCCTATTTAATATGGTTACCATTTGTGAAAAAATACGATGCAGAATTGTTGGTACAAGAAACAGAAAAAGAGCTAAAAAGCGAAGTTTAGTAATAAAGAAATATGGGTTACTTGTTAATTATCCATATTTCTATTCTTTAAAAAAGGAGACGTTTCAATGGAAGAAGTAATTTTAAAATTAATAACTTATGGTGGAAATGCCAGAGGAAAAGCAATAATGGCTTTAGAAAGGTTGAAAGATAATAACTTTGAAGAAGCAAAAAAACTATTGAATGAATGTTCTGAAAATATTCAAATTGCTCATATGGCCCAAACAAAATTACTGCAACAAGAATCTAACGGAATAGAAAGCACTGTACAATTATTAATGGTACATGCACAAGACCACTTAATGGATGCTATGGTAGTGCGTGATATTGTAGAGCAAATGATAGAAATACAAAAAAAGAACTTCGATTTGATATGTGGTGAAGGAGTTGAGAAATAAATATGAAAAATAATTTTGGATCAGGTGATTTTGGAAAATGGATTAATGATGAATATGATATGCCTGCTTATCAATATACATGTAATCAGTATCAGATACCCGAGAAACTTCCATTAACTGGGAAGGATTCAATATGGGGGGATTATAGAAATCATTTCAGTCAAATTGGAAATGATAGAATTATCGGGTTAATTTCAAACTTTGGATATATTAAAATAAGACAAGATGAAGGAGGAGTAAAGTTCTTAAATGACTATAATAAAGAAAATAATCAATATGCTGGGGGATTTGGTTATTTTACTGTAGGGGAAGATTGTCTTAGTACATTTTATCAAGAACAAGAGAATTTTATTAGGCAATTTGGATGCGGATACTACTTGAAAAAAACGTGGAATGAAAAATATGATGTTGAACAAGTTGTATATGCACCATTTGGGGATGATCCTTGCCTTATTTCTAAAGTAACAATAAAAAACAACTCAAATGAATTTATAAATGGAAAATGGTTTGAATATTGGGGTAATGAAGTATACCAACACACTTATCGTCCTGTCAAGTACTGCCATTTAAATAAAAAAAAGATGGATACGGTGTATCATTTTAGAAGAGAGTTTACGAAGAATTTTTCTAGAAAATATGCAGAACATAAAAATGGGGCTGTTGTAAACTATCAATTTAATGGTTATAGTTATCCTGAAAGAACGGATTATTATCCATCAATTCAAGAAGTGAATGATTTTATCGCTCCAAATGTAGGCGATAAATCAAATTATGAAGATTTAAATATTCCTACTATGTTTGTGCACTGTTTAACAGAAAATGAAAATACCAAAGCAATATTCAATGGAACAGATTTCTTCAAAAATCAGGATATGTTAAAACCTACAGGTGTATTTTCAAATGATATTAATGAAACAGAATATGATGCGTTGATTCTTTTAACAGAATTTGCACTTGCTCCTGGCGAAACAAAAGAATTATATTATTTAATAGGATATCTTCCTGAGGGAGTAAAGATGGATAATCTTGTTGCGAAGTACAGTATTGAAAGAAACAGATTGTTAAAGACTACAATGGAACACTGGAGTAATGATTTAACAACTTTAGAAATACTTAATAATAATGAAGAATCATGGCTACTTAGAGAAATAAAATGGCATAATTATTATTTAAGATCAAGTTTGACTTATGATCAAGCATTAGGAAATCATGTGTTATCTCAAGGTGGTGTGTATCAGTATATTCAAGGACATCAATGTGGAACGAGAGATGTATTGCAACATGTTGCACCGTTTATTTACTCAAATCCAGAGATAGCTAAAGAAATACTTGATTATTGTCTAAAAATGGTTGATGAAACTGGATGGATTTATGATGGAATAACAGGTAATGGTGTTATTTCAGATGATGATCCTAGAGAAGATAACAAACACGGATCTGTTTTCTTTTCACAGTTTATAGAAAATCAAAAAGAAAATGAATACGGAAAACGAGTAGACAACAAGGTTCCTGTTGAACAAAGATTCGATGATGAAGAATTATGGTTATTTTGGTTAGTAAGCGAATATATTTTAGCGACAAAAGATTTTGATTATTTAACGGAAATTAAAATTGGATATTTTATCACAAATAATAGGCCAAGAACTGTCCTAGAAATTTTAATTAAATGTTTTGATTATATAAAAAATGAAATTGGATTAGGGAAAAATGGATTAATACGTTTATTATGGTGTGATTGGTCTAGAGTGTTATTTCATAAAAATTACAGAGAAATAAGTAAAGAAGATAAAAGAAATGCTCCGAAAATTGCAGAAAGCGTATTCACATCTTCCTTGGCTGTATATTGTTGTGAAAGTTTTGTGAAAATACTAAATGAGATTGGTAATCATGAAAAAGAAAAAGAAGTGCAAAAGTTTACTTCAGATCTTAAAATTTCATTGCAGCAAATTTGGAATGGTAAGTGGATGCCAAGAGCTTGGATTTCTGATGAATATGGATTTGTAGGAGACAGGAATGAATTTTTAATGGAGGGGCAACCATGGACGTTAGTGTCTAAATCACTTCCAGATGAAGAAGCAAAAATATTAATAAAGAATATCAAGGAGATAGTCATGGATTCTTCTTCTATTGGGGCGGCTAAACAACACCTTGCTCCTCATATAGATGAAAAAAGCATCGATGGTTGGGTATGGTGGTCGCTAAATGGACCATTAATTTGGGGAATTGTACCCTATGATCATGAATTAGCTTATAAAGAATATATGAAGAATAGTTTAGCTGTTCATGCTGATCATTATCCATATGTCTGGTTTGGAATTTGGAGTGCGGGAGACAATTATACTTCTTTCTTATCGGAATATCCTGGATATACTAGATGGGAAGCGAACATATTAGAAGAAAAAAAGAGAGCACTAGAAGGAGATCTAATCGATCATGAAACACCTTGTGCTTTGAATTTTCCAGTGGGGAATCTTCATGCACATGCATGGCCTTTGTATGATATTTTCAAATTATTACAACTTGAATTCAGCGGTGCAGGCGTAAAGATGACACCTTCTATTCCTAGAGAAGAATATAAAATTAAATCAAAATTAATTGGTTTTGAAAGAGAGAAAGATAAGATTTCCGGCTATTATTATCCTGTAGTACCTGGAGAGTATACAATTGAAGTAGATGTCAAGAATTTAAATATGGTATTTAAAAAACTAGTAGTGAATGGTGAAAGTATTGAAATAGATTATAATTCTACTACCATTACATTTAGAGGAAAAGCAGATAGGAAACTAGAATGGTGTTTAATGTAAATAGCATCAAATGATATAGAGGGATGACAATGGATAAAAAATTGGCTTATCAGATATTGCAAAGATTAAAATCAAATAAAACAATAACAAGTAATAATCTTGCAGAACAATTATCGACAACGAATTTTTATATTCGAAAGGAAATAGAAAATCTAAATATGTTATTAAAAGATGATATCGGTAAGATTACAATAAAAAGAGCAAAAGGAAACGGTTATACATTAGAAGTCTATAATCATGAAAAGCTGGAAATTTTTATGAAAGAACAATTGATATTTTCTGACGGGAATGATCATTTAACTATACCAATCCAGAGAGTTAGTTATATTGCCCTTATTTTTCTTAATGCTAAAGAAGGTATAAAATTAAATGATCTAGCTGAAGAAGTAGCTGTTTCTACAAGACAGTTGAATAATGATTTAAAAGAAGTCAGAGCTTTATTCGCAGATTATTTATTAGAAATAGTCAGTCGACCATATTATGGAATGATTTTAAAAGGGTCAGAATTTAATAAACGTTTATGTATGGCTAATTTGTATGTCCAAAAATGGGTGTTTGCTGGAACGGATGGAATGAATAGAGTGTTTTTGAATGCAGAAATTGAACATCAAATTGAAGAAATTCGGAAAACTATTATTAACGAAATTAGAGAAGCTCAAATAGAGATAGCAGATGTTACAGTTGAAAATTTGACAATTCATATTTTGATTATGATAAAACGAGTTCAACAAGATCATTCTTTAGATAACGTAGAAGAAGCGAGTGTTCTTGCATTATCACCAAATGAAATCGCATTATCAAAAAAAATACTAACTCATATTGCCACTGATTTTGAAGTAACTTTTACCCAAGCTGATTATGAATACTTAGGTCTCCATTTAGCTGGGAAAAGAATATATTTAGATGAAGATAGACATTTAATTTCAATTGAAGTAAGAAGGTTAGTAGATGAAATAATTAAAGAGATAGATGTAATATATAATACAGAATATTTTAATGATGATTACCTTAAGATGCGATTATGCTTACATATGGTACCCTTGTTAATCAGGGTAAAAGCCAATATTATTTCAAAAAACCCTTTGTCAAAAGATATTAAATTAAAATATTTGTTCTCCTATGAAATGGCTTGTATTGCCGGCAGAATAATTAATAAAAAGTATGGTGTAATCCTTGAAGAAAATGAATTATCCTACTTGGCGTTACATTTTGAAATTTCTCAAAACCAGATAGAAACAAAACGATATAGAGTATTACTCGTAGATCATACTAGTAAATATAGTTCGGAAATATTAAAACAACAAATAGACGGGAATTTTAGTAAATATATAGAGGTGTTAGATGTTTACCCTATGAACAAATTAATAGAGATAGATTTAGATAGTTATTCGTTTATTTTTACTACTGTTTCTATACAGGTATTTACAAAAACACCAGTATATAAAATAAATAACTTTATGGATTTAAATGACGAGTCATTGTTATCTGAAGTTTTTGAATTAGGGGATACAGCAGATAAAAGAATAAGAAAATATTTTCCAAAAGAGTTATTCCTTCCTGAACTAACAGCAAATTCGAAAGAGGAAGTCATACAACAAATGGTGAGATACATTGCAGGTCATATCGACATACCAGATAACTTTTATGATGAGGTAATGGAAAGAGAAAAAATAGCATCTACTGATTATGGTAATCAAGTTGCTCTTCCACATCCGGTTAAACTATTTGATGAAAGAACCTATACATGTGTAGCTATTTTAAAAAAGCCCATTAAATGGGGTGAAAATATGGTGCGTTTAATTCTGCTTAATTCAATTGGTAAAACAGCAGAGGATTTACAACCATATTATTATGTAATCACAAAATTTATTGTTAATCAAAAGAAGGTAAAAGAATTAATTGATACTCCGGAATATGAATATTTTATTAGTTTGTTATGTTCTAACGATAATAAGGAATAAATTTCATAAAATTAGTGAAAGGAAGAATGCGATTAATTATGAAAAGAAGAGTAAGATTTGATGAAGTCATTATGGGGAAGTTTTTAGAAAGACATGATTTAGTATATGATAAACCAGCTGCTGTTTGGGATAAAGGAGTACCTTTAGCAAATTCACTTGTTTCAGCATTAATTTGGGGAGAAGACAGAATTAATGTCACTTTGAATCGACTTGATGTATGGGAAATGAGACGTTACCAACCCGATCCTGAAAAATACAAATGGCGTTACTTTGAAAACTTGTTGAAAGAGGATAGAGATGACGATCTTGATGGGTTAGTACAAACACATGATAATCCAGGTCCAACTGCACAGCAACTTCCTGTTGGCCGTTTTGAAGTATCCACTAAAGGAAAAAGAATGGACAATTATTCTATGAGATTGTCTTTATATGATGCGATTGCTAATGGATGTTATAATACGGAATATGGAAGTATCCAATGGAGATGTCATGTATCTGCAAAACAGCCTGTAATCATTTTTAATTATAAAATATATGGTGATGAAGAGGTAAATATAAAATTCCGTTTTTGTTCAGAATTAAATGAATATAACCAAGAATACCAGGAATTGTCGATTATTAATCCTAGTCGTGCAGGCGGAAAATCTTTAAATGGAACCGCAAAATTAGTTAGAGGATATAAAAAGCTACCTGAATTCTCCCAAATTTTAAAGGACTGGGGATATCCAGCACCAGAACGTTTCAAAGAGGAGGAAGTTGAGTGCTTTAAACAAGCCATTCCTGAAAATGGTAATTATGCTGTTGCATGGACAATTTTCAATCATGGAGACAATGAAAAATCAATCATTGTTAGTCTTGCTAGTGATCCGGAAATTGGAAAGGCAGAAGTTGAAGCCATTAAGACTGTTAAAGGAATGGCTACTAAAGAAAGTTTGGTTCTTGAGGTAGATGAACATAAACGTTGGTGGCATGATTTTTATCCGAAATCATTTTATTCTATTTCTGATACTAAACTTGAAGGGTTGTATTGGATTAATTTATATAAATTGGGCTGTCAAACAAGGAAAGAAGGAATTGCTCCACCAATGTCAGGACCATGGCAACCAGATAATGGAGTTGCTGGTTTTCTAGGTAACACTTATATTTGGAATACACAACAACAGATGAATTTATTTGGAATATATACAGGAAATCGTTTAGAATTAGCAGAAACAACTTATAATCTTTTGATTGACAATCGACATAAGATGGCAGAATATTGTAAAAACTTCTTTGAAGTAGATGGAGAGTTTTTGCCACACTTAACCGATTGGAAATTAAATTGTCCTAATTTCACTTCAGACCATTTTGAGTTGATTTCTGGACCATGGATGTGTCAATTGATGTGGAATCATTACAGATATACATTGGATAGAGATTTCCTGCGAGATACTCTTTATCCAATGATGCGTGCACAATGTAAGACCTTGTTAAGTCTACTGGAAAAAGAAGAAGATGGAAAATTGCATTTTCCATATACAATGTCTGCTGAATATCCACCAAACAATTATGGAAATAAAGTTAAAAAACGTTATGAAAATCGTTATGGGCCAGATGCAACATGTGATTTAGCTTATACACGATTTATGTGTGAGACTTTAATAGAGGCAACTGAAATTTTAGGAATTGAAGATGAGGATAGAGCATCATGGGAAGCAGTAATTGAAGATTTATCACCTTTTTGCCTTGATGAATTTGGTGGGTTAATGGTGCGAAGAGATCAACCATTAATATCGACACATAGACACCATTCACACCTTTTTCCTATCACTCAATTATATCAGATTACCTATGATACTCCAGAAGGTAAAAGTATTATTGATAGTAGTCTACGGGTATTAAAGCTTATGGGTACTGGTGAATGGATGGGATGGACATTCTCTGAAACTGCAAAAATTGCCTTGTTAGCTGAAAAACCTTCATTAGCATATTCGATGCTTCATGACTATAGTGATAAGTTTATTCAGGAGAATACGTTTGACTGTGATGGGTCTAATAATGATTCTGCATTTACTATTCATAGTAATATTGGATTAACAGTTGAAAGTGATGGTATGTTCAATGATGCATTACAAGGTTTTGCAGTGCGTAGCTTTAATAATACTATTTATGTAATGGATATATTGCCACAGTCATGGCTAGATATCAGTTTCTGGAATTTTCGTACAGAAGGAGCCTTCTTAATAAGTGCTCAAAGGCGTGATGGAATTACTGATTTTATTTCTGTTTATTCTGAAATGGGTGGAACAGTTCGGTTAAAATCATGTTATGGTGTAGATATCGATATCATGTGTGATGAAAGAATGATTAACTATGAAACAGAAGGGAATCTAGTAATATTTAATACAAATCAAGGGAATGAGTATATTATTACAAAAGCTGGTGAAAGAACAGATAATCTACTAATATCTGCTGTAACTCCATATGAGCATGAAATTAATTTCTTTGGAGTTAAAAAAAGGAGTCGTTATTAGTTTATGAATACTAAAATCATAATTGGCTTTCAATGCTAAATGATATTTCTTAAAAAAGTTTACTAAGTCACAGATAGAGAATAGATGAACATATTTTAGACTGAAAACAAAGATACGAGTCATAGTTACTTGTATCTTTTTATTGTTATCGTTATTATGAGATAGCGGTTAGGCTACACCTTGAATATACGCGATTATACAATAATGTTTTCATTAAACTGGGAAACCGTAGTGAGTACATTATGTCTCTATAAAGTGCAAGTATCTATAACGAAAAATTGTCACTCGTTACTGCAAAAATGTAAGTTTAAAACAATTGATAATTATTATAATGAAAGTATAAGGAGGTTATAAAAACACAAGTGAAATCATGGAAGGGTATCTAGCCAATAGGTGGAATTATACTTATTGTGGTATCTGAACGGTTTGTACAATTACATAGTCAAAATATGTATATTACTACTCAAATACAAAACATAGGCGAAATTGATGACTGGTATCGGTTATATGTTTCCTGTTATTGTATCCGTAACAATTGCATCAGCAATTGCCCAGCTAATGGGTGCAGCACTTGGGATAGTGATTAATACAGAAGAAGCATTAATGAGTTCCAATATACTGTTCAATTTCTAGCCTGAACTACGCAAGTAGCTTCGCCATTGTATCAGAATTTAATGTATCCAATATTCGCTGGATATTTAGCTTATTCTATTTCGGATAGATTACCTTTTATTCTGTCTATTTTATTGTTTCACAGATTTGTGCTATAATTAACAATAGGAATTACGAAGGAGGATAAACATGTATATTGGTAATCGTTATCAGTTTAAAGAATATGATTCTTATCTTATTAATCATGAAAATAAGGATAGTAAGGAACTTATTCTTGAGGCTGCTACATTGGTATTTCCTTATGTATATAAGGAAGAAAAAACAGTGATATTTGCTGGAAAAGGAAATAATGGTGCGGATGGACTTTCATTAAGTTGTTTAATGAAGAAAAATAATCAGGATGTGTGTGTTATATTTCTTGGTGATGTAGATAGTATGCAAGATAATATCAAATTTTATTTATCAAGTGCAATTACATTAGGAGTACAAGTATATCCTGCCAAAGAAATTGATGAAACTCTAGAAAATATCATACGTAATCAACTTTCTTCTGCGACGCTTGTTGTTGATGCTATTTTTGGTTTTGGATTTATTGGCTCACTAACTGGAAAAGAAAATAAATGTGTGACATTAATTAATGATTTTTATCAAGGGAGGGTAGTATCTATTGATGTTCCAAGTGGCTTAGATGTCGATCGTGGTGTCGTAGCAAATAATGCTATTATTGCAGATATCACAGTTTCTTTTGTTGCGTGCAAACTTGGATTTTTAAATCCTGCT
>Ga0153947_1001686_pt1 | contig 10119 bp, 7 predicted proteins | sample TSNJ031MetaG_FD_104697 | JGI IMG/M metagenome (GOLD analysis project Ga0153947, IMG submission 104697) | Attine ant fungus gardens microbial communities from New Jersey, USA - TSNJ031 MetaG | ecosystem: Host-associated > Fungi > Mycelium > Unclassified | place: USA: New Jersey, Wharton State...
CAGGTAAAACAGTCCATTTCAATTTCATCTATATTGGAGCTTGTAAGATCCTTCGCTGTAATCTGCAGTAAATCCATATAAGATCCATCCTTCATTTGGAAACAGTTATTTCCCGGATCGTATCTGGTGATTCTTTCTTGTTTCCGGATGTCTTCGTCTTTGATCTTTCTTTCTCCCACCGCATTCTTCCCCCTTTTGATATATATATAATTGTTTGGAGCGCATCCAATATAAAACAATTGCCTGGTAGTTTCTTCTTCCCGGATTAGAATTACTTGGTAGTACCATCATGATTGCCATGATGATCGAATATATCCCGTAAAGAATCCTAATATTAGAATGGACTAAACCTTTTAGAAAAAATGCAAGACCACATATAATTGCAATTAGAACCAAATCCTGAAAATATATCCATCGAACTAATTTGATCTCGCTCTTAATTTCTTTAGTAACAATATATTTCATTAGTCATCCAGCTCCTTTATATTTGTCTTATCACTCATAGCTGTATCTGTTGGTGCTGATCTATCCGCTCGATTTAACATACGGCTTCCACTACCTGGCATTTGCTGATCTGCACCGGTGCGTCCTTCCATATCAGTTCGACTCTGGCCTCCTTGACTGCTCATACCACCGTTGCGTTCCAGTTTATCCATTGTATGATTATGTGCATTTCCATTGTCATTGATATCTTGATCCATCTGTTTCATATTGGCTTCTGCAGAATCATAAGGATTGTTTCCATCATTTCCACTCATATTAGAATCTGCCATATTCATATTTCCTGTAGATTCTCCGGTATCTTTGGTAGCGTCTGTCGATGCATTATCCATACCACCTTCGGATTTATTTGCTGCAGAGCCATTCATGTTAGATCCATTCGCTCCAAATCCATTTATGTCGGAACCATCTTCATGATTAGACTTGTCGGATGTTTCCTGATTCATTTGATCTGTGTGATTATTATTTGAATCTCCTCCATTTTTCATCTCGGATAATGCCTCTCTTTGTTGTTTGATATTAGAGCGCATATTATGGTTCGCAGCTGCTCTAAACGGTGCTGCCACCATATTTCCAGCACCCTTAGCCAAATGATAAGCGGTAATCATTTTTCCAACAGCTCCATTCAGCCCTGCATCCACACCTGTCAGTTTTTGCATTACATTAGCTCCATCAATGACACAAAACGCAATAAACAAAGTCAATATGGCTTTTGTAAAACCATTCAATTGTATCCCAGATACTGAGGTCAAACTATTTAAATAGCTTGTAAAAAAAGAATATGTTTTTAAAGTGATTGCTGTAAAACACAACGCAATATATCCATCCCGAATACTTGTAAGAACTTTTATCACCTTCTGGGTTGAAGTCATATCTGACGCCATAAAGGGCAGCAAAATCCGGCTGGTCAGCAATTCATAGATAATTCGAATCGCTTTGTATGCCAGACAGATGAATACAATAATTAATGCTGCCAGACTAATCCAAGCAATCCCATAATTAAAGGTATAACGATAATAAAATTGATTTCCCAGATCCGTATCATTTTGGCTGTTCCACCCCCAGCCACTACTAATTTCCCCTAAGGAATAATCTCCATCTGTATCATAGACCAATTTTTGCTTTAAGATATCCTTTGCATCCTGTGAGGCTATTTTGTCTGTTTTATAATTAATCACTTCATTAATATCAAGGGCTTTGAGTTCTTCGTTGGTCAAATCTTCATGTACAATATTTGAGTTCGGATTCATATTTTCCATACCGTATTGTTTATCTATGTAAATTAAATCTGTCAAATTTTCGGATATAATTGTCTCTGAAGCAGTGGTGGGACTGCTACTTTCTACTGAATCTTTAAAATACTTTACACCTTGATTCAGCGTCGAAAACAGCCATTGAGATGAGACAAATACAAAAGCAATAATGAGGATACTATATATAAAAGAAAACTGCTTCTGTTTTCCCGCTATAAACATGAAGCCAAGGATCGTAAGGGTACAAGTCATGATCAAGGTTAAAACCCACTGATATCCATCAATAAAATTAGTAATCTGATCAAAACTCGTAATATCTATCAGCCCAAAGCTGATATCATATAAATCCTGGCAAGCCTTAGCTAGATAATTCAATCCTTTTGTTATAGCCCAGCCAATGCTGCGTAAAGCTGACAAAATAAAATCATTTGTACGGAAGTAATCTGCATTCTTTTGCAAAAACTGGATAATGCTTTCTTCTGTCATTTTATGCTGCTCCCTCCTTGCTCCTAATCACTGCTAAAAGTGCATTTGCTTCCACTGTCTCTGCATCTGTAAATTGTGTTCCATCTGCTTTTTTCTTTTTATAGAAAAAGTCTTCCAGCTCCGCTATCGATGTTTCATCAGTAATACCATATTCCGTTTGATAATGGACTCCTAAAAGATGCTGTAGCATCTGATTAATGTTAGCCCTATCCTGAACATCCTGTAGTCGTTTAATCTTAATTCTTCCTGTCTCCTGCATTTCAAAACTGCGGTTAATATCCCACACAATTTCTTTATAAGCAATATGCCCCCGGCTTTCTGTACATATTTCCATTAGATTCACTTCATTTGCATTTTTATATTTATCCGGGAAATACTCATAAGAATATTTCAAATCCCGACCCGATTCTATTGAATTAAAAATTGGCCTCGGTTTAATTTTATTTCCATGAATATCTCTTCGCTTCATAGTGCGGTGAATGACACACTCTCCTTCTTGTAATTCCATCAATTCTTGGGGGTAGATAAGTGGCTTATCATCCACACGCTCTGTAAAATACTTTTGTATCGATAATTTCCCACCAGCCCGATCCACATTGATATAAGACTCTGATCCGATCATATCTGAAAATTCCTTCGTAGTATCGTTAGACTTTGACTGAATGAAAATGTGATTTCCGCAATTACCCTTAATCGTTTCGGCTCTTTTCTCGCCATATATCTCCACCAGCTGTTCATAGTTTTGAATTGCAAAATCAAACGAGATCCACATTCCCAAGCCATAAGATACCATCGTATCAAGCATCTGTATTTCCGGCATATTTCCGGCTTCATCGAGGATACATTTTACCGGTCGTTTGCATTGGCCCGTATGATCGTCACAGGCTTTTCCCAGCACATAATACATCTGCCGGATAAAGATTGCCGGAATTTTATGTAACGCTTCATCATAGGACGGAGTTGCCATAAATACTGCAATTGGCTTCTCTCCAAATCCCAGACTCATAAAGTCCAAACTGGATTCTGCGGTCATCTGTGCTACTTTACGCTTTGTAAAGATGCTAAGTTCCTGCAACATCTCCGAAAAAACTCCGGATTTAGTTTTTCCCGGAGCAATCTGAACCCCAAGGTATGCCAGGCTGGCCGGATCATCTGCAGGACGGTTTTCAAAATATAAATCCAACATAGTTTTGGTTCCGGTTTTATTAATCGGCTGTCTCACCATTTGACCAAAACCAATTATCATTGAGTAAACATTTATGGTCTTTTCATTTTTATTGGTATAAATAAAGGGATTCTTTTCTTGGTCTTCCGTAGAGAGCCTTTGCCACTGTTCATACATAATCTGGTTATCTTCTTCATCCGCTCTTATTGCATCATCTACAGATGCTAATATCATAGCTCTGAATAAAGCACATGCCGAATTCGTAAAATACTTCATATCTCCACTGGACTGACTCACATCAAACCAAGAATAGGCAAAAGAATCCGTTACCATTTCTGCCGTATCATAGTCTTTCTTTTTCCATAATTCGACCACTAAAGATACAGGATTATATCCCATTGACAAGGAGGGGTTAGAGCAATTAAGCAGATATACTATATAACCCCTTCTTTCCAATTCTTCTTTAAAAAATTTATAATGCTCCAATTTGCCATCATTGATAAGAAGTGATGGTAATATTCCGGCTCTGGAATAGGTTTCTATTGCAGATTTTATAAACAGCTCACCCTTCCCGGATCTTGTGATACCAATTTCCAAATTGTTTACTACTGAATCATCTATGTAAATAGAATCTCCTATGGCCGCTATCCGGATCCCGGGCATACCTTTATACCGAGTATCAATCATCGGAATTTCCTTGTATTCTTCCACAATCTCTTCTGTGGTTGTCCATCTGGCCGTACCTTTCTGACCAAGATTAAACCAATCCTCGGAAAAAGATATCTTAAACCTATAAATAATCATGACATCAAAAACAGCTAGAAAAAGGAGAAATATGGTTGCGGTTGCTATCGTAAAAGATGGATGAAATATATGCTTCCAAGTCAAAAAATCCGAAGCAATGATCTCTCCTTTCAGCACCCTTGGCAAACTTATTAAAATCGAACTGAAATAATTGACAATAAAAAAGAAAAATAAATCTATTGCAATTACAATCACCAAAAGAGTGTATCGATTCGATAAAAAGTGATTTAAGCGCATTGTCTTACGTTTGTTTTTTAATGGAGCCAAAAAATTGTTTTTGAATGTTTTTTTCTCTTGCATCGATCAATATACTCCTTTTTCCTAAAATGCTGACTAAAATGCTGACACTAGACTCTGAATCAAAGAAGATGCTCCATAGATTAGAGCTAAACCTAATATAATCTGAAAGATATGTTCCTTAGCCCACTCTGTCATTTTTCTTGTTCCAATAATCAAGGCCAAGCCAACGATAGTAATTGCTGCTATTGCGAAAGTTACCCCTAGTGGAAATAACTGACTCGTTGTAATATTACTTATCCAATTCTGAAATGAACTCATTCTCGTCCCTCTTTCTTTTCTTTCTGTTTTTTTGCTAATACATACAAAAGTGCTACGATTAAACCTATAACTAAAAGGATTCCGACTCCTGCCATGACATAGTACATCACAGAAGTTTTGGGTGCATCAGAAATTTCATAGTGATATGTAGCTGTTGCTTTGATCTCATATTTATATTGTGTTTGTCTATCGTCTACACCTTCATATTGCAATCTATATTTAGCCCCCTGTGTTTCTGTTAAAGTACCTTCGTAATTTGCCCTATAAAATTTCACATATTTTTGGAGCGTCGCTCTTGCATCACGCTGAATACCCCCATCCGCATTATATTCATCTGTCATCCAGTACACATCTGTTATTCGTCCTGTTTCTGCACTCTCTCCGACCGATGCAAGCAGATCGCTTTCATACCCTGATAAATCGGGAATATCAGCCTTGCTTATCTCTTTACCACGCCATATGTACCTGTCAGCATCATAATCAATAAACGTTATATCAATATAAGATGATACCCATGTGCCGCTATCCAGCTGACTAACACCAACCAAGTTGCAAATAACATCATGTGTTACGCCTGTTAAATTACTTGTTACTTTCATTTTTTTCTGTCTTGGTACTGAACTATCCGTAACCGCATAGTCATAGTCTGTATATGCGGTTACGGTCTGTATATGCGTTGCGGCTTCTCCAAGTGGAATTATTTCTACAAGAGTATACTTAATCCCATCCTCAACAAGTTCCTGTTCTGGTGCAAATATTTGAATATCAGTAACATTTTCACTTTCAACGATTTTTTTCAGAACATTTTCACTTAAAATGGATTTGTTTATGGTTTTATAGCTGATAGAATCAAGCTTGTACTCTTTACCATTTTCAACAATAGTATCTGCAAAGACATCATCCACTGTTTCCTTTTCACTCGTCGAAAAAAATGTATGAGTCTTTTCTAACTCTTCCGCGGCAAATACACCTATACATGGAAATAATAGTAATCCTATCAGCAAAAGAGAAAAAACTCGTTTCTTATTGTACGGATGTCTGATCACCTTCATTTTCCACACTTCCCCTTTTTCTTTTTTTATAGATCAGTATTATAACTACACTCATACAGATTAGTACTACTACCATGAAAAGAACGACATTGCTGCTGTCTCCGGTCTTAACATTGCCACTTATAGTATTTCCACCGGGAGTCGATGTTTTAATCGTTCCTTCCTTCTCTATCCTAACTGTTTGTCCTTCATCCTCAATATCTTTATGTTCTGCTACAAGCGTTGGTTCGTCCGGATCCGTAACGTCATACAATTCTTCAAATGTTACAAGATCAATGTCTTTCAGTCCAGTTGCATCAAATTTAAATTCAATTTCTACCGTCATATCTTCGGCTGTTGCTTCAAATTCCAATGAATTAGAAATATCCTCTCCATCAACAGTAAATTTTGTATTTTCAGCTTTATCCATCTCCCAGCCGACCAGTTTATAAGTAGTACCGACTGTCAATCCCGTCATTTTCACAGAATCAACAATTATAACCTCACCATCAGCTACAGTCGATTTTGATCCATCTTTAAATGTTGCAGTTGTACTAATCTCAATTAATGTCGGTTCTTCTACATAAGCATAATCATTTGTTAGCGTTCCAAGGTTAACTACATGGCTATCACGAGTAACAGTAACTTCAAACGGTGGAATTAAAGCATAATCGGCGTTTGCATCACAACGCATTTCCTCAATAATGTATGTATCATAATATAATGCACCCTTTTCATCGTCTAGAGCATCTGTTCTACCAAACCAAACACCGTCTTCGGCTGTCTCACCACGATTTGTATTTTGACTATGGGGATTCCAACTTGAAGCTGTAGAAAATTCACCATTTTCATTTGTTATAACAACATGATTTTCTCCCTCTGGATTTTCATCCGTAATCGTAGATTTTGCTGTGATTTTAAATGGAATTCCTCCTAATCGCTTTAAATCCCCATCTGATACTTTCACACCTTCAATGTCACCACGTTTCACTTGCTCCGGTAACTCATATTCATTGAAAACCGTCACAAGCTGCCCTACGCTGTCTGCTGTTATCTGCTGAATATTTATTTCACCATTAAGCAGATAACCTTCTGGTGCTTTTGTTTCCTGAACCGTTACTGTTCCCAGGGGTAATGTTGGGTTAGGATTATCATCCGTATAATAAAAAGCATCACCTGACACCTTATATTCATCTGACAGATGGCACCTGTAAATAACAGAACCGCTACTTAGAGTATTCGCCTTAGTTTCCACAACCCATGACCGGGTGGGAGCCTTTGGCAGAGTATCCAAGGTGTAGTACCCGTCGTAATAATTAAATGTAAATTGCGCTCCTGCCATACTTGCGCTGCCCTGTGCAGCAGATTCCTCTGTTTCTGCATCAACCTTTTTTAAAACAACGACTATCGGGTCATTGGCAGCATCATCACTCACTGTTTTTGTTGTAGTTTCACCGCTTTTAATCGTAATGTTATATACTTTCGTGTCTAACTCATAACCCTTTGGCGGCGTGATTTCCTTTAGGGTATAATCTCCCACAATGATACCCGTTGCAGATGCTTTTCCATCTGCATCCGTTGTCAAAGTTGCAACAACAGTTCCTGCACTATCATAAAGTTCATATACCGCACCCGCCAACGAATAACAGGAATTATTACCTGTAATACTCGGATCCGATGATGATTTTATTAAACTCAAATCACCTGACTCCTGAAATTTGACAACTGTCCATGTGACTGCACTCGCTTTTGATACAATCGGGCTAATCATATTACCATACGAATCGTGCGTCTCATTAGGTCCTGAGTGCCAATATTTGTCCTCTGTAGGTGAGTCTCCCCAAAAAAAACCAACATGATGATCATTACTTACGCTGGAATCCACATCCCAAGACCAAATAATATCACCTTTTTCAAGTACTCCCGACGCCAGCATCTCTGCCTTTGTATTAAAATCATAGGTCTTTACATTGTTATTTGAAAGCCATGTTTGCCAGCCACCTTGAGCATAAGTACCATTATAATTTACGGCTAAATTAGGTACTTGTGCAGCTTGTGCTCCCGCCTTAACCAGAACGTGCCACACAAAACCTGTACAGTTCATTCCAACCCCGGAATTCGTTGCATAACCAAAAGCTGTTGGATCTCCATTCGGTTGTCTCCAATCTGCATTAGGATCTTGATTTGTCCCATCCCATGTAGATGTTGCATAATTTGGCCGGTATGGTGTTCCAAGATAATAGCCGGTATTCAGTTCAGCCCCCAACGTTGATACAAGCTTTTGTCTGCTAATACCCAGTACATCCGTCACGGTATTTGTCCCAGCCGCTTCAACATCTAATGTTGCGCTGGATATCCCGATCACTGTTACCACCGCAATCACTACTGCAAAAAACATTGCCAATACTTTCTTTACCTTTTTCATATTTCGTTGTCTTCCTTCCTTTTTAATATAATTTGACTATAAAAAAAGAAGAACTTCGTGTTCTCCTTCATTTACCTACTACAATATTCATTTTTTTGTATTGAGCCTCCTTTTGTCACGTTTCTCTGTTTTGATATCTCATTAAACATCCCCTTCCTACACCTGTTTCTATATAAAAAGAGACAAGATATCAATCCTGTCCCTTTACTATCTTTTACTTTGTTGCTCCACAGCTACATTTATATCCTGTAGTTACGGTCTCTGTCCATGCCGCTGAATCCTGCACCCATACTTGTTTAGTTACTGCCTCATGATGTTTTGTTCCTACCTGTATTTTTTTATTGGAATAACTCCCCGGTCCACACTCATAAACATGATCTATATTCCCCGTAATATCTCCTCCACAGCCATTACAGATCGTACGACTTGAATAAACCGGTTCATCCCAGGCTGCCTGTACTACTTTCGTCTCGTAATGCCCGGTTGCTTCATGATTTATCGTGGTGGTCTGGGCAACCCAATTATGAGTATGTGCCGATGCCTCCTTATTTTTCCCAGTATTCGAACCACCAGAATTTTTCTTCCCGGTATTGGTATTATTACCACTACTGGTACTTGCACTACTTCCAGTATTTGTTTTATTGCTTGTATTTGAAGTAGTGTTTTCTACTGCTTTTTTTCGTTCTTTTTCCGAAACCACAAGAGACCCTTCCGGTGTACTGCCATCTTCTGCTTTTACTACTCCATCATTAGTGAGTACAGCAGTCCCACCGTTCGCTAAAGTCTGTGCTTCATCCTTCGTAACAACCTTTATAATTCCAGTAACGGTAGTCCGCGTGTTATCTTTTGCTACAATATTATACATAACCTTATAACTTCCGGCTTGCTTCCAGTCAACATCCGATGTGTCAGCAGTAATTTCTTTGATTTTATCTTTATCGTAAGAAACACCTTTCAATATATCGACCTCGTTTTCGATCAAAACTGCGACATCACCTTCAACATACTTGGTATAATCATCAATTACAGCAATTTTAACTTCAACCTTCTCTTCTGTACCTATATCATCAATAGCCGTTAGGGTTAATTCTTTTTCTCCAATCTCGTTGAAAAGCACTGAAGAGTTTGGCACATTGCTCTTGTTATAAACTACTTTATCCTGATCAACCATTCCCTCCGAGAACTCTACTGATACTAACTTACTCCCCAGCGACAATGTAATCTTCTCTATAATCTCCGTCAATGGCAGTTCTTTTCCAATAACAGCTTGTATCTCTTTCTCTTTCAATTCAATCTTAATTTCAGTTTTCTGATCCACCGCTACTTTTTTCTGTTCTTGGTTGCCAATCATTGCATAACAGATCCCGCTGATTCCTATTATTGAAATCAAGGCAACTGCACCAATTATAATTTTCTTATTTTTCATAACATTCCCTCCCTACACCCTACTTGCTTCTTTATTTCATTTTATCATATATTCCTATAATTTCCATATTTATTTGAATATTAATAACACTATTTGTCTATTTCTTGGTGTGTTTGCTTCTTTACAAAAGTATTCTTTGTTTTACTAACCAGCAACTTCTTGCTGGTGTCTATTTTTCTATTTTACTTTCCTTTAAACAGGAAAAACGAGTTTATGGAGTCCCACCATCTCGCAACCCTAGACCGAATCGACTTAACTTTTCTTAAAGCAGTGTCTTAGCAAACTGCTACCACAAAACCGCTTTGAATTTTGTGCTACAATATTAAGTTGTAATTTGGTTTTACCTACGCGACCTTCCTATTATTCCCTATCTATTTACTGCCTGCTTTACAGGCTTTAATACTGTAACAATTTATAGCAGTTTCTTCCTTAAATCTAATTACTGATCTGTCTACATTCAATATAAACAA
>Ga0153947_1001689_pt1 | contig 10113 bp, 10 predicted proteins | sample TSNJ031MetaG_FD_104697 | JGI IMG/M metagenome (GOLD analysis project Ga0153947, IMG submission 104697) | Attine ant fungus gardens microbial communities from New Jersey, USA - TSNJ031 MetaG | ecosystem: Host-associated > Fungi > Mycelium > Unclassified | place: USA: New Jersey, Wharton State...
ACTGGATCGTTCCATTAAAATCGGCGACTGCCCTTGGTCCTCTTCTTTTTCCGTGGGTAGCATATGATATCCCGCTAGGTAATAAGATGCGTGCTCAAACGTCTCGAACCCCCTGTATGGCAAACATACTGCGCAAAGATTTCTTGATTTGGGCAATGATAATCCACAGCCGATGTTATTCTTTGTTAAAGAGACCATGATGGAATATATCCATTGAATGGTTTCTTCCAGTGCTTCCTGCTGCGGTTTTTCTCCATTGAAGGATTCTCCGTCTAAAATCAAATGAACACCCTTTGTTTTCAGTTTTTCGTATAGGTTTATCATCACCTTTTGTTGGGTCGCCAAAATTCTCCAGTTTATCTGCTTGATGGGATCGTACTGTCGGTATTCACGTATCATTCTGATCTGCGAGGGATCATCAAAAATACTTGCCTTGCCATAATCGCTAAAACCAATGTTTTGCATGAAGCGTGTACTATTCACATTTACGAAATTTGGACAAATCGCTACATAGCAATCTCGATTCAGGGCAAGCTGTTTTCCACATTGAAACAGCCCAAAGCAATCTCCTCCATAAAGTTCCACCTGTTCAATCTGAAAAAGTCCCCGACTATGTGCTTTCCATTTGGTTTCCCAGGTAATCTTCTCATGACCAATCAGGAATGCAAATTTCCGTTCAAACACATATTTTAAATCCGTATGCTCAAGACGCGCTTTACTGATTTCAATATCATCAAGCATCCTGTAATCTTCTTTACAGGCAGGCAACAAACATTCCTCCGCAGGTATTGGAATCCGAAATACAACGCTGACCACAGGAAACCATTTTTCGTTTTGCAGGGTACAACGAAATGTCACTTCATCTCCGGGATAAACAATATGTTTATCAAACTGGCAGGTTACAGACATATTTTGCAGAGAATAACGTCCCCAGATAAAAGAGATAAGCGAAACAAAGGCTAGCGGCAAAAGAACCATCGCGATGTTTTCCATTGAAAAATGAACCGCTAAAACGGATAACAGCAGCATGACAGCAATCACAGGAATATGAACAAATATGCTTGTTTTCTCAATATAGTAGTTTTTTTTCATCATGCCTTTCTAATCTCGGTCTCCTCGGTTACTTTTATAAGAATACGCTTAATATTTTCATTGGATATTTGAGCCGGCGAGCTGAGCAACAGCCGATGATTCAGCGTGGGGTACAACATCGCCTGCACATCATCTGGCGTAACAAAGTCCCGACCAGACAACACAGCGAAGGCTTTTGATACTTTATATAAACTTTTTGCCGCTCTCGGACTTGCGCCGACAGCAATTTCCGGTATGGATCGGGTTGCCGTCACTAGATCTACAATATAGCCTGCAATACCTTCCGAAACGTGTACCTGATGAACGAGCGTTTGCAATTCAACCAGTTCTGACGCGCTGGTTACAACATCCATTTGATGAAAATCGATTTCGTCACCACTTTCAAGGAGCATTTTCACCTCTTCTTCTTTGGTCGGATATCCAAGAGATAGCCGCATCATAAAACGATCCAGCTGCGCGATTGGGAGTCTGAAGGTGTTTTCCTGCTCAATCGGGTTTTGAGTTGCAATAACGTGAAATGGCTGAGGTAGGGAGTATCGCTCCCCATCAATCGTTGTCTGACGCTCTTCCATAGCTTCCAGCAAAGCGGACTGCGTTCTTGCAGTCGCTCTGTTTATTTCATCAGCAAGCAGAATGTTGGTGTGAATTGGTCCTTCTTTCAATTCAAATTCCCCGGTCTTTTGATTAAAGATATTCATTCCCAGAATATCTCCTGGCATAAGGTCGGAAACAAACTGCACCCGCTTGAATCCACATCCCAAAGTGTATGCTAGCGCCTTCACCAAAGTTGTTTTACCCACACCTGGTATATCGTCGACCAAGATATTTCCGCCTGCCAAAATCCCTGCAAGCAGCAATTGGGTCTTATCGCGTTTACCTACAAATATTTTTCCCGTTTCCGTAAGAATACGATTTGCTACTTCCTGAATTTTCTCCATATGCTCACCTCTCATCCTTGCTCTTTTCTTTTTCTTTTATTCTACACTAAGAGAAACAGCCACTCAATATGAGCGGCCAATTCTCTATAAAAACTTTATAGCACTTTTTACCAGTTGCTTGATTTACAATGCACCTTTTTCTTTTAGATAAGCGTTATATGTCTCTTCGGTTTCATCATATCCCAATTCTTTTTTACAATTTTCCAATGTCGTTAAGTATAGGTCATATGCCTCCTGTCCGGAGTATTTTGGGATCATATCGCGAGACCCCTGCGCTGCTTCCTGCATAGCTTTTTTTGTTGCATACGGAAGGTAATTGGTATCACAGCCATTTTCCTTAAAGAAGTCCAGATACTGCTGGGTATGTTCCAATGAATAGTCCGTCATAAAATTTGTTGCTTTTGAAAGTGCCGCTTCCAGCACTTCCACCGCTTCCGGCGAGTATGAATTATAGTTATCCTCACTCACTACCCATGCAACCGTATGGAATACGTGATCCGCATTCGTTATGTATTTTTGGGGTTCATACAATTTGCTAGAATAGGTTGGTTCTGGAGGATTGCTCTGTCCATCTATCAACCCCTGTTGAAGTCCAGCATATACTTCAGAGAAACTAAGAGGTACCGCTGTTGCACCCCATGAGTTGATGGCAGCCATGTGAATAGGATTCTCAATGGTTCTTAAATTGACGCCCTTCCAGTCTGCAAAATCTTTGATGTATTTGTTGCAGGTGAAGGTTCTGTAACCTAGAGTGGAGAATCCAACTACACGAAGACCAGTTCCAACAGAACTATCTGTCATGTAGCTTTTGATTTTCTCGTCATTGTATATCGCGGAATAAACTTCAATTCCCTCATCCGGATTACCGATCCAAGGCACTTGATAGTCAAAGACATAAAGTCCAGGTACAAAGGTAGCGATCGTTCCGGAAATCGTCATGTACATCTGCACTTCTCCATTCTGCACAGCCTGAATGACTTCCGATTCCCCGCCGAGTATACTAGACCCGTACACATCTACATCAAAATATCCGCTCGCTTCCAGTTCTTTTTCCAACTCCGCCATGGTATAGCCGAAAGATGTATCATCTGCCATAGAATGTCCAATTATGAATTTGTACGGCGCTTCGCCGTCCTGCACCGTTCCTCCGTTCTCACCGTTGCTGCCGCAAGCGGCAAGTGAAAACACAAGTGCTAAAATGACCAACAATGTGACGATCGTTCTTGTTCTCTTTTTCATTTTTCTCCTCCTTATTAAAAGTATGTGCAATATATATTCTAATTGTTCTTGCATGCATTTATCACAGCAGAGCCAATGAGAACCAAGAAATGTAAGTTACCGCAAAAACAGCAATCATAAAGACTGCGAGCATCGGATATATCTTCTTCGCCAATGGTATAATCGGCACTCCAGACATACCGCTTGCCACGTACAAGTTTAGCCCGACAGGCGGAGTTACAAAGCCTGTCGCAAGAGCGACGACCATGATAACACCGAAATGTATAGGATCAACTCCGGCTGCTGTTGCAATCGGAACGAATATCGGCGCGAGAATCAAAAGGGCACTGACCACCTCCATGACCATGCCTAAAAGCACCATCACGGCTACCATCACAAGTAAAATGACCGCTGGTGTTTCGAATACACTTACGACAAAGTCATTCACAATCACCGGTACCTTCATGAGTGCCATGATGCGTCCAAATGTCATTGCAATCGCTACGATATACATGACTGGTCCCAAGGTCTTCAACGTCTCTCTAAAGATGACGGGATAGTCTCTGAAAGACAGTGTCCTGTAAATGCACTGGCTGACGATAAGGGAATAGATAACCGCTACACAGGCGGCTTCCGTAGGAGTTACAACACCGCTGTAGATGCCACCAAGAACGATGACCGGCATCAAAATCGCAAAGAAACTATCTTTGAATACAGTCCACAGACCCTTGTTTCGAAGTGCACTGTAATTTTCTTGAAGCTTTGGTTTATCCTCGCCTTTGATTTTCCAATAAACGTAGCTGTAAATGATCAGCAACGCAGCGACAAGACATCCCGGCAAAATCCCAGCGATAAACAGGTCGCTGATTGACTCATTTGCCGTAAGTCCATACCAGATAAACGGAATGCTCGGCGGAATCATAACACCTAGCGTTCCTGCCACAGCAATTAAGGCAGTCACCCACACTTTGTCATAGCCAAGCCCAATCAGAAGGGGCAGCGTCATCGCACCTACTGCCGCTACAGTCGCCGGAGAAGACCCTGAAATGGCACCATAAAAGAGACAGGTAACGACTACTGCTGCAAGCATTCCGCTTGTGACGTTGCCTATGAAAAACGCAAAGAAGTCAAACAGCCTCTTGCTGATGCCACCACGCCCCATGATGACGCCGCAAAAAATAAATAAGGGAACCGCTAATATAATGTAGGAATCAAGACAACTCGAAATGTTTCTGAATACATATTCTTCTGTTATACCTGCTACGTTTGCAAACATCGCCACATATAGCATAGCGCATCCGATACTTACACCGATCGGAACGCCTAAAAACATTAAACCGAAAAAAATAATAAACATAATGCCGATGGTTTCCATTAATTCTCCCCTCCTTCCACGCAGCCCTTTGCCAAATCTATTCTTTTTCGCTTACTTGATTCAAGAAATTCCAGAATAAATCTTTGTATAATACGGATTGCTGTCAAACAGCACCCAACCAGAAAAGAAACGTAAACCCACCACATCGGAATTCCCAATGCTGGACTTAATTGACTCCGAAGAGCCATCTTTCCGATATCTCCGCTTCCCTTCCAGATCATTATGCAAACAAAAGCTAGAAAAACAAGGTTGCCAAATACATTTACATATGTTTTTATTTTTGGAAACAGGGTTTCCAAAATATCAATTTTAAGCGAATTTCCGCACCTGACCGAATAGCTGATTCCAATAAATGATAGCCAAATAAACAAATATCTGCAGAGCTCTTCTGGGAACGATAATGCACTTCCTATTACATAACGCATAAAAATCTGTATGCCCATAACGATAACGATAATCATCAGGCATGTTGCCATAATGATTTCTTCAAAATGCCGGTCTACCCATCTTAATGCCTTCAAATTTAAAACACTCCCTTCCTAATCATAAAAATAAATTTGCCTAAAAACGATTCTCCCTTCTCTCATTGTCATTAACGGAGCAAAAACCCGATCTCCTTTTTTTCTGTTTCCAAATTGATCATAAAATTCCTGTGGTGATTTAACAATATCGAAAATCGCCACATCTGCACGGCTGCCCACTTCCAATGTCCCAATTTCATCCAAAGCGCCGATCATTTTTGCCGGAGAATATGTTGTCGCTTTTAGAATTTCCAGTACAGGCATTCCGCACAGCATGGAGGTGTTCATCGCATGAATCAGACCCTGAGACGGCTTCATCCAAATCCTCTGCACGACAGCATCCGAGCTGATGATGTCCGGAAAAAATCCATCTTTGTAGGCATCCGTTATATTAGGGAGCGACCAATGAATGCCCCCGTTCCCCGTTTCAAAGAGGACGCCTTTCTTTCTCGCGTTCTTGATCGACTGATACACGGTTCTGTCATCGTTAAAAATCAACTCACCCAAATTCTGATACGGATGAGTATATGAGTCGCCTGGTCGCAGGAGATCCAGTATTCCATCAATCGGTCCATCCTCGGGAAGGTTTGCACAATGCACCGCGACAATGCACCGAAATCCCTCAGATTCAATTTGATTGGCACATTCAATCGCCTCGCTGAGCGGCGACAGACCGTACCCCATGCTTGTCTCTTTACAAATTCTAACCTTTAAGCCTTTTATTGTCTTTGGATATTGTTGAAACAGCCTCAGCAGCTCCTTGAATTGAATATCATCAGGATCATGAACTTCGCCATGCTTGTACCACGCCTTCAGCCCCTCCGGAGATATATTGATATAGGCGAACAATTCCGTCATAGAAGGAACGATACATGAATTGTAAAATGCTCTAAATCCCATCAAACCGGTCGAGCCCGCGTCCACTCCTGTCGTGATGCCACAAGGAAGACAAAAAGAATCCGCCGAAATCCCGCAATTGCTGCCGCCGTAAAAATAATGGGAATGCGCGTCAATCAGACCGGGAAGGACATACTTTCCCGATGCATCAATCACTTCCGTGGCTTCCGCTTCATCATATGCCTCTACAATGCGACCATTTTTGATGTAAATGGCACCTTCATAAAATGCACTTTTTTCGAAGTCGATCATGATACCGTTTTTAATGATATAGTCGTATTTGAAGATCATCTTCTTTCACCACCTTCATTTAATATGTCGTCGATGCCTTCCGCTACGCGCATCGACATACGTTTTCTTGAATCTTCGCTGAAGGTTCCACAATGCGGCGAGAGGATCACATTGGGAAGTTCAAACAGAGATGCGGTGTGGTCAGGTGGCTCAATTGAAAACGCATCCAATGCCGCCCCGGCAATCCATTTCTCTTGAAGCGCTCGAAAAAGAGCATCTTCATTCACAATACCACCACGAGCAAAGTTGATAAGAAATGCGCCAGGTTTCATCATCTGAAGCCTTCTCTCATCAATCAAGTCCTGCGTCTCATCGCTAAGCGGAACGTGCAATGTGATAAAATCCACGATCCTGCATAACTCATCTAGATCGTCCACCAAGACATATCCCTGCGTCTTCAAATCTTCTCTGGATGCAAAGGGGTCATACACGACTACTTCCATGTTGAATCCATTCTTCGCCATCCTCGCAATATTCGCGCCGATGCGTCCAATGCCCACAACCCCTAGCTTTTTACCCGTAATGTCAATTGAGCCGGGCTCATCTCTCGCGCCCCATTGCCCTCTACGCACAGATCGATCTAAATACGCAATTCTCTTACTCAAGGCACCGATTGTGAAAAAAGCATGCTCCGCTACCGACAAGGAATTTGCATCGCCTGTCGTTACGATTTTGATGTTCCGCTCCATAGCCGCGTTTATATCGATATTATCCACTCCAACGCCATGTTTTGCAATCACTTCCAGTTTATCGCCCGCTTCGATGATGCTTTTATCAATCACTGTCAGTCTTGTCACAATCGCATGAAAACCGCCAACCATGGATTTCAACGCATCGTGATCTTCCGTCCCCGCAACCATCACTTCATATTTACCTCTAAGAAAATTCATTCCGCAAGGGTGCAGAGGCTGAATGTACAATACTTTCTTCATCTTTTGACTCCTGTATTCATACAGCTGCGTTCATAGCAGCAAATTCTCTGTCAATTTCAGAAACTTTATCCCGAATTTTCACTTCTTCTCCTGGCTGAATGGTATCTTGCGGTACAATGACCCTTTGATCAGTAAAACCTCTCAGTGAAATTGCATACTTGGCTGCCGCCGTTGCATTTTTGGACATACTTAATATTTTAGAGGATTCTCTAATCAACTCATTGTACTTCCAGGTAAGATTTACATCTTTACTTTTCGCCGCTTCATAAGCAGCTACAAACATTTCTGGGAAGGCAGGCGCCAACGCCGGTACAAATCCATCCGCACCCAGCAGTACTGCCGACAAAGCTTGTCCTGTTACTCCCTGCATCACAGAGAAGGAAGTATCCTTATACTTTGCGAGAACTTGCATGAACTCTGCATAGGCACCGGAACTGTCTTTGTACGCGACAATTCTATTTCGGTCAAGCTCCGCAATTTCAATGACTGTCTCCGCCGTCAATTTGATTCCTGTAAATGGTGGAATATTATAAATCACCAAGTCGACATTGGTCTCTTTTAAAATATTTTCAAAATGCCTTATCGTTTCACTTTGGGATGTATGTCGATCATAGAAGATTGGTGTAACGGCCGCACAATCACCGCCCATACCCTCCAGCGCCTTTATATTTTCAATGACGCGCCGCGTGCTTGAATCCATAACTCCTGCAATGACAGGTATTCTACCGTCGATATGCTCCAATGTAATCTTGATGATTTTGTTTCTTTCAGACTGTGTCAGCGCCAATGCTTCGCCGTTTGTTCCAGCAGCAAATATACCATGAAGACCTCCTGCGATACAGTAATCCAATAAATTTTTATATCCCTCAACATCAATATTTTCCGATTCATCCACCGGAGAAATAATCGGCGGAATGATTCCATGTAGCTTCTTTGTCACAAGCCATCCTCCTTTTCCTGCAGCTTACTCCACCTGCAAAATAACCTTTAACGCCTTTTTCTCTTCTAACTGTTCTACTACCCTGTATATCCGCCTAAAATTTCCACACAGGTTCCCGTTATGTAAGCACTGCGTTCAGACGCTAAAAACACGATTACATCCGCAACTTCCTCTATGGTTCCAAGACGCTTTAAGGGGATTCTCTCTATCACCTCTGAAAGCTGCTCTTGAGAAAGCATTCTTGTCATCGCTGTGTCAATTCGCCCAGGCGCCACGCAATTGACAGTAATATTATATTTGCCCATCTGTTTTGCTAAAGTCTTTGTCACACCAATAATTGCCGCTTTCGTTGCGGAATAGTGAGCAGCAGAATGTATTCCTCCATGCACCCCTGCAAGCGAGGATAAATTTACAATGCGCCCCCAACCATTATCTTTCATATAAAAAATAGCCTTTTGAGAACACAAAAAATTACTTCTCAAATTTGTTTTAACGACATGGTCGAAATCTGCCGCTCTAATTGCATCAAATGGAAGTTTAGGTGAAATTCCGGCATTGTTAATCAATATATCGATATGACCAAACTTTTTATATGCAGTCACAAACAATTCTCTAACGTCATCTTCATCTGATACATCTCCTTTCAGAAAGAACGATTGTGCTCCTAAATCCTGAATTGACCTAACCGTCTCCTGTCCTGCTTCCTCATCCAAATCATTGACAACAAGACATACACCTTCTAAAGCAAGCCCAAGTGCACAAGCCTTTCCTATACCTCTTGCCGCCCCTGTTACAATAGCAACTTTTCCCGAAATACCTAGCTCCACCTATATCCCTCCTTCTAAACTGTCTATTGATTTAAATTCATACTAACTTTAAAAGCAATTGTTATGCCAATATTTTATTGTTTTTATATTATTCTCGCAAATCTATATTTTTAAATAAAAACAAGCTGATTAATTCTTTTTCTTTAAGTGATGATATATGTTTCTAGCTAAAAACCATTCCACAATAGACAATTTTTGTGAAAGTGTTACATTGCGGAACCTCTGATTGTTCCATTTTAGTACACATGCAATTCCACCATAAATTCCAAAAGCAACCTCCATACCTACGTCCACTGTGGATCCTACTTTGCGAATTTACTATATTCAACGTAATGAAAAGGCTGAGCTCCTTGAATCTCACCTGAATACCAAGTATAATTGTACTTGGCGATGTGAAGGAATAAACTGCCTTAGAAATTCAAATAACTGGATACAACATGGAGGAGCTACGAATGAATTTTGTCATATCATATAGCGGTGGCAAAGATAGCGCACTGGCTTCACATCGAATGATAATCGAAGGTCATAATCCCGTTGCTATGATTACTACGATTAACCTTAAACAAAAACGCTCTTGGTTTCATGGCATACAAAAGGACTTATTGCAAGCTGTTTCAAAGAGCCTAAATATTCCATTGATTACTTGCGAGTGCGACCCCAGCGAATATATTCTTACATTTGAAGAAAGCTTAAAAAAGGCTTTGGAAATGGGAGTGGTCAAGATCTGACAATTCCTTTGATTGAAAAAATGAAAGACACAAGTATCGATGTCTGCGGCGAAAATGGAGAGTATCATACTTTCGTATATGACGGTCCAGTTTTTTTACATCCTATTTCTATAGAAATTGGTGAAATTATTGATTTTGGTACACATAAAGCGATTAATATCTTGTTATGAGACTAATGCTCTGTAAACTCTAAAAAGTTTACAGAGCATTAGTATTTGAGAAATTGCCGCATGATGTGCCTAACATCACTAAGAAGTTCCACAAAAGGGATAAGGTGTCCCGACTTAATTAGCAAATTTCATTATCCATAAATATTTGCTGGAATACTGTTCTCCCAGACTTAATAGTAGCCAT
>Ga0153947_1001693_pt1 | contig 10100 bp, 2 predicted proteins | sample TSNJ031MetaG_FD_104697 | JGI IMG/M metagenome (GOLD analysis project Ga0153947, IMG submission 104697) | Attine ant fungus gardens microbial communities from New Jersey, USA - TSNJ031 MetaG | ecosystem: Host-associated > Fungi > Mycelium > Unclassified | place: USA: New Jersey, Wharton State...
CGATTTGTAGCCTACGCCATAGACTGACAGGCTGCTGCGTCCAAATATCACCCTGCCGTTGTCATAACTGGAATGAGTGAGCAGGGTCGGATTGCCGCTGCCATCCACATACACACCGAAAAGGCTGCCGGTCTTTTCCGAGGAGTTCGGTTCGTACGGGATACCGATGGTGGCTGTGCCGCCTTTCAGGTCGGAAACGGTTACGCCATTGCCGTCCTTAATTGTGATGTCGAATACCGGGCGGTTGCCGGTCAGTGCCTTTGCCGCATCGGACAGCTTTGTCTGCCGCGTGGCGGTCACTGTAATATTGCCGGTTGTCTGCGCCAGTATCCCGGTGATGGCTTTCGTGTCAAGCGTCAGGTCGATTATATCAGAACCTATTTGCACATACTTCACGCCCGCCGTTTTCAGAGCCTCCAGCGCGGTGCGCTCGAAGGTGGCGGTCAGGCTCACATAATCGCCGCTGCCCGTTACATTGAATTGTACCGCAATGCCATTGGTGTTGCTCCCTGCCGCGGTGATAGCGTCCTTCGCCATCTTCTCCGTGATGATGCCGGTGGTCAGAATATTATCCCTGACTGTGCCGGTTACGCTGACATTCGCTACCGTCGGCATATCGGGCTGTTTTTTCGTGGTGACGTTGGATGCTGGCGGCGTATAAGACGAACCGCCGCTGCTCGAACCGCCGTCCGAACCGCTGTTTCCGCCACCATTAGACGCGTTGCTTATAATAATGCTCAACGCCATTGTCGCGTCGGGTGAAACGCCGTTTACCGCCTTGACGGTAAAGTTAAACGTCCCCGCCGCTGTGGGAGTGCCGGAGATAACGCCGCCGCTTGAAAGGCTCAAGCCCCCCGGCAGGGTTCCGCTGGCTATGCTCCATGTAATGGGCGTGTCGCCGTTGGCCGTAAGGGTTTGGCTGTAGACCGCGTTTACCGTGCCGTTTGGCAGAGTGGCTGTGGTGATGACCGGTGGGACAGGTGTTACCGGCGCGTTGCTTATAATAATGCTCAACGCCGTTGTCGCGTCGGGGGAAACGCCGTTTGCCGCCTTGACGGTAAAGTTAAACGTCCCCGCCGCTGTGGGAGTGCCGGAGATAACGCCGTCGCTTGAAAGGCTCAAGCCCCCCGGCAGGGTTCCGCTGGCTATGCTCCATGTAATGGGCGTGTCGCCGTTGGCCGTAAGGGTTTGGCTGTAGGTCGCGTTTACCGTGCCGCTTGGCAGAGTGGCTGTGGTGATGACCGGTGGGACAGGTGTTACCGGTGCGTTGCTTATAATAATGCTCAACGGCATTGTCGCGTCGGGTGAAACGCCGTTTGCCGCCTTGACGGTAAAGTTAAACGTCCCCGCCGCTGTGGGAGTGCCGGAGATAACGCCGCCGCTTGAAAGGCTCAAGCCCCCCGGCAGGGTTCCGCTCTCCATGTCCCAGGTGATAGTCGCATCGCCGGTAGCGGTAAGCTGTTCGTTGTACGCCGTTCCCACTGTGCCGCCCGGCAATGTGGTTGTGGTGATTGTCGGAGCTATGCCGATAGGCGTTGCCGGGTCAACCGTGAAGCACACATCAAACTGTTCCGAGATACCATTGCCGCCGCTCACTGTGACGGTCGCGGTATAGGTCGCGGCCACAAGCCCGGTGTTCGGCGTGACGGTAAAGCTGTCGTTGCCGCCCACGGCAATGTCGCTGATTGTTGTCTTGGAAACCGTAAACACGGCGGTATCCCCGGACAAGCCGACCGTCAGATCGTCAGTATCCTCATTTCCCGTGTTTGTCACAGTGACGGCGAGAGGCGTCTGATCGCCGTAATTCTCCGTGGCAGAGGGGAAGCTGTACGCCCCGGAAACGTCAAGCGATATGCTGTAAACAGGAGTCGGGGTATCGTCCGTTACCGTGACGATGGCCGTGCCGGATTTGGTGCCGTCAACCGTGGAAGTTGCACGAATCGTCAGCATAGTCGCCGTTTCATTCGAAGCCACGGTAAGTGCGCCGCCGCTTGTAATCGACGTACCCGTCACGCCAGTTTCGTCAATAGTCCACGTTACCGTTGTAGCCGGGTTGTTCATTCCCTCGACCGACGCCGCGAATTGCTGAGAGCTGCCTTTTTGCACTTCGATTGCGGACGGGCTGACCGTTACATTGGTTACGGTGGGTGCGTCAAGCTCGAAGTTGGCGGTAAGAGTTACGACATTAGTCGGCATGGAGAATGCCGCCGGGTTGGCGGTATTACCGTCTGTGATAGTCGCACCGCTCACCGTCCAATTTGTGAAGTGATAGCCGCTATTGGCCGTGGCTATCACACTGACGGAATAACTCTGCGCGTAGCTGCCACTGGACGTGCCTGAAACTGTGCCGCCCACGCTCGCGCTGACCGTCAGCATGTAGGTGGTCGCAAACGGTGTGGCCGTGATGGTAACGCTCTTGCTTGCGGTGTCGACGGGAGTTCCTGCGCCTTTTTTCACATTCACCACAAAGCGGAACGAGCCGTCTGAGCCGCTTGTATTGCCCACCGTTCCGGCTGCCGCCGCGCTGAAACCGCTGATGGTGACGTCGGTATCGGTGATGGTGATACCTGTGTCTGACATTCCCGCGATAGCGTTAAGCTGTGCAACCAGCCACGTCTTAGCCGCTTCTTCGGTACTTACCGTAGCCTGGGCTACCGTTGTAGGTGCGCTTGTTTCGATTAAGACTTTCGCCGTTGATATAGCGTCATTATCGCCGGTCGGGTCATACTCCGTCGCCATGATGGTCACGCTCTTGCTTGCGGTATTGACAGGAGTTCCCGCGCTTTTTTTCACGTTCACCACGAAGCTGAACGAGCCGTTTGTGCCGCCGGTGCTGCCGACTGTTCCGGCTGTCGCCGCGCTGAAACCGCTGATGGAAATGTCGGCCTCGGCGACGGTTATCCCGGTTGCGCTCATTCCCGATATGGCGTTAAGCTGTGCAACCAGCCATGTCTTAGCCGCCTCTTCGGTGTTCGCCGTCGCTTGGGCTACCGTTGTTAGCTCGCCGACTTCGATTAAACCCTTTGCCGTTGATATAGCGTCATTATCGCTGGTCGGGTCATACGCCGTCGCGGTGATGGTCACGCTCTTGCTTGCGGTATCTGCGGGCGTTCCCGCGCCTTTTTTTACATTCACCACAAAGCTGAACGAGCCGCCCGAGCCGCCTGTATTGCCGACCGTTCCGGCTGTTGCCGCGATGAAACCGCTGATGGAAATGTCGGCCTCGGCGACGGTTATCCCGGTTGCGCTCATTCCCGATAAGGCGTTAAGCTGTGCAACCAGCCATGTCTTAGCCGCCTCTTCGGTGTTCGCCGTCGCTTGGGCTACCGTTGTTGGCTCGCCGGCTTCGATTAAATCCTTTGCCGTTGATATAGCGTCATTATCGCTGGTCGGGTCATACGCCGTCGCGGTGATGGTCATGCCCTTGCTTGCGGTATCTGTGGGCGTTCCCGCGCCTTTTTTTACGTTCACCACGAAGCTGAACGAGCCGCCCGAGCCGCCTGTATTGCCGATCGTTCCGGCTGTCGCCGCGATGAAATCGCTGATGGTAATGTCGGCCTCGGCGACGGTTATCCCGGTTGCGCTCATTCCCGATATTGCGTTAAGCTGATCAACCAGCCATGTTTTAGCCGCCTTTTCGGTGTTCGCCGTGGCTTGGGCTACCGTTGTAGGCGCGCTGGCTTCGATTAAGCCCTTCGCCGTGGAAATGTCGGCGTTGTCCTGTGTCGGGTCATACGCCGTGGCGGTGATGGTCCCGCTCTTGGTTGTGGTATCGGCGGGCGTTCCCGCGTCTTTTTTCACATTCACCACAAAGCGGAACGAGCCGTTTGTGCCGCTTGTATTACCCACCGTTCCGGCTGTCGCCGCGCTGAAATCGCTGATGGTAATGTCGGCCTTGACAATGACTATCCCCGTCGCGCTCATGCCCGATATGGCGTTAAGCTGTGATACCAGCCACGTCTTGGCCGCTTCTTCGGTGTTCAGCTCGGCCTGCGCCACCGAATCGAAGGATGCTCCCTCAATCAAATCCTTTGCCGCCGCGATGTCGGCGTTATCCTGTATCTCGTCAATTACGTTCACGGCAACGGAGATAAAGCCCGTGTTTTCGCTGTTTTCATAAGCAATGCCGCTTTTGCCGCCGCTTCTTGTCCAATAAGCCGCCGCGCCGGTTGCGGGCAGGACATGGATGTCGCCTGCGGTACCTGCCGTGCCTGTGGGATACTCCGCTCCCACCGCGCCGCTCCAGCGGATGACGATACCGTTGCCGTTCGGCCCCGCCCATGAACTGGGAGAGACTACGCTATCCGCGTTTGCGCCTTGCCCGTAGACCAGCCCGCCGCTCATGGCGAAGGCGCTGGATCTTTCGGCACGCACCCCGCCGCCGTAGGTGGTTGCCGTGTTGCCGGTAATACCGCCGCCGGTCATGATAAAACTGCTGTACTGACCGTTGAGATTAACCCCGCCGCCGTAGGTGGTTGCCGTATTGCCGGAAATTTCGCCACCGGTCATGGTAAAGCTGCCGTTGTTGTTGACATACACCCCGCCGCCGTAGGTGGCCGTGTTGCCGGAAATTTCGCCGCCGGTCATGGTAAAGCTGCAGGAACCCTCGACATACACCCCGCCGCCGTAGGCGTTGGTTGTATTGCCGGAAATCTCGCCGCCGCTCATATTAAAGCTGCCGTTGTTGTTGACATACACCCCGCCGCCATTGAAGCCTCTGTTGTTTCGTAGCGCCACGCCGTCTGTCAGGCTCAATTCGCCGCCGTATACATATACAAATGCCCTTGTGTTGGTGCTATATATTTCCCTTTGCCCGTCAAAAGTGATGTCTTTCAGCACCAGCTTCGCGCCGCTGTCCACTTGGAGCAGATAGAAACCCGTGCCGCCCCGGTTCAGCGTCTCGCCTGTGATGGTGAGGGTATGTTCGGTGTTGGTGATCGTAAGTATGGAAGCTATGTCAATCGCAGCGCTGACCGTGATCGTCATATCATCGTCAGCGTAGTCGTTAAAATATTGGATTGCGGCTGTCAATTCCTCAAAGCTGTCCACGTTATCCCAGATATGCGGCTCAACCGTTATGGATAGTTCTTTCGGCGCGCTTGTGTCCGCTTGGTTTGCCGCAGTGACGGTAAACGGAAACGTCCCTCTGGCTGTCGGTATGCCGGAAATCTCGCCCGTTGCGGCGTTCAGGCTCAAGCCCGTCGGTAATGCGCTGCCGGATATGCTCCAATTATTACTAATGCCGTTTATCGTTTCCAGCGCCATGCTGTAAGCGTCGCCAATCGTGCCGTCCGGCAGGGTTTCGCTTGTGATAATCATCGGGAGAAGATGCTCCGGCATGGCAAGCGCCGCGCCGAAGCCGGGAAGCGAGCTGTTCGCAGACGTCCACGGGTTTCCGTCATTTGCGAAACGCCCGCCCAGCGTGCCGTCCGCCAATATGGCGGCTTTGGAGGTATCCAAACCGTTAGTCGAGCCTGAGTCTATCGATGACGCATTTATTACACTGCCGTTCTGCGTCACAATCATGCCGGCGAAGGCGATATTATTCGAGCGAGTGCCACGCGTACCGGTCGTTATCCGCGCCACATTGGAAGTACCTGTTACGCTAATGTTCAGCGCGGTGCAGTCTCGTATCGTCGGACGTCTATCGGCATAACTCGCGTGCCCGTTGTATTCCCCAAGGATACCGCCGACTCTACTGGCTCCGCTGACCGCGCCTGTGGCGTAACAATTTGATATGATGACACCGCTCTGGTATACATATCCGAGAATCCCGCCTGCTCTGTCGCCCGTCGCCGTTACATCGTTCATGGAATAACAATTTGATATAGCAGCGCTCGAAGCAGCGTTCGAAATATATCCGGATATACCGCCTACACTCGTATTGCCTTCTACCTTGCCCCGTGCGGAACTGTTTGATATAGCGCCCGCATTATATCCGGTTATACCTCCCACATTTTCTGCGCCTTTAACCGTGCCGTTCACCCGGCAATTTTGGATGATGCTTCTGCCTGCTTCGTCTGTTGCGTATTGACAACCCGTGACGCCGCCCACGTAATTCGCGCCTGTAATGTCCGCGTCCTCGATACGCAGGTCGCGGACGGTCGCGTTGAATGAATAGCCGAACAATCCCGCATATGTCAAGGTATCATCGTTTATATACAGACCGCTTACCGTGTGGTTATTGCCGTCAAAAACACCGCTGAAATAAATACTGCCGCTTCTCCCGATCGGGATCCAGTTTCTTTTGCTCTCGGAGCTTGTGAGGTATGCCGCAAGGTCAATGTCCGCCGTGAGATTCACGGTTTTATTCGCGAAGGTGTTGCCCGCGTTTACCATCTGCGCCAAGCCCGCTAATTGTGCGGCTGTGCTGATGTTGAAGCTCGTTTGCCCGTCGCCGCCTTGCGCGTTGTACCAGTCTGTGTCGGGCAGTTCAAATGCGGCTCCCGCCTCTGTCAGAGTAACCGTTTCCGTACCGGCGGCGTTCGGGCTGCCTGTGCCCGCGTATCGGAGGCCGCCTGTTTCCATGCTTATGTCTATATCGCTTGCTGCCGTCAGCCAATAATAGAGCTTTCCGTCTCCGTCGGTCTTCACGCCCTTGATGCCGTATACGCCGCTTCCCGCGTTGGGGGTTTCGGTACAGGCCACACCGTTTATCATGCCCATTGTGATGTCCGCGTTTGCTACGGCGGGGTCGCCCACCGTAAGGGTTGTGAGGTATACGCTGGCGCTGCCGTTGGTGGCCGTGGCTTCTTTACTTGCGTTGCCGCTGCGTCTCACGCTGCCGCCGGTGATGACGAGCGTTCCGTTATTCGTTCCGTTACCGCCCGCGCCAATGCCCGCGCCCGAATTATCCTGCCCGCCTGTGGCAATGATCGTGCCGCCTGTGATGGTGATCGTGCCGCCGTTACCGTTGGAGCGGCCTCCAATTCCCGCGCTTTTCTGACTGCCTGTGGCGGTGACCGTACCGCCGTGAATTGTCACCGAGCCGCAAGCGCTTGTCACGTCGGCTCCGATGCCTGCGCCTTCACCTCCTCCCTTTGCGGTCAGGCTGCCTGTGCTCGCCGCAGTGATTGTCAATTCCGTGCCGTTTGGCACCAGCAAACCCGCATGATAAATCCCGCCTTGCAGGAAATTGTCGCCCGTCAGCGTCAGATTGAGCTTTGCCGTGCCTGTCAGTTCAAATGCGTTGTTGCCCGACGACGTGTCAATATTCAATCCGTTTATGGTGATGTTTGCCGTAATGCCGCTTGCTATCGCCACGCGTTCTGTCGTGGTGGTTCCCGTGACAGTCATTGCCCTGCTGCTGTTTATCGTCAGCACGCCGCCGCTGAATGTGTAATCTGTGCCAAGCGTTCCGCCCGATATGGACAAGTCGTTTTCGCTGACCGTAATGTTAAAATCCTTCGTATAATGAGCCGCGCCCAAACCGTGATAAACGGTTGCCCGTATCACCAGCGCTCCCGCCGCTGCTGCGGTAAGCGTATTTCCGCTTATGGAGGCTCCTGTCGTTCCGGCGTTTGCAACGCTCCACACAATCGTTTTGTTGGTCGCGCCCGACGGCTCAACCGTTCCGGCAAGCATATACGTTCCTCTTGATATGGTATTGGGAATGCCTGTTATACCGGTAACTTGAACAACATTTGCTTGCGGGATAAGAATCACGGTATTGTCGTTGTTTGCCTGCATGGTCAGGCTTTCCACATATTGTACGCCGTTTGCGGTAACGCTTATGCCCGTAACGCCTATCGGCAGCCAGAAATAGCCATAGCCGCTATCGTCGGTATATACATCTTTAATACCGTATGATGCTACGCTTGTTACCACGGCGGCTGTTATCAGCGTGTTTGCCGGTAATCCTTCCAGACGGACTTGGTAGAGGTTTGCGCCGCCTCTTTGGGCTTGGGTTTCATGTGACACCCCGGAAGCTCCGCCGCTTATGCGGCGCAGAGAGCCGCCGGTAACGCTCAGCGAGCCGAAACCGCCATGATTGCCTAAAGTGTTGTGACCGCGCCCTATACCGCAGGCGTAACTGCCGCCTTGTGCGATAACCGTGCCGCCCGAAATACTGACCGTGCCGCCGTCGCCGCTGTTTGCGCCGCCTATACCCGCCGCGCTGGCGCCACCGGTCGACGTTACTATGCCCCCGGTAATGCTTACCGTGCCGCCGCTGCCGCTGTTACCGCCGCCTATGCCCGCGCCGTAAATTCCACCATTGGAATTGATTGTTCCTCCGGCGATGTTTATTGTTCCCGCGTTTCTGCTAATGGAAGTACCGCCGATACCGGCGCTGCTTGCGTTGCCAAAAACGTTCAGCGTACCCGTGCTTGCGGAAGTAATGTTCAGCGTGGAACCGGAAGGAACTCCAATTCCAGCACTAAAATTACCGCCTCGGAGCGTGCTGACGTCTTGAAGGGTTAGGTTGACCGCGGCTCCCGTCATGTCAAAGGCGCAAGCATTGTAAATGTCGCCCACGTCAACGGACACGCCTCTTAGCGTGATGTTCACGCCCGTCAAGCCGGACTGCACGGCGATGCGGTTTGTCGTCGTCGTGCCGGTAAATTCATAATATCCGGCTTCGGTAATGGTTACGGTGTTGTCTGCGTATGTAAAGCCTGAACCACCCGCGTTCACCGTGTCGATATTGATTTGGATTGGGCTTCCCGCCGTTCCCGCTGCGTATGCCGTCAGTGGCGCTGTAACCGGCGCAATGCCGAGCAGCAGACACACTGTCAGCGCCCACGCCGTGAGTTTTGAAAAGAATTTGTTTGTGTTCATGTGTTTTCCTCCTTGTGGTTTTCGGAAGTGCGCGTGCTCCTCGTTTATAAATTACGGTTGCCTCCCTCGCCTTACAGGCTTGGGCGTGGTGTCATAATCGGAAAATCAAGCGGAAACCGGACAAGGTGGTTTATGAGGGCGTCCGCGTCGCCTTTACTAATAACCAGTTTTTTAAGGGCGCCGCTATCCTGATCGATAAAGGCCCTGAAAAAATCCAGCTTGGTTCCGCTTACGCACAAAGTAGCTGCGCTGCGAATGCTTTCAGGGAAGTCGCCGTCTTCGGGCTTGTTTGCTGTTATGCGGTAACCCAATATCCCACGATAAATGTAAGCGGCGGCGTATTCGCAGCTATCGCCCTCCGTCACATCAACTTCCATGCGCAGCATGTATCCCTCGGCTTCCACGGTCTTGCTGTTGAGCATGATCCCCATAAATGTGGGGCGTGTTGTTGTCTAAGAGAAAGTTATACCGATTTATCTCATAAGTACCGGGTATATTGAGTGTAACGAACACCAAAATGCCATTTTGCGCGTTGGCTTTCTCTTTGTTTAAGCTGTCTTTCAAAACTGCGTTGCATTTCCATGATTGACTGTCATGATTTGATTTGTACATGCTTGTTCCTCCTGTCTTGATGATAAATACTAATCCTCGAATTTATAGTCATTATTAAACTTCTTTCTTTTCTCCACCGTCCTGCGATTTTTCTTTTACTCATGCGCGGTCTCCCCTGATCATTTCCATAATTTCGTCAAAGGACAGACGCGGGCCGTCCCGCCAGTAGACGCCGGTTGCGTCCGTGCGTGCGCTTTCTAAAGAAGCTGATTTCATTATAGCCGCATAGATAAAAAAAAGTTGAATTCTTGCAGAATTGCCAGAATTCAACCCAAATATTTTTTTCGTCTATGCTTCACCGCGCTCAAAACAATAGCTGTTTCCGTACCCGCCGGAGATGGTATAGCCGCATCCCGTCAGCTTTTTCCGCAGCCGCGACACCGCGCTGCCAAGCGCCTGGGAATCTCCGGCCATTGACCGCCCCCATACCTTTTCATAGACTACGTCCCTGTCAAGCGTCCGCCCCTCGTTCTGCACAAAATACTGGAGCAGGGCAAAATCCTTTGGCGTCAGCATCAGGTTCCCGCCATCCAGAAACGCTTCCTTCACCAGAATGTTCAGCGTCAGCGCCCCCTCGTCACTGTTTCCGGCAGCTGCTCCGCCCTGTACAGCAGACGCTTCAGCCGTGCCAGCAGTTCCTCAAACGTGTACGGCTTTCTCAGATAATCGTCGCAGCCGCTTTCAAAGCCCTTTATCACATCCGACGTTTC
>Ga0153947_1001695_pt1 | contig 10099 bp, 10 predicted proteins | sample TSNJ031MetaG_FD_104697 | JGI IMG/M metagenome (GOLD analysis project Ga0153947, IMG submission 104697) | Attine ant fungus gardens microbial communities from New Jersey, USA - TSNJ031 MetaG | ecosystem: Host-associated > Fungi > Mycelium > Unclassified | place: USA: New Jersey, Wharton State...
CCCTCGCCGTTCTTGGTCAGAAACACCGGCTCGCCTGTTGATTTGCAGAGTGCTGAAATGTCATTATAGTTTTTCCGTATAGCCGCCGATGGCTTTATATTCATCATGTACCTCGCCTCCTCGATAGCATTAAAATATCCTTTTGTTATTCTTATTATACTATGCGAGGTGGTGTTTGTAAAATCTGCTTAATTTATCGTTTAATTTAATTAGCTCGATTTCATAGGTATATTCTCCTTTGGGTTTTCGAACCTTGATCCAGTTTCTCTTCTCATCTCGCGACATGATTCTCGGATGTATACGACTTTGCCGCGTATTGGAATTTCCATCCCGTTGCTGTTCTAAACCTTTTGTAAAGCTGTAAGCTCTTGGGACCCTCCAGCCTAGCCGGGGGGTCGATATACAGTGAAAAGAGCATGGAAAATCAATTCTCATGCTCTTTTCACTGTATATGGCACCTGTGTTTAGTGTTGTTTTTTCACACACATATCATTGATAATATCCGTACAACGAACCTGGTTAAAAATACCACAATAACAGAAATCAGATAATTTGATGGCTCCTTCCTCCGCTGTCATTTTTCCCTTGTCCACCTGGTCCACGATGTACTGCACAAATTTGGGGGGAATCATATGGTGGCCGCACATTGTGGTGATGGAGAGCGTGTCCTCATCAGGCAGTATCCCCTTGTTGCCCCATACACCGAGAGAAAAGTTAATGGAGTGAGGGGTAACGCCTGCATCATGGCAGCAAGGAATCACCTCGCTAAGTACGCCGGTTATAACGCAGGATTGGTCCAAATCCGCCGCCTTCACATCCTTTAAAAAGCCAATTACCTGCTCTCTGCTTGTAAAGACTCCTCGGATGCGGGATTTGTCACTGAGGTTTTCCTTGATTTCCTCTGGGGCAAAGCGGGTGATTGGGCCGGTTTTGACGTCACCCCAGTTTTCCGAGTGCTGACGCTCAGCCGCCTCTATGTAGACAAGCATTTTAGGCTTCACATTTTTATCGTTGACACCCTTTGTCTGGTACATGAACCAGTTAAAGTCTTTTTTCTGTGACTCAATAGGTCCGCTACGGTGCAGAGAATGAGACATATTGGTACTCCTTTCATACAAATGCATTCTTACACTAAAACATTTTGCAAAGAAATTTTCTAATTCTCAGCGAAACCGTTCAGTCAACAGACACAGGTTTACCAAGTCCGACGTTCACTTTTCCGCGGTAGGGTTGTGGGATCCCCAGGTCATCCAGACAACCTAGCACAGGGTTGCGGCCATCCGCATCAACCCGCATAATAAGACCCAGGGAAAAAACGGTGTCAATCTCATCCGCCACCTTCTTCAGGGCACAAAGCACACCAGGCAGATCCCCTTCTTTGCAGTTACCCTCCACAATTACCGAAAGCAGGCGGTAATCAAGCAGCTCCGTGTCTAGTCTGCCAGTGGATAGATCCGGCATCAGCGCGGCAAGGGGCGTGGTCTCCTTTCCCTCAAGCTTTACGCCTGAAGCGGCGCAAGCCATCGCAATTTTTTCTACATCCCGCATGCGCGCGCCGGCGCCGGGGCGCCCCACATCAATGCAGAGGCCAACACGGCCCTTTTTCACCCGTCCGGACACATCGTTGGTCTTCACTTCTTCAGTGCCGCGTCCGGTGACTCCAGTCACCCCATGGTTTTCCACAGGATCACTCATGACATGCATAAACTGCTTGTAGAAGTTGTCGAGCTCAGTGGGTTCTATAGCATTCTTGGGACAGACATGCTGGCGTAGGCACACATAACAGTCCACACATTCATTCTGCTTTATAAAACATTTTCCATCGACAAATTTAATCGCATCAATTGTGCAGAATTTTTGACAGATCTTACAGCCGACACACTTTTCTTCAACGATTCTGGCCATGTAATTTCTCCTCGTATTGTTATTTGATTGAAGCCGCTTGCACCCCGCACTACTAATTACTGCGCGGAGCGAGCGGGCTCATCTGGTTTTAATCCACTGCAATGTCCTCCAGCGCGATGCAGCGACAGGGGGCCCCTTCAGTGCCGGTGATATACAGCGGCAGTCCAACAAAGAAGAATCGGTCTTTACTTAAAAGATGTAAGTTGGTCAAGTATTCGATGACCAGTATGTGTTTAGGAAAAAAATAAAAGTGTGTGGTGCAGTCCTCAACCGTGTTCACATGCCCTGGTTCCGTCACTTCATAGCGGATGTTATAGTCAGGGGAATAATCATAACAGACGGTTTTAGCGCCGCGGTCTATCAGCCATTGACAGGCATCCTCAGTCGTATAGGGGGACTTTGCCCAGAAATCCGGTATCGTGACGTCACACTTTCGTGGCCAGTCGGTCCGCAGAATCACAATATCGCCGGCACGTACTTTCTGGCCGTATTTCTCCAGCTCGGCAGCGCTCACCGCCCCTTTTTCGTCTAGATGAGTCAGGTCCACCACACAGGCAGTACCAATCCACTGGGAGAGGTGAACATCGCTGACAAAGCGTTCGTTTTTGAAGAAATGGATTTCCGAGTCACAGTGGGTGTAGTAGTGCATGCCTAGCTTTGTGATTTCGGAATACATTTGTGGATGCTGGCCAGGCTCAAAATTGTGTTTGAGCCTGGTGTTCACTTCCCATCGGTAGTGGTCTAGTTTGATCGGATGGCTTAAATCAATAATATTCATGCTTCTACAGCCTCCTGTAATTAACTATTTTCCAGCTTCCTTCAGCTTGGTGATCAATCCGTCATATTTTGCATCATATTCTGCATGCAGCCCCTCGACTGAGGCACGGAACGCATCCAGATCGGGCTCAATCACTTCCATGCCGCGGTCCTTTAGGGTTTGCAGGCCAGCGTCTTCCTGTTCCACCATCAGTTTATTGTTTAGCTCACCGGCTTCTACTGCAGCATCCAGGATGATCTGCTGCTGTTCCGGCGTCAATGACTGGAACTTGGACTCGTTCATAGCAAAGAATGCCTGGGCAATAATGTGCCCGGAGAGTACCAGGTAATCCTGGACCTGGTCGTAGTTGTTGTCTATAATAACGTTAAAGGGGTTTTCCTGTGCGTCCACAACGCCCGTCTGTAGCGCCATGTACAGCTCAGTGAACTCCACCGGTGTTGCCTGTCCTCCCATAGCTTCCAGGCTTCTCTGCTGGGGTACCATGGTGGGGACGCGGATTTTTACACCGCTGAGGTCTTTGGGGCCGTAAATGGGTTTGTTTGCCGTAATGTGACGGGCTCCGTAGTAGAAGAATGGATTGAGAACGTGCACATTCTTTTCCTCTATTAGGCGGTCGTACAGCTCGCCAACCACTTCGCTGTTGTAGGCTTTTTCGGCAGACTCGTGGCCTTCAAACAGATAAGCCAGCGAAGTGAAGTTGAATTCAGGCATCAGGTATGCAAAGTTGCCGCCCACCACGATGATCATGTCGATGGTGCCCATGGGGAGGTTTTCGGTCATGTCCTTTTCTCCGCCCAGAACCTGGGAGAAAACCTGAACCTCAATGCCACCGTCGGTGCGCTCGTTTACCAAATCGGCAAACAGATTAGCAGCCTGATCCATCGGGTGACCGATATTCAGGTTGTGTCCCAGTTTGAATACCACTTTTTCTCTTTGAGCGGTGGGCTTAGGCTGTGCAGATGAGCCTCCAGAACTGCCCAACGGCGCGTTTGCGCCGCTATCGGCCTTTGAACCGCACGCAGATAAAAGGCCAAGTGCACAAATCAACAGTAATGCTAAAATACGTTTTTTCATTATTGCCTCCTACTAATTATGTTTTATTTTTATGGCGCGTTTTTTGACAGCGCTGCTTACCCGATCATATTGGGGATAAATGTGACCAATTGCGGGATAAAGGTGCACAATAAAACCACAATGATAATTGGTATGAGGTATGGGGTGGTCGCCTTGATTACCCGGTCCAGAGGCAATCCTGATACATTGCTGCCCACATATAGGCATAGACCCACAGGCGGCGTCAGCAGACCGACTCCCAACATCATGACCATAATGACTCCGAAATGCACCATATCAAAGCCCAATGCAGTCAACGCCGGCAGCAGAATAGGGGTTAACACTGTGATTGCTGCCGCTACTTCCATAAAGAATCCAACTACAAAAAAGAACAAAAGCAACAGGAGCCAAATAACAACGCGGTTGTCGGAGAATTGAAACAGGAATTCCAGAACCATCTGAGGAATCCTTTCCCGACTGAGTACGTAAGCAAATACGTTGGCCATGGCCATAATGATAAGAATCATTCCGCTGGAAGCGACAGTATTTGCAAAGGATTCAATGATTTTTTTTATACTTAAATCGCGGTAAACAAATACCGAAAGGATGAACGCATAAGCCGCCGCAATGGCCGCCGCTTCCGTGGGCGTAAAGACACCTGATAAAATACCGCCGATAATTATAATTGGAGTCAGAATAGTCAGGAATGAGCTTTTAAACGCCTGAAGAACCTCTTTGAATTTGGGCTTAGCATCCACGGGATATTTCCGTTTGATGGAAAAGTATACAACTAATACCATCATACTGAGCCCCATGAGCAACCCTGGCACAATACCGCCCAAAAACAGCTGGCCAATAGAAGCTCCACAAATGGATCCGTATAACACCATATTAATACTGGGTGGAATGATGGGGCCAATGGTGGAAGAAGCAACCGTAATACCGATGCTGAAATCGCGGTCATAACCGGCCTCCTCCATAGCCTTCATTTCAACGCGGCCAAGACCGGCCGTGTCAGCAACAGCGGAACCAGACATGCTGGCGAATAGACAGCTGGCAACTACGTTTGCTAGCCCCAAACCGCCGGGAAACCGACCAACCGATTTGCGGGCAACGGCAAACAGCCGTTGCGTAAGGCTGCCTGCGTTCATCAGCTCACCAGTCAGAATAAAGAAGGGTATGGCAAGTAGGGAAAAGTTGTTGACGCCGCCCACCATTCTCTGACCGACCATCATCAGCAATGTCGGGTCCTCAACGATAAAGTAAAGCGAGGTTGGAATGCCGATAGCTAAGAATATCGGTACACCAAAACACATTAATACAACCATGAATATAATTAACAGTGCAGCCAAATCAAATCACCTCTTTTTCTTGTCGTCACTATCTGTAGATATCGCTTTGTCTGAGGATATTGCTTCTTTTGGATACAATGTGCACTTTATTTCAAACACCATCTTTTTCACGTGCATGAACAGCAGAATGGCAAATGAAATGGGGACACAGGCATAAATGTAGCTCCAGCGGATCATGGGTAGCGCCACACCCTGCATAAAGTGGGCCTCTATGCTCAGCCGGGTACTGTAGATGATTGTTAGGATATAAAAAGTTACAACAATAGCATTCATTATTATGCTTACAATCAATTTCGGTATGCGCGGCAACCGAGCAATGATAAACTCGAACCGCACATTGCTGCCCCTCTCTTCCGCCACAACGGCACCGAAGATGGCCACATAAATCAGCAGGAATTTCGCAAGCTCATCCGACCATACGATGACATTGTTGAACACATACCTGGATATGATCTGTGCTAGCACAACCGCAAACATTATAATGAGAATGACGGCACAAAAAATATCCATGACTGATAATTTCTTCTCGGATTCTTCCATTGGCGTTACCTCCACCTTATTTATATCATGTAGTTTAATTAAGCAGCTCTGTTATGGAATCCACAGAATAGCCGCCACCCAACGCCAGCATCAACAAAAGCCGGGCTTTGGGACTAGGTAAGCTGCTGAACAGCACACCCGCCTTGACTAGCGAAACACCACCTCCTTTGTAAGCATATATGGGCAGCAAGCGCCCATATGGGCTTCTGGTTGTTATGATTACCTGACAACCTGCATCACATGCAATTTTGATACCATGGAAAAACTCGCTGTTTACGTTGCCCAGCCCGACCCCTTCGACAATAATCCCCTTTTCGCCAAATTCGACAGCAGCCTTGATATAACGTTCATCAGCTCCGGAGTAAAACGGGATAATGGCGACGGAGCAGAAAGTAAAAGACTTAATGGGCAATGTTTTTCGCACCCTTGGACGGTTATAAAAAACCTGATTGTAATGTACTCTGCCCAAAAGGCCAATTTCCCCCGATGTAAACGCGTTCAGTGCGGCTGTGTCCTTTTTCAGTGCAGCCCTTCCTTCATGTATTTTGCCGCAAAAAACTACTACTACTCCTACTCCCCTTGATGCTGGTGAAGCCGCCACAAACAATGCATCGTTCAAATTCGTAGTGCCGTCTGACCATGGGTGGGAAGCGTTGAGCTGAGAACCCGTCATCACCACCGGCTTATCGCTCTCAATCAACGTATCCAGCACAAAAGCGGTCTCCTCCATCAGGGAGGTACCGTGCGTGACCACAAGCCCGACTGTTTCGGGGAAATCCAGCAATTCCTGTACTTTTTTTGCCAGATCTACCATCATAACCGGCGTGATACTGGTACTATTTATGGTGGAAAAGTTGATGACTTCCAGATCCAATCCCGTTTTTGTAAAATCGCTTATTCTATGTATCAAATCCTCTCCCTTCAACGTCGCATTTAAGTCGCCGCCTTTCGCCCTCCCTGTTGAGGCGATTGTACCCCCTGTTGCTATTAAAATGATCTTCTTTCTGCTCACAAATCATCTCTCCCATATATTCCAATACTTGTACTATTGTAATACAAACAAAACCAAAAAAAATTACTCTCCTGGGTATTTACTTGACTAAGGTTACCAACCCAACTTATAACCAATTAGCTCATCTTGTGTCGTTGGGGGAATTTGCATAGCACATTCAAGTAGTCGATAAAATAATAAGCCTCTTTCTGCTGCTTTCCTGCGGTTAATGCGAAGCACATACTCATCTATAAGATTGTAAATACATTTTTTGCACTGCGCTTTTATTAGTTCCAAGCAACCAGCGTTTTAGTAAAGATACGATCAAATGTACATGTGCAACATTTCTGATTCGTTAAATGTATTATTTTGTACAATTGCAGTACGTGAATATCCGCTTTCTGATAGAGATTCGTAACATGACCAGCCATCAGTAATCAGTAATGACGGTACTACCTACCTCTATATTTTCTTTGATAAGCCTTGTAACGATTTCTTTGACGCATCTTCATCAACACATATATGTACTCTGCCAAGTATGCTGCGTTCGCGCAGTTCAATCACAACAACTATAAGGGTTTTGTTTTCTGTATCACGCCTCGCTTTCCGTCGTTTTCTTCTCCGCCATGTAGACATCGTCAACCTCTACAATCTCCCTGATAGCTTTGTTCTGTTTGGGTTTACCATTGTTTGCGTATTTTGTGAAGGCAAGATCGAGCTTATAGTATAGCTTTTTAGGCCAAGGACTTGATGCAAATCCTATGCTCTTGCACCGTTTTTCTGCGTTGTCATTCACCATATAGCGTTAAACCAAGTTTACGCAGTTTGTGAGCATCTTGAAAAATAGTACCAGCATCACAGAGGTTTGGAGACCGCATGATGAATACACCTTAGTCAAGGTCAAGTAAAGACCCAGGTTATTTTTTATTAAAAACTCATTAAATATCTTTCGATAGCAAGTAATAAATTACTTTATGTAATATTGTCATACAATTAAAATTAAAAAAATCAACTATATAACCTATTTTTCAATCGCAAAGTCAGTAAGACATCTTTACAATTTCCAGATGTCTGCTCATTTCTTTCCGTGCCTCCGAGGGGTCCCTTGCTTTTACCTTTTCGTAGACATTTCTATGAGAGCTGGCCGATTTTGACACTGTGGAAATAGAGCGGGGATCATTCATAAATATCTCAAACATGACCATAAAAAAATCTTCTAATAGCGGGTTGTGGGTGGACTTAGCTATTTGCTGATGGAATTCGGAGGCACGTTGCCGGATCAAGGCTTCCGATGCCGACGGGTTCTCCAAATCCTGTACGCACTGATGGAGCTTTTCTAGATCCTCCTCAGTGGCGCGTTCAGCAGCAAGTCCCGCATTCTCAATTTCCAATATCGTACGGGCCTCCAGTATATCCTTAATCGAAATCTGTTTTGCGGCAATTAAAAGGCTCATGGATTGCATCATGCCATTGGTGTCGAAAGGACGCACATAAATGCCCCTGTTCCTGCGCTCCAAAATACCCTTGGATATAAGCCCAGATACCGCTTCGCGAATTGCTGTACGGCTGGCTGAGAATTGTTCACATAGCTCCCTCTCACTGGGAAGCTTATCAAAGGGTTTTAGTTTTCCAGTTTGCACCATGTCCTGTATCTGATCAGCAATCATTGATGTTATCGCCACTTTTTTAACAGGGCTTACATGAAATGTGATAATCCTTCACCTCATTTGTGAAATTTGAAGTGTACCAGTCTTCAGAGCCACACTTCGTTGATGTTCTAAGTATAGCATTTGTCATACAATCTGTCAATATAACAATTCTCCAAATATAATTACGTAAATTATCGGTAAATTATCAAAGGGGTCGGGTAGACTGATGCCTTACGACATCAATCTACCCGACCTTGTCAAATATAATTTTTTCTCTTAGTGTGTATGCAAATAATAATTTTAGAATTTTAACAAATTTCACTATTTATCTTTTGAATATTGACATGCATGATGTTTGAAAGATATGATAAGGGTCATACCGGATTCTAAATAAAGGGAGGAGAAATGCATCATGAGCTTTGGAATCGAAGGCAAAATTGCGCTGATTGCCGGCGCTGCCGGAGACATTGGAAAGGATATTGTACGAGCTTTATTGGAAGAAGGATGCCAGGTGGCTGCCACTGGCACCAATTTACAGCGCCTGCAAAAAACGCTGGACGAGGTTATTCCACAGGACAAAAAGGGAAATCTGCTCTGCCTGCAGATGGAGATCACTGATTCTCAGACTATATCAGCCGTACTCAGCCAGATAGAACAGGTGTACGGGCACTTGGATATACTGATCAATTCAGCAGGCATCCTGTGTAGGGAGTCCTTTTTCAACACAGCAAAGAAAGACGTCACAGATTCCTTCAACATTAACACCATTGGGGCCTTCGACCTCTGCCAACAAGCGGCTTTGTTAATGAGCCGGCAAAAATCAGGCACTATCATAAATATTGGATCACAAAACGGCCTTACAGCTATGGAAAATCGCATTGCCTATTCCGGCAGCAAGGCCGCCATCACGATGATGACCAAGACCATGGCACTGGAACTTGCGGAGTATGGCATAACGGTCAATATGGTGGCGCCAGGCATTGTAGACAGCAGCATGGCTCTGGAACGACTGAACACGCCAGAACTCCGTGCGGAATTTGAGAGATATATCCCGCTAGGCCGCCTGGTAGCACCCAGCGATGTTTCAAGCAGCGTACTCTTTATGGCATCTCCTTATGCTTCCTGCATTACCGGGACCGTTTTGTTAGTGGACGGCGGACTGCTCATACGGCAGTCCCTTCCCAAGTAATATGCGCATAATAAGGCAAATAGCAATTATTTCCGACATAGAATGGAAAAGTGACATACAGTAATCTACAAGTACGAATAGCACATCTTTTTTATACGAGTACACACAGCTCAGTAGATAGCACCTAGCTCGGACCCAGTAGGTCGGAGGTACAAGTCCCTGCAAGCGCGCCATTTTTTATTTAGTTGTGCGGTTTTCCGAAGCTTTATTCAGAAAGCCGCACGATTATTTTTGTTGTTAATCGCAAATGATATTGTCACATGATTAGAGAACGTGATATGCTCAAAAGAAGCGATAATAGCAAATGTCAAACTTGCATAATAAGATTCTTTTAGTATACTTAAAAAGACTACTAAACCAGGAGGTTAAAATGAAAAAGCTTATTATGTTAATTGGCGTTATCGTCATTGTATTAACAGTTCTGAATGGATGTGGCATAAACACGGCATCCACAGCGAAAGAAATCGAAACGCTTGCTCAAGCGCGACAGAATTTTCAAACATCTATTGTAGACAAGAAGGTTGATGATTACTCCGTTGATATGCCGCCTGAAGGCATCTTGGAAACGGTTCGGTTCACATCACCGGCAGGCGAGCTGGACGCCTATATAACGCCAGACCCTCAGGACGGCCGGAAGCATCC
>Ga0153947_1001700_pt1 | contig 10086 bp, 8 predicted proteins | sample TSNJ031MetaG_FD_104697 | JGI IMG/M metagenome (GOLD analysis project Ga0153947, IMG submission 104697) | Attine ant fungus gardens microbial communities from New Jersey, USA - TSNJ031 MetaG | ecosystem: Host-associated > Fungi > Mycelium > Unclassified | place: USA: New Jersey, Wharton State...
AGCGAAAAGATTGACAGAGAGGAAAAAGAAAGGTAAAGCAATAGAGAGTCTGAAGAAGGCAGAGGCTCCAGCTTCATCGGAGTTACCTGAAGAACTTGCTGATACCAAAAAGGCCAAAAAGCACCATAGTGAAGGTCCTGCTGTGCCGCCGAAGAAGAAGCAGAAAACCTCTAGCTCCTCCGTCATCCCTACAGTCAAAGCTACCGCGCTCTCATCGACCGATAAACCCACGAAAACAAAAGCCAACACACCTTTGACAAAACAGAACCCGGTGTCAGAACCTGATGACTCTCCAGCCGTCATCCAAGAACTCCAATCTCAAGTTAGGGATATTATAAAATCTGCCTCCAACCTTGCCAAAGCCGCCCGTGCTCGTGCTCTCAACGGCGATGACGTTGACAGCGAAAAAAAACCTTCGGCCAAGAAGAAAAAAGCTGTATCCACAAAGATAAGGGCACAGGAGTCCTGATATCTATAGTGGTATTCGGCACTCAATTAGTCAATTGGGCCTTATATCCAGTTTACATCCACTGGAATTGCTTGTCATGCCGCGACCCGTATCCATGCCTTCGTGTGAGACCTGAAAGGTAATCAATCAGGACTTGACGATATTTCACACCAGTTTTATAACCCGGGCTAGCTTCTCTGAGCGCCCGAGCCAAGATCTATCTCTCCAAGAACCTAGAACCTTGATGGACTCAGTTGCTTAACGGTCTCGAAACAGCGTGCATTTAGTCAGACAATGATGAGGAATCCAGGGCGTTGATTGTTCGTAAGGCTCGCTGATGAGGATACAGTAAACAGAAAAAAATTCACATAATCCTAATCTTCGTCTTCAATGGCAGTGGTCTATGAGCGACATTTGGTAAGCCTCTGAATAGATGATGAAGGGCCCGAGAGTGATGGGGTGGAGTCTTTACTAAGCTGGAAGCTCAGTCTGGTGGAGTATGCGTGGACAACACCGGCTGATGATGGCCTGTACATCATGATTTAACAACACTCCAATTCCTGGGTGCATCGCACTGTGGTCAAACCTTCCCATCAATAGAAGCGACGGTATTCACTAAGGCCTTTTAGATTTATGATGCGTAGACTTTACGTCCCTAGATTTTCCATCGAAGCTGAAACCGTATGACCTATTCTTGAGGGTCTGTGCCGAATGAAACTAGATGATATACTATTTAATAGATGACACAGCCCGGGAAACAATGACACAGCCCGGGAAACAATGACACGGGAAGTATACAAATTCCTGATGGCCATGAGTCTAAAAATTCATGGGTACCCTTACTATTTAAGATTACAATGCCAAAGCAAGGCACGGATCATGCTATGTATTTTCAGTGATCACAATCCATCATGATTTTCGATTGTTCAAATCTATTTTTGGTGCAACCCGCGAAGAGTCAGGCATCCAACATGCTTGCCTTTTGATTCAAAGACATTGGCAACGGCCAAAAGACACTTATATTCAGCTGCAGCTTTGGAGAGCATAGTTGTCGTATCAGATCTGATGGTAATAGTATCTACCACCGCCAAAATATTTATCAGGCAAGTCAGTTCATTCGCTCTATTGCCTGCGTTATGCCACGCCGTTAGTCTGCCGTCAGTCTCCACATTGCCGAAAAAAAACTCTAGTCCAGTGAAGGGATCCCAAACCGGCTTGGCCTGCACAAGCAGTATCTTATATCACTCGGCCGGTAATAGATGATGAACGCATATACTCTGACTCATAGCCTGATTGTCAGCCGGCAGAAGAGAATCAATCATGGACCACGTTATCGGCAACCCTGGTACCACGGCATGTATCAATGTTGCTAAGGAGCCGAACATGGGATCAAACTCAGAAATCCAGGAGGACGGCCAGCCCATGTAGATTTTTCTGCAGTCGTACGAGGAAGCGCCTACAAGGCATTTCTGGATCCATGTGATCTCTAGATGTCGTCTTCCAAACAAATTTTCATTTCTCTTGTCCGATGTTTGAGGAATTTTCGGAGTTAGTGCTGATCACGATGGCCGTCACTTTTGCCATTGTTGTTATTTTCATTCGCGTTTCAATCATGATGTTGGTGAATTGAATCCAAGGCTCACCGAGCCCCAACAAGTCAGGGGCGGATAATCGGAACCCCAAAACGTGGTTGTTCTGGTGATGATACTTAAAGGGAGGTGTCATCTTGAAACACTGAGTACGCAGGGTGCACATGACCCAAGTGGCCGCTGTGGTCGACTCCTCCTATCTTCCAGCTCTTCGATATTGGATCTCTGGATTCACGCTTCAGACTCTTGTTTATGGCATCAATACCGTCCTTTTCCTCACGTTATTATGGGTCCTCATTCTTCATATCCTGAAGGGCGTGCCTTCAAATCGGTTTCATCGGCACCATCGTTTCCAGAATTGCATCTTCCTGGTTTATATGACCGGGATGTTTGCCCTCTCATCTGTTTACATGGCATATCAAGGCCTAATGATAGATGTCATGTGGTTCCGATATCTCAGCACTCCAGACACCCCAAAAGATATCTTTGAAGATTCAATTCCAATACTGAGAACATGCAATGCGATATTCATCCTGGTAAATTGGGGAACGGTTAGCCTTTTTGTGAGTTCTTACATGAACGAAACCTCATCAGGGCATTTAATCCTCAAGTGATTCAGCTATGGCGTTGTTTGCTTCATTACAAGGTCCGCTCAGTGTTTCCCTGTCAGGTCATGAGTTTTCCCTATCTGTTGTTTGCATCTGACATTGGTAAGATCTGAAAACCTCTGTGGATATCAAAAAGTGACGACCTTTCTCTAGCAACCGGTCTGCTGCGTATCATATACGAGTCAAAACAGTCAAGAGTCAAGAAGTGGTCTTTGATACACTGGAGCATCGCGAGCGCTCTTTATTACCTACTCTCACTCCTCATCGTCACACGAATTGTCTATCAACGGCGTATCATTGGGCGGGAATTTGGAAAATCCGAAGTGCGACACTTTACAAGCTGCCTAACTATTTTCCATGAGTCAGGGGCAGTAGTCCTCGCATTTTCGACTGCATATCTTGTCGTTCTGGCGAGATTTCACAGCCTCATAAATCTTTTGCAATCAACAACGCTGCAGATCCAGGCGAGTTCCTCTTCTTGAATTATATCCTCGGTGATGGTAATGGATAGCCTCAGGTCATGCTTTCGTTGATCATCGTACAGCGTGTCGCCGTAGGTAAGGCATGGTCAGGGAAAACAATCGATTGTATCCTACACTCAGAATCTAGACGTGAGTCAAGGCATGAGGAAATATCCACCATGGGGTTCAATCCGAATACGCAGCTTTCGTGTACACAGAATGATCCAGAGAGCTGTCCAGATACCAAAGCACGGCATGACCTGACAATGGAGATACAGGAGGCAAAATGAAACAAAGTTTAAAGATATGACCGGGTAGTTAATCTCATTGTATACATAAATAATCAGGATCACGAAGGGATTGAGGTTGACACGTATAGCCATCCTCATTCTCTAATCCTTCTTAGAGAGCACATGATAGTTGATGGTTGTAATTAGAATTGGTTCAAGAAGGGCCACCAGGATATTTTGAGGTAAATGTTTCAAATACAGATACCAGATCCTAGGTAAAACTACTACATACACTAGGCACCGAAGAGAAAGCCGGACATAAATAACGGTATCCAAGATTTAGAGCATCAAACGAGGCTCTGCAGTACACGATCTGTCATTTCGATTACCTATAAATCCCAACACGCTAGCACTCAAACATTCAATCATAAAGCTTGAAATCAAGGACTCACCTGATGAATGTCTGGCCGCTCCCAGGGGTTGGGCTTCAGCATTGCATCAATCAACGACTTCAATCCTTGTGAGTAGGCAGATTCTGGGTGTTGATATCGGGCATTGAGCACTGCCATTGCTATGGAGCCACCCTGTTCTGTGGTTTGGGTATTTTCAAATGGCGAATGGGAATAAGCCAATGCATATAAGGTACAGCCCAATGACTGTAGACAGCATATTACAGGTGATGATCCTAGGTGAGAGTGGTCAAATGAACTTACCCATATGTCTACCTTCTCATCCAGCATCTGTCTAGTTTTCACATCAAAGAGTTCTGGAGCACGGTATGCCATTGTACTCCGCTCCGCAGCAATATCTTGCTGCAATAGTGCTTGAGATCTGTTCTCGACGTTAATTCTCGCCTTCATCGTACTTCCAAAATCCATGAGGATTGGAGTGGCACCATCGTCCGTAATCATGATGTTCCTGTAATGTGTTGTTATCCTCAAATATTAGAGGGAGTACACAATGTAGAAGACCTACCCAGGTTTTAAGTCCCTGTGTGCGTATGGCACAATTGCTTCATTGTCAATTCTATTACTCGAACCGGTAGTTTCGACCGCTTCCTCGTCACCATCGAACACGATGTGTCCCTCTGCGACATTTGATTTTGTGACTAGCGGCACTGATGCCGCGTCGTATGAATATCCACCATCTGCGTCGCCTTCTGGATGTGGGAACCGTTCATCTTGGTCTTCATCGTCAGAATGGTCGGTTTGCTTGCGCCTCTCGGGAGGCGGAGTACTGGAGGATGGAACAAACTCATTTTGTCTCGGAGAGGAAGAAAGGTTGGTAGATCGTGAAGGAGAGTAGGAATGCATCGCTCGTATGGCTTCACAAGTTCCTCTAAACAGGTGAACCATTTTTTGCTCAGGAAAACGTTGTCCGTTAACTACATTAGCATTAATAGCGTCTTGAAGGTTTCCACGCTATTGTCAAAGAGGAGAGTGCGTCAGGTGATGCTCAGAAAATATATAGAAGCCACTCGCACTTTGTAGAGGGGAAGAAAGAGATAAACGATCTGTCCTTCACCTTCGGGATCTTGAACAACTGCCGAATCCTAGGGGACAGATCTTATCAGACCTGTACTTGCTTCCAAAAGCAAGAGAGGAAGCACACCAGTATCCGAATGATGTTTGGGTGTCTACAAGCCCGTTAGTATCCCTTTGGATCACACATGAATTTTCACTCCTACCTGAACCGTCTATAGGCTTCCACCTCTCTCAGGGCTTCTTTCACGCCCTCTCTTCCAGTCGGACAGCGAATCTTTTTTAGCGCAAATTGTCTCTATAATTTTGAGATGTAATATAGACCTCTGGAGATTGACTAGTCACGGACCCCGCTATGTTCATCTTGTGCCAGATACACAAAGGAGAACCCGCCCTCCCCAAGAACCTTCACAATTTTGACTGGGGACCTGTGAGTTATGTTTGCCGCACTCAAGTCACAGACTCAGATAACTTACAGGTTCGCCCGTTAATCTTGACTGACGGTGTCCGTTGACACAGACACGAAGACAGTGCCCAAAGTGCGTCCCGAACCTGATCCTTGAATGTGTCGATTGCGCTCATTAGCTGAGGCGGTAATGGCATTCTCTGTTTTAAGTCTGGGGCTCAGAGAGGGATAAAAGAGTATAGCTCGTGCTAGTGCTTGCTGCAGCTCATTACAAACTGCGGGCAGTGACACGCTCCGCGGGAACAAAATAGTTAATTGATCGGAGCAAATCTCTATACATTTCTTTGAAACCTCTGACAGGTCCTCTTTCGAAACAACAAGCGGGCTCTCGTGTCAGGAGTAGCAAATAGAGTCACCCAATGGATATCTGATTTTTTTCACCTGTCAGTGCGATGTCGTAATTCAACAAGATGTGCGCCAGTGTGACTTTGATCTCGTAAGCAGCAAAAAATCTAGCCCAGGATGCATCGATGGTATGTGTTAAAGTTATGGCATCGGCAACTCACCGACCAGGACACGCGTGCTTCCCTACTCCCCAGAACAGCCAGTTGGAAGCCTGAGAGGAAAACGCATGTTTCACTTGATGTTCGTCCTCTCCTTCATCTAGGTTCGCTTTTCGAAGGTTATAAAATCTGAAACCATCAAATGTACCTGGGTTGTCGTAGAAAGTCGCATCTCTGTGGACTACATCACTCAGAACGGATATGGATGTTCCATAGGTCAGGGCTATTCCATTGGAAAATTTGAATCCATTAGGATCAGTGACTTTGCGCATGCTTGTAACTGAAGATGGACAACCGTTAGTTTCGAGAGCTGTCTGTCTATTGGTCTCGTCATATCTAACCTCCACTTAAGCTAGTGAGTCTTGCAGACTCCTTGATAAAGCTGTCCAATTTGTACATTTTTGCAACGGTGCTCTTTGTCCAGTCCTCTGAGACCGTTATATTTTGAGCTTCCTCTCGCAGAGGCTTTATATACTCAGGACGAGCTGCAAGATCAAGCAAGAAACTTGACATGGTCTGGGTTCAAACATCAGGAACCCGCAAGGGATGTCGCCTATCATACTTACCATTGCCGTATTATGCATGGTCACGAAATTAATAAACAAAACTCTCATCGCGATATTGTCAAGCCTTGCGTCTTCTCCTTGAGCCTCGTCTATAAGCCAACTCAACAGATCATCCTGAAACATGTCCGTCGACCTCGGAACATTCACTATCGGCCATGTCATGCACTCACTGGTTTCCCAGGCCAGTCTTTGCCGAACTCATCGATCATTCTGACTCTTTCCTCGATAATAGGACGAAGATGTTTCAGGGCCAATCGCCTATGTTTCTCATAGGAGGAAAACCAAGGTCCAATAATACTGTTTCTATCAATTTAGCCGGGCTCTTCGACACGAATCCCTAGAACTCACGGACGCAAAAAACTGGGAAGCAAGTTTATAATAGCACCAGAGGTCACAACGCTCCTCGCAAATCTGATACACAGGTCTAGGAAATCTGGATCCCGGCATAATGGAAAGCCCACGAGGATTCGACAACTCATCCTACCGGTAAGCCTCACAGTGATATCCCAAAGAGGCACTCTAACTCTATAGGTAAAATTTTGAAGTTATTTTGCAAGTTGAAGCGACATACCTCTCTCTGTTGTTTGGACAAGATCCTGCATTGCTATGACACATTCATCGTGCAGGTCTTCACTTATTCACCCCAAGAATTTGTCATTTAATCAGTATCGAAGATTAGTAAGAAAAACCCACCAATACGGTCCAAACGACGTCATCTTCGTTTTGAAGAATTTGAGGTGATATTGACTGTGTTCAAGGTTTGATTTCACCGTATAATCAAACCTCATTCGCTGACGTTGTTCCAAAGAAAATTCAATAGGTAACACATCGTTTACACATGGGATATTAGCCCTGTATGACTGACTAATTCGAAAACAAAAACAACTCACCTCGCTGATCTCTTCCTGGAAACTAAGTTCATGGTCCCCTGCTCGTCTCAGATCGTCGACTAACTTCTCTCCGGCGACAAAGTGTTCCCACCGATCAAAGCCAGGTACTCTGAATATCCCTACAGGATTCAAATCATATCCATTTTGAAGAACCCTACGGCCATTTGTGAATAATCTAATCACAGAGAACCACGACATAAACCATCCAGAATAACCGATCGTCGGCACTGCCTGCTCAAGCTGTGAATCCAGTCAGTGCTCGTCAACTCGAATAGAATTTTGTCTACGGGGGATTGATGCTTGTCCAGATGCGTTTTGCATACCGAAGCTACAAGAACGACAAGCGCAATGTAACATATATGCTCATTTGAAGCGAATTTTAGGAGGGAAGGGGAGATCATGCAGAATCAAAATTGATGTGGCACAACTGGCTTTCTATCTTATATAGTATTTCTCCATGCACTTCCAAGGGACCTGTGTTCTAGCATCTAAGACATCGGCTTCTAGTACAGGACCACCTTTATCCTATTTGCTAAACGATATCAAATATCAATGATCCTCACATTCTATTAAATCGACCACATGGCCTAGATGCTTCTCTGTCACAGGTGGCATTGTAGCTCGTTCTTACTCGTCAGAGTTTCTTTTACTGAGAAGGCTACAATTGTGCCAAAAAACGAGCCACTTACTACTTGAGTGTAGACGATGGAGAAGCTCTTTACTCTATGGGTTGTGGCGTTATAAACCTTTCAATGATCATGCGGACATAGATCGCTTCAATTTAGTCCGCAATAATATCTTTCTCGTAATATCCTTGGCATATCGATGAGCTAGACTGGTGCCTAATCTTTTTTTGACCTCTTTAATTAGAAGCCTTAGAGGTCTTCCTCCAGGTCGCTCTCTCAAACGGTGAACTCTCTGAGGGCGTACCTATCATGAGTCACACCAGACATGGCTGCTCGAAAGAAGAATCCACCAAAATATAATGTCAATGACTCCAAATTTGGATTCCTCTGGGTGACACTCTGGCCTTCCAGCCGCATTAAATCAAAGTGGATGAACCTTTCTCATCTGAAACCCTTCGTATTCGGCGAGACATGGCTATCGACGCATTACCGAGATATCCCTCCCACCGATGTTCATGAGTGGAGATAGATGGCCTTGCTCGAAGCTATTGCAACATCTGTCCAAAGTTTACCAAGCAGACCTTATGCGCGGACGAGGAATGGGTTACCACGAAACCGCAAATGCAAATATACTAACGATGGGAACGCATCAAAAGTACTTTGACACAACGCCTTGACCATTCCACCGTCCACAACTAAATCTGTCAGACTCTTCAGGGACGGTAAGGATCATCTTGTGGCTGACCCAATGAGCCACACCAGTGAACCGTGTTTCTCGGAGATTCTGGTGTCTACTTACAAACTCGGTAACGATAATGGCCTCCTCTGTTACTCGACGCTTCCTCCTGATTTGACCATACTGAGTGAGAGCGGCAGACCATATACCCTCAAGGATTGGCCAGTCATCCCATAGATTCATCTCTGGACAGCGTTCATTAAAGGCCAGTTCCCCGGGGACAATGTCTGATAAGCATCTCTTGTAATGGGAGAAATGCAATTGACATTGGCAGCTGTCCAGATCTGGCCTATACCAATACACCAACGAACAGGTTACGGAGAGATTCAGTTCGGGTGGCTGGAATATCGAGCGCTGCACTAAAAATACGTTAGGATTTTATTTCCTGATGATCAGATATATTATTTTATGGTAGTTGAAGATAAATACAAGTAGTTGAGAGGAGACTCGTTGCACTTTTCCAGCAAGTTTCTGCTCCCCCTTTCTCTTCTCATCTTAACTCAACATAGGGAGCTCCCTGGGATGGTGATATTTATACGCACCGTGGGTTGTCAATTGCGATCCGGTGAGACCATGAAAGATAGCCAGTTGAGATGAATCGTCACAAATCGGTCCTTGTGGCACTAAATATGCTGGTAAAATGGGTCAAAGGTACGTAACGACTATCAGGCTCAATAATCAGATTATGAGGTCGACATCGAAGACCAGCGTCTTTGTATAAAGGACAGCTACAAGGTCACCTCGAATAAGCTTCCTCCAAACGAGGAACAAGTCAGAGAGACCTACTTCTTGTGAAGGCTTGTCCGAATTTTATCAATTGGTGCTTTCTTGCAAGATCTGATCATGGTCGCCAAGAAACCTTAATTTGACAATTGGATAACGGTGTTTGCAGAGGGGCTCTCTGTCATAATAACGTCCATCCCAGGTATCAACCTTGTTATTAATAAAGCTCTCTTTGAGGCCTAAGCCGTACTATCCTGTTCAGATCGCCTATCCATTTCTCGGGTTTGATACATTCTCGCCTATCGTTTTCAGACCGTCTAAAAGGCAGAACAATTTTCTAGGTGAATCTCTTCTGAAAAAAAGTGTGCGACTGATAAGAGATGCGTCGTGCAACAACAAAATTCAGGAGAAGGAACTTTTGAGTTTCATACTTGTCCCAATAAAGTGCAAGCTCGTATATGATGCCGTCAGGAATTGACCCTTGTTCGAGGTTCCTCGCGTGAAGTTCTTGACGCCGTAGAGAGAGAAAAAAAGATTATATATTACATAAGTAGAAAAATCACTACAACAAACAAGTCCGCGTCCGTAGGTATTTACTTCAATTTGCAGCAGGAACTCATCCTGCTTTCTAGTTTACCTATCTGTTTGAACACCTAGATACTTTAGCCGAGGACAAGACACATTTGTATCTTACATTTCTTTTCTTTTCTTTTTCTTTTCTCTTCTTATTTGGACTTACTACACAAGGAAGGAGTGTGG
>Ga0153947_1001702_pt1 | contig 10077 bp, 10 predicted proteins | sample TSNJ031MetaG_FD_104697 | JGI IMG/M metagenome (GOLD analysis project Ga0153947, IMG submission 104697) | Attine ant fungus gardens microbial communities from New Jersey, USA - TSNJ031 MetaG | ecosystem: Host-associated > Fungi > Mycelium > Unclassified | place: USA: New Jersey, Wharton State...
TAATTATTGAGTTCATAAAAGGAGGCAAATATGGAATTAAAACGCTTTTTGTATGATGACCTAGTCAAGTGGAAACATAAAAATTCCGGAAAGGTATTGGTAGTCGAGGGAGCAAGACAAGTTGGAAAAACCTATATATTAAAAAAATTTTCCAATGAGAATTTCAATAACGTAATATATATAAATCTTATGGAGCTTGCTGGAAGTACATTTATTTCATGCATTGAAGCCGTCACAAAATGGAGGCCTGGGGATGAACAAGTAGAAAAGCCTTTACATAAAGCATTAACGCTTTATAATAAAGATTTTAAAGATGATAAGTCAACTATCGTGATTGTTGATGAAATTCAGGAATCTGCATTGGTATATAGTCGAATTAGAGAATTTGCCAGGCAGTTTAATTGTTATTTTATTGTTACTGGCAGCTATCTGGGAAAAACACTAAATAAAGAGTATTTTCTCCCGGCTGGTGATATTGAAAAAATGAAGTTGGAACCCTTAAATTTTAGAGAGTTCTTACTTGCGTATGGTAAACTAGACTTATATGACAACATTGATTTATTCGGAAAGAGTTCCCATAGAGATTACGATGAGCTCAAAAAATACTTTTTCATTTATCAAAAAATAGGTGGATATCCAGAAGTGGTATCCAAATACATTCAAAATGAGGATTTTGATGAAGCAGAAGAGCTAATCACTGGAATCATTGGGATTTTTATTGATGAATCTCAAAGATATTTCCCAGACATACTTGATAAGGCAGTGTTTGATAAATTGTTATATGGAGTTGCTAAAACGCTTCTTAGAGAAAAAAAGGGAGTTGATGATTTAACAACAGAATTAAGCAAATTAGTATATAAAGAGGAAAGTGGGAAACTAAGCAAGAGAAGTATTAATAATGCCATCAGCTGGTTATTTGTATCACATATCATTGGATATTGTGATAAATCTATAGACTGTAGCCTATATGAGATAAAATCTAATAATCGGGTATATTTCAAAGATTTAGGCGTAGCCAGACTGTTCCTTAGACGTACCGGGGAAAAACCAAATGCTATAAAAGGTATAATTGCAGAAAACTTTGTTTATCTTTCCTTGAGCCGTTGGACCGACAAATATATCGCTGGTGTTTCACCATGGTTTGCTATTTATAAAAAAACAGATGGTGAATTGGATTTTTTTGTTCGTAGTCTCATTGATTATAAAAACTATGGAATCGAAGTCAAAAGTTCAAATAATGATTATAAAACTGCTAAAGCTTTATTAAATGATGGCAAACTGGATTATTTGTACTTATTAAAAGGTGAAACATATGGATACAAGGATGATGGTCAAATTATCACGGTGCCTTTATATCTAGCTGATAGGATTCAATTCAATTATGGAATACCTGAATCTGCAGATTAATAAAGCATTTATGACATGTCTTGTTAATAAATCAGGAATAAATAGAACGTATAGTGTAGTCCTTATCGTACCGGTAAGGACTTTTCTTTATATTATTATATAATTTTTATGAAAACAACGGAATCCAGGGGTTTGGGAGATAGAAGCCCTCCAAGAGGTGTCCATGCTATGTAGGAGCTTTTGTTTTGCGAACATTTGGAGAATATAAAACGCCAATCAACAGTTAAAATCCACGAGTTCTGGGGAGAAGGTACCAGAAGAATGGAATCATAAATCTGGGTAGTCCAGAGCTTGCAGAGTGCCCCAAACGCTTGGAACGAAAAGAAGTCTGAAATATGTCAGTTACTCACGCTGCCACCAAAAACTTCAAAGGTAGCGACCTGGAGCATAATCGTAAACATCCATGGTGTATTGTAGGCAGTTGGCTATGCCCTGCTGGTATTGTTTTTTCTTGTGGATGTGATCAAGGCCTGTGGAGCTTTGCGGAAGTGAGGAGAATTAAGGAATACAAGAATTGGTATTTTTTGGTGGAAAAATGTTTTGGTTAGGTATATAATATATTAACAGTTGCCAGAAAGTGGATAAAGGATTTTCCGATTGTGTCAGCTGTACATAAGCCTGTTAAGCATAACTTTATGTTATGGCTATAACTAGATGTTGAGATTATTAAAATAGTACATTGTATTGCTATGATGACAGGAGGATAAATTTGAATATATCAGCAATAATTAGTTTGTTAAGTAACCCAGAAGTACTGAATTTTTTCGGTAGTTATTTAGCTACAAAAGCATTGGATAGTACTACTAAAAGAATCACAAAACTATCTGAGCCAGATTCATTTGAAAGTCAAATTATATCTGTTTTAAGTTCTGCATTACAAGAGACTTGTGAGCATTTTGATTGGGAATATGATTCATCAGCAATTATTGATACCTATATAACCACATTATCCAAAATTAAAAACTTAAATTCCGCTGAACATCTACGGTCAATACTCTCAGAAGCTGTCGGCAACACAATTATTGATAGCGAATTCGATTTTTGGATTGACAGCTTTAACAAAGCAATTTCAAAGCCTTGTCATTTATGGGTATATAATTACTTATTGAAAAATGAACCAATAAGTACTGCCATCGCAAATATTTCTGATAGAGAATTACAAATAAATATTATCAATAGCAAATTCGAAATATGTGGCGACTGCATCTCAGATGGAATGGGTGGGTATAAACGAAAGAAAGCAGAAAATAACGAATATAGATTTCTTGAATATGAGGTGTCTTTTGAAATATATAACCCTAATAACAAAAACAAAGTATTAAGAGATGTGAAAATCGAGTTTTTCATGGATGAACAATCCATTTGCGCATTTTTTGCTTATGATTCTTCAACCTGTAAAAAGCATGCTGGAGGTCATAAAACAGAATTACTTTCAGTGCAGAATATATCTCCAAATATATGTGTTTCATATAAAATTAATAATGGTGGTTATACAGCTCAAGGAGGAACGCTAACTGATTTGAGCAAAACAAATAGTGTATATTTAACTTACTTAGATGAAAGCAATGAAAAAATCAGGGTACTTATTTCTAAAGATAATTGTATTGAAAAAATAAAAGTATTTAAAGAGGAATAGTTTTGACATTTATTCAAGTACAAATTATGGCTAAGGTTGTGTGAAAACGATGTAACAAGAAAATTTACATAATGTGCTTTACTAGTATCAAACGAAGAACGGTTTGGAGGAATTTACATTGACCGATACAAGAACAACAGGATTAACTGCAAATGTTTTGAAGGTTATAGCGATGCTAGCAATGACAATAGACCATTTTACTTGGGTTATTTATCCTGAATATCCAAAGGATATTGGGATTATATTTTTGCACACAATTGGAAGATTGGCAGCGCCGATTTTTTGGTTTTTTATTGCGGAAGGATATTTTTATACACGAAATTATAAAAAATATATTGGAAGAATACTAATATTTACAATTATTTCTCATTTTGCATATAATTTTGCATTTGGGATACCGTTTATTCCTTTTAGAACCTCATTGTTTAACCAAACAAGTATTTTTTGGGGATTTGCTTTGGCATTGATTGCGTTAAAACTACAGGATTTAAACAAGCCCTCATTAAAACCATGGATGAGGATAATCACAACAAGCATCTGCGGTATACTTGCATTTCCGGCTGATTGGAGTTCACCCGGTACACTAGTCATTGTTTCTAACAGCAACAATAGAGGTAATTTTAAGAAACAAATGGTAAATATGTTGTTTCTCATTGCCACATATTCCGTTGTATATTTCCTGTTAATAGACAAGATATATGGGCTTTTACAGATGATGGTTGTGCTTGCAATTCCCCTACTAAAAATGTACAACGGTGAGCGGGGGAAAATGAAAGGGTTGAAGTGGTTTTTCTATCTTTTTTATCCACTGCATCTTATTTTATGTGGAATTGTTCGTATAATGCTCCATGGAAATATTGGAGTTATGATTGGTGGTTAATTGAAAAAAATTTTTATTTATTTTCAAAAAAAATTGCAGGAAAATAGTCAGTCATTACAGCGAGATTACGTTGATTTGATGATATAGGTTATACTGTGAATGAATGTGGATGTCTCTGTGAAAATTACTAATATGAATAGAAAATTATTAAATAAAAATTTGCTAATTTGGAGGGAGAAAAAATGCCGCTGTATTCAATTCCTGATATGAAGTTAATTACTAGGATACCACATGAAAGCACTAACCGCTCAATTATAAATCGGATTAGTTCAGATAATTTATTAGTAATTAGGAATGAAATTAATCGTTTGATTGATGAAGTAATTGATTCGCACAATGAACTTATTACATCGGGTTGGTTACCTGGAACTGATTGGACTGGCACTGTTTGGGATCCGATTTACATAGCGTCTAGAAATAATTTTAAACAGGCAGGAATGGTCTTTGGTACATTGGTTTTTGAAGAAATCATGAGTCGACCAGAAGATTGGTCATTTGGAAAATACCAAGTTGATGGGAGGGATATAGGAAGCACAACATATTTTAGAATCAGCTTATAAGGACTTTGCATTATCCGTATGATGGATATATGTGCCTATAGTGGGAACTTATTTGCATTAAAAAATATTGCGCAGTTTGTTTTAAGGTGACTACTGGTAGCAATAAAGTTCGGACTAAAATCTTGAACAACTTATTAATTCAGATCCACAGGCAGAGAGTGAAAGATAAACGAAGGATGAGGGGATATAAAATGATGTATGAGATTTCAAAACTTGAAACTTTAAATGCTTTAGACTTTGCAAAAGAATTAGGTGAATTAAAGGTTGATGAGCCTTTCACTTTTTATGCAAATATGAAATGGGTGCGCCCGTTTGGGATGTTGCTTGCGGCTTCAGCCATTAAACAATTCCGAAATAAATATGCGGATATTCCATTTAACGTGAAATTGAGTAATGCAGGAAACAGTATTGATTATGCAGGCCATATGGGGTTCTTTAAATCAATATCTGAGAAAATAGATATTGGCAAAATGCCGGGAGAAGCTTCTGGTAATGATAATTATATTCCGATTACAGAGCTTGATTTACATCAAATCCATAGAGAAGAAATTGAAAATGGTCATTTTATTGGAATGGGAGATACAATAGAAAAAGAATCCTCAAGACTTGCAAAAATCTTGAGCCGTAGCAACAAGGAGATACATGCGCTATTAACTTACTTGATTAGGGAAATATTGAGAAATATTCCTGAGCATTCAGATAGTTATAAGGCATGGATCTGTGGGCAATATTGGTCTGATGGTATGGCAGAAATAGCAATCGTTGATGAGGGCATTGGAATAAAAAATAGTTTGCAACAAAATGCAACACATAGAAAATATATTAAAACGGATGAAGATGCCTTAAAGTGTGCTATTAAAGCAGGGATTTCGCAAGCTTTCCAACCAGAAAAGGTAAATAAATCAGATGATCCATGGGCTAATTCTGGATTTGGTCTTTACATGGCAAGTGAGATTTGCAAAGAATTGGGAGGCTCATTTTGTTTAGCAACAGGGAATAAATATATCAACATTCACAGTGATGGAAAGACCCGTATTGGTGATACTGATTTTCGAGGAACTGCTGTTAAAATAGCGATCTCAACCAGTGAAATATCAAATAGCCAAGCTATTATAAGCAAAATAGCAAAACATGGTGAAGAGCAAGCGAAAACGATACGAAACGCTTTTAAAAAAGCATCGTTGCCTTCAAAAGGGTTGATAACTGATTTGTAAAGTGCCATATTTACACCGTCTTGAAGGTCTACATGTATTGCAGCATAGATAATATTAATTTCAGTATCTATATTTGTTACAATTCGATTTCTGAAAGTTCTACTGTTTTTTCATAGAACTAGGTTAAGAGGGAGAGGGGGAAAATCAAGTACAGTAATAGATGCACTTGCTTTCCCTTGGAGAGTACTGCGACTACATGAGCCAACGGACTGGAGTATCATACCCTGTACCGTGATTTTCTTACTTGTAGTGTGTAGCAGGGGTTTTTGATGAGAATGGATTGCACTAAATTCATATGATTTTCCTCCTCCTTTAAAATGGCAGAGAGCATTTTTGCCCTCTCCTCGTGGTTACTGGGCGTCTCTTGTGTCATCCACGGTAGTGTCGCTCAGCTCCGGCAATGCGGCGAGGCTGGTCAGCAGGGAAAGGATGCCAGCCAGAACAGAAGCGGATGCCACTGTTGTCCAGCTGACTTCGTTCATGACGGCAGAAGTACCGATGGTCGTCACTGTGGTCTGTGCCACGGTTTTTAGTGTTCGGATTCCAGAGGCTTTCAGCCATTGCATCCAATATGTCCTACTCATGATTTTTGTCCTCCTTGTGAATTTTAGAGTGAGGAGAATCCTCCCTCACCCTATACCGGGGATGCGTAAAAAGTTGAAGTAATTATTCTAGTAACATTTTTTTCAGTTTTGCCAGCAGCTTCTTATGGCGGTAGCGGACGGTACCTTCTGCCTTATTCATCTTTTTTGCGGTGGCTCGCATGGACATATTTTGGTAGTAGATATCCTGAATCAGTTCTATCTCCTCTGGTGTGAGAGATTTCAGCAGATGAAGGAGCTTGTCTAAATACGAAGAGGAGTCATCGGCGCCATTCTCCCAATCTGGCTCTCTGGTCAGTATGAAGAGCGGGTCATTTTCAGATTCGTCTTTCAGGTTCTCCAGAGGCTCGATTTCGTTTATCGGGTCTTGGTCGTAGCGCATTCTTGCGTGCTCGAACAGAGGAGATTTGCTTTCACGGTAGTACCGTTCGTTCAGATAATCCCGGTGGTACATTTCCCGGAGGATAGTGATATCCTGTTTTGTGACAATCTTCCCGTCAGCTCCAACATCGCCAACGTTGATTGGAACGGCGATTTCACGGTTGGCTTTCTCGCCGTAGCGGTAGTAAGTGAATGTGGTTGCGCTAGTTTCATTTGACATAAAAAGCTCTCCTTTCGATTGCTCGAAATGGAGAGTCATAGGCGTGGAAACAGAGCCAAACCGTTATGCCAGCCTCAATGGATTATTCCATTTCGAGACTGAAACATCACTTCCGGTACGGTGTTCCAGATATTTAGTTGTATTTCATACATACCGGAATACCTGCGCAGGTGGCTATGTATGATTAATTCTGAGGTCGGAAACAGAAGGTTCTGGTCCTGGCCTTACACAAATTATAATTTTTTTACGCCCCTAAGTCATTAACGCAGAACGAGAAATGAAAAATGCAATAGTAATGGTTTTTAATGTGATTAAACTATGTATTCACGTACTAACGTGAGCGTGATATAATAGTTATACCATTTTAAAAGGAGGAGAATAGATATGGCGGGAACTACAAAAACATCTGCGAATGATGACCCTCGCATTGTGCAGCAGTATAAAAAAATTAAAGACCGATTAATAAAGCATTACACTCCCTGCTCTGAGAAAAATGGGCTGACATTTAGCACGGTGCGTGACCAGCTTAGTGAGATGCCTGAGGGGTTTGATGTTAGCTATACAGCGCTGAGGGATGTTCTTACATATAACGACAAGATACCGAATATGTGTATTGTCCTTGGTCTATGTAGGCTCTGGCAGATGGACTATGCCACGGTGTTGGCACCACCGGAATCTAATGTGAAGCCAGTACCATCTTCGGATGCGTTGATAGCGAAGTCAGCAATATTGGATGACCCAGATTACTCGGGGACATTCTACGGATATATGTACACGAAGAATTTAAGCCGTAATGAGGTATCAGATTTTGAACTGGATATAAAACCGCTGGGTAATACCACAGTTGCAAAATTTAGAATCCATAGCAGACCAAGTAAGGTGGATGGTAAAGTTGTAGATTACGAGCAGTTCTACACAGGAACGCCCATACGCCTGACAAAAACGAATAGTATCTTCATGCTGCTAAGTAACGACAAAGGGTATTTTTATTTCCTGCTCTTCGGCTACAGGGCGTACAACTTTGACAAGTTGTATTTCCGAAAGGGTATCGCCATTACTACAGAATCGGAATCAGACAAATTACTTCTCCAGAATTTCCTGTTATTCCAGAAGGAGATTGACGAGGAAAAGCGAGAGAAGTTCTTCCCCGGTATGTTGAAAATCACCGATGATTGCATCTGGATTCCGAAAGCCGATATCGATGCGCTGCGGGGAGATGTTGATTTTTCTGAAATCCTTGAAAAATACGACAGTTCCTTTAGTGGGAAGGAACGCCAAATGTACCGCATCAAGGTGACGCAGATACTGGATTGCATAGAGGATAAGTTCGACCAAGATGAGATAAACGAAGCTATGCAGGTGCTGTTTGCACTCCAAGGTAAGGCGGTAGCTCCATCAAGAATTGAGTATGCTAATCCAGATGGGCTTCCCGGCTTTGCGAAGATTTATCTGCAGAGTGATTCTGTATAATTAAATTATATAAATAAAACAGTTAACAGGATAAGGTTGGTACCTATAATATATTTGTAAGATGAAGAAACCTGTAGTATAATTAGGGATATCCATTGAAAAGGTAATAAATGTAAATAGGTATCAGAATTTACTAATTATTATGAGGAATAATAAAATGGGATTAATAACATGGTAATTGATCTAAAAACCCTTTATCCAAAAGACATGAACATAGGTAATTTTTGAAGCGTTGATTTGGGAACATTCTATGCTACCCTCGGCCAATAAAGGAGTAAGTATGAAATATATAAATCATTTTACTATTAACACGAAAAATAATAGAATATCGTATCCAAGCGAAGTAGAAAAAGAATTGTTTTTCATTCTAAAGAGTAAGTTTAAAGATGCAGAATCGGAAAACGGTGTAAATTTAATGGATGATACAGTTTTTAAATTAACTGTAGAGGAAAATCGAACATATGCCGGCACATTATACCTCAAATCAGGCAATGAATTAGTTCCGGTTTTGATAACTTATGGTACAAAAGAAGATAGCGATAGAAATTATGTATGGGATAATATCAAAAAAATAAGAAAGCAGTTTTCAGATGATGAGTTAATTATGCCTCCGGCAACTCCATTTATAGTTGATTATATCTTACCCACCGCTTGTCTAAATCCAATCATATTTGAATGGACAGGCGATTTTACAAAATGTCTTGCCTGGATGATTTTATTTCCAGAAGTAATTAATAGGTAAATAAATATCAATAATATAAAAAAGAACAGTCTGCAAATTCTATTTGATTTTCAATACTTAAACTGGTATATTATATTTATAATACAAATTTTTTATGGTAACTGACTTTGGTCATGGCCAGTGTATAAATTCCTGGTAACAGGTAATTTACAACTAATGAGAAGTGTTAAGGCTCACAGCATAATGTGGGCTTTTTTTACGTTAATATAAAAAAGGAGGAAAATATAAATTTGTATTAAATATAGGCATAAGGAGGAAGAAGAAAATTTTTAAGGTATATAAATATGTTTTACTAATTACGTGTTTATGTACACCCTAAGAAGTACAATGCTAAAAGATGTACTAAATAAAAGCGTATAGTGTAGTTTTTTGGTATGGATGTGAACTTTTTAGTAGTTAAGAATAATTTATTATAATACAGTAATTGAATTTATCAAGGATTCTATAGCGGATATGTGAAAAGAAAATCTGTTATTAGAAATTGATAGAAGTAGCGCAGAAGGGTATAAGTCGGAAATATTCCGGCTTTTTTTTGATTCTTAAAAGGAGGAATTAATACTATGATGAACTATGAACTTTTTAAAGAAATGGTAGAAAAGGAATTTATTAACTATATGCCACAGGAATTCAAAGATTTTAAATTGAATATTCAACAGGTTAACAAAATTAACCGGTCACTTGATTCTTTGACTGTGTTAACGGGTGATGTATCTCCAAACATTTATATTAATGATATGTATGAGGAATACAAAGAATGTGAAGATTTCCAAAAAGTACTTCGCTCAGCCACAAATTACATGACTTACCATCTAAGGAATATTCCTAAAAAGTTTATGCAGCGAGATTATTCGAATGCGAAAGACAATCTAATTATGATTGTTATTAATACGGAGCAGAATCAGAAAATGCTTAGTGAGGTACCCCATAGAGAGTTTTTAGATCTATCGATAGTATATCGTTGGATA
>Ga0153947_1001703_pt1 | contig 10073 bp, 10 predicted proteins | sample TSNJ031MetaG_FD_104697 | JGI IMG/M metagenome (GOLD analysis project Ga0153947, IMG submission 104697) | Attine ant fungus gardens microbial communities from New Jersey, USA - TSNJ031 MetaG | ecosystem: Host-associated > Fungi > Mycelium > Unclassified | place: USA: New Jersey, Wharton State...
ATGAGTTTTGCTATAGATTCAACCGCAGATTCTGGGAATCACAGCTCTTTAACAGAACCGTTTATGCGTGTATCAGAGCTACTCCCTTTACTCGACATGAGTTGATTGGATAGCCAGATTGGATAATGTAACATGTCTTCGTCCGCAAAAATTCGGTTTCTTCTCAAAACCGAATTTTTGCGGAAACTAAACTAAGTAAGGGTGGTTTTAAATGAATAAAGTATATTCTTTACATGATGCCATTGAAAGATATGTACAAAATGGCGATCACATTGCTATAGGAGGCTTTACAACAAGCCGAAAACCACTAGCTGCGGTAAACGAAATTGTACGCCAAGGCAAAACCGACTTCATAGCGGAAGGCGGGCCTGCGGGCAGCGACTGGGATATGCTCATTGGAGCAGGACGTGTTAAGGCGTATATTAACTGCTATACGGCAAACCCTCGTTTTTCCAATGTAAGCCGCCGGTTCAGGGCAGCAATTGAGGAAGGCAATCTGCTTTTTGAGGATTATTCCCAAGATGCCTTAATGATGGCCTTTCATGGGGCTGCATTAGGGATTCCTTATGTTCCTGTGAAAATGATGCTCGGTTCCGGACTAGAGGTAAACTGGGGCATATCTGCAGAAGATCGTATGAAAATTGATAAACTTCCCAATGAAAAGTTTATTATTCAGAATAACCCTTTTAACCCCGAAGAAAAGCTGCTACTTATGCCTACGCCAAGGCTGGACTGCGCCATCATTCACGTTCAGATGGCCTCTCCGGATGGAACTTGCCGAATTCTCGGTGATGTGTATCATGATGTGGATATTGCATTCGCTGCCAAGCGTACGATTGTTACCTGTGATGACCTGGTTTCAAATGAGGTGATTCGCCGTGAGCCTGAAAAAAACACTGTACCAGGTATCGTGGTAGACGCAGTAGTGCACACTCCCTATGGCGCACATCCCTCACAAGTATATGGAGGATATGACTACGATAAGGAGTTTTATTTGGCATATGATGAGGCGGGAAAAAGTGATGAGAGCTTTCAGGCCTTTTTGAAGGAATGGGTTTACGGTGTAGAGGATCACAGTGCCTATATTAACAAATTAGGGGCAACTCGGATTCTAGCCCTAAATGCGGTAATCGGTTTTGGCTATGCTGTGGATCTGGAAAAAATTATCGGGGAGGAGGCGGGAAAATGAATTACTCCAAGACAGAAATGCAGGCGTATACCATCGCTCGAATGATTCAGAAGGATCAGGTAGTTATTGTGGGTACGGGCCTTCCCTTAGTAGGGGCCATTATGGCGAAACGTGTTTTCCAACCTAGCTGTACGCTTGTGGTAGAAAGTGGCTTGATGGACTTTAATCCAATTGAAATGCCTCGCAGTGTCAGCGATCTGCGCTCCATGTCACATTGTGGGGTTACCTGCCCGCCCTATCGTTACTTAGGATTTCAAGCGAATGAACTGATTCAGGATTCACAGCGGCTTATCGGGTTTATTGGCGGGGCTGCGGTAGACCGATACGGGAATGTTTCTGCTACATGTATCGGCGATTATCATCGGCCCAAAATCAGGTTTCCGGGTAGTGGCGGGGCAAATGGCATTGCCTCTTTTGTAAACACCATTATTATGATGCAGCATCAAAAAAGGCGATTTGTGGAGGCTATGCCCTACATCACGAGTCCTGGCTGGCTTCAAGGTCCTGGTAGCAGACAGGTTGCGGGACTTCCAGCAAATCGCGGACCAATGGCAGTTGTCTCTGACCTTGGAGTTATGAAATTCGATGAGCAAACCAAGGAGATGTACCTGGCGGGATACTATCCCTTCACAACGCCGAAGTGTGTTCAGGACAATACATCTTTTCACTTAGACGTTTCTTGTGCAAAGGTACTTCCAGAACCGGATGAGGAGGCTATCCACCTTCTCCGGCAAATTGATCCCACCGGGATCTTTTTGAATGAGTAAGTAGCGCAACGTAACATCTAATAACATGACTATCCAGATAACCTAGGGAGAATTGTGAAAACAACTATATTCTGCACTGTAGATGAAATAGTGCATGTTAGTGGTAATTTCCGGTTCTCCTACGATTTGAGTGTAGATATGATGAGACCAATGCAATGGACAAAGCCTGCACACGGGCCTTTTCCTGCACTTTAAATCCGCCGCCTGTATCCGAAAGCCGGATGCGGGCGGCGGATTTTGTCCTGAATGGGCAAAATAGGGTTTACCACTTAACATTTCCTGCTGCCTGTGGTATACTAAAGATGAAGAATAAGCCGCTTTGGAATCCGAAATCAAGCGAGGTGATAATATGCAGTCCATTAACGGCTATTACAACGGGCAGGAATTTGTGCCTCTTGACAATGTTATACCAAAGAAAAATCAGAGGGTTATCATTACATTTCTGGATGATTACGTTGATTCGGCTAAGGTAAAACCGTTTCAGAAATATGTGGGAAAGTTGGATCAGCAAAGCTATGTGGAAATTACCCAGGCTTTGGCGGATTGTGAAAAGGTAGATGTGGATGAGTGGTAATTTGATTGATACCAATATCATTATCAAGGTCATAAACGGGGATAGCGCGGTGATCCGATATTTTGAGAGGATTGACAGCGTATTTATCCCCGTTATTGCATTAGGCGAGCTTGCCTACGGCGCCAGCAAATCCTCCAAGAAGGAATATAATCTCAAGCTGTTTTCCGAATTTACCAGCGAGTATCCCACACTCAATATTAATGGAAAAGTGGCCGCCGCTTACGGGCAAATAAAATATGACCTCGTAAGGCAAGGGGTTAATATTCCCGAGAACGATATTTGGATTGCCGCGATTGCTGTGAACAATGATTTAGAGTTACTTACATGTGACAAGCATTTTGAGCACATTTCGGGATTGAAAAATATCATTTTATAAGAGGCCCCACAGGGATACCCTTGACTGGGGATAGACGAATGCCCGCATTGCCTGAAGCCGGCAATACGGGCATTCGCTTTTTGTTTTATATTTTCTGCTGATAATCATATTCGGTATGCCATAACGTCCAATTTAAGCCTATCCCTCTCCGAATTCGAGATGGTAGTACATACCCTCCATTCATGAGGCATCGGCTTTTCCAAAGCGCTATTCAATAAATTCCAGAAATAGACGCTCCAGCTCGGCATGATCCGGCAGCCTTTTCAGATATTGCCACGCCTTGCAAGCATGGCGCCAAGATTGATACAGGTGGTTGATTTGCCGCCCCGCCTTTGTTAAGTGTGATTGAAATGACGCGACAATTTTCATCCATGATGATAACGCCATTCCATTATTTTCGGCTGCTTGTTATGTACATCCGGTATTGTGTAGATACCCAAATCCAGCATACAGCCGCTTATGGTCCTATTATAGCGGTATCAGGGGCCATTGTCAATATAGGACCATAATAAATACCGCTTAACAAATGTGATAAATGAACCATTTCTATCACTTACAGATAAAAAGCCTTACGCCGATTCCGTCATTTCCTTATTGTTTTCCATAAATTCAACAGCTTGCTCAAATTCGTCGCTGAATTTAAACTGTATGGTTATTCCGCCGCCCTCGTGGACATAAATATACTCTACCAATTCAATCAGCATTTCCCGTGTCAGCTTCTCAATCCCAGTATATTTTGAAAAATTTGCGATAAACGCATTGTTGTTATCGACGCCCTTTTCATACTCACCGATCTCTCTGTTAATATTCTTAATCGTTTCCTCAATATATAATAATTGCGTGTCAAATTGCTCTTTAAGTGATTGATATTCTTCTTTGGAAATGTCGCCGTTTTTCCAGTCAGGGTATAGGGCCAGCTTCATGTTTTCCAGTTTCCGCTTCTCGGCTTCCTTTTCGGAAAGGGCTTTTGCAAGCCGCCGCGAATCTGTTTTAGCTTTTCCTCTCTCATTGATCTCCACGATAACCTCATCTATGGAAACCGCAAAGTTGATATGCTGCCGGATCGTTGTGAACACAGCTTCCTCCAGCCTGTCGCTTCGTATCGTGTGTTTTGAACAAATTTCTTTGCTCATTTTTTTAAATGTGCTGCAAACGTAGTAATGATATTCTCCATATGGCTGTGAGATCAGCTTCCTGTTCATTGCCTTGCGGCAGTCGGCGCAACGTAAAAAGCCTGCAAACAGATATACATGTTTCTTTTTCGGAGGCGTCCGGGTATCCCGCTTAAGCAAGTTTTGCACTTTATCAAAGGTTTCCCGGTCAATGATCGCCTCATGGGAATTCTCAATCTCAATCCATTTATCTTCCGGTTGCTGTACGGATACTTGTACCTTGTAGCTTTTGACTTTATTTTTGCCCTGCACTAAAGTCCCTATATACATCCTGTTTATCAATATCCGCCTAACGGAGCTGCTGCACCACAGCTTGTCGTTTTTTTCTCCCGTGGGGTGGCGATAATTAAATCCAAGGCTTTGCTTGTACGCTGTCGAATTCAAAACACCCTGATCGTTGAGCCGTTTTGCTATAGTGATGCAGCCCATGCCCTCGATAAACCACGAAAAGATATCGCGGACAATAGCGGAGGCATATTCGTCCACTATCAGCTTATTCCGGTCATCGGGATCTTTCAAATATCCAAATGTCGCAAAAGAGCCGATAAATTTACCTTGTTTTCGCTTCAGGTCCAGGGAACTTCGCACCTTGTTGGATATATCACGGCAATATTCATCGTTGATTATGTTTTTAAACGGAACAATAAGATTGTTCATAGATTGCGGGTTTTTGAAGCTATCCAAGGTGTCATTAATAGAGATAAATCGTACATCCATGAAAGGGAATACTTTCTCGATGTAGTTTCCCACTTCAATATAGTTTCTGCCGAAACGCGACAAATCCTTAACAACAACACAATTAACAGACCTGGATTTAATGTCCTCCATCATACGAAGGAAATCCGGCCTGTCAAAATTTGTCCCGCTCCAACCGTCATCAATATATATGCCGTATATATCAATATCAGATTCGCAGGATATATAATCGCGGAGCAAAGTGCGCTGGTTGGAAATACTGTCGCTTTCTTCTTTATCGCCATCCTCGCGTGATATGCGGACATAAAGCGCCGCTTGCCATTTTACTTTCTTTTTTGCTTCGGTTTTATTTAATTCTGTAGCATATTTGCTTTTCCTAGCCACTTGCAATACCTCCATCTAAAATAATAGACGGTTGTATGCCGGACTCAGGTATCTACACACCCATATCATAGCATATACCCATCCATTTTTCCAGTAGGAGGCGCGTGGTATTTCTCGGCCCCCCTACTGATGTGTAAGAAGATTAGCCACAGAAGCTTGAAGCGTTTGACTTCCCTCGCCATATTGGACTTGAACGATAGTATTGCCAACCCTGAATAAATAGGGGTTATGAACATCGTCGATATATTGAAGGATTCGATCTGTTTTGGTCAGCGATTGATTAATTCTTATTGTTTTAATGTCAATAAGGCGTTCTCTATCCTCTGAACTAAAATTAACGGCCTGTAGTTTCTGAAGCTGTTCCGTGGAAATCATTTTGCCACCTCTTTCCATATTTGTTTTTCCCAAGATGCCAAATGCTATACAGCATAATTAAAATAAAAGAGGAGAGCCCCCGGCTGCGTATCATACGCGCCGGAGGCTCTCACCCATTTCCATGAATCTACAACAACATGGGAAAATATGGATTGCAATAGACAAATAGCGGACAATTTCTGAACACCTAAATATCGAAAAATAATGCCGGCCTCATTGCTTCAATTGCTAGAGAGGAGAATGTTGCAATGAAAAAAACTCCCTGCAACGCCGCTTGCAGGGAGTACAATTGATTCCAATATAAATTCTGATTGACTCTTGATTCAGGCTTTAATACAGTAAGTTCGGTAAGAAAGTAATGATCTCCGGTATAAAGGCCATAATCATAACAGCGGCCATTTCGATAAAAAGGAACGGCAGAGTGCCTTTCACAACCTCGTTAAACTTCAGGCCGGTTACCGAACAAGCTGTAAACAGGTTATAGCCAAAGGGCGGCGTAACATACCCGACAACCAAGTTGATAACAAATATCATGCCCAGATGCAATGGATCAAGCCCAAGTTCTATTCCCATCGGGACAATAATCGGTGCGATAATGATAATAGCCGCTACCGTATCCATCAGTGCGCCCACCACAAATAGCAGCAGCATCAACATCAATAGGTACGTGTACTTATTATTGATAAAAGTCATCAACCCATTGATTACCAGCGTGGATACCTGGGTGACGGACATTATCCAGGACAATAAATTTGCCGCGGCAATAATGAAGTCCACCATGGCGGCCGTTTCCATGGACTTTACCAAGGCTTTCGGGATGTCGGAAAGCTTGATTTCCTTGTAGATAAATACCCCTACGATAAATGCATATACCACACCCATCGCGGCGGCTTCCGTCGGCGTAAAAACTCCGCTGTAAATGCCGCCTAAAATAATGACGGGCAATAAAAGGGCGCCGAGCGCGGACCACGTATTCTTCAAAAACGTTTTCAGCGAGAATGCTTCCCCGCGGTGTTTGAGTATTTCCGGATTGCGCAAGGAAATGACGATATTGACGCCAATTAGGAGCACCATCAGGAATAATCCGGGGACAATGCCCGCCATAAACATCTTGGGGATGGAGAGACTCATGGTCACCCCATATATAATCATGGGGATAGATGGGGGAATGATAGGCCCCAAAGCGCCACCTGCTGCCGCCATGCCCGCGGCAGTCCTTTTTGGATAGCCTTTTTTTGTTAACGACGGAATCATGATTGATCCGATTGCCGCGACGGTTGCGGGCCCTGAACCGGTAAGGGCGGCAAAAATGGCGCAGGATACAATAGTTACAATCCCCAATCCTCCGGGAATCCATCCCAGCAGACTTTCCGCCCACTTGACCATGCGTTTGGAGATTCCGCCCCGATCCATCAAATCCCCTACCAGGACAAACAAGGGAACCGCCAGCAAGGGGAAGGAGTCCAATCCGGTTACCATCCGCTGCGCTACCAAAGTAAGAGGTTTCATATCGGTTAACGTCAGGAAAACAATACCGGAACCAAGGATGGAAAAGGCAACGGGAAGGCCAATAAAGATTCCGGCAAGCATCAGGATGAACATAAGACCGGTCATGTATTATCCCCTCCTTTTCCCGCTAATTCCTGTAGATGCTCCACGAAAAACAACACGGAATGAATAAGCATAAATAAAGCTGAAATTGGCACAGAGGAGTTTATCAAAGCCATATTGACCCGCAAAGCAGGGCTTGTCTGCAATCGTGTCGCCCATGTGACCTGCCCGCCATACACGACCAAGATGGTGCAGATTGCAATAATGAGGATTTGCACAATCAATTTCAGCGCAACCTGCGCTTTGCGTGGCAGGCACTCGGTAACAGCGGTAACGGTGGCATGGCTCACATGGCGGACACAGATTACGGCCCCAGCCAGATTCGACCAAATAAAGGCATAACGCGCCAATTCCTCGGTCCAAGACAATGCGTTATTGAGCACAAATCGTGTGAAAACCTGAAGAACACATGCGATAATCAGAATAGAGAAGGAAATAATTACAATCACTTTGGATAAAACGCTTACGGCATCATTTGCTTTTCGCAAAGCACTCATCATAACAGCCCCCTTTACTCGTTGACATGTATAGCTGTTCTGGATGAAAATGGGCCAAGGATTTTCGAGGCTTTTTGCCGTTCTACAAGGCGGACGACGACAGTGGGCTGACGCCCACCTAGGAGGACAACGCGGTAGGGCGGCAAAAAGACCGAAAAGACTGGCCTGTTTTTTATTCGGAACAGCTATATATATGCCGTCAGTTGCGATCCTGTCCATGCACCGCAGAGTAGCGCGGCAAGCCTGTTGTTATTCATAATAACAGTCATTATTTGATATCCCGATATTGTGTTTGCCAAAAGAATATCGCTGCCGGATAAAATCCAGGCATTTACCAGCAGCAGACTTGCCGCATAACACGGTACAGAAGCAAGCTATCCATTAATTACAGCAAGAAGATCCTCCACATAGGTGCCGCCGATGGAGTCGGCCCGGTTCATATAAAAGTCACCTAAAACTGCTTGGAACGCGGCAAGATCAACATCGCGGACAATGGTCATTCCCTGTTCCTCCATTTCGGCCAGCATGGATTCCTCAACAGCCGCATTGTTTTGGCGGCATTTTATTCCGGCCTCAACGGCGCATTCTCTTAAAATCTGCTGTTCCGTCTCATCCAAATCGTTAAATATACTGTTGGAGACACAGATCAGCAACGGCGAATAAAAGTGCCCCGTAAGATTCAGGTACTTGGCGATATCGGGGAATCCATTGGAGTAGATAACGCTTATCGGGATATCCAAGCCATCAATGGTGCCCTGTTGAAGCCCGGTGATTGTTTCCGCCCATGCCATAGGAACAGCGTTTGTGCCCAATGCGGAGTAGGTAGCGATATATGTTTCCGTCTCCATGCAACGGATCTTGAGACCCTTGAAATCATCCGGCATCCGCACGGCGTTGTTCATGGTTACCAGGTGGCGGAATCCGCCTTCTCCCCAGGCCAAGGCGGTAACGCCCTTGCCGGTGTACTCGTTGAGCACTGCCTGTCCGATGTCTCCGTCCAGAATGGATGCTGCAATTGTAGAATCGGAAAATAAAAACGGTAGGTCAAATAACCCGGAGGCAGGGACAAAGCTGCTTGCATAGGCGTTGGTCATAACCGCCATATCGGCTGTGCCCAGTTGCATGCCTTCAAACATTTCACGTTCCTGACCCAACTGTCCGCCACCCATAACATTGATGCGGATGGCCCCGTCCGTTTTTTCTGCGACCAAGTCGGAAAACGTCTGCGCGAACACAAAATAGGGATCATTTTCAACTGCCGCGGTGGTAAATCCAATTTGATAGGTTTTAGTGGCTGCCGATGCAACCGATGCGCTATCATTGGCGCTCCCACCCGCACTCGCTGGGGATGCTGAACCGCCGGAAGATTCTGAGCTCGCGCATGCGCCCAGGGATATGGCCAATGCAAGGGTAATAACGGCCGAAATAAGTTTTTTCATCAATAATACCTCCTATTTACTCTTTGTTTGTACGATTTGAGTGTAAGCTTTATTTTCCCGCTACCAACCATGCCGGTACCTGGCATAGCATGATTTTTATCTCCTTTTCCGTAAATCCATGTTCCAACAGGGTTTGTATAAAAAGCAACATCCCTTCCACCGGTGTCTCACGGTTTTTTTGGCCTCGGTCGGTAGCGATAAACACATGTTCCGGTCCCACTGCGCGAATGTTTTGAAGCATCTCATCCGCCTTGCAAAGATTATCCGCAATATTCATCCAATTCTTCTCAACAACCACCCCTATATCCGCCATATTTTTCTGTATTTCAGCTGAGGCTTTGGTGCGGGGCCATTCCGGATGGGTAAATACCATTTTGATCCCCATCTCGCGACCCGCCTTACAGACTTCCACAGCCTCTTTCGTACTGATGTGCCCCGTGGCAAGGACGGCATCATAACGCCGAATTACTTCGATTACCTCGTAGACCTCCGGCAAAAGACGCCCCTGTTCACCCAATACCGTTATCCCTGCCCGGCTAAAGAAGTCCCCGTCCATATTGCCGAAGCCTAAGCAATTTTGTGCGTCACGGGTTGGCAACCAGACCATCACGGCGCCCATAGCAAGGGCGCTTTCTACAGCGTAACTATTTATTCCGCCAGCGGGCCAGTTGAGCACAATACCACCATATGCTTTTGCTTCGCATTCAGAAATGCGATTTACCAAGGCGGCACGGCCGGAGGTTGGTTCATAGTGGTTTTTCAGCAGTATGCCGGCCATACCAAATTCGGCTGCGTCTCTGATAACCTGAAGATCATCTTGTATTCGCTCAAAATGTGATGGCGTGGAGTGAATATGTAAGTCATATCCCCCTTGAATAATTTCCATTGCCTTTTGGCGAAAATGTAACATATTTGCACTCTCCCCGTTTTTGTGATAAAATTTCAACATAATTGGAACTTGTGATTTCATACAAAAATATAATGCTTAGTGGA
>Ga0153947_1001704_pt1 | contig 10073 bp, 8 predicted proteins | sample TSNJ031MetaG_FD_104697 | JGI IMG/M metagenome (GOLD analysis project Ga0153947, IMG submission 104697) | Attine ant fungus gardens microbial communities from New Jersey, USA - TSNJ031 MetaG | ecosystem: Host-associated > Fungi > Mycelium > Unclassified | place: USA: New Jersey, Wharton State...
ACCGGGAACTCATTCCGGTCAAAATCACCAACGCCATCTTGAGCTTCTCCGGAGATTCGGCGATCCTGTTCTTGCTATTCGCCAATCTTTTGTTGTTGGTCGTGGGGACCTTTATGGAAACCAATGCGGCTATTATGATTATCGCACCGGTGTTTCTTCCGGTTTTACAGACGCTTGGCATCAATCTGGTGCATTTCGGGCTTATCATGACCATCAACCTGGGGATCGGTATGATCACGCCTCCTCTGGGGGTCAACCTGTTTGTCGCATCCGGTATACGGGGTTGTAAGGTGGAAAAGATACTGAACCGTCACCTGGTCGCTTACCTGATTATATCCATCGGTATGTTATTCCTGTTCACCTATGTAGAAGGCCTGATTATGTTTCTTCCGAATTTGATTGGAAAATAGCCGGAAAACTAAAATAATTTCAAAAAAGAGGTAGACGCGTGCAAGGAAAAGTATTATCAATGACTGGTGTCAAGAATGTTGAAATCAAAGAATTTGAACTTCCAAGGGTGGAAAACGGCCAGATTCTAATAGAAGTGCTGAAAAGCAATATCTGTGGCTCCGATATCCATATGTGGGAGGGCAAGCATGTTTTCAAGAACCACGTCCTCGGCCACGAAATGGTCGGCCGTATACATACTCTTGGCGAGGGAGTTGCGACCGACTACGCCGGCGAGGAGATCAAGGAGGGCGACAGAATTTGCCCCGTTTATTATCTGACCTGTCAGAGGTGCAAGGCTTGTCTCGATGGCAATTTTAATGTGTGCACACATGGCAGCGACTATATGGGGCAATACGCAGATGTATATCCTCATTTTACAGGCGCGTTTGCAAGCCACTATTTGATCCAGCCGAATCAATACTTCTATAAGGTGCCAAACAACATTCCCGATGATATTGTCGCCGGTGCCAACTGTGGTATTTCTCAGATGTACTACGCAATTGACGAGATCAATATGCCGTCTAACGCGGTCGTCATTGTGCAGGGTGCGGGTGGGTTAGGACTCTTTTCCTCTGCAATCAGCGACTCCAAAGGGGCCAACGTTATCGTAATTGACAGTGTTGCTTCCCGTCTTGAGCAATCCAAAAAATTTGGTGCGAAGAACACGATCAACATGAAGGACTTCCCATCGAAGGAGGAGCGGCTGGAAGAAATACTCCGACTGACGTGCGGTAAGGAACCGGATATCGTTATCGATGTAACCGGCTATCCGCCTGCGCTTGATGAAGCAATTCGCATGACAAAAATCGGCGGAACGATTCTTGAGCTTGGCAGTGTCAGTATCGACGAAGATCAGTGCTGCACAATTGTTCCCGGGTTGATTGTCCGTAAATGCCTGACCATCCGCGGTGTTCTGAGATATCAGCCCTGGTATCTGCACAAGACTCTCCAGTGGCTCTCAAAGTACCATGACCAATACGACTTTGCAAACCTGACCGATAAGTGTTACTCCTTGGCGGAAGGTCAACTGGCTCTGACAAAGGCGGCCAATAAGGAAGTCGCCCGCGCGATTATTGACCCGCAAAAGGATATTGATTTGGGAGACCCAGTGAAATGGGCGAAAAATTTGTACGTAGATCACTGTTGTACATGCCCGGCAGCTCGATGAAGATGCTGCATAAGGCTCCCGGTTTGCAGACGGACTCCATTATTATCGATCTGGAGGATGCCGTGAGCATTTCTGAAAAAGACCGGGCAAGAGAAAATGCTGCGGGAATGATCGACATCATAAAGGCTTCCCGCAAGGAGGTAATTGTCCGGGTAAATGCGATGGATACCCTCTGGGGCGTCAAGGATATTTTGGCCATTTCCGCAATGCAGCCTGACGCTGTCATAGTTCCCAAGGCGGATGAAAAGTCGCTGACGGTTGCCGACATGATGCTCTGGGTAATGGAACAGGAACTTGGATTGGATAGATATAGCATAAAAATGATACCATTGCTGGAAACCGCTTATGCGATCGTGAACGCATACCAACTTCTGGGAGTCTCTGCGCGTATTGACGGCGTTCACCTGGGTGGAGAGGATTTGGCGAGGGATTTGGAAATTGCGCGCACCTTGAAAGGCGAAGAGATTCTCTATGCAAGACAACAGATTGTTTTTGCCGCCCGCGCCAGGGGTATCGATGTTTTTGATTCTCCTTACACAGCGATTAAGGATCTTGAAGGATTGCAGGAAGACTGCCGGACGGCTAAACAAATTGGATTTAGTGGCAAGACTTGTATCCATCCATCCCATATTGATGCGATTAACAAAGTCTTCACCCCAACAGCAGAGGAAGTCGATTTTTCCAAAGGCGTTGTTGCTGCATACAAAAAATCTCTTGCGGAGGGCACAGGCGCTTGCATGTATATGGGCAAAATGGTCGACGTGCCGATTGCCGAGCGGGCAAAAAAAGTTGTAGAAAAAGCCGAGCGCATCGAGAACCTAAAATAATATTTCAGGGAGGAAGGCACAATGGAAGTTACAAAGGAAAATGTCCTGTATATCACGGACATGGTTGACCGCGCCAGAAAAGCCATGATGGAAATCGAAGGATTATCCCAGGAGGACGTGCGCAATATCGCAAAGGCAGTGGCTTACCTGAGCTACAGCCGCGCTGAGATTTGGTCCAACGCCCTGTTTGCCGAAAACGGCGGCAGCGGCAGGCTGGAGAGCAAGCTGGCCCGCAACACCGCGCGTCCGCTCGGTCTGGCCGCGCAGGTGGATGATGTAAAAACCGTTGGTGTTCTGGAAGAGGATCCCGATGGATATCTTATAAAAATCGCAAAGCCATTGGGCGTGATCGGTTCTCTGGTTCCCATGACCGTTCCCTGCGGCTTGGTAGCCTGCCATACCATCTTCGGCCTAATGTCAAAGAACGCGATGATTTACTCGCCCCATCCAAGAACGAAGAAGGTAACCAACTTTGTCATCAACGACCTGCGGGAACTGCTGGGCCGTATGGGATATCCCAAGGATCTGATTCAGTGCATCGAAAAACCCTCTCTGACCCTTACAGGCGAACTGATGAAGCAGGTTGACTTTGTTGTTGCCACCGGCGGCGCCGACATGGTTAAGGCCGCATACTCTTCCGGCACTCCCGCTTTTGGAGTAGGCGCGGGCAATTCCGTGTCTGTCGTTGATGATACTGCTGACTTGGACGATACGGCTCACGGTATTATGCTTGCAGAAACCAACGATTGGGGTGCGGGCTGCTCTACCGAAAACTCCGTGGCAATCCATGAAGCGGTTTATGACGATATGATTGCTGCGCTGAAAAAACACGGCGGCTATCTGTGTACGCCTGATGAAAAGGAAAAGCTTATTAAGACTTTATGGAAGGATGGCCACTTGAACGTTGACTGCATTATCCACTCGCCTCAATACATTGCCGAGGCGGCAGGCTTTAAGGTTCCCGATGACTGCAACTTTATCATGGCAGAAGAAACCAGCTGGGGCGAGGAATATCCTATGACAAAAGAAAAGCTTTCCCCGGTAATTGCAGTATGGAAGTTTAAAGCGATCGACGATGCTATCAAACTGGTTAATAACATCCATAGTATCTCTGGCGCGGGTCACTCTTGTTCTATTCACAGTGCGAACGAGGATAACATTATGAAGTTTGCCTCCAAGACCCACACTTCCAGGGTTGCGGTCAACACCAATACCGGCGTTAACAATGGTGGAGCAAATAACAACAAAATGCCATGGAGCTTTACCTTGGGTTGCGGTACTTGGGGGGGGAATGCCTACTCCGAAAACAACTCCTTCAAACACTATCACAATACGACATGGGTATATCGCATGATGCCAAATAAGAGCGCTCCTACCAAGGAGGAGGTCTTTGGCAGCCTTATGAGCGACACCAAGCTCTTCTGCAACTATCCGGAACAGTTCAATCTGTGAAAAAAGAATTGCTGTAAATATCGCGCTGCACAATCTCCGCCTGACGTTTAAACGTACTCTTCAGATCCCGATACAATTGACAGTATGTATCATAATACTCATTGTATCGCGTTACGTTTTGGGCAATTGGATCTGTTGTGGTCAATACGCGCAGGATCGCGTCGCAGCCCTCGACGACGGAGCGAAAATATCCGCTGCCGGTTCCCGCCAATATCGCAGCTCCCGCAGCCGGGCCCTCATCAACATTCATCGTGACAACAGACGCATTGTACACATCGGCCTGTATTTGCCTCCAGAGTGCGCTTTTTGCGCCGCCGCCCATGGCCCGCACTTCGGTGATGTTCAGCCCGGCGGATGCGCGCAGGATCTCGATTGTGTCCCGCAGTGAAAATGTCACACCCTCCATGACACTGCGGTACATGGCTCCCATATCGTGCCGGTAGCTGAGACCGAAAAACACCCCTCTTGCGTCAGGATCCACATGCGGCGTCGCTTCACCGTTCAAATAGGGGAGAAAGCACAGACCCTCGCATCCCAGCGGCGCCTGCTCCGCCAGCCCGGTCATATAGCTGTATTTATCGTCGCTGTCGCCCGGCTGCGCAGACGCGAATTGGTCCCGCATCCACCGGAACGAGCCGCCCGCGCCCAAGGTGCAGCCCAGGAAGCTGTACTTTTCGGGAACGGAATGGCACAGGCTGTACATTGCACGTCTTTTGTAATCCACAAAGGGCTTATTGCAGCATCCGAATACAACCCCGGATGTCCCGATGGTCGATCCTATGATACCGCTTTTCACAATGCCGCTTCCAACGCCACCCACCGGCTGGTCTCCGCCGCCGGCAACCACCGGCAGCCCTGGCTCCAATCCCCACGCCTGTGCGATGTCGGGCTTTAAATATCCGGCAATATCCTGGCTCTCCAGCATGGTGTCCGGCACGATGTGCCTGGGCAGACCGACTGCGTCAAACATGCGATCCGACCAGCTGCGGCTTGCAAGATCCAGCAAGAACGTCAGCGACGCGTCAGACACCTCGCAGGCGATTTCTCCGGTCATTTTATACCTGAGGTAATCCTTCGCAAAGAGGACCTTGTCAATCCTATCAAACACCTCAGGCTGATTGCGCTTGATCCAGATCAGCTTTGCTGCCCAGAAGCTCGGCAAGCAGTAATTGCCGGTGATGTCCAGCATTTCCGCCGTCTCCATGACAAGGCTGAGTTCCTCCGCCTCCGCTCCGGCCCGCTGATCCAGCCAGATCAGGCAATTTCCAATCAGGCGTTTTTCCTTGTCCAGCAGCACACAGCCCTGCATTTGGCCCGAAAAGCCGATTGCCCGGATCTCGTCCTTGCATCCGCACGATTCCACCGCCATATTTACCGCATAATCACATGCGCGCCACCAATCCTCCGGGTTTTGTTCCACCCAATTTGGCTTTGGCGTGATCAGAGCGCACTCCTGATAGCCTGTTCCCCTGATCTCGCCCCTGTCGCTGAGAACAATAACCTTGATGCCACTTGTTCCGGCGTCAATTCCTATAAAACAGCTCATTGATCCGTCCTCCGCACTTAAACTTTGTTATGTCGCAAGAACAGGCCGAGGTCTCTCAGCCTGTTCTTGCGCCGCTTATGCCTTATTTCAGCAGGCTGCGGATATTCATTTCTTCGGCGTAGCCAACCAGGTCCTGGTACTCCAGGCGATCCATGAACGCATCCTGCTCAAACAGCTCCGCTGTGGTGCCGTGCTCCTTGTAATGCGTGTACAGCCGCATCATGGTCCTGGCGTGCATCAGGATGGACGCCAGCGGATGGATAACCATCTTGAAGCCCATATCCTGCAGCTCCTGATTGCTGTAGATCTGTCCGCGGGTGAATTCACACACGTCATACAGCACCGGGATGTTGTTGATGGATGTGGTGACCTTCATCAGGTCCTTCTTTTCGAGAAGGTTTTCAGGCATCAGCACATCGGCGCCCGCCTGCTGAAACGCTTTGCAGCGCCGCACGACCTCGTCGATGCCCATCGTATTGAACGCGTCGGTCCTTGCGATGATAAGGAAGTTCGGGTCCTTACGCGCGGCCGCGGCGATCTGGATTTTTTCACAGATTTCCTCCACGGGAACCACTGTAACACCCTCCATCGCGCCACATTTTTTGGGAGAGGTCTGATCTTCGATATGTATGCCGCTCACACCCGCAGCTTCGTAGTCGCGCACAGTGCGAAACACATTGTTGAGGTTCCCGTATCCGGTATCCGCATCGCAGAAGAGAGGGATATCGATGCACTCCGCCAAATAATGGGCGCGGTTGATCATTTCTGTAGCGGTGCCGAGTCCGATGTCGGGCTTGCCGAGCAGGCTGCTCATTGTGCAGTTGCCGCCCATATAGGCGACCTCGAAGCCCGCCTTCTGGATTATCCGGGCGCCAATGCCGTCGTGACATCCGGGCGCCACCACGATCCCCGGCTTGTTGAGCAGCTCCCTGAGCCGTGCGTTTTTCTTAACATCCATATGCGATTCCTCCTTTTTACCGCGCCGACATCGCGGCGTCTATCATCGGCTTCAGATAAGCGATCGAAAAACGCGCGTCTTTTTCATAATCCCACATCGGAACCGTCACCTCCAAAGCCAGCCATCCGCGGTAGTCCAACGCGTCCAGCACCTTGATCGCGTCCGCGAAATTTATGCTGCCGGTACCGGGTACCCCGTGGTTGCTGTCCGAGAAGTGGACATGGCCCAGCAGCTCCTTGCTGCGGATAAATGCCGCCGCAATGGAGTCATCCTCCTGCATCATATGATAAACATCCATCAGAAGCAGAACCCTGTTCCCGATGGTCTTGTTGATATGGTTCGTGAACGCGACCATTTCCTTGGTGGTGTTGTTGTAGTTCATATCATACTTGTTGATGGGCTCGTAGGCGATATAGGTGCCATGCTTGCCGGCGTGTTCGGCGCATTCGCGCATACACTCTACAATGTACGCTTTCGCCTGCGCCAAATCCTCGCCCTCCGGAAGCCACCCCTGTACGCGGCCCAGCAGAACGCAGCAGCCAAAGAATCCCGCCAACTCAATGACATCCTTCATCATGGCCACCGCCTTTTCGCGCACAGCGGAATCAGGGCTTGTGAAGCGCACACCGCCGATGTCATAGATTCCGCCGGATCGGAATCCCGAGAACTGCATGTTATACTTGTCCAGCAGCGCCTTGAAGCCTTCGCGGTCAATTTTCTTCGCATAGCAGATAGGGGGTTCCACACCCTCGTAGCCCATCCCGCTCAGCAGCTTCAGATACCCCTCGAATTCGGAAAGGGTCATATCGTCGATCAGGGGAATCCCATATGCAAGTTTCATCACGATTGCCTCCGTCCTGTTGTTTGTGGAGGCCGCCGCAGTGTCCGCGGCGGCCTCCGCCGTTTGTGTAAAGGTTACGCGGCGTGCTTCTCAACGATCTTCATAAGCGCATCCAGGCCATCCTTGAAGCCGTTGGTCTCGGCGCTTTTATACCAGTAGTCATGGAACGCATCGCGGAATTCTCCCTCGTCCGCGGTATAGGTTACGGTGGCGCCGACGGACTCATAAAGCTCCTTGTAGTCGGCGTCGAGCTTCTTAACGTCGTTATTGAACCACTCGATGGTTTCGTTCCAGGCGGTCTGAACGGCCTCCTGATACTCCGAGGGGAGTCCCTCGAACACATCGTTGTTGACGACGATACCCACAGACGAGAACATGTGGTTAGAGTTCCAGATGTATTTGCCGATCTCGTAGAAGCCATAGCTGTAGATCGAGGATTTGATCGTGTCAACGCCGTCCACAACACCGGACTGCATGGCGGTATACGCCTCTGTCCAGGTGATGACGGTGGGGTTGAAGCCCATGATGTTAAAGGTATCGAGGTACAGGTCAACCTCCGGCGAGCGCAGCTTCACGCCCTTGCAGTCCGCCATGCTGGTGAGGGGCTTGGTGGTGCAGAAAGCGCGGAAGCCCTGATACAGCCAGCCCAGGCTCGTCATGTTCATCTTGCTGTGAAGCTCGGCGTTAATGTTATCAATGATGTCGCTGCCGTAGAACAGTTCATCGGCCACGTCGAAGGAGGTGATCAGCCAGGGCAGGTTGATCAGGCTGTACTGCGGCACATATGTAACGAGCATCGAGGTGTCGGCATAGCACATGTCGAGAGAGCCCAACTTGACGGATTCCAGGTTTTCCGGCTGTGTGCCAAGCTGTCCGGCCGGATAGGTTGTGATCGTTACCGCGCCGTTTGTGCGCTCGTCCACCAGCTTCGCGAAGCTCTCAAAGGCGATGCTCAGGTCGTGGTCGGTGGCCAGCGTGTAAGCAAAGCGCAGGTTGTAGGTTTCGCCGGCGGCGGCGGAAGGCGCGGGTGCTGCTGCGTCCGATGCCGCGCCGGAGGCCGGTGCGGACGACGTGGTTGAACCTCCGCAGGCGGTCAGGGAAAACAGCATCAGGATTGCGAGGAGCAGTGACAGGTGTTTCTTCATAGTGATTATCCTCCTAAATTTTAGTGAAATGGTCAAGCCATTTTCAGCGAATTTATGGGTGCCTACATGAAGCTGGGCAAGAACAGAACGATCTGAGGAAAAAAGATAATCAGGAAAACCATCAAGGAAAATAAAATTACAAAGGGCCATATATGATGGATGATCCTGTTCAGCGATGTATTCGTCACACTGGATACAACATACATGACGATGCCCACCGGCGGGGTAATGCCGCCCAAAACCAACGAGATGATGCAGACCATCGCAAAATGCAGCGGCTCAAAATGATAGATGGATACCAGCGGCGCGAAGACCGGCACCAAAATCAGCAGGATTGCGGTTGATTCAATAAACATGCCGGCAATATAAATAATGACAAAGATAATAAACAGCACAACGATGCCGTTGCTTGTGATTCCGGTCATGCCCTGGATAACATGGCCCAGGTTGTAATATGTCATTACATAGCCAAACAGGGATGCGAAGGCGATAATAATCATCGGCAGCGTCGAGGAGCTGACCGCGTCGGTAATGCAGCCGTACAGCTTTTTCCATGTCAGATTTTTAGAGATAAACCCGTACAGAATGCCGTAAATAACAGCCAGGATTCCGGATTCCGTTGCGGTAACAATACCGGTCACAATGCCAAACAGAATGATAAACGGCATAACAAGAGCCCCAAAACAGCTCACAAACGCCTTGGCGACATTTTTTACGCCCACGAATTTTGTTTTTTCGATCCCCGCCTTGCGCGCATAGAAAAAACTGTAGATCATCATCCCAATACCCAACAAAATGCCCGGTATGATCCCGGCAATGAACATTCTGCCGATGGAAATGGATACGACGCCCGAATAGACAATCATGATGATACTGGGCGGAATAATCGGGCCGAGTGATCCTGCGGCGGAGATCAGCGCCCCTGCGAAGCCCCTGTCGTATCCTTCCTTCTCCAATGCCGGCACCATGACGGTGGAGATTGCGGAGCTGTCCGCCACAGAGGAACCGGAGACGCCTGCCATCAGCATGCCTGTGATGACTGTCGCGTGCGCCAATCCGCCTTTCAGGTGGCCGACAAGGCATCTGGCAAAGTAAATGAGCTTTTCGGTAATGCCGGTTGCGTTCATCAGGGAGCCCGCCAGCATAAACAACGGGATTGCGATAAACGAGAACGAATCCAGCGGTGTGAAAATTTTCTGCGCAATGATCGTGCCGGGCAGCGACGGGTCCGCGGCGATGACAACGACGGCCGAAACCGCCATGCCATAGGCGACCGGGATTCCCAGCACCAGAAAAACACAGAACAGCACAAGCGTCCAAAGAATCATTTCGCCGCTCTCCTTTCCGCAAGCATGGCCTTGATGTGGTTGAGAATAATCTCCACACTGAAAATGGCGATTAAGGTCGCGCCCACAGGCTCCGCTGAGTAGATGATGTTGTATGGAATCTTAATCCCGGAAAATTTCAGGCTGGTAAACGATGAACACAGTGCGATGCTTTGATACGCCCAATACAGCGCAAACCCGAGAACGATCAGTTCTCCGAGAATCTGTACGATATCGCGCATAGTCTTCGGAAGCATCTTCACAACAATGTCGAATCCGAGGTTTGCCATCTTTCTGACCAGGACGCTGGCGTACAGCAGCGTCATCCAGATGAACAGCATTCTCGCGGCCTGCTCCGACC
>Ga0153947_1001707_pt1 | contig 10059 bp, 7 predicted proteins | sample TSNJ031MetaG_FD_104697 | JGI IMG/M metagenome (GOLD analysis project Ga0153947, IMG submission 104697) | Attine ant fungus gardens microbial communities from New Jersey, USA - TSNJ031 MetaG | ecosystem: Host-associated > Fungi > Mycelium > Unclassified | place: USA: New Jersey, Wharton State...
ATATGATACCAGGGTCAAAAGGTCATGCTTTTTCATGCTTGCATGAAAAAGCATGACTTTGGGACCCATAAAACATGAGAAAATAGCCCGAACAGGGCGGATTTCGAATGTTTTCAGGATTGCGGGAGCACAAAGTGCGTAGCAATCCGTAGGTACCAGGGGTCAAAATACCTTTTGACCCCAACATCTTAGTATATTTGAAACCGCTTTTTTCCAGCCGGTATATTTTTCATCTCTGACCGGCGGTTCCATTCCGGGATTGTATCGCTTGCGTTTTATTTTTTCAAAGACCGTTTCGTGCCATATCCCAAGCGCTAACCCCGCTGCATAGGCCGGTCCGATCCCCGATAATTCTTCCGCATCAGGGACAGTAACTGCAACATCGGCAATGTCACTTTGAAATTGCATCAAATATCCGTTTCTGGTAGGACCGCCGTCAACCCGCAGCTCTTCTACCACAACACCAGCGTCTTCACACATCGCCTTAATGATATCGGTTATCTGATAGGCGATACATTCCAGTCCCGCTCTTACCACTTCCGCCTTCCCCGTCGTTCTGGTCATTCCCACCAGCGCCGCTGTTGCCCGGCTGTCCCAGTAAGGTGCACCAAGACCGGAAAAGGCCGGTATCAGATAGAGCCGGTCATCTTGCGCCGCCTGTTCGGCAAGGGCTTGTGTCTCACCGGGTGAAGCAATCAGCTCCAAATCATCTTTCAGCCAGGTGATAACCGCTCCCGTATAATTCAGATTGCCTTCCAGAACGTAATTTACCTTTCCGCCCATCGACCAGGCCAGCGAGGTCACCACCCCATGACTGCTCAACACCGCTTCGGTACCGATATTCATCATGATCGAGGAGCCGGTTCCATATGTAGTCTTGATCATCCCGGGATTTAAACAGCCCTGCCCGAACAGCGCACCATGGGAATCTCCCAGCACTCCGTGAATGGGCACCGGCCGATCGAAAAGGCCGGCAAAATCAGTGTCACCAAAGTGGGAATCCGAATCACAGACTTCAGCAAGATTACGGACATCTATGCCAAACAGCCGGCATATTTCCTCATCCCATTTAAGCAGGAAGATATCAAACAACTGGGTTCTTGAAGCATTGGAGAAATCAGTTTTATAAGATTTTCCACCGGTTAATTTATATACCAGCCAGCTGTCAACAGTCCCGCAGCAGAGTTTTCCATGATCGGCCTTTTCTCCGGCCCCTTCCACATTTTCCAGAATCCAGGCAATCTTAGCTGCCGGAAAGTACGGTGACAGATTAATACCGGTGCGGCTGCGGATCATGTCCGCATGTCCCCCGGCTTCAATCCGTTCGCAGATTTCGACACCTCTGGAGCACTGCCACACAACCGCAGACCCAAGCGGCTCACCGGTTTCCCGGTCCCAGGCCAGTGCTGTTTCCCGCTGATTGCTGATACCCACACCTTTGATATCAGCAGGATCAATCCCTGTTTCCGCGATCAGACACTTTACTGCTTCAATGGTATTTTGGTATATCTCTATCGGATCATGAGATATCCAGCCTTTTTTATTGATCAGCTGTTTATGCGATTTATCAGTTCTTTTGATCAGAGTAGCCTCTTCATCAAATAAAAGCGCCTTGGTTCCCTGAGTACTCTGGTCGACCGAAAGAATATATTTCTTATCCATTGGTTACGTCCCCCTATTTAGCCAGCAGCTCTGCTGCTTTTGCAGCAATTCCTTCAGCATTCATGCCATAGTGGTCAAAAACCTGTTTAGATGTTCCGGTAATGACCGGCGAATCCGGCAAAGCGATATTAACTACCTTTTTCGGACAATGCTCTACCACCGCCTGACTGACCATCGCCCCCAGTCCGCCAAAACCGGAATGCTCTTCTACCGTCAGCACCGCTTTGACCGAGGAGGCTGCCTTAACAACCGCTTCTTTATCCAGCGGTTTCACACAATACATATCAATCACCGTTGCTTTTATATCTCGTTCTGCTAACAGACGGGCCGCATCATAAGCCGGTTTCACCATCTCACCGCAGGCGATGACCGCAACATCATTCCCCTCACACAAAACATTACATTTATCCAGTTCAAAGGGACAGTCCGCCTCACTGTAAATATCTTCTACCGGATTACGCCCCACTCTGACATAGGCCGGCTTTTCATCCTTCAATAAAGCACGGATCAGCGCCGCTGTCTGAAAGCGGTCGCTGGGCAAATACACCCGCATTCCCGGAACTGCCGACATGGCTGCGATATCCTGAGCCGAATGATGACTCATTCCCAATGCGCCATAGCTAATACCGCCGCTGATCCCGATCAGTTTAACGTTGGTATTGGAATACGCCACATCTACCTTGCACTGCTCATAACTCCTGGTCGATAAAAAGCAGGCCGGAGAGGCTGCAAATGGCTTTTTACCGCATTTTGCCAGACCCGCCGAGATACTGACGAGATTCTGTTCAGCTATACCGGTTTCCACAAACTGTTCCGGATAACTGTCAGCAAAAGGTGTCAGGGACGCCGAACCACGGGAGTCACTGCACAGGACCGTAATATCCTTATCCCTTTTCGCCTCTTCCATTAACACTTCACAAATCGCTTGTCGGTTTGGGATCTTATTCATATTACAGCGTCTCCTTTCTCGCTTCGAAATCTATAAATAATTGTTCCTGTTCTTCCGGTGTTGGTACTTTATGATGCCAGTTTGCTTTATTCTCCATCAGTGAAGAGCCTTTTCCCTTTACGGTATTGGCAATCAATACGGTCGGATTTCCTTTATTCATCTTTGCCTGCTCAAAAGCCTGATTCAGCTGATCAACATCATTGCCGTCAGCCACATCAATTACATGCCATCCGAAGCTGCGGAAACGTTCATGCAGATCATCGTGGCCCATAACCTTTTCGGTGTCACCCGATATCTGCAGGCGGTTGCGGTCAACCACCGCGCACAGGTTATCCAGCCGGTACTGATGAGCCGCCATAACACCTTCCCAGACCGAACCTTCAGCCAATTCGCCGTCGCCCATGACGGTATACACCCGATAATCCTGCCGGTTCATCTTACCCGCCAGCGCCATCCCGACACTGACCGGCAAACCGTGGCCCAAAGAACCGGAATTCATTTCAACTCCCGGCAGTTTATTATTGGGATGCCCGATGTAATCGGAACCAAATTTACTGAAATCCGCAATCACATCTTCAATATCAAAGAACCCTTTCGCTGCCAGCACTGCATAATATGCTTCCACCGAGTGTCCTTTGCTCATGACAAACTTATCCCGCAGCGGATCATCCTGATTGTCCGGTCCGATGTTCATCTGATCAAAATAAAGGCTGACCAGTATCTCCATGACACTCATATCACCGCCGATATGACCGCCCTTTCCTTCCACGATCATGCGGACCGTATCGCTCCTTAAATCGTATGCCAGTTTACTCAATTCACTCATGTTATCTTCCTTTCTAAATCAGGGATTCATCTATTTTACCGATTTGCGGAAACGGTCAAGACCTACCGCTAACAGCACTACGATCCCCATGCACACCTGCTGCCAATATGTATTTACGTTTAACAAGGTCAGCCCATTATTCAGCACGGCGATAAAAATTGCTCCGACCAGCGTTCCGCCCATGCTGCCGATCCCCCCCTTGGTAAAGCTGGCGCCGCCGATAACCGCTGCGGCAATTGCATACATCTCATAAGACTGGCCGGCAATCGGCTGACCGGAATTCAATCTGGCCATGTAGATAACACCACTGAGCGCTGAACAGAAACCGGATAACACGAAGGTGGCCAGGGTAACCCTCTTAACATTGATACCCGACAATCTGGCCGACTCACTATTGTCTCCCACCGCACAGACTTTACGTCCCATAGTGGTCTTATTAAGCACGATGTAGCAAATGGTATAAACGATCACGATGATCCAGACAATGTTGGGAATGTACAGGATACTTCCCAGGGCCAGACTGGTCATCCCCGCCGGCAATCCGGTTACCGCCTGGCCGCCGGTATACAGATATGCCAGCCCGCGGAATAACCACATGGTGGACAGCGTAACGATAAACGGCTGAAATTTCAGATAAGCTATCAGTACGCCATTTGCAAATCCCAGCACGATTCCGGCGCCCAGCGCTACCAGAATTCCCAGTACCACATTTCCCGTATCAACCATCGTCGTCGCTCCCATACAGGAAGCCAGTGCCAGCATCGCACCTACCGAGAGATCGGTGTTGCCTGATATGATGACGTAGGTCATACCGACTGAAATAACTGCATTCGTACCACTTTGTATCAGCACATTAGTCAAGTTACTGGTGGTCAGAAACAATGGTGTCAATGCCGAGAAAACCAACATCAGTATGACCAGCATCAAAACCGTTCCAAATCCGCCGGATAATATTCTTTTCAAAGAAAAACTTTTATTTGCCTTTTCCACATCAATTACCTGCCCTTCGTCGTAACATATTTCAGTACATTGCTCTGTACTATCTCATCTCCTTCAAGCTCACCGGTTATATGCCCCTTAGACATAACGATTACCCGGTCGCTTACCGCTACCAATTCATTTACCTCCGAAGAGATGACGATCGCCGCCCGGCCTTCTTCTTTCGCAAAGTCCCGGATCAGCTGATGAATCTCGGCCTTTGCCGCCACGTCAATCCCTCTGGTAGGTTCATCAAAGATCAAAATATCACAGCCTGCGTGCAGCCACTTGGCAATCGCAACCTTCTGCTGGTTTCCGCCGCTTAAGTTGACCACTTTGGTCGGCGAAGTGCCTTTCGTCTTTAGCATCTTTATATAGAATTCCGAAATGCTGCGCACCTTCTTCCAATTGATAAAGCTAAGCTTACTCACTGCATTCATATCACAATGAACCGTATTCTCTTCAATCGAAATACCAAGGGATAAACCATCTTCCTTACGGTTTTCACTTAAATAACCGATCTTATTATTGATCGCATACCGGGTATCCTTAACCGTACAGGTCTTTCCCTTGATCTTGACCGTACCGCCCGCCAGCTTATCCGCACCAGAAATCATCCGGGCCAGTTCGGTCCGCTTCGAGCCAACCAGACCGCCGATTCCCAGAACTTCACCTTCATATAACTGCAGATTTAAGTCCTCAATAAATCCGCCGTCAGTTATATTCTCCAATTCTAAAATAGGGCTGCCGCTTTTCTTTTTCCGCTCTTTGTGGGATAATTCCATATCGACCAGCCTTCCGCTCATCATATGGATCAGATCGTCCTGCGTACTGTCAGCAATTTCCAATTCTCCGACATGGCGGCCGTCCCGCATAACGATAGCGCGGTCACATATTTGAAAGATTTCATCCATTCGATGGGAAATATAGATAATCGTAATTCCCTGCTCCTTTAATGTCTTGATCACATCAAACAATCTGGCTGCTTCTTCCCAGGTAAGCGAAGTGGTCGGTTCATCCATGACCAGCACCTTGCAATCCACTGCCAGTGCTTTGGCAATCTCCACCATCTGCTTCTCCGGCAGGGCCAGTTCCTTTATCTTCTTCAGGGGATCTATGTAATCCGCATTCAGCTTCTTCAATTGGTCCCGGGTGTCTTCTTTCATCTTCTTGTAATCGATCACCCGGCCTAACTTAATCTTCATCGGTTCATGGGTAATGTAAACATTCTCCATGACGGTCATCTCTTCCATCAGGCTCAACTCCTGATAGATGATAGCCACACCAAATCCACGCGCTTCCAGAGTGGAATACTGCATCGGCAGTGTTTTCCCATCCAGGATTACTTCTCCACTGTCCCTGATGTAAGCACCGCTCAGCACTTTCATCAGGGTGGACTTCCCGGCACCGTTTTCACCCAGCAGGGCAACTACTTCGCCTTTATCAAAATCCATCGACACATCATCCAGCGCTTTTACCCCCGGAAACTCTTTCTTGATGTTCTTAAACTCCAATATTTTCTCAGACATATGAATTCTCCTATTCATCTCTGCAAACTCTTCGGGCCGCCGCACAATACTATGCAGCAGCCCCCTCTTTTAGTCAATTTAGTAACCTTTATCAGTTACTCCGCGCAGCGGAAATCTCTCTGCCGCATATTCATAAATAGTCTGATCGGTAAGGCCGTCGATGTATTCACTGGTTACTAAAGTACAATCATATAAAATCTCTCTGTCATAGGTGTAATCACTATTCATTACCAGGCCTGCCGCCAGTTTAATCCCCATTGCCCCTTCATCCAGATTCGGCAGGGAAACAAACGCATCAAGTTCACCGTCCAGAGTCAGATCCACCGCATCCAGAATTCCGTCAAAACCTACCAGAATCAGATCGTCTGCAGTTTTTCCTGCTGATTTTGCTGCATTTACCATTCCTACCGCCATCTGGTCGTTGCAAGCAAAGACAGCCTTAATATTCGGGTTAGCTGTCAGGATATTGGTAGTTACATCTGCCGCCTTATCACTGGACCACTCTGCACTCTGTTCTGCTACAACCGTAACCCCCGGATATTCTCCGCAGGCTCTCATGAATCCCGCATGACGGTCAACACCGGTGGACTGCTCCATCAGCCCGGTGATAATCGCCACTTCACCTTCGCCGCCAAGCTGTTCGCATATGTATTTTCCGGCTTTGTATGCACCCGCTTCATCATCACCGCCGACAAATGCATCCACTACCGACTTATCACTGATACGGGTATCAAAGTTAACAATCTTAATCCCCTGCTCTCTCGCTTTCTGAATGGAAGGAATTACACCATCAGAACTTGCCGCCGAAATAACGATTGCATCAGCTTTTTGTTCAATTGCTGTTTCAATCATTGCAACCTGCTTCTCCAGATCGACTTCTTCCTGAGGGATGGCAATAGTCAGATTCACGCCCAGGGCGTCCGCTTCCTGCTGAGCAAAATCCGATACCGAGATCCACCATGGATTATTCAAAGTTTTACCAATCCAGTAAATATTAATATCCCCTGTGTTGCCTGTGCCCGCCGACTCTGCCGCATCCTGATCAGCGCTGTCACCCGCTGTCGTTTCGGTCGCTTCTTCATTTCCTGTTGAAGTACAGGCGGCCATGCTAAACACCATCACTCCTGCCAGTAAGACGCTCAATAATTTCTTTTTCATTTTCCTTTCCTCCTTTTAATCGCTGAAAAGTACCTTTTTTAAATTGTGCAAAGAGTTTTACTTAATTTTATTAAGTTTTATTTTTCGGTACTTTTTACATTTTTGGTTTATTTTTTTATATTTCTTTGCACTTCTTAACCAAAAAGATAGCAATTAATCACCTATTTGTCAATGCTTTTTCTATATTTCGATTAAATTTATTTAAATCTATCGTTAATTATTAAACGCTATCACTAAATATTATTAAGTTTATTCGCAGTTTTTTGCATAAAAACAGGAGGCTTCATCTGAAGCCTCCGCTAAATCTCAACTTTATCCGGTTATTTTTTTAACACTGTCCCGGACCACCAGCTTGGTCCCTATTTCGATTTTCGTAGAATATTCTTTCCCCTTATCCATCTTGGTGATCAGCAGTTCCACCGCCGTCGGACCAAAGATCTGCTTCGGTACCTCAATGGTGGTAAGCTGCGGCTCGATCATGGTACAGATCGGCCGGTCGTCAAAACCGATCACCGAAACATCGTCCGGAACCTTATAACCCGCTTCTTTGAAAGCCAGCACAGCATTACAGGCGATCAGATCGTTCTCGGCAAAAAAAGCCGTTGGCAGCTTCTTGCGGTTCTTAAGGTAATTTAGTGTATCTTTCTTCACTTCTCTTTCCGAATATCCCACCTCAACCAATGCATCCTGTTCAAAGACCAGTCCGAGCTTTACCATCTCACCGGCAAATGCCGCATAACGCTCTTTAAAGCTATTAATCTCCACCTTGCTCTTAATATAGCCGATCTTCCGGTGCCCCATATCATACAAATGACGTATCGCCTTACTGGTTCCCTGAACATTATTAATAGCCACCGCATCAACATCGTTTTCCTGGAAAGAGTTATCCAGGATCACAAACGGCAATGATGATTCTTTAAACGCCTGCAGATCATCATACCGCATTTCCACCGCAAATATAATCAGACCTTTGCAGTTAGCACTGACAATCTGATGATTCTGTTCCTCCGGTGTCATACCTTTATTAATATAAATAAAATTAAGACGATACCCGTATTTCATCGCACTGTCAGTAATACCCGTGAGAATATAAGTAAAAAAAGGGGATTCATCTACAATATTCCCCTCACGCTTATAAACCACAAACCCAATATTTCCACTGTTTATCATATTATCCTTCAGGAGATGCCCGCTATCCAGCTCCTTAATCTTCCGAATAATCTCCTGCCTTCTCTTATCACTAACCCCCGGCTTATTATTCAACACTAACGAAACGGTAGCCGTCGACACTCCCAGTATCTCCGCTATATCCTTCGCTTTCAACGCCATAATCATCTCTCCTTTTCTACATTCTACAAAATAAAATTAAACTTTACAATAGGCAGATGAAAAGTCACAGCTTCAAAAACCTAAGATCAAATAGCAAATACGGCATCTCCGAGTTTAAAACTCCCGGCCACCATAGCAGTAGTTGCGCAGCGAAGTGTTTCTAAAATGTCCCCTTTCCCCAATCCGGCTACTGCCGCTGGTATGGATGGCGGTGCTGGAGCTGTAAAGCAGTGCCGTCTTGCGTCTTAGAATAAAAAGCGCAGATATTGGAGATGACAAAAGGTGCGTCCGGCACCGTTGTCAAGAGCACCTGAATCTCAGAGTCATCAAGACTCTGAGATGAATGTGCTCGATTCTTCAATATCTGCGCTTTTTATTCTTAGACACACAGGCACAGCGTCCCAGCTCCGGCACCGCCATCCATGCCAGAGGCGGAAGCCGGGTTGGGGAAAAGGGACATCTTAGAAACGCTTCGCAGTGCAACGCCCCCACTATTTACTTACCAATACGGCGCTGCACAAACTTGACAACTTCCATGATCGGAATAATACTGACCGCTAATGCGATGGCAATGACATATTCAATAAGCTGAATACTCTGGAAACCAAACGCATTGGACAGGAACGGAACATAGATAACTGCGGTCGTTCCCACCCAGGATGCCAGCATCGCTAACCATAAATACTTGTTCTGGTGCGGCATCTTAAAGATCGAAATACGTCTGGAGCGCATATTGAACGAATGGAATATCTCTACCATCGACAAGGTCAAAAAGGCCATTGTCATGCCATCCGCACTGGTTACAATCTCCCATCTGCCGCTTTCTATATAATGTCCGATCAGGTACGCCGTCAGAGTTAATACCGTAACGATCGCTCCCTGGAATACAACATCGAATCCCATGCCGTCGGCAAAGATACCATCTTTTGCATTACGCGGCTTACGTTTCATAATATCGTTTTCACTCTGCTCCATTCCCAGCGCCAATGCCGGAAAGCAGTCGGTTACGAGATTGATCCACAATAAGTGTACCGGCTTTAAAACCACAAATCCTAACAAGGTCGCAATAAAGATCGAAAGCACCTCGGCCAGGTTGGAAGCCAATAAATACTGAATCGCCTTCCGGATATTATCGTAAATACGGCGCCCTTCTTCGACTGCTGAAACAATGGTTGCAAAGTTATCATCAGCCAATACCATATCGGCAACATTCTTGGTAACATCGGTTCCAGTAATTCCCATACCGACTCCGATATCGGCATTTTTAATCGACGGAGCATCGTTTACACCATCGCCGGTCATCGCTGTGATCATGCCCTTTTTACGCCACATCTTGACGATCCGCACTTTATGTTCCGGCTGCACACGGGCATATACCGAGAACTCTTCAATACGGTGTTCAAATTCATCCTCAGGAATATCATCCAGATCGGCCCCGGTAATGGCCGCATCTGCAGTCTGCAGGATCCCCAGCTGTCTCGCAATAGCTACTGCGGTGTCCCTATGATCACCGGTAATCATGATTGGCCGGATGCCCGCTTCCGAACATTCTTCGATAGCATCTTTTACTTCCGGCCTGATCGGGTCGATCATTCCGGACAGGCCCAGGTAACATAATGACTGTTCCA
>Ga0153947_1001709_pt1 | contig 10057 bp, 8 predicted proteins | sample TSNJ031MetaG_FD_104697 | JGI IMG/M metagenome (GOLD analysis project Ga0153947, IMG submission 104697) | Attine ant fungus gardens microbial communities from New Jersey, USA - TSNJ031 MetaG | ecosystem: Host-associated > Fungi > Mycelium > Unclassified | place: USA: New Jersey, Wharton State...
AGGGCTGAGCAATAACCAGCACCACTTGAGAGGCTGTCAAACAAGAAAACGTCAACATATGTTTTATGATTTTCTGGCGAGTATCTCAATCTGTAATCACTCTTGATTTCGTTGAATTCAATATCAAGTCAAGTAACCGCCCACCGGCTAAAGTCATTGCATCGGGGGCAGAAATTATTGCTTAACCGTTGTGCGCTTGCTGCCAATTTAGTATCATAGGCTTGGCAGACGGTGCAGTATAGTGTGACTAATTCAAGCTTCCATGTTGTTGTGATCATGTCAGCTTGATTATATCATATCTCTACCGTTTGCCGTTATTAACTCTTGATTCGCATTTTTAAGTTGGCTAACTATATCCTTTACGCCGCACAGTTCATCGGGAAAAAGGACTTGTTTAAGCGATAGGTTACGCATAGTTTGCCTCCTTTTGCAGTATTCCCGAGGCGACCGCCAAATCAATGATACGTTGCGCCCGCAGGACGACGGGTTTGTCAATCATCTTTCCATTGAGGGAGATGACGCCGCTGCCTTTGCTGTTTGCTTCCTTAATAGCTTCAATTACGGCCAGGGCGTTTTCAATTTCCTTAATGCCGGGTGTGAAAATTTGATGTGCGATGTTGATTTGCCGGGGATTTATAATACTTTTACCATCGAAGCCCAGCTGTTTGATGAGACTGACCTCGTCGCGGAAGCCCTCATCATTGTTCACATCGCTGTATACGGTATCGATTGCGTCAATCCCCGCAGCACGGGCCGCCAGCAGAATCATGCTCCGGCCAAACATCAGCTCCACGCCGCCGGGGGAGCGACTGGTTTTTAAATCGGTGACATAGTCCTCGGCGCCGATAGCAATGCCAATGAGCCTTTTACTGGCGCCGGCAATTTCTTGGGCGTTGAGCACTCCCAGCGCGCTTTCCACCGCCGCCATCATCCGGGTGGAGCCTAATTCGATGCCTGCTTCACCCTCTATACGGGCAATCTCCCGCTCACAATTCAGTATATCCTGTGCAGACTCGGTCTTTGGCAGACGAATGACGGCCTTTTGGATGCGCACAATCGCCTCCAAATCCTCAATACCCAATCCCGATTCCAAATCATTGATGCGTACAAGATACTCCTTGCCGGATAAATCAAGGGTTTTCAGCGCCTCATACACCAAGAATCTTGCCGAATCTTTTTCGGCAATGGATACGGAATCCTCCAGATCAAACATGATACAGTCGGCGCTGTAAATACCGGCGTCATTAATCATACCCGGGTTATTGCCGGGAACATAAAGCATGGTTCTGCGCAGCTGTTTCATTGCCTTGCTCCTCCCCAGCCATGAACCTTTTTGCCGCTGGCGCGGTAGGCAGCGGTTTTTACCCGCGCACGGATGGCGCAATCCGAAGCCCCTTTATCCACAGCCGTAACCCTTGCGTCGGCAACGCCTAATTCCAGCAGAGTTTCGCCAACGACCCTGCGAATTTCACAGCCAAATTGTTTTTCTACCGTGCTGTTCAATTCGATTTCCAGTCCGCCGAAATCGTTTGGCTCCAGTGTAATCATAATATCGCCGGATTCCATGGTGCCCGCAAGCGCCATTTTTTTGATTTCCACGCAAACATCCTCCTTTGAACAAGTTTTTATAATATGCACATAATTATTCGCAACTATCATTATATATTGTGTATCTTAATCCAGAGAAGGAAATTTCTTAAAAATATTTAAGGAGCTGCCGATTGATTCGGCAGCTCCTTAAGTTTGCGTGACAATATCTATTATGGAATCAATAGCTGATACCCAATCCCTCGAACGGTTTTCAGGTAGACAGGCTGGTTCGGATCGTCCTCAATCTTGGTGCGCAACCGGCGGATATGTACCATAATGGTATTATCGTCAACCACGTTATCGCCCCAGACATTACTGTAAATCTGCTCCTTGGAAAGAACCTTATTGGAATTGATCATAAAATATTTCATCATAAAGCTTTCCTTGCTGGACAGTATGATATCCGAGTTATTCTTCAACAGCCGCATTTCGTCACAGATATAATGGAAGGGGCCTGCCTCAATGATTGCGGATTTGCTTTCGGAAATGTGTATGCGCCTGAGACATGCTTTCACTTTAGCGCAGAGCACAGAGGTGCTGAACGGCTTGGTGACATAATCATCGGCGCCGATTCCCAACGCGAACACCTTGTCGTTGTCCGCGCCGCGTCCGCTCAGAACAAAGACCGGAGTGAGCAGCCCCAGACCACGAAGCTCGTGAATCACTTGGAAACCGTCCATTCCATCCATGACGATGTCGAGGATAATCAAATCAAATTCATTCGCTTTTACCATTTGAACGGCTTCAGATCCGTTTGCGGCTTCATAGGTTATCATACCTTCGCTTTCCAGAATTCGGGCAATCATCCTTCGCACCATCTTTTCGTCATCAACGATTAAAATTTTGAAACGATCCATATCTACCCTCCCCGGCACTTCTACAGAAAATTCCCCTATATTTACCATTGTAACATACTTGAATTACAAAAACAAAGAAAATTCATATCTTAATAAGATTTAAGAAAAACCGCAAAACAAGTTAAGGTTTATATTTTATAATTGCGATAGTTCAAAAAACTAGCAGAAATTCACATCAACATTTAATTAGCTAAAGGAGAGTCGAAAATGCACAAAAAGATGAAAGTACTCCTAGCAGCCCTGATGTCAGTTGTGATACTCGCCGGTTGCGGCACAAGCGTTTCCTCCGGCAGCACAGCCGCGCCTGCGGCCCCGGCGGCGTCGGCGGAGACAACGGTTCCGGCGGAGACAGCACCCGCCGCTCCCGAAACCAGCGATTGGAGATGGGAACGCAAGGTAACCCTTATTTGCCCGTGGGGCGTCGGCGGTGGAGCTGACGGCACCCTGCGCCCGCTACAGCCGCTGCTGCAGGATATCCTTGGCGTCCCGGTCGAAATTGTCAATGTTGAAGGCGCGGGCGGCGCAAACGGAATAGACTTTACCTACAAACAGCCCGCGGACGGCTACACCTTTGTACTTGGCACCCAATCCATAATCATGCTGGATATCCAGAAGATCCTGCCCATGGATTACAGAAAAGAGTTTAAGCCTGTCGCAAAGCTGGTTCACTCCATCAATCTGATTGCCTCTTCCACAAAGGCGCAGGAAGGGAAATACACCAACTTCACCGAGTTCATTGAGTACGCCAAGGCCCATCCGCAGGAGCTTACCTGTGGTATGCTGACCGCCACCGGCGCCGACGCGGTCTCTCTCAAGCAGACACTTGCAGGCGGCTTGGGCGTTGATATCAACGATATCGAGCAATATGTGAAAATAGTCAATTACAGCGGCGGTGCCGAGCTGAGCTCCGCTATGGTTGGCGGGCATATTAACATCAGTATTACCGGCGCGGACGAAATTAAGGGCCTGATTGAATCCGGCAACATTGTTCCTCTGGTCAGCATGTCCGAGGAGCGGATGTCCTCCCTGCCCGATATACAATGCACCGGAGAGCTTGGCATTGACTCCTATGTCGGCACATGGAGAGCCTTGATGTGCCACACCGATACGCCCCAAGCCGCTATTGATTCCATTACCGCTGCTGTCGAGAAAGCATGGAACGCCCCCGCCTATCAGGAATTCCTGAAACAAGCAAGCTATCTGGATCGCCCCGGCTTCGCGAACTCCGCGGATACCATCGCGCTGATGGATAGGGAATACACAACCTTTGAGTCGTATCTGAAAAATGCCGGTCTGATCTAAATACAGAGTAATTCTTGTCGCGCTTTGACGCTGTGACGACAGGGCGGGGAGTTTACGCTTGCCCGCCCCGATTATTTTGGGAAAGAGAGTTGACGGAAATGGCATTAGAATTAATTGTAAATGTATTATTGCTGGTATTTTCGGTAATCTGCTTCGTCTATGTAGGCGCAACCATGCCGGCGTCTGCCGCCAGTGATTTGGGCGCCGAGCAGTGGCCACAGGCGTTGTTGATAATTCTGGCGTTGGCGCTGTGCTGGAATATGCGCAACTATTTCAAAAGAAATAATTTGAAAGACATTGTGGACGCTTTCAAGCAATTCCTGCCGGATATTTTGGATTTTTTGAAGAGCAAGTTGTTTATCGGAATGGTTATTTTAGTGGCTATGTCACAGCTTTACGAGCCTGTCGGTTTCATTACCACCAGCCTGCTGTTCCTGATTGCATACGGTCTTTTGCTGGGACAGCGCAAGCCGCTGGTTTTGATCCTGTCGGCTGTCCTGATTACCCTTCTGTTGTACATAGGATTTTCGGTTTTCCTCGGTGTAATGCTTCCCAGGGGCAATGTGTTCTTCCTGCGGAGTATCGCCCTGTTTTTGGAATCAATTGTCCAAGCCATAATGTCGTAAGGAGGGAAAAATCATATGTTTGACTTACTAATCAGCGGAATGTCCGTTGTTTTTGCTCCTCAAATGTTTATACTGATTATTTTCGCGGTCTTTCTGGGAACGATTTTTGGCGCCCTCCCCGGCGTCAGTGCAACCATGGCGGTTACTCTGGGCATTCCGTTTACCTACAAAATGGATCCGGTCAGCGCCATTGCTTTTCTGGTCGCAATTTACTGCGCATCCATTACCGGCGGAGGTATGACGGCAATCCTGTTTAAGATTCCGGGTGTACCGTCCAGCGCGCCGACTACCTATGACGGTTATCCTATGGCGCAGCGGGGCGAAGCGGGCAAAGCGTTGGGTATTCAATTGGTATGTTCCGCCATTGGCGGCATGTTTGCGGCTATCTGCATGCTGCTGCTCAGCCCACAGCTTACGCAAGCCGCCCTTAGCTTCGGTCCTGCCGAGTTATTCGCAATCTCCTTTATGGGACTTTCCATTCTGACAAGTCTGGAAATAGACAATATTTGCCGCACATTGATTTCCGGATTGATCGGGCTTCTGTTGGCATGTATTGGTCTTGATCCGCTGCTGGGCGTACCGCGCATGACCTTCGGTACCCGTTTCCTCACCTCCGGCATCGAGATGATTCCGGTGATGATCGGCTTTTTTGCCGTGACAGAGGTGTTAAAACAAACCAACAAGCCCTCTAAGCTGGATGCGGTGGGCGGACAGCAACAAACGAATACCAAGATGCCGTCCGTCAAAGAAATGTTATCTATAAAATGGCTTGTCCTGCGCTGCTCCACACTGGGGACGGTAATTGGCATCCTGCCGGGTGCGGGCGCGACCATTGCGTCTTTTCTCTGCTATTCTGCCGAGCAGAAGCTATCCAAGCACTCGGAGAAATTCGGAACCGGTATCATCGAAGGTATTGCCGCTCCGGAAGTCGGCAATAACGCCGCCGTCGGCGGTTCAATGGTTCCGCTGCTTTCCCTTGGTATCCCCGGCGGCAACGCGGCGGCAATCATGATGTCCGCGCTGGTGCTCAAAGGCGTGACCATGGGTCCGCTGCTGCTTATCAATCAGCCGCAATTCCTGTCCGCCACCTTTGCCTCCATGTTTGTCTCTAATATAATCATGGTGTTTGCGGCGGTAATCATTGCGAAAATATTTGTCCAAATTTTGAAAATCCCCTACAGCATTCTGGGGCCGACCATCATTATGATGGCTACCATCGGCGCGTACGCTACCAAGAATACAGCGGTTGACGTTATTTTGATGGCGATTTCCGGTCTGATCGGCTTTGTCTTCGTCACCTGCAAATTCAACAGCTCCGCGATGATTCTCGGGTTGGTGCTCGGCGTTATTTGCGAGTCCAACCTGCGCCGCGCCTTCACTATCGCGCCGGGAAATACCCTGCTTCAATCGGCCATGAGCATTGTGACACGACCTATTACCGGCGTCATTCTTCTGATCTGCGCCGCCGTTCTGTTCTGGCCGGTACTGAAACCGTTGATTCAAAAGCTCAGAAAGGGAAACGAGGCTGCGTAAATGCTGCCGAAACCTCCCATGTGAATATGTCAAACGGGAAGCGGGGTTTATACCCGACTTCGGGTCATAACAGCCCCGGTCGGTGATAAGTCCCGCTTTTTCATCAGTATACGGCAGGCGATATGCCGTGTGAAAGGTGATGGTGATGAAACTTTTGAAAATCAGGATTCCTTTAAAATATGTCAAACCCTTCTGCATATCCGCGGTATTATTCGGTCTTTTCTTCATCGTATCGGGCAACTGGGTAGTTGGGCTGTGTATGCTGCTGGGCTCGTGCTTATTTGAAAAAAATATGTACCACTGTGCAAAGTGCGGTTGCAAGCTTGATATGAAAATGCCGCTATTCAAGTCTTCCAGATGTCCCCAATGCATGGAGCTTCTGGAAAAATAATCTGCAATGCAGACTTTATTCATCCCTGAAAAAATGGTATGATACATTGTAGATATTATATTCACTAAAAAGGCGGGAGCGCTGTGAAGCTTAATAAAAAAAGAGTGAGGCGGATTGCTATTGCCGTACTAATGACAGTCCTTTTATGCGTTCTTGCCTATGCGGTATACGCAACCTATGACGCGTATACACAAACGGTTATTGAGCAGCAGCAGCAACATCTTCTCGTGATTTCCCGGGCAGTATCTCAGAACCTGGATCTGTTTCTGGCGGAACAACTGCGGGACGTAGAGATTTTAGTGAGTACGCCGGGGTTTATCAATGAATTTCAAAAGTTTTATAACTACGGCAACACTGGCGGTGTAAAAGAATATATACTTTCGTATATGCTCACCTATCCTCAGGGAGGGTCCAGAATGTATTTGCTTGATTGTAACGGCAACGAAATTTTCAGGTACAACCAGTATCCTTTTCTTGAGGAGTTCGACGAAAGCGCGCTGAATCTAAAGGCGCTGACCCAAAGAGGGCATACTGGGATAGGGTCGGTATTTCCCATCAATTCCAATCATTATGGCGTGACACTCGTAAATGTAGTTTACGCAGGGGATGAATATCTAGGCGCCGTTGCCATAATTATAGATATGGAAGCCCTTTACAAGCAATTTATTTTGACGCTGGATTCCCGCGATACCGATTACATTATGATAAAAGACAGCACGGGCTCCGTTTTGATACACCCCAATAAAGAAATGATCGGCTTTAACCCGCTGACAGATATGGGTGATCTAAACGCGGACGCCAGATACGAAAGCATGCGAAAAATGCTGGAAAGGCAGTATGAATACGAGGAAGGTACCGCAATCTACCGTTCTTACACAAACGGAATCGCTTTACCTGTAGATGAAATATCGGCGTATACCCGTATGAATCTTGGCGGGACGTCATGGTTCATATCCACTGTAATGCCGGTTGCTCAGGCAGTGCAGCCGGTCAATGAGAATCTGAGCCGTTTCGGGCTTTTGGTATCGGCGATGTTGGCGATTCTTGCCGCTGCCTTTGCCACTATTTATATTTTACAGAAGAACCGGCAGCAGCTCAAGATGCAGACCCGCTACCTGAAGGATATCAATCATACCTTGGAAGAACTGCATCAAAGCCGGGAACAGGTGCGCCATTACCAGAAGCTGCAAACCATTGGCGCGCTAGCCGGAGGAATCGCCCACGAATTTAATAATTTGCTGACTCCGATTTTGGGGTATTGTGAATTCTTAAAGACGCAAATGGGCAGCGGGAACAAATACTATGAGGATTTGGATGAAATTCATAAAGCGGGTACCCGCGCAAAAGAAATTGTAGAGCAAATACTCCAGTTCAGCCGCCGGGAAACGGATGAAGAGGCTTACCGATCAGTCAGCCTTGATGCTGTGCTCCAAGACGCACTCAAAATGGTTCGCATGATTGTTCCTTCCAGCATCTGCTTGGAGGAGCAACTCAGCGAAACCGGCGCCAATATTTACGGAAGCGCAACACAACTTAATCAGGTATTGCTCAATCTCTGCATCAACGCCTACCAATCCATGGAAAAGGAGGGCGGAACGCTGACGGTTTTGAACCGGCGGATTGAGTCTACCCAAATCCCCGACGCCTTAAAAATGACTGCCACTCCCGGTTCATATGCGATGATCGCCGTGACGGACACAGGCTGTGGTATGAGCAACGACGTTCTGGACAAGATATTTGACCCTTTTTTTACAACGAAGGTTGCGGGTGAGGGTACAGGCCTTGGGCTTTCGATGGCAAAAAATATCCTCGCCAGTCATGGAGGATTGATTGAGGTAAAGAGCGAGCTTGGCAAGGGAAGCAGTTTCACCGTATACCTGCCCATAACAGATATCCCGGCGTCACGACAGCCGTCTAAGGCCATACCGGCTTCGCCTAAAAGCAAGCCCAAAAATTTGCTGCTGGTAGATGATGAGGTGCGAATCATAAAATACCTGAAAAAGCGCCTGCGTCAAAATGGCTACCGGATAGACGCATACACCGATGCCGAGGATGCATTGAGGGCTTTTGACTTGTCGGCGTCTAAATGGGATTTGTTGATTGTGGATTATACCATGCCAAAATACAGAGGAACGGAATTGGCGAGGCTGATGAAAAAGCAGCGCCCGGAGCTTCCGGTACTTCTGATTACGGGACTGGTGGAAAAGGATGCGCTGCAAATGAAGCAGGCAAAGGTATTAGACGATATCCTTATAAAGCCCTTGGAGTTTGACGAGCTGCTACAAAGAATTAACCGGTTAATTCTTTGAGGAATACAAGGATGCGGAGTGAAATGAGATGAAAAAAACGTCTGCGGTGTGTTTGACAGTAATAATGCTGTTGGTTATCTGCTCTTGCAAATCTCAAACGGAGCCTTCCCAGCCAGCAATCGAATACCCCAGAAAATCCATCGAATTGATTGCCCCGGCAGGTTCCGGAAGCGGATATGATTTGACCATCCGCTCCGTTGCGCAATGCTTGTTGGATACCAAGCTGGTTTCGGTTCCATTGCCTGTCACAAATAAACCCGGCGGCGGCGGCATTATCTCGCTTGAATACCTTGAGGAAAAAAGGGGCGTAGACGATGTGCTTGCAGTATTCTCGCCTCCGCTTTTCCTGATCAATCTCAATGGTTCTACGACACTGAACTATCAAGACAATACAACGCCTATTGTGAGGCTGATTACCGATTATGGCATTTTTGCGGTAGGGAAAGATTCCCCATATTCCACCATCAATGAAGTGATGGTGGCTTTGAAACAGAACCCTAAAGCAATCAAGATCGGCGGGATATCCGCTCCGGGCTCAATGGATCACATCCAATTCTTGAAGGTAGCGCACACAGCAGGCGTCTCCGACCTGAAGGGAATTGAATATGTGGGGTTTCAGGACGGTTCGGTGGCCGCGCAGTTGATGGGCGGACATGTAGATTTAATCTCCGTCGGTATCAGCGATTCAATGGGACTGGTGGAAAGCGGCGACATTCGGGCTTTGGCCACTACTGCGGATAAGCGGGTAGGACGCGGTATTCTTGCAGAAGTACCAACATGTATTGAGCAGCAAATCGACGCCACATTTTATAACTGGCGCGGGGTTTTCGGGCCGAAGGATATGCCGGATTATGCATTGAAGTATTGGGAGGAAACCTTTGAACAAATGGCGCAGACACAGGAATGGAAAGAAACCTGCGAAAAATACGGCTGGGATATGATGTTTTCCGGACATGATGACTTCGTGGTATTTTTGCAGGAAGTCAACGCTGAATATGCGGTATTGCTGAATGAAATCGGCATACTGGGCTGATAATGCGGCAACGCCTCCACAGTATTTAGTTATTCATGCGAATCAAGGGTTAAAAACAGCCAGCAAGCAGCAAACAAACAACGGAAAAGCGAGCGAAAACAAAGGAAAGCAGGCCCTGCAAAGAGCGAACCTTGGAAGCAGATTGAATTTTGGTTTTCTCATGAATCCATGCGAAAAAGGATTCAATGGCCTGCCGGGTACGGGAAACCGCAAGAGAATACAGTTTGTCCGCACTGTCCAATACCTTCTGCCCAATAGCCAGCTTAATTGAGGTGAAGATTTGGGTCTGGTTATCCTGCAGCAAAGACTTCTGCCAACTGGTGTTGCGATAGGCTTTATCGGCATAAATATCCAGCCCGTGGAATGCATCCAGGAATCCTTTCGCACAGGTCAGGTCATTCTCGCTGGCCGGTGTG
>Ga0153947_1001712_pt1 | contig 10048 bp, 5 predicted proteins | sample TSNJ031MetaG_FD_104697 | JGI IMG/M metagenome (GOLD analysis project Ga0153947, IMG submission 104697) | Attine ant fungus gardens microbial communities from New Jersey, USA - TSNJ031 MetaG | ecosystem: Host-associated > Fungi > Mycelium > Unclassified | place: USA: New Jersey, Wharton State...
TCCACGACGAGGACGGCCGGAAATGGGTTGTCACACAGGAGCGGAAATTCCGCCCCGACAGCCGCAGCATTGTCCTGCAGGAATACAGCCCGGAAAAACGGCGGCTGATAAGCAAGCCCTTGCACCTGACCTGCGGCGCCACCCGGAGAGGGTTTACCGAGGGCGCGCATCTCTACAAGAGAAACGGGTGGTATTACCTGATTACCGCCGAGGGCGGCACAGGCTATGGTCACAGCGTATGCCTGCTGCGCGCGAAAACAATCGAAGGCCCCTACCGGGCCTGCCCCCACAATCCGATACTCACCTCCCAGGCGGAAAATTTCATCTCAAGCCCGGGCGGTTCCTACAGTATGGAGGAGCTCTACAACCCGGAAACCATTCTTCAAAAGGCGGGGCATGGCTCCCTGGTGGAAACGCAAAACGGGCGGTGGTATATGGCGCATCTCTGCGCGCGGCCCGTTCTGCCACATAAAAAATGTGTGCTGGGCAGGGAAACGGCGCTTCAGGAAATGGAATGGACCGCGGACGGCTGGCTCAGAATGGCGGACGGCGGGAACATCGCCAAGGACGTAACCCCGTCTCCCGGGCTGCCTGCGTGCCCGTTTGACCCCGAGCCCGGCAGGTGCGATTTTGACAGCCCAGCGCTGCCGCTTTTTTTTAACAGCCCCCGCAATGAGATCACAAGCGACTGGGCGGACCTCTCTTTCCGCAAAGGCTGCCTGCGGCTGCGCGGACGGGAGGCGCTGTCCAGCAACCATTGCCCCAGCCTCATCGCCCGCAGGCTGACGGCGTTTGACGCGGCCGTAACCACGAAAATGGAGTTCTCCCCGGACAGCCGCCATCATCTGGCCGGGCTGACCTGCTATTATGAATCGGGCAATTACTATGCTGTCTATAAAACATACGACGATATCAAGGGCGGCAATGTCCTGACCGTAAGCGGCGCGGTGAACGGCTGCTATTCCGGCTGCGGCGGCGTCTCTGTGGCTGTGGATGACGAAGGAGCCGTTTTCCTCCGGGCGGAAATCCACAGGGATAAGCTGCAATTTTTGTACAGCTACAACGGGACGGCGTTTCAAAAACTTGGGGAAACGCTGGATATGACCACCTTGTCGGACGAGGCAAGCCTGCCCGGTAAATTCACGGGAACCTTTGTCGGCATCTTCGCACAGGACTGCCTGATGCGGGAGAAATGGGCGGAATTTCATTATTTTGAATACCTGATCTGAACCGCCTCGCTCAACAGCGCAAGCAACTCCTCGATAGTATCTTTGACAATCAGCTTATAAACCTGCACGCTGTTTTCCCTTTTTCGCCTGCGCCGGTGTTAATTTGCAAATGCCCTTAGCCTGCCGGAAAAAGGCATGGGACTTGGCAGCACTTTTTAGGAATAAAGCCCGGCCCCCTGCGGCATTTCCTCAGCTGCTCCCGGTAACCCTCCCGCAGGGCGGTTGCCGCATGGCAGCTGCCAACGCATAGCTCCCAGTGATGGGGCAGCGGTTTTGCCGCCCCATTGTAGTCCAATACATATATGTTTTCACAGCAAATCACCTTCCGGTAATCATTTCACCACAACCCGGATACGGCGGATATTCCTGATAAGGGTGAATGGATCGGCCGAATCCTTTCCGCTGGAAACCTGTAGCACAGGATAATACGTTCCCGGCGTTTGATAGGTATAAGCGGCTTCAACTGTTGCCGAGGCCTCATCACCGCTCAGATATTTCAGCTCGCCCATTACCGGGAAATCCGCTTCGCCGTTAAAGCTCCAGGCCGCCTCCAAAATTGCCCCTGTTCCTTGGGGCAGCGCCACAGTTGCCATCAGGACAACTTCAGTACCCGCGTTTACCTCAGCCCTGTCAGACCCGTTGGCATGTAGAGCTATGACAGGCTGGATTCCCTTTCTGTCAGAGGCACGGTCCGGCACATCAATTTGCCCGTCCTCAATGCTGTACACGGTGGTGTCCGCCGGTTCCACACCCCTCTCAACCCAGTCGCTCAGCTCAAGCAGCGCCCGGTATAGGGCGGTTACATAGCTTACGGTGTGCAGGGGATCTATGGTTTTTTCGGCGTCGGTGTGCATGGCGTTTTCCATATACCAAAGCCGGAACACCTCTGATTCATCGCCGTTTAACGCTTCTTTGACCTTGCCGCGGTACCAATCCGCCTGCCAGGGAAATGCGCTTTCGTCCATCAATGTAGCGACAATAATCATTTTGCCTCTGTATTTGCCGGATTGAACGGAGCCTGCTCCCCCAGCCGCCATCAGCGGCCCAATGATTTTTTCCCTTTGGGGATAAATTGGCTTGCCGTCCCCGTCCTTATACTGTTCCCATCCGGCATAATATTCGCTGGGGGTTTGATGCCGGTGGTATGTCTGCAACGCAATATAATCGGAATTGTCGATCAAGATCTCATCACCCGGCCTTACCATTGCCAGCCTTTCCATCATATCCGCCAAGCCAAAGCCCGCACCCACGACGACAGTATCATCCTCCATATACTCCAATGGAACCCTATACTCCTTGGCCTTTCCGGAAAGGAAAATGAGCTGGCTGCCATAGAGGTACAAGCCTTTTTTAAGCGGGCCGGCAAGCCTTATCATAGGCTTTTTGTCGAGGCCGGCATCGCCCCGCAAGCGCTTCCAGGCCTCATCCACCCCTGTATGTCCATCGTCAACAACCTCGACCTCCTGTCCGGGCAGATAGATTGCCTCCACAGTGGTCCTGTGCCGGATACGGTCACGGACAGCCGAACCCTCCGGATCCGCGCCCAGATACCCTGGCACCGTCCAAAAATCATCAAAGTAGCTACTGTCATGCTGGTAAACCAATGGGGTAAGGACCGGCAAAGCGCCATCATCCATGATCTCATGCATAAACCATGCCTTCAACGGAAAGCCCAGCTTTGTAATTTCTTCCAGAGCCGCCCGCTCCTCCTCATTTAGGCCGTCATATATATCACGGGTACTGCCAACCTCCACGGCCTCGGCAATTTGGGCCATCTTGTTTCTTAAAATGCGTCTGGCATGGGCCCGCACGGTAAAGCAGTTGGGCATGGCCAATGGTGAGCCTATTACATAGGGTACAGCGCCATCCCAAACGTCCGTATTTTCAAAGCAGCTCATGGTCTTCAAGCTGCCGCCGCTTCCCCCATAGATGTATCCATAAGGCCGGTGAGGGCCGTAGAGCGTTGCCGCCACTTTGCGGGAATACTCCGCCACCGCCGCACTTGCCCGGTAAATGATGGTGGGATCGCTGATGGGGGCAAAGGGGATAGCCACCCCCATGTTGGATTCCACAAAATAAGCGCCGTGGGTGATGGCGAAGGCAATTTTATCCTCCTCCCCCGTATACTTTATAGAGGCATCCTCATTGCCCTGGACAGGAGCCATAAAGTGGAAGAACCTGCCTGTATATGCCTCTTTCTCAGGGAAAAAGAACGAAAATTTGGCCTCAGTGCCTTCGAACCCTCCATGTATATAATGGTACCGATACCGATATCGCACATTCTCCTCGCGCCATTCATCTATGTCAATGTAGGGCTTTTGAAACGCCCTATCCTTCTTTGGATCATAAATTTGATTCACGCTGTCTTCCTCCTTTGAATTATCCTTTGATAGAACCGATCATAACGCCTTTGGTAAAGTATTTTTGTATAAACGGATATATGCAGAGAATGGGCGCCGTTGCCACAACGATGGTACAGTATTTGACTAACTGGGCGTATAGGCTAACGTTCCTCACCGAATCCGCGCTTGAATTCATGATGCTCGTATCATTGGTCAAAAGGATCTCTCTAAGTATAAGCTGCAACGGGTATTTGGCCCGGTCCTTTAAGTAAATCATCGCGGGGAACCATGAGTTCCAGATGGCCACCGCGTAGTACAGCACAATGACGGCGATGACGGCCTTAGATAAGGGCAAAATAATCCTGACCATGATTACCAAATCACTGGCGCCGTCGATTCTCGCCGCTTCCTCAAGGCTGTCCGGCACCTCCATAAACGACGTTCTCATAATGATCAAATTAAAGACCGATATGGCGCTTGGGATAATTACAGCCCACCTGGAATCGTAAAGCCCCAAATTCCGGACCATCATATAGGTGGGCATCATCCCGCCGTTAAACAGCATGGTGAATGATATAAACAGCATCACCCGGTTGCGGTAGCGGAATGATTTCCGTGAGAGGCAATAGGCGCCGATAATGGTGAGCAGGGTGCTTATCACCGTGCCCGCTACCACATAAAACGCCGTATTGAGGTAGCCCGACAGGATATTGGGGCTATTGAGGACAATCTTATACCCCTCAAGCGTCGGCGCTCCGGCGGGCCACAGTATGATCCCTGTCTTTCTCCCAAGCTCCACAGGGTCTGAAAAAGACGCAAAGACCACATGGAGTATGGGCGCCAAAAAGACAAAACCAATCAGGCATAAGAAGAGCACGTTACATACTTCAAAAACCCTTCTGCTGGGCGATTTTTTGTTTAACACAAGATTTCTCCTTTCTCTATATATGTACCCAGGTTAGAACAGGCTGGTTTCCGAGTACTTCCGGCTTACGGCATTGGTGATGACCAGCAGCGCCGTGTTAATCACGGAATTGAAGAATCCCACCGCGGTACTGTAGCCGTAGTTAAATTCCTGCAGGCCCTTCCGGTATACATAGCTTGAAATAACATCGGCGGTTTCATAGGTCGCCGGGCTATAGAGGAGGATGATCTTTTCATATCCGACAGCAAGCATACTCCCCATCCGCAAAATGAGCATGATGATGATGGTGGACGCAATCCCCGGCAGCGTGACATGCCAAACCTGCCGCAGCCTGCCTGCCCCGTCAAGCGCGGCGGCTTCGTAGAGCTCCTGGTCAACGGAGGAAAGGGTGGCCAAATAAATAATACTGCTAAAGCCGACGGATTGCCAAATGTTGGAGGCCACATAGATCGTGCGGAAATTGCCCGCCTGGCCCAAAAGGTTTTTCCGCTCTCCTCCCAGGGCCACAAATAGGTCTGTAATGACCCCCTCGGAGGAGGTGAAATCCGCGATGATGCCGCAGATAATAACCATTGAGATAAAATAAGGCATATAGCTTATGGTCTGTACGGTCCTCTTAAATACCTTGCTCCGCAGCTCATTGAGCAGCAGCGCGAAGAGTATGGGGGCCGGGAAGCCCCAAAGCAAATCCAGAACGCTGATCATCACGGTATTTCTCATCAGCCGGCCGAAATATGTACTGCCAAAGAAATCCGCAAAATGCTTTAGCCCCACCCAGGGGCTTCCAAAAATGCCCCCCTTTGGCGTAAAGTTTTGAAACGCCATCACAAGGCCGGTCATTGGTATATAGCTAAAGATGACGAAATAGACAATCACCGGGATTAACAAGAAGTAGATCATCTTGTTTCTCTTGAAATCTTGAACAAGTTTCGTAATGACTCCTCCTTATCCAGAGCTTGTAATAAAGAGCCAGGCTGCCTGCAACAGACAGCCTGCTCCTTGAACCGGTCTCAGCGTGCGCTGTACCTGTCTAGTGCCGCTTGACGAACCGCGATGGCCCCGTCAAGCCCCATGGACTTAATTGTCTCCACATACTCATCAAATTTATCAAGGGACTCCGCGCCAATGATAAACTTTGTGGTCATTTCAGTGGCATAGGTGTCGATGTCGCCCATGATCCGGCTGAATTCGCTGCCCTCTTCGGCAGTCATGGAAACATCGGACGGCATCACCCATTCCGCATCAGAGCTTTCCGCCCAAATCACGTTGATGGCTTCTAAAGCGTCATCTTCAAGCCCTACCAGCTCTCTCTCCCAGTAATATTTTCCGCCGGGCATTCCCGCGTAGGTGTATTTATCCCTTGCGTCGGCGACAGATAAGCCGTCGGGGTTATTCAGAATCATATCGTTGGGTATAGGCTTGCCATCCACCATTTCAAAGGTTTCCCCTTCAATCCCATAGGCCAACAGCAGGGAAGCTTCATCTGTCGTAATATAGTCAAACCACTTGGCGGCCAATTCAACATCTTCACAGGCGGTTGTAATGGAGGCATTGGCGCCAACCTCATTGCTGCGCATGCCCAAATGCAACTGGTCGCCCACTTCCTTGACCGGATAGGGAACCGCTACCCAATGCATATTTTCGTCCCCTGCCATCATCTTATGAAGGGGCAGGAGGGCATAGCTGTCAGGCATAGCGCCTGTTTTGCCTGTGTTCACCAGTTCATCGGGGGCAAGCAGGTCATTCCTAGCGTAGTAGTCTGGGTCAATAAGGCCTTCACTGTACCACTGCGCCAGCATAGTAATATATTCCCGATATCCTTCCTCTGCCGGTCCATACTTGACCTGTCCGTCTTCCTGATAGAAACCGGTGTTGGGACTTGTGCCCAAATGCATAACGCCATATCCGGCCGAAAGCACGCCAAAGAAATCCGTGCCGCGGTTGTGAATCCAAAGAGGAGCTGTCGCTCCCTTTTCTTCCTTAAAGGCGGTAAGCATCTCATGCCAATCATCATACGTAACAGGGATATCAAGGCCTAAATCATCCAGCCAATCCTTCCTTACAGCCGTACCGTACCAGGGACCTTGCTTGGGAGTGCTGAGAGCATGATAGCTTAGGATATTGCCGCTGTCGGTAATAGTACCCTTCTCAACCTCTTTGTTCCTGTGCCGCATTTCATTGTAGTTAGGGGAATATTCCTCAATGATATCATTTAAACGGATTATTACATCATCTTCATAGGCCTTTTCGAGACCGCCTGAATAAAAATCCTTGAGGCCGAAAAAGATGTCGGGATACTCGCCGGATGAAATAAGCAGGTTAAAGTTTTCCTGCTCCTGGCCAATTGCGGGATGGAGCCATTCAATGTGCACATTTGTGCGCGCCTCCAACTCCTGTATTGCCAGCACGTCATTCAAAGAAGTGATGCCCGCCTGCGTAGACTGAACCATGCGCGTCCAAACCGTAAGCGTCACCGTTTCCTCCGTCAGCGGAAGCGCCTCACCGCCCGGTTCCGCCGGGGCCTGGGACGGTTCAGAGGTGCCCGTGTCCCCCTCGCCCTGTGACGAGCTCTGCCCGTCATCGTTGCCTGCGCACGCGCTGAATATGGCCAGGCACATTATTAACGACAATAAAACTGCCACCAGCTTTTTTGCATTTTTCAATATTCCCTACCTCCAGTATAATATGGACCTTGCTTTTATAATAAGGTAAAAGCGTCACGCTATACAATGGATAGAATCTCTTTGCGGAAAAGTCAAAAAAATGAACAGCCCCTTCTCGGCTTACGGCGGGCATTTGCGCCCGGGTGTACAAATTTTGTCCCACCTCCCCCGCAAAAAGTGTCCCAATATATAGATTGACTTCACAAACAAAAGTTACTATGATGATAGCATAGAAAAACCAAAGAGAGGGTAACCGGTTGAGCGATGAAGCGATTCTTATCCAGATACAGAATAAGCAAAACCTTCTTGACGTGGGTTTTGTCATATATTGTCGTTCTTGTCCTTCCTATCACTGTGAGCTCTTTCCTTTACAGGTCATCGCTAAAAACCCTGCAGGACGAAACCGAAAAGATACATAGCGCAAACCTATCTCAGCTTCAAACCCATATGGATGAAAAGCTTGGGGAGCTTCGCCGGATTAGCAGTGAGGTTTCCAGCTTTAGCACCGTAAAGATCTTTATGAGTTTAGATCCTCCCTTGACCCCCGCAAATGAATATAAGAAAAAGGAGATTCAGGAATACCTGCAACAGATTAAGCTTGCCAACAGCTTTGTTGAGGAAATATTTATTTACTTTAGGAAAAACGATTATTTCCTATCCTCTGACAGTATTTACCGCGCTGACGGCTATGAGCAAATGAGCGTGAGCAAGTTTGGTACCGGCGCCGCCACAATTTTTGACTTTATTGACGGCACCCAGTATTTGGGCTACAGGATTATCGAAGCGGACAGCAATGCTGAGAACAGAAAAATCGTCATGGTGCAAAATATATATTCCTATAACTACTCCTTTAAAGACGCCACAATCATCATTGCCATGAACTCGAATAAGCTATTGGACCTGCTGGGGAGTTATTCCCAGATGGAAGAGTTCGTATTCATTACCGATGACCAAAACAGGACGTTTTCCGCGGTTCCCGCAACTCCCCCGTATTTTGATTATGGGCTGTTTGATTCCCTGCAAGAGCCGCTGCATGTGAACCATGAGGATAGGTCCTTAACCATCATGCATACCCCCTCCTCTGTCTGTGACTGGCACTATGTGTCTGTGATCCCTTCAAATATTTATTTGGAAAAGGTTGAGTACATCAAAAATCTCATATACCTGTATATAGCCATTTGCCTTTTGGTTGGATTAGCGGGCGTGTTTTATTTTGCGCGCAGGAACTACAAGCCCATTAAAAGCCTGGCATCCCTTGTAAACGACGCCGATTCGCCCAGTGACGAACTGAAGGCCCTGGAGAGGGGGCTCAAATCGCTGATTGAGGAAAGGGAAACCTCTGAAACAAGGCTGTGGCGGCAAACAGTATCCCTCAGAAACGCCTTTTTATACCGGCTGCTTAAAGGCAGGATACGCTTTGAAGGTGTGGATGAGCTGCCGCTTGAGGAATACGATATCCATTTTCCGTCAAGCCAATTTGTAGTGGTGCTGATAAAGAATGAAGCAATGCCCTCGTCCTTTCTTGACGGCCAGGACAAATACCAGGACCTGGCGTATTTCGCGGTAAAAAACATCTTCGAAGAGCTTTTAAATGAAAAGTATACGGCATACGGCGTTGAAATAGACGGCATGACAGGATGCCTTGTCTCCGTGCATATTGATGATGAGATCTCAAAGAGGATTGTGGAGAAGGAAATCGAGGTCATTGCGGAGAGAGGGAAAAAGGTGCTTGCGGAAAGGCTGGAGATATATGTTTCTGTCGCGATAAGCTCCATATACAGCCCGGCGAACAACATCTCTTACGCTTATTCTGAGGCCATTGAAGCCATTGACTACAACGCGTTTATTGGCGAGCATTTTGTAGTGACCCGCTACGCTTCGTTGCCTGACGCCAGATTCACCAATTATGACATGATTCACAGCCTAAACAGTGACCGTCAAATTTTGTCTTGCATTATAAAGGAGGATTATGACGCGGCCAAACACCTGATGAATATATTGTTTGAAAAAGAATTTAAGGAAAAGTCTCTCCCGCTGCAAATGGCCAAATTTCGCATGTTCGGCCTGTCCTATTCCATTATAGGGGCGCTGGGTGAAGGCAAAACCGCATTGGAGAAAAGCCTGATCAATGAAATTAATCCCATCGACAGAATTTTAAACGCGCTGACGTTATCCGACCTGCGGGAGCAGACCGGATATATATTTGACAAAATAATTGAATTCCGCGGAGCTCTCAATAAAGAAACGGTATCGGTGCGGGTGGACGAAATTGAGGACTTTATCAAAAGTCATTTCCATGAGAATGAATTGAGTGTTGCTAGAATCTGCGACAAATTTAATATTACCCCCTCCTACTTCTCACGCATATTTAAACGGCACACAGGTATGAATCTGCCCGAATACCTGCACGGAATACGGATCGAACAGGTGAAACGGCTCTTGGTAAGCACGGATCTGACCCTGGGTGAAATCGCCGAAAAAACCGGTTTTTACAACAGCCATACCCTTGGCCGGGTGTTCAGAAATCTTGAGGGGATGGCTCCCGGCCAATACAGGAAAGAGAACCGGATCGGCTAATGCGGCTCTTCGTTTAAATCTAATATATTTTTGATATGAAAATCCCCCTGTTGCGGTTATTATCCGACATCAGAGGGATTTTCTTGTTTGGGAATTTATTTGTAGCCTTAAGGCGTTTTTCGTGATAATATTGAGATAAGCTGTATCTTTAAATAAAAGTGAGAATGCTGTAAATACAGATATTTCTACTAAATATGGATAGCGGGGTGAATGGACAATGAGCTACAAAATACATTTTATTCGCCATGGGCTGACAGCGGGAAACCTGGAGGGCCGGTATATCGGCGTCACTGATCTGCCCCTCTGCCCGGA
>Ga0153947_1001713_pt1 | contig 10045 bp, 8 predicted proteins | sample TSNJ031MetaG_FD_104697 | JGI IMG/M metagenome (GOLD analysis project Ga0153947, IMG submission 104697) | Attine ant fungus gardens microbial communities from New Jersey, USA - TSNJ031 MetaG | ecosystem: Host-associated > Fungi > Mycelium > Unclassified | place: USA: New Jersey, Wharton State...
AGACAAAATAATCTACTTTGGTTGCTAACAAAAGAAAACTCTCTGTCGGGGAATCGAACCCCGCTTTCGCGCGTGACAGGCGCGTGTACTGACCGATATACTAACAGAGAACATGTTATGCATTGTTGCTTAAAGGAATAAATAATAATCTCAGGTTGTGATCACGCCCGACCAGTGTTGATTTTTAGAAGTGCCCTACAAACTTGCACCTTGAAGCCAACGCTTGCCGCTAGCGTGCAGCGCCTGTCATTGAGCAACTGATTTTGCGCTCGTCACTTAGGCGAAGCGGAGAGGACAGTGTATATACGCCATGTTTTGGTCAGTGACCTCAATAATGCCATAATATCCAAGTTAGTCAAGTTCAAGGGGTCGGAATAGCCAATCTAAGGGCCAATGACATCAATGTACCAATCCATCAAATAGTCAATCAACGATCGATGGTTATGATAGTTGCCTCTGTCCTGACCGATAGCTGTTCAAACTGAAAATAGAACTAATCTGATAGCTCACGGCTATGAAAAAGTTAGTGAGCAGTGATTTTGACTAGAAAATCTGTCGTAACTAATATTCTGGAGAGTTGATAAAGCTTAGTCCGAGAATTCTAAAAGAGCTAACCTTTGATTGCTAGATCAAGATATTTACTATTTCCTAATACTGTCTCCTTGCCAGTTTTGAAAGGCCCAGGATACTACAACAGAAACAATTAAGAGGAACCTAAAAACCTATTTGCTAGAAAGGACGAGATAGGGCAAACCTACCAACTTATCACATGTAAATAGGGGTCTGGATGATGAGAGATCACCACTAATTCAACAACCTGAGAGGCACGGAAGGCTCAGGAGGAGGACTGTTAATGGTTGTTGAGATGAGATCTGTTAAACAACCGAACACTCATGCTTCTACCAGTCTGAAAAATGCTATCAAATCTGAATTTTAGTTGAAGTAGACTATTTGACAATTATATAATATGTGGTGTACTCTTGAAGCTGATGATTCTAGGCCATGACTGAGGCATATCAATTAAGAGAGTCGTTGGCCATGGTTTGAGAGACAACACAAAGGTGATAGAATGTTAGGCTGTTATCAGTCGTACACTGCGTTAAGCAGCTGTGAGATCTTACTAGGAAGTCAAACTCGCGTGAACAGGATTTGGTCACAGCGTATGCGCAGGAACGTCTTCAGATGCTAGAAATGCTGGACTGAGATCCAGACAGAAAGACTCAGATAAATTATCATAACTAGTGAAACAGTAAGCACACATACCTGAGATCCAGACAGAAAGACTGGGTCTCAGGTTTACATCCAAGTGGTTTAAGTACTGTAGACAATGTGTCTGTATTTACTGAATAATGAGAGAGAAACTCAGGGTAACAAGATAGTCGCTAAGTAACAATAATGAATAATAAAAAAAGAACAGAATATAAGTGGAGTAGGGGGTATTAGCGAAAAGATAACGAAGCGAAGAATTCACTCTGTGCAGTCACTTCGGCATTTGGGCGCAGTGATAATCATTCGTGATTTGGGACGGAGGTTGCGACCAGAGCTACAATGTATGCAGTATGGCCATAACCATTTAGTGTACATTTGGGTACCAGAGCAGCATTGCAGGGGGCAGCTGCAGATAGAATGCAGGACACACAGTCAGGGACTTAGAATTACACAAACAAACAATAGTGAGGGATACGACGTCACGCTGATGCATCGTGATACGTTTGTGCATCACACGGCATTCTGTGACACATGGAATGTACCTTTCAACAATTTGAGTCCAGCTATTGGAGAGACATGGGGAGCTCAGACGCCTTCATGCTACAGCGCGGACAATTTTTAGTCAAGCGGGAACCTACAATTGGGTCTCCGCCGAGTCTGATACGGAAGGTGAATGTTTGATTGCATTGTGACAGTCCATTGTGACAAAACCCAGCTGACAATGACGTAAACGAAATGCATGCTCACCGAGTCACGCACACCGAAGTGGTGGTACAAAAGATTAACTATAGCATACTTTTGCGGATGTTTCGAAACGGAATCTCTTCATGACAAATCACGGTAGTGCATTTATCCTATACATATTGGTGTTCTATGAGTGCTCGTTGTGCGCCCCTCATGTTAAGTGTTCTTGCGCTTCCGGCGAGTGGACTTGGGTCAAGACTGCATCGTCATACTCCAATTTTAGTGCATGAAGTGTCTGCAGAATGACATTTCGTGGCGTACTATGTGAAAAAGAATTGTAACCTCATTGGAAAACAAAGGAAATTGAGTTCTGTCAGATCTTGTTCTCAACTAGGTAGCAAACTTGATGGTGACGACGCCCCTGTATTGGGCCCTTGATGATTTTTCTATATGTCGGCTCTACATGGAGTGATTGCGACTGTTGAAAAGATCCTAGGATTATGTTTTGAAAGAAGACCTCCACCAGACGATATACTCCAGAGGAGATTAGATCGGTCGCCACAGAGGCGTAGGTTTTCTGGTTTTGTTCGACATCTTTTGTTTTTTTCAGAACGATCTCTGTGGACAACAAGTAGACGATCGGCATTTTATACCCAATGAGGGACTCAGGAGGCCCGTCAATTCATGAATGAGGGAAAATCTGGGAGCCGTTCACCCGTACGTTCGATTCGGCATTGTCAGTGGCCAGATAGGCGCATGTTCACTAAATCATATTCTGTAGTATATGTGGTAACGGAGTCAGAATGGGTGTGCAAATCTATTGTGTGCTTTATCACGGGGGATTGTAGGTGTCGGAAATAACCGACTCATGTTTGCTTGTGTTGATATATGTGGGTCCCGAAATCACCATCCAAATTAGGCGAATCTAGGTGGATTGGTTTGATGGATTGGTTGGGACCCATGTTTCTATTTTTACATGATTGGTTTTTGCGCTGGTTATAAAGCCTTGTGCATTCTTCCCAACCAACCAAACTCCTCTTTTCTCCTGCCATGGTCCTCCACCCCAACATCTCCTCCAAACATCACGCCTTCTTTCACAGTACTCCGCTCAAGTTCGAGAGCCAGACTCTGCAGCACATGCGGGCCTGTGTTCAGGCAGCCGCTGACCGCAAGCGCAAGCAGCAGAAGAGGTCCAAGTCTACCAAGTTCGCCGTTGAACAGGCTAGGCGTAAGAGCATAATTAAGTTAACGGCTAACATGATGACTTTCGCTCTCGGCCGTCCTCCGCCACCTCAGATTAAACAAGAGGACAGGGACTCGGCAACACTAGACAAATCCCTACCAAAGACCGTCGATCTTCCACTGTATCTCGGCTTACCTGAGTACGAGGAAGTCCCTCAGGCCTCAATCGAAGCCGTCGATCCATCGCTTGTCGGCACCAGCGTAGGTTATATTCGAGGCACCTTGATCAAGTTTGGAGTTTCACCTGGGTATGTTGGACGCCTTTCTATCTATCTCTTATCATCTGACTCGTTTTTACTTGCAGCATGTATATCTCTTTGCAGAGGTGCACCGCCAAAGACCGCAGCGTCATGAGTGCAGGTACCTTGCCCAAGGAAATAGTCATGACTACGGACGACATCAATTGCGTCTTACCAACTCACATGATGGCCGTCCATGGCCCGCGCCCCACAAATGACCCGGAGGCCAAAACCAAAGTTACTCTTTATCCGGTCCACAGTCTCGTCCTCGCTGCTTATTGTGCCAAGCTCCCAGCATTCCCACCTCTTGAGGTTGCTGATCCTGTAGAGAACCCCACCTCTCGACAGTTCACACTTCCTATCCGCCCTTTATACCTTCATTCACCCCAAACCTTCTCTGCTATACTGGAGTATCTTTACTTGAGGAGTCCCGATATCCTCCTCCAACGCCTCATTCCATTGCCACTCCCAACGGTCATGATCCACAAACCAGAAGAGCATGCATCACTCGCACGCTATATAGGAAACAGGCTGAGCATCCCAGCACTGTTTTGTCAGGTCAGCGTCGTGCACGGTATCTGGCAAAATACTTGTGCATTAGGCATCTTTGATGATCATCTTTGGGGTGTTATCAGCTTTGCTTGGAAGCTCGCAGTAACGAGTTTGGGCGTGGCTACTAAGAAGCCAGGGGTATTTGAGGCATATGAAAAGTATGAAAGGCATTTTGTGATGGACAGTGACACCGAAGAGGAAGAGTCCTCGGAAGATGACGAGGACGAGGGCGATGACGAGGACGACGAAGACGGTGACGAAGACGGTGACGAAGACGGTGACGGTGACGAGGACGACGAGTAAACTGATTTTCTCCGGTTGTTGTAGCTAACTACACTACGTTCATATTTGCACAATACCTTTCCGCTGATCTCGTTCAAATACTGCATGTCGATTATGTGCCTCAAGTTGTATATGATGTATGCCATTATGTACATATACATTTCATTGAATAATTAGTTCTGAATATTTTCAGGGAGTAGCTATCGTGCCTGTGCTTGTGCCCTTCATTCCAACGATCTGTCACTCAGTGGTCTTCAGGAACACATTATGTACAGCGGTCCAGTGCATTATTTATGCGGTCCAGTGCATCGTGGTAGGGCCCGATTTCCGAAAACCCTCGTGTATTGAACGTGTTTCATGAACGGCACATCCATGATGTCCAACCTCACGCTCCTTATGTATCCACTGTCTCGCATTATTCCCTGCGCATTAGTGATTGTCAACCGTTAAGGTCCGGCTGCAGAGACTCTGGTACCTATCTCCTCACATGTGGCCTCAAGGCAACCCTCAGTAGTGGCCTTGTGTAGTAACTATCATCTCCATCACGTCTGATTTTGGTTGGTTCAAGAGCCTTATTAGTGAAAAATACTTTTCAGGTTGCTATTCGTCTGGAAATTCGAGCAAAAACATCATGCCAGACAAATCTGAAAAACGTTTGAACTCCAAATTCCATCCAGGTCTCCGTTAGTGGTCCATCGCCCGAGCACGAGTTGGACGTGATTACTGGTATAGGTGATGTTTAATCGGAACTAGGGATTATGATCTACTACTGTATCTATATCCAGGTAAGTCGCTTTCACGAAAACAGAGAAACCAATAGAGGACAAATAATTAGGCTGTTACACCTTGTCTATCGCCAGCGTCACCCGATGGAATCATTTCCATCAACTACTCAGATCAAACTGGCCTTGAGGTCAATTTCACGTAGATCTGCCAGGGTTTTTCTCAGATCAGGACAAGCCCCGTCAATGACAAGACCTATGGGCACCTCAAGCAACCCACTTCGCTTCTGAGATGTGCAGGCAAGATATTGCATCTTTTGACTGGACTTGGCAAGTCCCATACATTGAGTCTTGGGGTTTACATTCCCTTGTTGACTGTATCAGCTTAGAATACTAATCTGTCTTCCTTGGTCTGCTGTTCAATCTGAGCAATGATTTTTGAAGACTGTGTATGAGTCGATAAGGTTTAATGAGGCCACCGACTTATAAGAAAACCGTGGTGGGGCTTCATGTTGACCAATGATGCCATTCAATCATCCGGCTCGCCAAAATGCTTTGCTTATCAATGTCGATTTCTCTTTGTCCTGGGTGATCAAGAAAGATAAGGAGTGCTTCAGAGTGACCAAGTGTGATCACGGTGTCTGTCAAACTGGATGACATCAGCAAGATCAACCTTGCATCTTTATAGCCTAGGTGATCCTAGTGACTCTGCTAACATTACCTGCTAGACTATTTGGACTAACTTATAGCTGAGGAAGAAGCTTAATAGTCTATTCTGCTCAGTTCTGCCAAAGAGCGATCATACAGATACTTAGTCTAGGCAACAGAATAGAGACAGTGCAAATGATCAGAGGAACAGCGGGGGAAACAAGATAAAAGCAAAACCACAAAAGCTAGCTACTGTTAATGTTGCCTAGAATGAGTAAGATTTTGATTCTGATACTAACTATAAGGAGTGTCCTACTACTACTGGTACTTTAAGGTATTACATGAGGTAGGAGTGGCACAAGAATAAGGGGTATCTACCCTGGGGTTACCCTTGATGAGCCCTAGTTCTACATTACTCAATTATCCATAGACTATGAGGAGGAACTCATGTATTCTGCTAGGTAAGTGTTCCAGAAGTGAGGATGATGTCAAAAAAGTGACTAAAGTGTAACAAAACACTTGTTCAATAATAATTGTATAAATAACTATTCAGTACTGTTTTTTTGGGAACCAAGTCTTCAGACTCACCAAGTTGTTGTCAGAACAGTTACTTATTTTATTGCTGCTTTGAGAGCTTTCCCCTCCCCCAGTAGCAGCATGTGGTATATGGGTGAGCAGGAACCAAAATTTCATCAAAGCATGCAGAAAATCTAAGGTTCCTGATTCTTCGAAATTCTGAGCATTATGGTCAATCTATCATTCAAACAGTTCACCAGCAATAGGAAAAACACAAATCAGTAACCGGATATTTCATGTTAAAAGGTCTTGTACAATAAACATTTTGGAATAACTGGGTGTATTGTATCAAGTACTATAGGTCATAGTAGGAATATCATTATATGTTGTGGGAATGGAACGACGTTATCGGATTATCGGAAGTATGGATCACGGATCTTGCTATCAACGGAAAATCTAGCGCCAATTGCCGACTGTGTAACTATGGCTTCTCGGCGCGTGGAAGCCATATCAGCCCCACATAGGACGGTTAAGGATAAAGTAGTCGGGAGTCCAAGGTCGTTTCATCGACGCGGCTGGGGTAAGACTTTCTGCTGGCGCTGTCGAATCTGACGAGCCTGGGTTGCTACCTTCCAAGCTGTAGTTATTATCTCTATGATCCTCTGGTTTTTCAGCCCAAGAAAGTAGCTATTATCCCGAAATCCTGCGAGGTACATATGATAACGTTCGAAATCTCGCTCGGGGAACTTGGCAAATATCTCCGCCATGGCTGGTGCAGCTGGAAATTCGGCAATGACTGTACCTGGTAAAAGACGGTAGGGGAGAGATTCAATGTCCATTTCCAGTCCTAGCCCAAAGAGGAGCACCAAAGGCAACGACATTAAGTGAGGAACCGATATGGGATATACGGGAAGTGAGAGTTTCAAGACGGGAGCATTCAAGTAGGGTATCTTGACAGGTACGTCCGGTTCGTCAGCGTCGGGATTATAATTCTCATGCGGATCATCCTCTTTGGGCCAAGGAAGGTCAGGGAAGAAGCCCTTCCTGTAGAGGTCTCTGCATACGGGAAGCATCAAGACTGGAGAATTGGGAGAGTTTGATTGCCTCACGGCCAGATAGTGAGTTGCGTAAAGAGTGCCATTGACAGTGGTGAGTTGCATCTCGAATCGTTCTTCGATCGGGCCTATGTGATAGCCAACTTTGACAGTGTTGAAGTAACGAAATAAAGCACTAGAAAAAAATTCAATCCAAAGCTGACTCTCGGATGTTACAGAACATACTCTATTGGGTCTAAGTTGCTGAGAAACCCGGGCATATTTTATGGGGGTTATGAGACTTGTTTTTAGCAGACCAATGAAAGGCAGAAAACAGGGTGGAAGTGGTGCAAAGAAGGTGAGTGGTAAAAATGTGCATATATAGCGACGGGACAGACTAATTAGAACCAATACAGTGGAGCCGGGTTGACAAGGTCGTGTGATTTATATGTTTTTCTTCATGCCACAAGGCACCTGAGTATTGATCATCCGATGTCTTAGATCAGATCTAAAGTTGAGGCCACCTGGAATAGCATTTGTAAACTCTGCCTACTGTCATGGATGTGCAAATGTGTTGAAGAAGCGGGTTGTCATGAGGCCAGTACTGATTCGCCCAAAACCTCACACGCGTCGTCCAACTCCCTGTCATCTGCGGATCTATTCTTTACTAAAGACATATCTGAGCTCAGTACCCGACGACACGACGTGGTTTTCCCCGGATTTTTGGCAGCATCCAGTATGAAGGTTGCTGATCCTAGCACGATCCCCGGCTGTTGCAACAACTAATGACGTGTCATCTTCTATGCCGTTGAGTATCACTCGATGCGGCATTTCTTTGTCCCTTCCGCCTTGGGAAGATCTCTTTTCGTCAACTCTTGCCCACAATCATAGGTGACCATCCGATCTTGATATGCTTCTGAAGATTATCTTAGACAGCCACTACTCTGATCGGTTCCTGCTGTGACTCAAAAGTTTGATATCATCGTGTTATCCGCCACTAGATGAATGTCGAGTTTTCGGTTGAACGGCATGTATTGCTCATCGAGACCGGCCCACACCCTGATTGTCAGGGATCTTGTTGCTGCGTATACATAGATCGCTCACATCGGATCTCCTCCCTACAGAGGCGATAGCATGTGTTAACCGCCACAAGATGCTTACCTTCGGTTTTATTTGTAATAGCAGCGCTTAGCCCGAAGCACGGGTGTATTCTTCAGCAAGTGATGTACCTTCCTGCTTTGTACAAGTTATTCAAGGATGTGATGGGGAGAGCTATGAGGTCTGCACAACAGATTTCTCCGTTTTCGAGCATTTCTGCAATAGTATCTGAAGCATTCCCTGCATCTGCAGGAAGGGTGATATTACAAGAGTGTATATCCAAACAGCATGTGTGACCAATTGTTATTATCCTTCTGTAATACTATTAATCTCCCCCATGATTTCGGGCATATGATTGGAAACAGGCTTGCTGTCAAATGATTGTGGTTTTCCGTAATGTTTTGAAATTCACCTTCAGATACGATCACGCGCGGTTTCGTTGACTTCAACATCATCAACTGTAATGGAAAGTGGCGAGTCATTCACTTGGGCCTCAGGCCTCGCTATCAGGGAAAGCATGCATCTTGAGTTGAGTCGAGTGGCACTGAGGATATACATCGATTAATAGGACGGGATGGACGACCAGACTCCGATGATATGAGAGCATGATAGTGTTTTTGTGGTACCTTGGATATTCTTCGGTAGCGACCTTGCGGACAGGACCATTTCAATTAATTTTGTTCATGTCACCTTTTGAGTGTATATAGCACACCGTTCTCGTACGCCAGCATGCTTTATGAGAACTAGTTATGATAAGCGCAGACGTATCCTCTGTTAAAACCTTCAGAAGATATGTGACTGTCGAAGATTCCGATACCTACATCAGGTCATCCAGTAAACGCTCGAGATCGCCACCATCCACGCAGCCAGGTGTTAAACCCTCACCTTCCCTTTTCAATTGGCAAACCCCAGACCCCAGCAAGAAGCTCTGCTGAACTTCTTAGGCAAAGCTACGCACTCACTGATGGCGCGTCCAGTACCTCGTTGGAAAATGCCGACTTAGAAATGAATCCTCCGGCTTTTCCCTGGATGCCTCCTATTTTGGTAGTCAGGCTGCTGAGACGGATGGTATACAGCAGTAGGGCCAATGAGACTTCACTTATGACGACGACGGAAGCCGACTCCCGGAAGTACATGGAGGACAATGAACAGGATTTATTGGATCATGTTCTGTGGCTGTTCTGAGTCCGCATAAACAAATCTCCGGTCCGTGGGATCATGCATCCGCCGATCGTGTTCTATTAAAAGACAGTCCGGCTATTCGTATGTTCACCGGTCTTGCGCATGAACTGTTAATCCAAGCTTTTCCCTTTGCATTCCTTCCCATTTCATTGAACTGTGAGCGTTCAATATCGCTGTTTGTATCTCTGCACTGTCTGAGTCACTGATTTGTGCATAATTCTGTGCAGTAGTCCGATCTTTCTGCTGCGTATGAAAGTCAGTAATACCTATTTTATACGCAGAGAGAGTAATCAGCTTCTACATCTCATGTAACGTGTCCAGTCGGGAAGATTCCAGCACGCTGTTGAGTTCAGATATCACAACGATTACCAATACTCCTAGATTCTTCTTCCACTGGGATCTATGTTTCATGTAGTCTACCATGGCTTTCTAACAGCTATATTATCAAAACTGACGGAAGCGCTCATCTTGGTGCAGCACCTTGAGGTTGAATGAATGAACAGATTCCGAATAGTTCCGAAGCTGATCTTTCGGCGATTCGGATCACAGGTACATTGTCTCGTGTTTTTGGGAGTCATTGGAATGACCAATGACTGGCATTTCCAGCGATTGAGAGCAATAATGTTGCTGATTAGAA
>Ga0153947_1001714_pt1 | contig 10041 bp, 7 predicted proteins | sample TSNJ031MetaG_FD_104697 | JGI IMG/M metagenome (GOLD analysis project Ga0153947, IMG submission 104697) | Attine ant fungus gardens microbial communities from New Jersey, USA - TSNJ031 MetaG | ecosystem: Host-associated > Fungi > Mycelium > Unclassified | place: USA: New Jersey, Wharton State...
CCAGAATGAGCCATGAAATGCGAACGCCTATGAACGCGATTATCGGTATGATAAGCATCGCAAAGAAATCGGGTGACATGAGCGAAATACAAAGGTGTCTTGATAAGATAAATGACTCGGCAAATCATTTGCTTGGGGTTATCAATGACGTTCTGGATATGTCCAAAATAGAAGCGGGAAAAGTGGAGCTTTCAGATTCTGAGTTCCGATTCCAGGATATGATTAATCAGGTTGTTACAGTTATGAATTTTAAGCTTGAAGAAAAACAACAGAATTTTTTGTTGCTTATTGATGAAAATGTTCCTAAGTCAATCATTACTGATATGCAAAGGCTGGCGCAGGTAATTACGAATCTGTTGAGCAACGCCAATAAATTCGCTCCGGAAGACGGAAATATCAGATTGACCGCCCATAAGCTGGAAGACATAGGCAACAGATGCAGGCTGCAAATTGAAGTTGAGGACGACGGTATCGGAATTTCTAAAGAGCATCAGGCGCGGCTTTTTCATTCCTTTGAACAAGCGGATAACACTATATCCCGTAAATATGGCGGAACAGGCTTGGGCCTTGCAATCTCAAAAAAAATAATAGATATGATGAATGGAGAAATATGGATTGAGTCTGAGCTGGGGAGAGGATCTAAATTTATATTTACTGTAAATGTAGGTATAGGTTATGCCGATGAAAATGAGCTTCCGGACGCAAGCCTTTCAAACACGGAGGACTTTACGGATTTGTTTGCGGGTAAGCACATTTTACTTGCGGATGATGTTGAGATCAACAGAGAAATAGTAATTGCCTTGCTTGAAGATACAAATATTATAATTGACTGCGTTGAAAACGGCCGGGAGGCGTATGAAAAATTCGCCTCCAACCCTGAAATTTACGATATGATTTTTATGGATGTTCATATGCCGGAAATGGATGGATATGACTCCACAAAGCGCATACGTGAAATGAAGCTTTCCAAAGCTCAGGAAATACCTATTATTGCTATGACTGCCAGCGTTTTTCGAGAGGATATAGAAAAATGCCTTCAAGCAGGTATGAATGATCATGTTGGAAAGCCTTTGGATATGGATATTGTAATTACTATAATGAAGCGATATCTCCTCTAGCGCCGGGCGGCGCTAGTAATACCGAACGGTGAAAACATTTACCGACGACGAGCCGATTGGTTGAGCGCTTCAACGACTAATCGGCGACAGAGGAGGTTAATGTTTTCCTCGTTCGGTATAAGTGATGGAAGGGAAAAAAATATGATCAGCACAAAAAAAGAAGGTGAAGATTTATGCAGGTAGGCGTAGGATATAGTGACAACCCTGACTCAATGGAAGCAGGTGTGCAGGCGGCAAAAGTAGCTCTCGGCCAATCCGGGAGGAACGACCCTTGCGACATGGCGCTGCTGTTTTCTACCGCCAGACATGACCAGCGGCTTTTACGCGAAGCGGTCGTTTCGGTAGTCGGTGAATCCATACCGATTTATGGCGGCGGAGCGGTAGGAATAATAACCAATGATTATTATGGGTATGCGGGAGATCAGATTGGATTGGCCTGTATTTGGCTTGATGGCGTTAGTTGTGATGTACTTATAGACGGCGGTATGCCGGAGAGCGAAGAGGAAGCTGGCCTGCGTTTGGGCCGCCGGCTTGCCGAATTGGGTACAACCTCCGCATCTCCGGTCATGCTGTTTTATGACGCGCTGGACTACAAGGATGACGGCTTTCGGATGTTAATGGCAACCTGGCTTTTAAACGGGATAGAAAAAGGACTTGGATTTCTACCCGATCTTACAGGCGCGGGTATGCAGGGCGACCATACATGCAGCCCCACCAGCCAGTGGATAGGCGACGGGATCGGTGAGCATTATGCTATGGCGCTGGCTTTTTCCGGCGACGTCCGTATTGACAGCGTGATTATGCATGGATGTCATCCCGCTACGCCGTACTATACGGTTACAAAATCGGATGGGCCTGTCATACTTGAAATTAACGGCAAACCCGCTATTCAATTTGTAGACGAGCTTTTGGATTCGTCAATCGCTCCGGAGGATTATCCGTTTTTCTTGATTTTCGGGATAAACCATGGCGAACGTTGGGAAGAATATGACGAAAACTACTATGCCAGCCGCCTTTGTCTTGGAATCGATAAAGAACGAGGCGGAATCGTTATGTTTGAACCTGATATGGTTGAGGGGACAGAGTTTCAGATAATGTTCCGCTCTCTTGACCTTGATTATATGAAGCCTAAGATCGATAAAGTATTCAATGATCTTGACGGACGGGAGCCTGTCTTTGCGATGTATATCGACTGCGCGGGACGGTGCGCGGGTTATGGGGGAATGGATATTGAGGACGCATTGGTCATTCAGAAAACCGTAGCGGGAAGAGTTCCGGTTCTGGGCCTTTATACGGGCGTTGAGATTGCGTCCATCGGCGGGCGTCCGAGAGGCCTTGACTGGACCGGCGTATTTTGCCTTTTCTCCCAGAGCAAGGACGGTAAGGTTGATACCGCTAAAAAGTCCGATTCCGCGCCCGCGTGGGATTTGAATGGATTGCAGTCAAAATCAAATGAAGTATCTGTAGAAGCAATAGTGCGTATTTGCGAAAAAAACGCCGCGAAAATACTGGATCTGGATACCAAATCTATCACAATACGCCATGAGCTTGAGCAAAAACGCAGGGGGTTCAGCCTGCTTGCGGAGCTGTCCGTCTCCCTTCGCCAAAACGCCAGCTACGAAAGCGTTTTTATTCCTGTGGCGCAGCGTATAAACGCGGCGTTAAACATGCAGCGCACGGTGGTGCTGACGCCGGATGACAAAGGATTTTTTACGGCAGCCGTTTTGCAGGGTTATTCCGCGGATGAGAAGGCCATGCTGGCCGGACGTCATATAGATGTGCCCTCCGAGCTGCTTAACACTGACTTCCCGGTGCTTGTCACCGGAGCTGACCCGCCGGACCGGCTTAAAGAGCTGCGGGAGCTTCTTAAGCTGCCATACTTGATTTCCGCTCCCGTCATTTTGCAGGACGAGGTTGCCGCCATTCTTATCACAGGCCGTACTGTTGAGGCGCATCCATACCTTCTGCGCCTTGGGCGCAACGATGTGGAAACTGTACAAGCCATCAGCGCGCTTTTGGCGTCGGTGCTGGCGGGTCAGCGGCTGGCTGCCGCTGAGGAGCGTAACAAGATCATGCTGGACGCTATGCCAATGTGCTGTGTTTTTTGGGACGAATATGGAAACCAGACCGACTGCAACCAGGAGGCTCTCTCGTTTTTCGAGCTGTCAAGCAAGGAGGAGTTTCTTGAACGGTACTATAAGCTGTCGCCGGAATATCAGCCCGATGGCCTCCATTCGGAGGAAGAAGCCCGGGAAAAGGTTATGAAAGCTTTTGTCTCCGGCCATGCCAGGTTCGAGTGGACTTATAAGACGCTGAGCGGTAAGCTGATACCGTCGGAGGTCACAATGGAGCGGGTACCGTGGGGCGGGGACTATATTATGGCGGGATATATCCGCGACCTCCGCGAGCAGAAGGCGGCAATGGCCAAGCTCAGCGAGGCTCGTGATATGGCGGAGAGAAACGCCCAGGCTAAAAGTGAATTTTTGGCTTCGGTCAGCCATGAGATCCGTACACCTATGAACGCCATTATTGCCATGGTTCAGGCTGTGTCTAACAGCGGAATGGACGATAAGCAGCAAAAGCTGATCGACCAGGGGATGCGTTCCGCCAAGCTGCTGACGGCTGCTATCGAAAGTCTCCTTGACTTTTCGAAGATTGATTCCGGACAACTGACCTTGGAAAACGGAGAGTTTTCCATACATGAGTTAATTGACAGCATCGATGGAATGCTGCGCAGGGATGCCGAGGAAAAGTCTCTGTACTTGCGCAAATCGATTGGACCTGATGTTCCGGAAATTCTGGTGGGCGATTCCATCCGGTTAGAGCAAGCCGTCTTCAACATTGCCGCCAACGCTGTCAAGTTTACCGAGACAGGCGGTGTGGAAATCCGGGTTGTCAGGGAGGAAGCATCTGCAGACGGCAAGGTAGAGCTTACCTTTGAAGTGAATGATACAGGCATCGGCATAAGTGAGGAGCATATGGCAGATTTGTTTAATCCGCTGAAATCCGGCGATACCGCCTTTAATCGTAAGCGCGGCGGGCTGGGAATGGGTCTTGCCATCAGCAAGAGCCTGGCAATGCTTATGGGTGGTGAAATTATCTGCGAAAGCCGTCCGGACAAAGGTACCACCTTTTCTCTAACCGTACCTCTCTCCATGCCGGAGGAGAAGGCTGCGGATACGGAAGAGCTGTCAAAAGCCTCCGATGCGGATGAGCTGTATGGAATGCGGGTGCTTGTGGCCGAGGATAATGTAATCAACCAGATGATTGTGGAAGAAATACTATCCAGCGCCGGAATTAACGTAACAATAGCAAATAATGGATTTGACGCGCTGGACGCGCTTAAAAATGAAAGCTTTGATATCATTCTGATGGACATACAGATGCCGGAAATGGACGGCTTGACCGCGACTGCTCAAATCCGCGCCAATCACTGTTATGATGACTTGCCCATTCTAGCCATGACCGCAAACGCGGGGACGGAACACCGGGCTGAAAGCATGAAGGCCGGCATGAACGACCATCTTACCAAGCCAATTGATGTGGAGCAGCTCTATAGCGCTTTGAAAAGATGGGGCAAACGAAATGCATAAAAAAAAATAAATTCCTACATACTATTCTTGTAATAATATATTCGACATTAAACATATAGACAGGAGTGTGTTAATAATGAGAGGCTTTACATCCGGATTGATAACTGGTTCTTTAATTGGTGTTGTCGGCATATCCTACATGCTGAGCGACAGCCGTACCCGCAGACGTCTGGCCAGAGATAGCCGCAAGTTCGCTAGGCGGGCCGGAGAAGCGTTTGAAAACGTGACCGATATGATGCAATAATTGCCTGAGGTTTAAGAACAGCCAAGCAAATGAAGCGTGGCTGTTCTTTTTTCAAGCTTACCGCATTTTCTCAACAATATTTACTGAAACTATAGCACGGCTTCATCAAGCGGGGAATGCTCTCAACAATCATAGAAGCAACCTCGCGCGGCGGTACATAGGTGTTGTTAATAACCCAGTCTATAGTCGTGATGATGGCGCAGTTAGCATGATAATTGAGGCAATATGGTATTTTCTGCTGCGGCATTTTATTATTCATGTGCGGCAGAACTATTTCCGCATGAGTTTGATAGGCTACGTCTTTCATATGGTGCATCAGCGCGTTTTGCCCTGTATATTCCAAGGCCTTAACATAGAACGGCAGCTTATCATACATACCTTCAAGAATCACCTCTATAAAAATATCAATATAAATCTTGAAGGATTGAAGATCATTGATAGCTCTATTAATATCATCATCATATATTTGATTGACTAAATCGTACTTATCCCGATAATGCACATAAAAGCTCTGCCGCGAAAGACCGCTGTGTTCCACAATATTGGTCACGGTGATTTCCTGTAGAGATTTTTTTTTGATTAGCTCAAGAATAGATTCGGTAAATATCTCTTTAGCATTAATGCGCGTCATCAATATCCCCCATTTCAATTCCTTTTCCTGAATAAAATTCTTGGTGTAGCTTATGTTGTCTTTGGCTTTGTTGGCTTCCTTTTCGTATTCGGTCAACACAAGCGTGATGTATTGCAGCATTTTAAAGCTGGCACGGTAGTTGACCTTTGATACATGCTCCACTATGGTTATCACGAATAATGGAATATCTCCGTTGATATTTATACGCTTTACGGTATCGGAATCCTTGTTATCCTGAAACAGGGTAATAAAACGCTCAGTGATGTCTATCTATTTTTAGTATACCACAGTTATTAGTTTCCTAGCAATATATTATGCTTTTGTTTTCGTCGGGGATGTGAACATAAACAAGGATGCAGCTAAAATTAAAATTACAAATCACGAGGTTGACAAAACTGCAATTTTATAAATTTCAAATGTATAAAATAATTGATACAATACTTATAATGAAAAAACTTAATAAGTGGGACGATCAAATGATTATTGCAACATCGAGAATTTCTCCATCCGTCGATTACACGGAGGTGATGTTTGTGGCGGGAGCTTCCAGGAATACCGGGGCCGAAGCAAAAAAGCTGGGTATCACCAAAGCTGTCATAGTTTGTGATAAGGGCGTTAAAAAATACTTACTAACAATCCTCCTCCCATTAACCAATATTTTTTAAATCCCGGGCCGTGGAAACTGGTTCCGTATATCTCAATACCGACCACCGCCGGTACCGGCAGTGAAGTGACTGACGGCGGCGTCATCACCGATACAAAACAAGAAGAGCATTGTTTCCGTCAATTGTGCTGATTTGGCGATTATAGACCCGGAATTATACGTAGGCATGCCGGCCAAACCCACAGCTTATTGCGCTTTTGACGCCTATACTCATGCGGCAGATGCTGTTTGCGCCAAAACGCCTGATCCGTTTGAAGAATGATAATGCTCATAGAACAGGGTAGGAATAAAGGTGGGCAAATCAATATGCTCTTTGAGTAAATTCAAAAACTTTATAGGGTCGCTGCTTGGCAAAGCTTCAAGCTTTGATATTCGTTCTACTAAACTTAATTGTTTCGATTCATCTGCAAGACAAAACATGATAAAAGCCTCCTTTGTGGGATTTTGTTAATGTTATTGGTATATGTTTTCATTATACCGCATCGGAGGTTTTTATATAAGGTCAAATGCTGATTTTATCAGCGTTTATGCGGTTTATGTGAATTGGAAATCGGCTAAAAACAATAATTATACGAGGAGGTAAATCATGAGCACTGTTAAAAAGGTATATCACACAACAGCTTGCGGCGTCGAACCGGTAGACAAGAATTTCGGTATCGGAGCCGAAAAACGCTCTGTAAACGGGGGATTTACGCCCTCATGAGAGGGTTGATAAGTTGCAAAAACTCTAACAGACTTGGAGCAGTACATCCAGTTTGTTGAAGTAAGCGGATAATTTACGGTAAACACAGTTACCGAAAGAAAATCTATTATTACCTGAGGAGGTATATTTTATGAACACAAGTACAGCAAGAGCACACACAACAAGCAGCGGGATTGATCCGTATGATAAGGATTTCGGCATCCTTGGACCCCAGAAGCACAGTGGCGAATCCGCGTGGTCTCCTTATGAGCGTATCAACAGGCTGCGGAAGATCTATCAGGAAACTCCTTATACCGTTGATACCACGCGGCTTCGGATAATCACTGAGGTCTACAGGAACAATGAAAGCCTGCCTGTCGTGCTCAAGAAGGCACTCGCATTGAAAAAGTTCATGGAGGAGTGCAAGCTGTCCTATATTGAGGGCGAGCTGCTGCTGCTGGATGACGGCTCCCCGCTCTTTGCCATGAATATGTTTCCGGAGCAATCACACTGGTTCTTCGATGAATTTGAGAGCGATCTTTTTCGTACTCGCGAATACATGCCCCACCAGTATGATGAAAAAACGAGGGAAGAGGTCCTGTCCTGCAAGGACTATTGGAAGGGCAAGGACGCTGCCACCACGTTCAGAACCCGAATGCCGAAAGACGCCGCTAAGGGATGCGGAGTCACCGGCGGCATGCTGGTAATCAACTCCAACGTAAACGTCGACATGGGCATTGGCCATACGACTCCGGATTTTGCACGCCTTCTGGAAAAGGGTGTGGGCGGCCTGAAGGCGTATGTCCGCGAGTATAAAGACAGGCTCGGTCCGCCCGTCACCGAGGAGGGACTCAAGGCCCTTCAGCTCTATGAGGCTCAGCTGATCGTGCTGGATGCATGGTCCAATTACTTCAGAAGATACGCGAAGTTTGCCAGGGAGCAGATCAGCAAATATTCCAGCCAGCAGACCAAGGATGAGCTGCAAAGCCTGAGCGAGATCTGCGAGCACCTCGCCGAGGGCGCCCCCCGGACCTTCTGGGAAGCCGTAATGCTCCACCACGCGGCGTGCCAGGTTTACTTCATGGAGGCCAGCGGCGGAGCCATCGGCATGGGCCGTATGGATTTACTCCTGGGTTCCTACTATGAGGCCGATATGGAAAAAGGCGCCATCACAAAGGATTTCGCGCAGCAGCTGATCGATTGCTTATATCTGCGTAACGAGGCGACCAACAATGGTCAGTATCCGACCAACGATTTATACCGCTTCGGCCAGAGAGGCAGTTTCGGCGGCCAGGTCCTCGTCGGCGGCGTTGACAAGGACGGCAATAATGTCACCAATGACCTGTCATTTATGTTCCTGGATGCCACGGGGCACACGAGACAGGCGGTTCCCTATACTTGCGTCCGTTGGCACGATGGATTACCTTACGAGCTGAAGGTCAAGGTTGCTGAGATCATGCGTTTAGGCACCGGACATCCGAAGATACTCAATGACAGGGTCGCTATTGAGTCCCTGCAGAGAATGGGTTGTTCTCTTGAAGATGCCCGTGACTATGTCAATATCGGCTGCGTGGAAATGGGGCCTGCCGGCAAGAGCGGCGGCTGGCTTGACGTCGGCGGTGTGAACCTCCCCAAAATACTGGAGCTGGCGCTGAACAACGGTAAATGTCTGGACTGCGGAGGCGAACAATGCCCGAACTACACCGAATGCCGCGGCGCGGGCAAGTCCCTCGGCCTGGAGACCGGCTATCTGAAGGACTTCAAGACCTTTGACGAGGTTCTGGCCGCCTACGAGGCACAGCAGAAGTATTGGGCGGATCGAGCCGTTCTGATGTGCAACGTGCTGCAGGCAGCCTATGCCGAGTGTGACGATTACCCCATTATGTCTTTGTTGGTCGATGGTTGCGTCGAGAGCGGAAAGAGCTGGGTGAACGGCGGCGCAAAGTACAATCACGCCGGATTCCAGGCCTTGGGGCCTGCCACCGTTGCCGACTCCCTCACCGTCTTGAAGAAGCTGGTGTATGAGGATAAGAAGATCCCCGCGGAGGAATACTACGATGCCCTTACCAAGAACTGGGAGGGCCACGAGCGCCTCTACCAGTTGGTCAACAGCGAGAAGGTTCCTCATTACGGCAATGATGATGATTATGCCGACGAGATGATGAAGTATGTGCTGGACAGCTATAGCAAGCTGTACCAGTCCTATCCTCCCTCACGCGGCATCTGGAAGATCTGTACAGGCTCTTTCTCCTCGATCGTTAACGTGCTCTACGGCCTGGCTGTCGGCGCGACCCCCGATGGCCGCAAGCATCATGAGGTGGTCTCCGCCAATATCGAAGCCGTTCGTACGTGTGTCTCCCACCGTGACAGATCTGGCCCCACCGCCCTCGCCAGATCCATCGGCAAGCTCGACCATGGCAAGTTTTCGACCGGCACACTGATTAACATGAAGTTCGGTACCGACACCGTCTCTGGTGAGCAGGGCCGCGAGACCTTAGTCGACTTCCTGGATGCATATTTCGCACAGAATCCGTTGCACATCCAGGTCATGATTACCAACAGGGAGACTCTGCTTGAGGCCCGGGCGAAGCCTGAGGAGTATAAGGATCTGATTGTCCGCGTATCCGGTTTCAGCTCCTATTTCCACTCGCTGAGCGAGGCATTCCAGGATGAGCTGATCGAGAGAACCGAACAATCATTCGCTTGATCACAGGCATACCTTCCGGTCGATACGATATTCTCACAGGATGTCAACACCGGCTTTGATCTCTTAGCAGATGCCGGGAGGATTGAATATTTCCTACATACACCCCGGCGACCGATTTATTGTCGGGGTATATTTTTAATATTAAAGCTTCGAGGTATATTATGGATGATAATACGATGATCTTTGACACAGCCGATCCTATTGACGGACACGGCGAAACTTCTGCAATTGTGGCAAATATTCAGAGATTCACAGTGCATGACGGACCAGGAATCAGAACCGAATTGTTCCTGAAGGGTTGTCCACTGAGATGCGAGAGGTGTAGCAATCCCGAGACCTATGAGCTCTTCCCCCAGGTCGGCGTGAACTCCAAAAAATGCGTCTGCTGCGGATATTGTCTGA
>Ga0153947_1001715_pt1 | contig 10038 bp, 10 predicted proteins | sample TSNJ031MetaG_FD_104697 | JGI IMG/M metagenome (GOLD analysis project Ga0153947, IMG submission 104697) | Attine ant fungus gardens microbial communities from New Jersey, USA - TSNJ031 MetaG | ecosystem: Host-associated > Fungi > Mycelium > Unclassified | place: USA: New Jersey, Wharton State...
AAAAAATAGTGAGAATTATCATTGTACCGAAGTTCTGCTTGTTTGAGTCTCAGTTTTAAATCTTCTATTTGGTTCTGCAGTACTGCCTCTTATGAAGTACTCTACTTTTGTTGCTTCGACCACCTGAGTTTTTCTGCATCAAGCTGACCCTTAAGTCTCCTCTATTGCTGTTACCTCAGACTGGAAAAGACTCTCAATGTGCTGAAGAAACTGTGTGTCAATGAGAGGGTATCCAGGTGTATATGTGTGAGGGTTATCAGGATCTGTGGTGTAGGTGAACAGTGTCGAGAATCGGGTCAGTGCATAAATTGTTGATTTTTAAAAAAATTAGGTCAGTGTGACAAGTGTCACGCATATAACCGGCATAGCCGATTAATCTGACAGATCACTTGACATCAAACCTTGTGACTTCATTTGACAGTTGTTTGCCCGTGGTGTCAGCGCCGAATACTTCTCCTGTATATCCTTGTGCATAGAAATTTGCCATTGGCAGATCAGTCATCAATTGGGCCGATTTAAGAAAGAAAACCATGTGCGCCCTGGTTCTACGAACGGCTTACCTGAGATGCTTTCGTGTCAAATGACAATTAGAGATTGATCTCATGACTGAAGCCCACCTGCTTAGCGCAGTCTTTGGGCCACGCTATACTTCAACACTCGGCAATTGCTTGAGCTCACTCATTCTCCTGCCAAACCCTCACCACTGGCGTATCGGTTTGAGAATCTCGTATTCCTCAAAGTGGTGCGGTTACTACAATCAACTAGGCCCTGGAGATGGCATATTCGGGTATATCGGGCATACTACATATCCAGAATTTGCACTCATTTGGATCATATTTAGTGAGGAAATATACCTACGGCAGCCCAAGTGAGAGACCGGTATACTTGTCTCGTGACTTCAACTCATGTCTTCTATCTCTGGAGCATCTGGAGTATCTGGTTCGTGCAGGCGTCAATGTCCAAGCCTCGGTTAATTTTCATTGCCAAACAGCCTCCCAGACACAGGAGCCACCAAAAAGAAGGGATGATCGTTAGTCACCTTTGTCAGAAGAATTCCGGGGTTGGTATATTTACTCCATAAATCGTAGGCTCAGAACCACACGGCACGGCAGAAGAAGACACGCGTAAATGATTCTGCTCTCTTAGATCAGCTGTGCATTTACGAGACTAGCACTTCTTGGGCAGGATTCGGATGATTCTAGGAATCTTGGTGAGAGCGACCCTCTTTGGCTTGGCAAGAAGCGTTCATATATATAAATGCGGCCTTCGAACTAGAATCCACCCAAAGAGAAAGGGACAAGAAGTGGACTTTTGTGGTTACACTAACTCCTTTTGCTCTCATCATGACTCTAGGCGTTATTGGCCTCGCTGCAGTCACTGCGATAGTCGTAGCATTGTCGAAGTCCTCTAAGGCTCTTGATAATGGCGTTGGGAAGTTACCCTGTAAGTGCATACAGTTCTCAAATTTGATATGGGACTGACATTCCTCTCAAGTTATGGGCTGGAATAGTGAGCGTTTTAATCACATTCCTCACAAACGGTCTTCTAATCATCAGTTGTGCAGCCTGGAATGCCTATCATGTTCGTCCTCCGAGCCTTGTACCGAACCTTCAGTAATAATGGCTCTAGTGTGAAATAAACGAAACTATCGTTCTTGACAATGCCAAACTCATCCAGTCCTTGGGACTCCTAGTTAGTTCTTCGGTCTCTCTGGCAAATGTCTCGCCTTATCAGTTACCAGGATGCCGGGTATAACTATATCAACATTGATGACTGTTACTCCGAAAAGACGCGCAACTCTGAGGGAGATATCGTCGCTAGTGCATACAAATCACACATTTCCTCGATCTGCTTACTGAAATACCGCTAGACAAAGAACGTTTCCCATCAGGAATGAGATCCTTGACCGACCAGCTTCATGAAATGGGCTTGTAAGTTTTGTTATTACTCGCAGCTATAGTCTGATGATACCTCTCGAAAGCAAAACAGGGATTGTGAGTCTATTGCTCATCTTCCAGCGTTGATCCTCAACTATGTCTAGTACAGTGATTCTGGCTGGTTCACTTGTCAACTCTACCCTGGTTCATTTGGGAACGAAGACAGGTTAGCCTCCGAGGAGCCTCCATTTGATTTGTACCTCTAAATACTTTTATTCGCTTTAGAGATATCCAGCTATTTTCAGATTGGGGTTTTGACTTATTGAAGTAAGTATCTGACTTCCTTGTTCCAAGGAAAAACATCAACATATTTGGGTTTCTATCCAGGTACGATAACTGTGCTGGTAAGTGAGCTTCTCTCTTTCCTGAATTTCAGGTTTCTGTATACGATTCATTGTTCTTTGTTTCCAGTGCCTTTTGATCATATTATCAAAGAAGGAATGGTCGGAAGTGCGTTTTTGCAATCAAATCCCCTGGTTCCTGACCAAAAGTGCTTGTACCTTATTTCTGAATAGAGTTCAAACGTATGGCAGACGCTATCGACAGATTTAGCCAGCGCACAGGGAAACCTCCTTTGTTGTATTCGCTTTGCCAGTGGGGAAGGGTAAGTCAGTGACAGCACGTCCACTCGAGTTAAACAGCCCATCCTTCAACAGGAACAACCTTGGTTGTGGGCAAGGAGGTTTGGCCAATCGTGGAGAGTACGTATTCAAACTGCCTCAAAACTGCTAAAATACTCATTATCATAGACGACTGACGATATTGGTCCACATTGGGATGCTGTCCGTAGCATTATCCACCAGTATGTTGCAATATATTGATTTTAATAATCTATTTGATGCTCACATAACTTGCAGGAACTCTTTCATTTCTTGGGCAGCTGACTTCTATGGCCATAATGACATGGACCTGGTAAGGATCCTGGTATTCATCTAGGTGCTTGTACTGACTACTTTTCCTGTAGCTGGAAGTGTATGTTATCCTAATGTGAATCTGATGACTCAGTGTCTCATTCATGATAGTGGTAATGGTGACTTAACGATTGACGAGGCAAAAACCCACTTTACTGCTTGGGCTTTGTTGAAGTCGCCTCTCGTGATTGTGAGTGATGAACATGGCGACCGCTGCTATCTTGATCTCATTTCATTTTAGAGTACCGACGTATGTTGTAGAATGGTCCCGCTTATAGGATGCTGATTTAGATATGTAGCTCACCCAAGCTACCAAAGAGACCTTGGATATCCTCACAAATCATGAGCTCATCGCTATCAACCAAGACCCTGTCATCGGCCCTTCCATTACTCCATTCCGCTGGGGCCTCGGTGTGCGTGTCTGTCCTTCTTACTGTTCCTCTTATTAAAGTCTACGACAGCCCGACTGGCAAAACAACTATACTACTCCTGCAGAATACTGGAGTGGTGAGACGAAGAATGGGACTGTCTTCATGTTGGTATGGCGCATGTCTTATTACAGATCTTGACGCTCTTTTATCATACTCTTCAGATCAATGATCTTGATGACCCCGCCGACATGTTCTTCAGCCTAACCGAATCCCCTTGGATTCGTGCTGGAAGACAGTACTCTGTCCGCGTATGTCATCTCTATTTTGTTCTCTGACACTTTCATTGACAGATATCCAGGACTTGTGGACTCACACCGACAATGGCACCGTTATCCGCAACATGACGGTACATAATGTGCCACCTCATGGCGTTGTTGCTCTCTTGCTCAAGGACGCCGGAGATGAGCCTGAAGGGACTGAACCCCCATGTGCGCGACCTGAATGGTGCATGGATCAGAATGGAACTCGCATCGATGTGTGAACACGTTTACTCGGTCCACTCATTTGTATTATTTGTTTCCCCAAATTGCGATCATATTTTTTCTCTGACTTATGTGTGCAATGTCACTGTAAACATGAATTTGGAAATGTCATTGATTCTCGGCCAAATAAGTACAAGCTCAACAACTTAGTTCTTGGTTATTCCATGGCTGAGTCTGCGCCCTCGGCAGAGGTTCGTTTGCGCTACGAGACGCTGAAGAAAGAAATTCTCAGCGCACTACCCAAAAAACGCGCTATCGACAAACAACTGGTGTGTGAACATCCCTCACTCACCCATCTTCTCTGAATCATATGGTTACTATAGGTACAGATAGAGGCTCAGATACACAATCTCGAGGCTACATATCTAAGTGAAACTGCCCAGCACAGTGGTGGGAATATAATTCATGGGTTTGAAGGTTACTTGAAGAACCAGACCATCGGTAGACGAAAGTATGAAATCAATGACCAAGACCGGATATTCTCGAATAGTAGCCTGACTGTGGCCAAGGTAGGCATAGTCCGTTTTTCTTTCTGTGGCTACAAGGCTGAAGGTACTAGTCCCTGGAAATGATCGGCGAAAACGACGAAGGTCCCAATGAAGAGTATGTTAAACAGCCAACCCCGGGACTCACAACCGTTATCGTCCCACCCGCAACTCGAAACCAAGAACTCACTGTCAGTGCCCAACAAAAACGGCTGCGAGATAAAGAATATCAACGAAAGAGGCGGGCAAATACGAGTGTGCGGAGTACAGGTGAAAGTGAAGAAGAGATGGTGAACACAAGTACCTCACGAAGGCCGAGCAAGAGGCAGAAAATGACGGAGGATGATTAACAATGAGAAGAGAAGTGTATATGTGTGTCAGAATTTCTCGGATCGTAAGTGACTAGATACTCTCATCTCTTTGCTGGGAACTAATTTAGATATGTAATGTCGAGAACGTCCAAGAGGTCTCTGCCATGAAAGTCAGTCCTATCCTATTGGTGCAAAATTCGATCACTTCTGGACCCAGCGTAAAGCCTGTCAGAGGTCCATGGTGTTGTACGATGTTGGACCTGGCTGATCGGGGTTCGAAGCAATCACAAATGGGTGTGTCTGCATATGTTGGATGGGAAGGTTGATTGTAGGACAGGAATTCACTATTGGGCGTTATATATCCAATGTATCGAGGAAAGCCTTGACTCCTTTCAAATCCATGTCTCCACCGTCGGGATCCACTGCTTCTATGCACCGAGCCATCGCAATTATCTGTTTCGGCTGTTTTGCACTGACCCAGATTCGACCATTCATACCGACGGCTGCGTCGAGTGGAAATTTGCTACCAAGCAAGGGTAAGAGAAAATGATTTGCATCCAAAAGACTGAAAGCGTATAAGGAATATGGGTCAAAAGAAGCATCGAGGATTTAGCTTACTCTCTACACATCTTGAGACTGCATTTCACTACAAAACCCCCTGTGAGTTCTCCGAATCCTGCCGCCTTGCGAGTCTGCGCGTCAAAACACTCGAGTTCAGGTTCCATGTCCTTGTGCGCCAGGGACACACGGGCGTATACAAGACATCCGACCTAATTGATCTGTCAGGCCAGAATTTGTATCTCACAAAATGTAATTGACCCTTAGATTGGGTTTGTTCCTTTTTGTTGCACCTTCAAACGCCAGCCCGTCCAGGGAGGCCATGTGTGCGGACCCAATATCTACTCGGTAGCTTTCACCCTGTCTTTGAGAAATGACACCGATTACAGACTCCTGTGCTGCTGGAACATACTGTCCAGTCATCAAAAGGATTCTCCAGACACTAAACAAAAGGATCACGAACGCGCCTCGAGTTGCTTTCTATCCACCATCTCGCCCCGTTCGCGGAATGATTGAGATGTCCAGCTCTTGTCGCAATCATTATTGACCCTGGGGACTCATTGGACGTGACCTGCAGCAGACCAGGTCCAAGCTTGAGATTAATGTGCTGGACGTCGACATTTTCGCCTGGGACGATGATGGACATGGCTGTGCTAAATCAGGGTTAGCGTGATCAGTTTGCTATCGACATGACGTCTCCCCTACTGGCTGAGTTTCCCGAACTTGCGCATCTCTCGTGGGTCCTCCTCTCAATCGCTGATTTAATCGAATAATAAAACAAGTGTTCAAGACGTGGAGACCTCGAAGATTTACTAGCTGATCCAGCCTATTTCCAAGCCATCTTCCACTCAGTTGGCCGGGTTCAGGATCTTTACAAGTCACAAGCTGAGCTTAGCCTCGCAAACGAAACTATCGCTCGTGAGCTCTCCTTCATCGCATAGGAAGCATCAAATCAGATTAATGATCTATCAGAGAGTAACCTCGCTCTCCAACAACAGCTGTATAACCTCCGTTCCGAGACTAAGGATTTGTTTGATGAAGCAAAGAAACTCGAATCCAGATGGAAGGAGTTAGAAAAGGAACAACGCGATACCTACCAGGTTCCTTTACCCTGACTCACTTACGGCAAAGCTATCTGCTCACAGCGTCATATTAGCGTTTTACTCCTCAGTTTCTCCTCTTGCGTTTGAAGCATAGCATCACTGCTCAGGATGATGCATCGGAAGCTTTAGCGTCGGCTTTTGTCTCTGGTTCTGATATCCCAGCAACGAACAGCGACATTGATGAATTTATCAGAGAATTTAAGAAACTCAGGAAGACATATCACAAACGTGTTATGTGGGCGGAGAAGTGGGGGAGAGGCGATGTATTGTGGAGAGAGGATTAACCTAGGTACAATCTTGCTGAAACCCACTTGTTGTAACCTGGTCTTGACAAACTTCAAGTTAGATCTAGCTCCTGCTAACCAAGAGTGTCGCTGTGCATGCATCCTCAGAGGCCCAAGTTACTTATCCCGTTCATGGATAAATCCTGGCATATAGACTTACATCCTGGACCATTCTGCGTTAGCGGGGAAATTTTATGGAGTGCATATGTGCACGATCGTGCTGAGAAGCCGGTAAGAATATCTGGATAGACTAGGGGATTTAGGGGATTGTGATATTCTGTAAAACTAATTACGCCACTGTAAGTCTGGAGTGACGTCCTAGCAGACAAGTAGAATCGATATTCTTGCGACAATCATTAGACATTTTAAATAAAAAATACCAGTGAAAATGTAAAACATCACCACGAACCGATCTTGAATAAACTAGTCCAGTCTTAGCAACAGCACCAATCATCACGAAATACAACCGGTCTCACCTTTCAGTTTCGCCCGCTGTGTTTCTTTTGAATGCTATAAGTTGAACATGAATGAGTATCACCAATACTGTCTATTATGATCCCTTTAGAGAAGTAGCACACATTGGAACCCATTGTATGCAATAGCACGATAATTACTTAACCATGCCTTTGGAGTGGTGTCATAGGTTATCAGGACAAACAGTCATGAGAGTAGTTTTCATTGTCATAACATTTACCAAATGAAGTTCTGGCCATCTACCCTGCTACCATTGGCACATGGATCCTCTAAGACAAAACCAAGCACATGGTTTCAAAATCGAGGAATCCTCGATTTTCCTGGGTACAAATACAATCAGTGAAAAAATACAAGATTATGACCAGATACTCAGTATTTACACATTGGCTTTATCACACTCGCAACAGATAAAGATAAACTCGATGAGCTCCTATTCCTCTTTAACGCAACTTCTTCCTCACTTACAATCTTACCCCCTACCTCTCGCTCTACCTCTTTGGCAACTTCTGCTATCCAGACTCTCGTTGGAGATTTATCACTGTTGTCTTCTCAAATCAGAATCATGTAAGAGACACAGAAATTAGGAATCATGCAATCCTATAGGATTCAAACCCAACACACCAGAGACAGGAGTTGGTAAATCTCGTCCCACGAGACTCACAAAGACGCCTTGGCCAAGGATCGGATAGGACCCAACTTGAATACCATTTGGTTTGAGCCGTGTCTGAAGTGTTGTGAGATATGGTGCAATCAATGACTCAACGCGTCTACCCATAGAAGCAATGGAACGACGTCATTTATCTGTTGATCCAGGATATAGGAATTACACACTCGGTGAAGATTTGTATCCTCAGTGGGCGCTCAGACTTGGGTGGTAATGGCAAGTAGGGAGTGAGTAGCCACAATAGCTTGTGAAACAATCCGGGGATGCCCGGTAGCACATATAATTTACTCTTCAAGCGGACTACGGGCTAAACCGTTCCTTGGTTCAGCATCGCATCATATCGGCTCGGGTTCTCGAATGAAAGACTTACTACCCAAACATCCTCGCCGACAAACAGGATCTCAGTCATATCTCCTGTTGGCAACAACGCCATTCGCAGGGTAGCCATACGTTGTTCTTCGTTCTGTTGCTGCACCCACGGTCTGTGTTTTGTCATCTGGGTTAACCGATGAACTGTCTCTGAATGATGCCGCAATGGTTGGTTGAAGGATTTTCCAAGCGACTGATAAGTGATGTCTAATGAATAATGTCAGATTGACCACAGAGACGAGTGGCACACTGGCCATCATGTGTAGGTCCAATCCCACCACTGGTGACAACAAAATCGTATTTCTCGGTCAGCCGCCTGCTTGCCTCGAGGCTACGCAGTAAATGAGGACCTATCGCATGCCCAGAAGCCAAGGGGTGCTTACATGTCGTCTTCTTCATCAGCAACCACCTCAATCCGTTTTCTGAAATACCTTCATTAGCACTGTGGAGCGGACAGCCGAGTGAATCCGGGAGTGGACAAACATACAAGTCGATTCCATGTTCAAAACAATATTGGGCAAAGACATGCGAATTCCGGTCATGTGTCTTGCCATTAAGTATCTCATCACTTGAAGTCAAGTTAACAGGATTTCAAAGGTTGCAAAAGTGTCAACGTACCCAATAATCAAAGCAGCAGCAGTTCGAATGAACTTGCCTTCACCCAACGGGTTCTTCGGTATCGGTGATTTTGGAAATGTTATTGGCGGAGGCGATGGTACGGGGTCGGGTGCAGTAGTAGCTGTAGACATGGCGCGGACCTGGGTTATAGAGGAAGGAGCAAACCGTGATGTTCGTGTGAGTTTTGTTGTCGATAAGCGAGCAAGTGGTACAGGTGAAAAGCGAGTGATACTCAGTCTCAAAGCCGAGCGCATGTGTTCCTGGATGGACAGAAGAAACAGATCATGAGAGAAGTTATTCTATTTCAAGGCCAGGCGTGACTATAGTGGTTCTGAGCTGCAATAAATAGTGTGTACTTTGTGATACAGTCAGTTTCAGGTCATGTGGAGATAGCTCCTCGACATCTATCACACGTGCTCGTGTGACTATCTCCCAATTGAGCTTATTCAGTAAATTCCTCGACGGCTAGAAACGATTCAGTACGGACTGCGAACGAGCACCGTGTAATAAATTGCTGATTCAAAAAAAAAAAGAAACGATTCAGTATCATAATGACAACCTTTTTCGTAACTCCACGATAATTGCCAAGACTTATTTCTTGATCTTTGGAGCAATTCAGTCCTTGAAGGACCAAGTCATTTTTTTGACCTCACGTAAATAGTTTTCTATTCTCGCATCAAGACTATGCTGTCCTCCTTGTGTCCGGCATGTCTTTATTGTGGGAAGGTTAGGCTTTTGCATGTCTTTTTTCCTAGCTTGACGTTCAGCTCTGAATTATATAGCTCAACAGTTATCAGTATGCCATGGTGGTAAGTTATGTACCGTAAATCGGCTCAACGATAGTGTATGCACCGGGAAGCTATGCACTGGACAACAGATTCGTTGAAATGTTCGTCTCTCTTTCAGAAGCTAAATCTTTGCCGTTCAAAATTTGATTCAGACCATAATGAGGTCTTGGCACCAGTTTGCCACTAGATCAAGTCATTTGAAAGGTGTTGTGTGGTGGGAAATTCCTAAGTTTTCAGTCGGCGAGATGGCTGAGCTGTTGGGGTATGAGACCTGAATGCAGAAAGTCCCACGACAGATGCATCAGGTTGGACGTTCGAACCTCATCTTGATCACTAAATGGTTGCCTTGTCAAAAGGCACTAATCCTCCACAAAATGTGTGAAGAATTAAGAAAAGAATCAATTGAGCAGCTCTGGAAATAAATTCCACAGCTCTGAATTGTTTTTCATGTTGAAAGTCTCACATCTCAATCATATCTTGTATGGTCTGCCAAGGGCAACTTATTTTTTTTTTTGGCAAAGTTCAAGGAAGACAACCACAAATTACATTTAAATCATCATTCCTATCCTAGTTCGTCTCTTGAGAATTCTTGTGTCAAAGTGCAACCCAGCGATGTAGCCATA
>Ga0153947_1001718_pt1 | contig 10027 bp, 14 predicted proteins | sample TSNJ031MetaG_FD_104697 | JGI IMG/M metagenome (GOLD analysis project Ga0153947, IMG submission 104697) | Attine ant fungus gardens microbial communities from New Jersey, USA - TSNJ031 MetaG | ecosystem: Host-associated > Fungi > Mycelium > Unclassified | place: USA: New Jersey, Wharton State...
ACAGTTGATAGTGTCCTTATTTTAGTGCCTAAATTTACACTAGTGCATTATACGTAAATAAGGAATAACATATTCCTTCTACGAGACATGGTTCAGGAGTGTCTGGCTAAAAATAACCTGACAATAATGCGAGGGGTTTTTCGGTGTCACCTGGCTAATAAAAAACCGAAAAAATTAATTCACTATAATATCAAACATGCATTTTATCGGAAAGGAGTAGTAAAAGTAATTCCAGCGCATCCTTTGAAGAATACGTTCACTTAATTCCAACGTGTGGGTGAGAGCCACACGTTTAGATAATGATTTGTGTTCAAACCCAAATCGGCAAAACTAAGGGGTTTAATGAGACATTTCACCATATAGTCAAAAATGTCTAAGTGGCAATATTACCAATTTACAAAGTCAGGAGGTGTTAATAGTGCGATTTAAAACAGAAATTGTAGAGGCGGTTTATCGAAAAACTAATTTAACCAGAAGTCAGGTTCAAGAAGTAATTAATCTCTTTATCAAAGAGATAACAGGTAATTTTTTAAATGGGGAAGGAGTGGCTATACATGGACTGGGAAAATTTGAAATACATATTTTGAAAGATAGAAATGGAACTAATCCTATGACTCTTGAGCCAATCAAGTGTAAAGGCAGAAAGAAAGTCAAATTTAAACTTGCTGAGACAGTAGATGATATATTAAAAGAGAGGGGATTACAGGATGGAGAAGAATAAGAAAGATATAAAACAGGACAGGTTATTTGGAGTAGTAGCAAAATATATCAATGATAAAGGATATGGCTTCATCAAATGTGAAAATACGGACAGATCGTATTTTGTCCATGTGTCACAGATTCAGGACAGGATACTTAATAAAGGCTATCTTGTCAACTTCAAAGTTGGTATGAATAAGAAAACTGGTAAAGAACAGGCAATGGATGTAATTGTTGTGGATTCAAGTAGCAGAAGGAAAAAGATATAACAACCGATTATGTAACTGATGTAAGATGGTAGTCCTGCTGCCGTCTATTTTTATGTGTGCTACTTATCGGCACCCAAAAGAAAGATAAGACTACAAGCTTTGTCATGTGGCTTGTGGGTATAAAAAAGGAGGATATATGAGCAATGACAAAAAGGTTAAAAGAAGAAAAGCAAAGGGAGGAGTCTTATCACCTAAAAATGATAAGATATTGGATTTAAAGAAAGCCGGTATTGAACCGCGTAATGATGATGAAATATTTATACAGATAGAAGAGAGCGCGAATTATTACATTTCCAATGATGGTAGGATTGTGAATTTTAAAGCTGATAAATACAGATTATTGAAAGAAACACGCTCAACGGGTAATGGTAAAGTACATTATAAGTTGAGTTTATATGATACCGGGAATAACCATTCATATTGGGATGTGCAAGCCGACTATTTAGTGGCAAGGACATTTCTTGAAAAGATTGATGGTAAAAGTAGAATCTGGCATATTGATGGGAATAAGCATAATAGTTATTATAAAAATCTAATATACATAAGTGATAAAGAGCATACCCTGTTACAAAACAACAATATTTCTATTGATGAATTAATACATCGGCAAGAATATGTCCTGTATATCTCCAATGGTCATAGAACTGCTTACATGGTGTATAATGGTATTTTTAACCGTTGTTATAGGACAAAAGAAAGTGGTGCGAGAGAGTGTTATGAGAATGCATACATGTACGAAGGTTGGTTGAAAGATCCTGATTTATTTGCAGAATGGTATGAATATAATTATTATGATTGTGATGGTGAATCAATGGCTGTAGATAAAGACTTATTGTTTCCTGGCAATAAAGAGTATTCACCATATAAATGTTGTATTCTTCCACAGACATTGAACACGATGCTTTCTAACTGCAAGAAACATAGGGGTAATAAATGGAGAAGAGTTAATATGGATTTACCACTTGGAGTTAGGTACGATGAAAGATTAAAAATGTATCATGGACAGATAAAACTATTCGGTTTTGATGAGATTATAAATTTATCATACTGGGATACACCGGAAGAAGCATTTAAGGAATACAAAAGACATAAACAAGCGGATATTCTCATAATGGCTGATAGATATAAAAGTAAAATTCCAAGAAAAATATATGATGCTTTATTAAGGGTTGAGGTTAAACCGTTTGTTGATGATTGATAATTATGTAAATACACCCCCCGTGAGTCACACCAATATAAAAATATATTATCCGTGGATTATAAATGCAATATTAACATACCTGATTTTCACAGCGGAATTTTCCGCTATGAGATTTGATTTGTAATGTAAATTATACCCCCATGAGTTATAAATATAAGATACATCAATTACCACCGCTTTATGCGGGTAAATTTTCAATTAACCAAAAGCATCTGGTTTTTGCTAGGTGCTTTTGGTTTTCTGAGCATCTGATATACCTTAAGGACATTGGCATTATGCTGGTGTCCTTATTTTTTTACGATTTTTGGTGATTTTGTATGGTTAAAAAGTTGGTGACAATTTAATAGAAATAATGTATAATTTATCCATATTTATTATCCTGATAATTGCAACTAGTTAACTCAAAATAATCTTTTATCAATAAATACACTGATTATATAAGTAAGTAGAGAAGGTATTATTTATGGGGAAGAGTAAAAAAGACAAATCAAATTCAAAATATTCTCCGAATAAAGAATTAGAAATAATAAATCTTATAGCAGAGGGGCTTGATACACAGCTTACCGATGAAGAGTATGATGTAATTGGAGAATACTATGTTAATCAAGCACCAAGAAAACTTTATAAGTACCGTTCTGGATTAGAAGATAGAGATATACAAGCTCTTATTTCAAACAAAATGTGGTTTTCAACATGTAAAATGTTCAATGATCCATTTGAATGTACGCCGAATACAAATTATTTTCAGCTTATTGACAAACTACTTAGAGAAAATGAAGAGGTAAAACAGGGTTATATTGGTCTGAGTAAATTAGAACAAGTTACTTTGATAAAAAAATTTTTAGAAGAACAAAAAAATACAAACATTATGGATATTGAGAATTTTAAAAATGGGATAGCCGTTTCGTGTTTAAGTTCAAGAAAAGATTCAATATTAATGTGGGGACATTATGCTAATAGTCATAAAGGGATTTGTATTGAGTATGATATACTCGAATTAGCAGAAAAAACTAGGAAAACTTATATTCCTGTAAAATATTCAAATGAAATGCCACATATGACGGGTCTTGGGGAGCATGATGTATACAGATATATTTTGGAGCTGATTAGAACTAAGGCAAAGGATTGGGAATATGAGTGTGAGTGGAGATGTGTTCAAGACGAAGCTGCTTGTGGCAATAATTGGACAAATGAAGGAGCTTTATTAGATGTATCTCCGGCTACAGCTATATACTTAGGTAGTGGAGCAAATGAATTAGTTGAACCTCTTAAAGAAATATGTTCTCATACTTTACATATTCCTTTATATCAAATGAAAGTCGGTAAGGAAGAATATAAATTGATCCCGGAACGAATTTTATAGAGAAAGTATGATTGTTAAGAAAAGTTTAATGATTTGAGGTGTTAAGAGTGAATATAGATTGGAGAAAAAGTTTATTAGTATTAGTTGGTGTTCCAATATTGGTTGCCGCAATAGGGGCGGCAGCAACAATAATTAGTGCAAAGATTAGTTATAGTAAAGGGTATGATGAAGCAGTCAAAGAGGTGGATGAGCAAGAAGAAACAGTTGTTGTAACTATTGAAGATGAAAATGTTGCAATGAATATTGATGATTTGTACATAACGTATAACAATTTACAAGATTCGTATACTTCTCTGAAAAAAGATTATGATGATTTAGTGGCATCTACAGAATCAACACTAAAGACGGAGTTAAATAATGGAGCTAAAGAAACAGAGGACATAGAGGAAACTCAACTAATTCAGAGCATTCCAGCAGATGCAGTTGAATTTAATGGACATTACTATAAAGCATATGATGATTATTCCTCTTGGGTAGTAGCTGAATCATTATGTGAAGATAGAGGTGGGTATCTTGCAACTATAACATCTCAAGAAGAGAATGATTTCATTTTTACATATACAAGAAAATTAGGATATAGACATGTTTTTTTTGGTCTAACTGATAGATTAGAAGAAGGTGTGTGGAAGTGGGTAACTGAAGAAGAAGTATCATATACAAACTGGAAATCTGGTTATCCTGAAAATAATGATGAGGATAATTATGCTGTATTTCATACTTTTGATGATGATAGTCATTGGAGAAATGATAAGTTATATGGGAGTAATATTTATTATGTTTGTGAATGGGAATAATCAAGTAATAATATTAAAAAATAATTAATTTATTCACATTGAAGGGGAACAAGTTTCTGGACATAGGAGAGTTGAATTTTTTTGGTTCAAATTAAAACACTTCGGAGTTAAAAATAAGGAGTGAGGCGTGAGAGCATCACATACCCCAATTCCGGCAAAACGAACGTGCGTTCTAAATGTAAATACACCCCTATACCATTATACATGTAAATCAACAAGTGTACCACCAAACACCATACACTATGAAACGATATACTTTCTACTACCAGGCATCCACACAATAGACCTGTAGTCATAATATTCAAGGCAAATTCAGCTTTAAATACTCTTTTCATAACAGGCTATACCTAACCATCAAAAACCTGAAATTACCTTAAATTATGACGTGTAATCAATAGTAATCAAGTGATCAAAATCCCAGTTTATAACGATTGTCCACTTTTGTCCATTCGTGATTCACCTGTTTTCACACTTGTGTGAAATAAGCACACAATCTATATATCTAATAATCAGGACATATCCAATGCAGATATGTCCCTTTAACATTTCTACCCGATGATATATTCTACTGCCTTTTCTGCCTTGCTGCTAGCACTCACAATGAATCTAACATCATTCTTCAATACCTGAATCCAATTTTGAATGTATCCGGCTGAATTCCTGATACTCTTTTCTGTCTCAATTCCTAATATGTTTAATATTAATGCGCTACCTATTTCAGCCACTAACTCTTCTTTTGAATACTCTTCACTACCAAACGCAACTAATTTACCTTTTCTTTCCTCTTGTCTATTGCATCTTGCTTCTTTTAATGTGCTATGCGTTGCTTCGTGAAATGCAGTACTATAATACTCTTCAATGCGTGTGAACTGTTCTTTAAGTGGTAAGTGTATCATGTCTGACATAGGTGAATAGTAAGCTTTATTTGATGCGGCATGTCTTAAAATAATATTTTCCCTTGTCACATAGTCTATGAATAGTTTCTCTGCATCTTCTATAGGTTCTATAGGTTTTAAATCGGCAATTGCTTTTGGCTCTATACCATCCACTTGTGAGATATGAAAGACGTTATAGTATCTAAGCAATGGTAGCATTTTCTTTTCTTTAACACCATTCTCTTTTGATTCCTCAATCTGCTGCATTTTCCAAAACACAATTATTTCTGATTTTTCACCTTTTCTTATTTTACCGCCTAACTCCGACCACTGTTTAAATGTAGCGTATTCACCTTCATGTTTTAAGAGCATTTGATTTAATAAAGAATATGGTCTATTGCTTATTCTGTTATGTGCTCCACTTCTAACGCCAGTCCAAGGCTTGTGCCAAGGTATGTAACCATTTTCCAATTGTTCTATTATTCTATCCGTTACCATTTCATATACTGATTTACTCATATCTTAGTTCCTCCTTTTGAATTTGTATTATTTAATATTATTAATCATAACATGGGTACATGCAAAAGTAAACATGGGAACATGCACAAAAAATAGCAATAAACATGTACCCATGTTTGTGAGTTCTGTCAATAGACAAGAGACATGTACCCATGCTACAATCTGTGTATAAGTTGCAGCAACGCCAACAACTCGAAAGGTTGCTAACTTGAAACCATATACCTGTGAATGAGTGATAACACAATATGAATAGTCAGGAAGATGAATCAAGGGCATTGCCAAAATAACAAATTAAAAATCAGGAGGAAAACATTATGTGTATTAAAAGAAATGAACTAGACCAAAAGATAACAGAAATCAGGAGTTTGAAAGCATTAAAGGAAGAAACTGAAAATGAACTCAAGGCACTGGAAAGAGAAGTGATTGAATTTATGAATGAGACGCAACAACCTGAAATTATCGGAAATGATTTCAAAGCAACTTACAAAATGCAGAGCCGTGTTACCCTTGATAAGAAACAACTCCAAGAAGTTTTAGGGGATGACTTAAAACCTTATGAGAAAGTTTCTACGTTCGGCGTTTTAAGAATCAAATAGAAAAAAGGCGAAGGGGAGCAATCCCCAACGCCTAACAACTATAATGCAACCACTAAATCAGTGAGTGTCCAAAGTCACTACACAATGCAGATGGTAGTTGTTAAATAAAATGAAAGGGGGATTTCAAATTATGAATAAACAATCAAGAGAATTTGCAGTTGTAATTAATAATGGAGTAGTCCAACAAATAGGACAAGCAACCATAATACAGCCACGTATAGTTTTCGATAAATCTAAAGGCGGTATTAAATGGTTTGATGATTCACAATTAATGAAGAGTAATAAACAATAAAAATGAAAAGAAAGGCGGTTTTATTATGAGAAAGAAAACGACTAAGGAAATAGCCAACATCGGAATTATTGATTTATCTGAACTGATACTTGACACTGAACTTATTCAATTATCCATCCTGATAAAGAGCATGTCAGATAAATTACAGAAAGAAGTTAACAAGGCAATTGAAGCCAGTAAAATTGACTATCTAAAAGATTATAACCAACGGTGGGAATCTGGTAACGACTTTAGCGAATTTGGTTTTAAAAGACGTGAACTTAAATGGTCGGATCAAGGTGTTGACATTGATACATTATTTCTGGACGTAACTATAAAAGATAAAAATATTTCATATTGCGTTGCTGTCTGCTATGTTGACAAAGAAGACGAATACCTGGAGTATGTTGCTTATATTGAAGTTGACTTATCGGCGTATAACAATGAGATCAAGAAACTGGTCGTTAAGGCTATGATCGACAAATTTTTCTAAGGGAGGGTACAACATGAAACAATATACTGTGGTTTATTTTGAAAATGGTAATCAGTACAGGATTAAGACGTTTAATCTGTTTGATATGGCAATTAAGTTTTATAGCAACATACGCAAGAAAGGCGAATACGGTTACATGGTTTAAATAGGTTAAATGGTTTTACGGTGGTTCGATTCCACCGATAACCTTTTGATATAATTGCAATTATTCATAGCAACTGTCAAATTAAATTTCAATAAGGAAGGATAGGTAATATTATATGAAGAATTTTTTAGGCTGCAAAGAATTAGTAATTAGGGACGAAAAGAGATATAACGAATTATCAATTATGACAAAAATTGATTCGGACATATCGCAACTTGATACTGAATTACAGGATAGGATTAAAGGGGTAATTACAACTATGATTATTTCTTTAGGTATTAATCATCAATCATATTCTTTTGAATTATTCGTGAGAATCATTTTATGTGCAGATTACCTATTTAGTGAAGAAACAACTAGCGAAATAGATTTAGTGGTGGCAGTAGGTGAGAATAATAAATCTTCGAATTGGTTTGTTGATGATATTGATTTAAAACCTTATTTACGAAAAATTGACATGACTTTAATAAAGGTGGCGATTTCAGACTGGATATCTGGTAAGTTAACGCCTACTATCGTCAAGTGATGGGACAGGGGGTAAAAAATATGTTAGTAAAAGTCAATAGTATTCAGATACCTAAAAAGTTTTCAACACCACCACGGCAGGACAAAATAGAAAAACATCTCAATTATTACATGGAGCATGGACATTTTAAGAAAGCCGTTGTTATTACACAAGGTGGGCTATTAGTGGATGGGCTGATTGATTACATAATTGCTTGTAATCTGGGACTGGAAAAAGTTGATTGCACTATAAATACAGAAACCATTGATAAATTTCACTTAAAAATAAATAGGAGGATTTCCAATAAAAAATATAAGCGCAAAACATTATATAAAAGGCAGAGCGGAAAATGTGCTTGCTGTGGAAAACAGTTACATATTAATCCAGATGGAGATTCGGACACGTATTTAACACTGGATCATATTTTCCCGGCTTCACGAGGTGGAAGTAATAATTTGAGAAATTTACAGGGATTATGCAACGGCTGTAATGCTAAAAAAGGAAATAAACTTGATAATTTGGATTTTGAGTTTATAGCAATGCCTTTAATGGTATAAAATAAGTAGCATGATATGAAATGTTGGTGGGCATTTTATATGTTCACCTTCAAATAAAAAATAAAAGGAGATCAATAATTATGGAAGAAACAAGAAAGGTAATACCCATGAATGAAGCAAGAAGAGACGTTGTAGAAAATCCGGGAATGGATCTGGATTCAGAGGAAACAAGAAAATCTATCACTTTTGAAGAGTTTGAAGAAATCATGACAGCTAATGAAAGATCATTTTTTGTCGATACTGATGAAAATCCATACGGATTAATCATTAACATGTCGTGTGAAAGTGGAAATTTTGAGTTTGACAAAACGGCAGAAGGTAAGTGCATGGGAATAATCTTTGCTGCTAAAAGTACTGCCAGATTAGAGATTGAAGCGGAAACCATTAATGAAATCTACTTAACAAAGGATGATTTAACCGGAAAGGACAAAATAATAATTGAACTTACTATTAACATGTCAGATTTAGAAATCACATTTCAGCTCACTCAATCGGAATTAGAGGAAATATAAACTAAATTTAAAAATCAATAATCCAAAATATTTAAGTTGCCCCTATTCCTATAAAGATATATTGTTTAATAGAAAAGGGGGCAACTTCTTAAATGATGTATCGGAGATTTTTAGATCAGGAGGAATACAAATGGATATGGCAAAATACAATTATAAGCTGGAAAATCGGGCAGAAAGAAAAATTAAGAATGGAGGAAATCGAGTTTATATAATATTGGATGGAGTAACAAAAATTGTATTGTATTTTCGGAAAGATGCAAGAGACGTGAGAATGGAATTTCCTAGTTGTAAGATAATAAGGAGTAGAAAAATGAAATATAATGAAATGTTGGCTATTGCTGAAAGTGGATATAGTAGACATGCAAGAAAGCTACAATACCACTGTATTATTTAAACTGACGAAAGATTAGTATAATTAAAGGGAAGCGGAAAAGCTTCCTTTTAATAACGGAGAATGTAAAAACTTACAATAATCATGTACCCATGTATTTGTGATTGAAAAATTATAAAAAATATTATATACTATACATATACTGAGAAAGCGAGGTAAAAATTGTGGCATTAAGTGCAAAGAAGAAAGAAACAAATGATAAATATTTACAGCAGTTAGAGGATATTAAAATTCGTGTACCTAAAGGGTACCGGGAAATAATTAAGCAGTTCGCTAGTAAACAAGGATATCAAAATGTAAATCAATTTGTAATCAGTTTAATCAATGAAAAAATGAACGAAGTTAATTACATTGATCGGATACCTACCGGAATTAAAGAAATAAAGGATAAAACAGAATAACAATGTATTATTATAATGATTCAAATATTATTAGATAAGGAGGAATATTTCAATGCCATTACCACAAGAAAGAATTTATACCATTGATGATATCTATGCACTACCAGAGGGAGAACGGGCAGAACTGATAGACGGACAGATTTATAATATGGCTCCACCAAATAGGCAGCATCAGGAAATATTAATGGAAATTGCCGGAACTATTAGAGATTATATACGGAAAAACAATGGCTCGTGTAAGGTCTATCCTGCCCCATTTGCGGTGTTTTTAGAGGAAGATGATATAAATTATGTTGAGCCTGATATCAGCGTTATATGCGACTCTAATAAGCTGAATGACAAGGGTTGCAACGGTGCGCCAGACTGGATTATTGAGATTGTATCACCAAGCAATTCAAGCCATGATTATGTTCTTAAACTGAATAAATATATGAAA
>Ga0153947_1001719_pt1 | contig 10025 bp, 11 predicted proteins | sample TSNJ031MetaG_FD_104697 | JGI IMG/M metagenome (GOLD analysis project Ga0153947, IMG submission 104697) | Attine ant fungus gardens microbial communities from New Jersey, USA - TSNJ031 MetaG | ecosystem: Host-associated > Fungi > Mycelium > Unclassified | place: USA: New Jersey, Wharton State...
CCGTCGCGATCAGCAATGCGATTGCACCGGAACATCTTGAAATTTGCGTGGATGATCCATTTAGTCTTTTGAATAGCATTGAAAATGCGGGCTCCGTCTTTTTAGGCAAAAATGTGCCGGAAGCACTCGGTGACTACTTCGCAGGACCAAATCATGTACTGCCAACCAGCGGAACGGCGCGATTTTCAAGCCCACTTGGCGTAGACGATTTTGTAAAACGATCAAGTTTTATTTATTATACAAAAGAAGCATTATCACAAGTGCAGGAGCGTGTTGTGTCCTTTGCAGAAAGTGAAGGATTGCATGCACATGCAAAAAGCGTCAGCATCAGATTTGAATAATGTAGCAGATTTCGCTAAACCAGCAGTGTCTTTAAATAAGATAAACGTAATTGTGGAGAAAAAATGAGTAAATTTTTAAGTGAGAAATATAAAGGATTAGAACCATATACACCGGGCGAACAACCAAGGAACGCAGGGCTTATCAAGTTAAATACAAATGAGAGCCCGTATGACCCAAGTCCAAAGGTAATAGAAGCGATCAATCAAGCTGAAACAGAAAAACTTCGTCTTTACTCCGACCCAGAAATAAAGGAATTAGTCTGTGCAATTGCTGATTACTATGATCTTGAAGACAATCAAGTATTTGCCGGTAATGGATCCGATGAGATACTGGCCTTTAGTTTTATGGCATTTCAACAAGTTAATCGTAAGATTTACTTCCCGGCGATCAGTTATGGCTTTTATCCGGTCTATGGCGCAATCTTTGAGGCAAATGCCAAACCGATCCCTCTGACAGAAGATTTGTGCATTAGCATAAAAGATTATAGAAATCTGGATGGAACCATTGTAATCGCAAATCCAAATGCACCGACCGGCAGAGCCTTATCCAGGCTTGAGATTGAAGAAATATTGAAAAGCAATCGAGACAATCTAGTATTAGTTGACGAGGCGTATGTGGATTTCGGTGCAGAAAGCTGTGTACCGCTTATAGCGTATTATGACAACTTATTGGTCGTGCAGACTTTTTCAAAATCGAGGAGCTTAGCAGGCGCACGGATTGGATTTGCGCTAGGCAACCAAGCGATTATCGAAGATTTGAATAAAATCAAATTTAGCTTTAACCCATACAACCTAAACAGGCTATCAATTCTCGCAGGTACGGCGGCGATCAAAGACGATGAATATTTTCAGACGTGCATAAACAAGATTGTTACGACCAGAGAAGCCTTCGTAAACGAATTATCGCTGCTTGGATTTAAGATATTACCATCAAAAGCAAATTTTGTTTTTGCAAAGCATGAGAAGTTGCAGGGAGACCTATATTTGGCAGGTCTTAGAAAAAACAACATTTTGGTTAGACATTTTACTAACCCATTTATATCAGATTATGTTAGAATTACAATAGGTCTGCCTCAAGATATGGGTAAATTGCTTACGGTAACAAAGCAGCTTTTGTTGGGTAGATAGGAGATAGGGAGATAGATAAACAGACAGATAGATAAACAGATAGACAAATAGACAGATAAACAGATAGGAGAGAAGATGAGAAAGAGTGAAATCGAGAGAAAGACAAAAGAAACACAAATCAACCTGTCGCTGAACTTGGATGGAAGCGGTCAATATGATATCCAAACGGGCTGTGGATTTCTAAACCATATGTTAGAGCTGTTTTCAAGACACGGTCGCTTTGATTTGAAAATTATTTGCCGAGGCGATGTAGAAGTAGACGATCATCATACAGTGGAGGATACGGGCATTGTTTTAGGTGCGGCTTTTAAAGAAGCGCTGAGAGATAAAAAGGGCATCACAAGATATGGTAATATGATACTGCCTATGGACGAAACGCTGATGCTTTGCGCATTGGATATCAGTGGTAGAGCATATTTGAACTTTGGTGTGCAGATACCCACTCAAAAAATCGGAACCTTTGACACTCAGCTTGCGCAAGAATTTATGCTTGCATTTTCAAGAGAATTGGGAGCGACCTTGCACTTTCAGATGCTTGCAGGGGAAAACAGCCATCATATTATAGAGGCGATGTTTAAGGTGCTTGGCAGAGTGCTTGCACAGGCATGTTCGATTGAGAGCAAATATGCTGATGAAATTCCATCAACAAAAGGAGTGCTATAGCAGTCTGCGGAAATCAAATCCAGCAAATCTGCGATGAACCTGCGGAGATCAAATCCAACAAGTCCGCAATGGGTTAATACAAAAAGAAAGGGAATTGCGATGATTGCAATAATTGACTATGGAGTAGGAAATCTTTTTTCCTTAAACTCCTCATTAAAATATTTAGGACTGGGAACAAAAATTACAAATAAAGAAGCTGATTTGACTGCTGCCGACCGTATTATTCTGCCGGGAGTAGGGGCGTTTGAAGATGCCATCGCAAAGCTCAATAACACAGGGCTTGTGGACACCATTTTAGAACGTGTTTCTGCGGGGATACCGATGCTGGGCATTTGTCTGGGCATGCAACTGCTCTTTGAAAAAAGCTTTGAATATGGAACACATCAAGGACTGGGGCTCATCAAAGGAGAGATCGCGTCCATTGAAGCGGACTTACCGCTCCATGAGGTAGTCAATAAAGTACAGAAACTCAAAGTACCGCATATCGGCTGGAATTCACTTCATATTGAGAAGGAAGATCCGATTTTTAAATATATTAAAGAAGGCGATTACGTCTACTACGTACACGGTTTTTATGGGCGAAATTGTGTTGAAAATACAATTGCATCGTCTATTTACGATATACGGATACCAGGTGTTGTAAAAGAGAAAAATGTATACGGAACGCAGTTTCATCCGGAAAAAAGTGGAACGATTGGCTTAAATATTTTAAGGGCATTTGCGGAGATTTAGTGTGAGAAATAAAATTTTCATGACTATTTATGCCACAAGCAAAATGGCGGAATGGAGATTAAAGCGGCGAAATGGAGACTAAAGCGGAGGATTTAAAATGGAGATATTCCCGGCAATCGATTTAAAAGACGGCAAGGCAGTTCGTCTTTTTCAAGGAGATTATGATCAGATGACGATATACAGCGAAAGCCCTGTTGAGGTCGCGCAAAGTTTTAAAGCACAAGGTGCGAAAAATTTGCACCTTGTGGACTTGGACGGAGCAAAGGATGGGCAGCTTGTCAATTTTAATACAATAAAGTCCATCGTAAACGATGTGGATTTATTTGTAGAAGTAGGTGGCGGCATCAGGGATGAAGCGCGCATCAAAGCATACTTGGATTTGGGCGTAGGCAGGGTCATCTTAGGCACCGTTGCGATAAAAGATTTTGAATTTTTGACAGAAATGGTTAGAAAGTACGGTGAAAAAATTGCGGTGGGAGTTGATGTGAAAGACGGATTTGTGGCCATCAATGGATGGAAAGAAGTGACAGACATCAATGGCTTGGAATTTTGCGTAAAGCTTACCGAAATTGGTGTGAAAACCGTCATTTACACAGATATTTCAAAGGACGGCGGAATGCAGGGGACAAATATCGATGCTTACGAATCGTTGAAAGAAATAGACGGGCTGGACATAGTAGCCAGTGGCGGAATTAGCTTTGATTGGGAAATTGAGGCTCTGACCGAGAATAAGACGTATGGAGCAATTTTAGGGAAAGCACTTTATACCAACATGCTGGATTTAAAGACCTGCATTGCGCTGGCAGAAAGGAATTAGGATGATTACAAAGCGAATTATACCTTGCTTAGATGTGAGAAATGGGCGCGTCGTAAAGGGTGTTAATTTTGAAGGGATTCAAGATGTCGCAAGCCCTGTGGATATGGCGAGATTTTATAACGAGAGTGGAGCGGATGAACTTGTCTTTTATGACATCACGGCAAGTGTTGAGGAAAGAGGGCTGTTTACAGACATCTTAAAAGAAGTGGCGTCTCAGATTTTCATTCCTCTTACGGTCGGCGGCGGCATCAATACGCTCGACGATTTTGACAGAGTACTCAAATGCGGAGCAGATAAGGTCAGCGTCAACAGCGGCGCAATTAAAAACCCAGCTTTGATTGAACAGGCTGCCAAGAAATATGGTGACCAATGCGTTGTCTTATCGATGGACATCAAACGCGTAGGCGGTGTATTCAAACTGTTTGCGAAGGGGGGCAGAGAAAACACCGGCATCAATGCGATTGACTGGGCTGTCAGCGGTGTGAACAGCGGTGCGGGAGAATTGGTTGTCAACAGCATCGATACAGATGGTGTTAAAAATGGATTTGATATGGAAATGCTCGATGCGATTGCCGCCAAAGTTTCCGTGCCAATTATCGCCTCGGGTGGTGCGGGAAAGATGGAAGATTTCACGGAATTGTTTCAGCATCCCGGGATAGACGCAGGGCTTGCGGCAAGTATCTTTCATTTCAAGGAAATTTCCATAAAGGATTTAAAAATATATTTGAGGTCACAGGGCGTGGAGGTCAGAATCTAATGGAATTGAAATTCGATGAAAAAGGGTTAATTCCTGCTGTCGTGCAGGATTTTTATTCTAAGAAAGTACTGACTGTTGCATATATGAACAAAGAGAGCCTGGAGATTAGCATTAAAGAAGGAAGAACTTGTTTTTATAGCAGGAGTAGACAGGAGCTTTGGAGGAAAGGTGAGACCAGCGGAAACTACCAGCAGATTGTAGGCATCACGACTGACTGTGACTACGATGCATTGGTGGTGGAAGTAATGAAAGACGGACCTGCATGCCATACTGGAGCTGACAGTTGCTTTTTTAATCCGGTTTACATCAGCCCGGAATTAAATCAGTTTTCTTATGACGGTTTGTATGAAATGATAGAGGGCAGAAAGAGCAATCCACAAGAAGGAAGCTATACGACTTACCTATTTCAAAAAGGTATGGACAAAATCTTGAAAAAAATCGGCGAGGAAGCCACAGAAGTCATCATTGCAGGCGCAACAAACAACAAACAGGAGAGCATCTACGAAATTGCGGATCTGGCGTATCACGTAATGGTTATGATGGTGGAAGCCGGAATTGAATTAAAAGATGTCACCGCTGAACTTGCCAAACGCCATGTTATCGACCACAAGGTGAAACAAGAAAAAATGAAGTAAGATGAAGCGAGATAAATGTATAAAAACCAATTTGCGCGGAAAGATAACCTCATAATGATGCTGCTCAAATCGCAAGGCGGTTAGCGAGAAAGCTACCGCTTTGATTTGGAGAAAGTTACTGTATGAGAAAGAGGAGGCGTAATATGGAACTGCATTATACAAACGACGCAAAAGGAAAGATTGAAGAAGCTTTAATTTCAGAGGAATTGCAAAGGAAAGCGGGCTCTTATCCAGAGACAGAAGTCGTTCATTTGAAAAGAGACGGAAATGTAACAAGACAGATTTTAGGCGCAGTAGAACATGAAACTTTGGAAACGTATTTCGCAAAAGAAGACGAACTGAGATAGTCATTTCATACACACTGTCTTAAGAGACAAAATCCCGGACGATTAAGAGAATTAAGTTATTATCATAAAGGTCCTTGGCAATGTAAGAATTGTCAAGGGCTTTTAGTATGCTTTCAGAAAAATCAGCACTTGCAAGCCCCAGTATAGGTACCATGATAGCAAGCAGGATAAATATCAAAATCATACCTTTTACAAACCCTGAGAGCAAACCCAATATACCGTCAAACACGCTTGTAAAGCCTTCGCGATTTCGCTTTGACAACAGTCGCATAAGAACCCATAAAATTAATTTGATGGCGATTACAACCACGATAAAACTCATAATGGTAAAAAAGGTGTCTGCGAGGCTTGTCGCCATGGAGTTTACAACATTAGCAGTAAAAGAATGCAGCCCGTTACTGATAATGGTCGGCAAACTATCAAAGGTAGAATCAGAAGCACCCATGGATTCGGACAATTTTACAGTGATGCTTTTATGTACAGAATCGTAGAAGTCGGTTTTATCCAGCAAAAACTGCCTCACATACGGTGACCAAACAAAACCAAGCACCACAGCTAAAAGCCATCCTACCATATGAATAAATGTGTAGACAAATCCGTTTCGGAAACCCTGAACCATTGCAAACACAACGATTATTCCAATTATGATATCCAACACCATGAAAATCTCACCGATTTTTGTCAGCCATTTTATGCGCTTCTATTTTTCGCATACATCGGCCAACCCCCTCATATAATTAGATTATACGAAAAATATAGCAAAATTGCAAGTGGAGGCGGTTATGGATTACATGAAATATGAAAAGACCTTTGTTATGCTGACAGGGCAGAACGATGATTTTGCCTTACGTCCAGAGGCACCAGTAACGGGGCATATCAAAATAGAAACCGGCAGTAATAAAGGGGCGATGCGCATCGGTGTCCAAAATCTAAGATACTTTGATCGAAAGGATTACGTGTATAAGCTGATCCTTTTCGGAAAACGAACAGAGCGAACCATTCATGCCATTATAGGTACAGTAATCACAAATAAGTTTGGCAGTGGTGAAACGTATTTCCGCTTTGATCCAAATGACTTAGAGGGAAAAGGCTATGCCATTTCCGATTTTTTTTATGCTATTGTTGCTGCTGTTTCCGTGAAAAATGAAAAGGAATCACTACATCCGGTGCTAAAAGGTACACTGGAAATGCCCAGGCACAGGGGAGAGTATGAACAAGCAGGGGGACGTGGCAGCAGAGCCGTGGAGAAGGGCTTTGCGGAGGCAGCTGTAAAAGCCGCGGGTGCAGACACAGACAACGATATAGAAAAAGCGGATCCATATGCGCAGGGTGCAGTAGCCGAACAGTCGAAAGAATCGAGGGAATCAAGAGAATCAAGAGAACCGGAGAGGGAATGCTTTAACTGCTATTACAATCAATACGTTTTAGAGAGCTGTATTCGTATGTCTGAAAAGGGGGAATATCACGATGATATAAAACCCTTTACAAGAGATCAGACGGGTGCGACTTGGAAGAAGATCGTCAATGTCAATAATTTCCCGCTGGTATCTCCGATTGGTAGATATTTTGCAACCAAATACAGGCACTACATATTCGGTTCAGACGGGAAACGGTGGTATTTTGGCATTCCGGGTAGATTCATGCGAGAAGAACAACCAGAAGAAGGTCAGTCGGGCTTTGTCTTTTGGCAGCCCATTTCAGGTGCTGAAAAACTGGGTGCTACAGAAGAGAATTGCCCTGAAGAAAACAGAAAATCAGCATATGGATATTGGATTGTTGCAGTTGATATGAAAACCGGCGATATTGAAGAGGTATAAAATAAACGTTTTTACAAACACTGACGTGATAAACCCATTTAAAAACAAACATAGGAGGTTATGTATGGAAAGTGTTGCAAATTTTGGCTGGATCAGCCTTATACCCGTCCTTATAGTTATTATTATCGCCATCATTACAAAAAAGGCAGCAGAGTCGCTAATTATAGGAACATTTGTCGGAGCCGCCATTCTCGTGGGATCTATGGGTGTGAGCGGTATATCCGTCGTCGGAAAATGGTGGAACACCTGGTTTGACTTTTTGCTGGCACAGATTGGAGCTTCTGCAATCTATATCGTCATGTTCGGCATGTTCGGAACTTTGATTCGACTTTTGGATGATTCGGGCGCGGCTTTGGGGTTTGCTGAAATTGGCTCAAAGGTCGCCAATTCAAGGAAAAAAACGTTGATGTTCACTTGGTTTTTGGGACTTGTCATATTTATCAGCGATTTTCTAAATGCTTTAGGAGTAGGGGTCGCTATGAGATCTCTTACAGACAAGTGGAAGATATCCCGTGAGTACCTGGCCTACGTTGTCAATTCTGTGGGAGCTGCTGCCTGTATTCTCGTACCGATCTCTTCCTGGGGTGTCATGTATTCTTCCCAGCTTGACAAATTAGATGTTTTTGGAGAAATGAGCGGAGTAGAAGTGTATGTGAGATCCATCCCATTCATGTTTTATGCTTGGATTGCCATCTTTGTGGTACCATTGTTTATTCTTGGAATAATCCCGCTCTTTGGACCTATGAAAAAAGCAGAGGAAAGGGCGCTTAAGACTGGAAAAGTGTTTCCTGACTGGCATTATGAAGGAGAGAAGACAGAGGAACTGAATGCGGACGTGAAACCGTCCAGTGCGTGGAACTTCATTGTACCGATGATCGTTCTCATCGCAGTTGCCCTCCTTGCTAACATTACATTAGCCACCATTCTTGCATCTCTGATCTGCTTTATTATGCTGTGTGCGCAGAAAGTCTTTAAGCCAGCCCAATTAACCAGCAAAATCATCGCAGGATTCGGTGACATGTTTTACGTTATCGTACTTATCATCGCTGCATTTTTACTGCAAGATTTCAACAGTGCATTAGGCATGACCCCATTTGTAATTGAAATCGTAAAGCCGTTGCTTTCACCGGCACTCCTTCCTGCGGTAACCTTTATTGTAGTTGCAGCACTTGCTTTTGGAACGGGAAGTTTCTGGGGAGTTGCCGTTATTTCATTCCCAATCATCATGCCTTTGGCTCAGGCGATGGATGTAAATTTGTACCTTGCGGTGGCATCCGTTGCAACTGCAACTGTGTTCGGAAGTCAGGCTTGCTTCTACAGCGATTCAGTTACCGTTGTAGCAGCTGCCACGGGAATCAGAAACATGGATTATGCGAAAAATTCGCTACCCCTCATTGGAATTCCTGTAGTGCTCACTTTGGTGTTGAATCTGATACTAGGATTCGCTTTAGCCTAAATAAATAAGCATTCTATCAAAAACACAAGAAAATGTTTGAGTTGTTTTTCGACAGCCCCTAAGGTAGTGTGTGCGAATAAATAAGTACTCTATAGACTGGAGAAGCGTATGAAAAAAATCAATAGCCCGGGAAATGTTGACTTTGATGAAGTAGTGTCCGTGCTTAAAGACTTAATAGGAATAGAAAGTCCGTATTTCCACGAAAGTGAAATTATGGACTATGTATCAAAGTGGCTTTCTTTCTGGGACATTCCAAATTATATTCAAGAGTATCATGAAGAAAAGGTGACAAACTTTAAAGGAAAGAATGTCATCAGCATCATAGATAGTGGAAAGCAAGGTCCTACCGTATACCTGAATGGACATCTTGATACAGTGCTGCTATGCAGTGGATGGACAAAAGATCCATATAAAGGGGAAATAGAAGGGGATCGGATTTATGGTCTGGGTGCGCTTGATATGAAGGGCGGCTGTGCGACCATCATGGTGGCTTTGAAGCTGTTTCGGATGAATGTAAAAGTTTTCACAGGAAAGATCATCACCAGCTTCGTATCAGATGAAGAGGGACCATATGGTCTCGGATCTGATGCAGTGATAGAAGCAGGACTAACAGATAATGTGGATGTTTCCATCGTGACAGAGCCCAGTGCCGGTTTCACAAAAGCATCTTTTCCTTGTCTTTGTCTCGGAGCTCGTGGCGGGTACGGCCTTTCCGTAGAATTTTTCGGGAAATCCGCCCATGCGGCGACACCCGAACTGGGTATAAATGCAGCAGTGGAAGCAGCAAAAATGATGGTATGCCTTTCGGAAATATCTTATATAGAAGACCCTTGGCTTGGAAAAGGTAATCTATGTGTTGTAAAGGTGGAAAGTGACGGGGGAGCCTGTAGTGTGCCGGATTATGCTAGAGTTCAGTTTTTTCGGCATACTGTATCTGGTGAAACAAAGCAGACCATCATAGATGAACTTGACGATACGATAAAAAGAGCCGGCATCTGCTGCGGTTACAAAATATCCTTTAGAGAGGCGCCATCTGCGGATACAGAGGCTTTTCTCCCTTATACAGTGGATGAACAAAACCCGTATGTGAAACTTTTGAAAACAACAGCCTGTGAAGTCACAGGGACAGAGCCTTCCGTTTCGTACTTTCAAAGTATAGGGGATTTCAATTATCTGGGAACGAGGATCGATGCCCCTTGCATCATATTTGGGGCTGAAGGCGAAAAATATCACGGAACGGATGAATATGTGACAATATCCTCGTTGACACAAACCACAGCGGTGCTTTATGATTATCTAAAAAGGCTGCTTTGCCAGTAGAACACAGAAAGC
>Ga0153947_1001722_pt1 | contig 10017 bp, 8 predicted proteins | sample TSNJ031MetaG_FD_104697 | JGI IMG/M metagenome (GOLD analysis project Ga0153947, IMG submission 104697) | Attine ant fungus gardens microbial communities from New Jersey, USA - TSNJ031 MetaG | ecosystem: Host-associated > Fungi > Mycelium > Unclassified | place: USA: New Jersey, Wharton State...
TACGATGATGTTAGCCGACCTTGGAGCAGATGTAATAAAGATTGAAAAACAGGGAACAGGAGATGATACACATGATTTTGCACCTGTTAAAGATGGGGAAAGCGCATATTTTACATATTTAAATAGGAATAAAAGGAGCTTATCGTTAAATTTAAAAGATAAAGCATCCGTTGAAGTAATAAAAGAGCTTGCAAAATGGGCGGACATCGTAGTGGAAAATTTTTCGCCTGACGTTGTAGATAGACTGGGCATAGGGTATCAAGATTTAAAAAAAGTAAACAAGCAAATCATATATGGATCAATTTCAGGCTTTGGTCAAACAGGACCTTACAAAAAAAAGCCGGCATATGATGTTGTATGTCAAGCCATGGGTGGATTTATGAATTTGACAGGGGATAAGGACGGAAAGCCTTTCAAACTTGGACCGTCAATCGTGGATGCTTCTGCAGGGATACATATGGCATATGCACTTATGGTAGCGCTTTTTTACAGAGAAAAGACAGGTATTGGTCAATTTATAGATGTAGGTATGATGGATACTGCCTTTTCAACATTGGAGAACTTCGTCGTGACAAAGACTTTGACAGGAGAGGCTCCTACAAGAAACGGTAATGCAAATTTGGGGTCGGCACCCTTTAATGCATATAAAACAATTGACGGATACGTTACGATAGCGGTTGCAAATAACAGCTTATTTGACAAGTTGACACGTGTAATGGATAGAAGAGATTTACTTGAAGATCCGAGGTATAAAGAGAATTCTCTTAGAAAACATAATGAAGATGAATTGAATGTAATAATAGAAAAATGGACTTTACTACATACGGCGCAGGAAGTATGTGATTTGCTTGATAAAGTCAGCGTTCCTGTAGGTCCGATTTTGACTGTGGACGAGCTTGTTTTAGATCCGCATTTAAGAGAGAGACAAATGCTTGTTGAGATTCCACATCCGATACTCGGAACAATCCAGTATCCGGGAAATCCGTTGAAATTTTCCGAAACGGGATACTTGCGCTTTGACAGAGCACCGCTGCTTGGAGAACACAATGTTGAAATAATGGAAAATGTACTCAATAAGAGTAAAGAAGAAATAGAAGCACTTGGTAAAAGGGGTATTTTTTAACCTTATAATTTCGCTCAACTGGTTTTTCATTTTCTTTGTCGTAGGTTATCGTGCTAATCGCCAATTTGTCGATTTCGCCTTTTAATATTTCATCCTTATATCCTGCAATATCATACACGGGAGATGTCTTTGTGGCAACAGAACCAAAATCAAGTGTATCGCTTTAGTTTGCATTTCCCTCAAACACCACCTATAGTTCTGCTTTTAATTTAATGATGGGTTCCCTAACGAAAGTGGCGTTAGCTACTTTTTTGTGTTATATCTGCATATAATATTGATAATAATATGCAGATATTTCAACATATATCTTGATTAACTGCATAAAACATGCTAACATATGTGCAGATGGTTTTAGGAGGTATGTATGAGATACTTTGATTATTCATTTTTGGAACACGGTATGCTCCCCGCCAGTCTTGTCAATATCGTCGGCGCTATCAGCGAGCTACGTGCGCGTGAAAACGAACGCAAGGACAATTATCGTGAAGTATTTGTAAAGATGGAGAGCATCGCAAAAGTTCAGTCGGTCAAAGGCTCAAACGAAATCGAGGGCATCGTGACTAGCGAACAGCGTATTAAGGAGATTGTCAATCAAAACAGCGCTCCGCTTAATCACAATGAGGCTGAAATTGCAGGGTATCGTGATGCGCTCGCTTTAATACACGGCGGTTACGAAACCCTTGATATACGGGGAAACGATATTCTAGGTCTCCATGAAGTTATGCTATCCTATTCCCCTGTTGGCGGCGGGCGATATAAGGAAGCGGATAACGTCATTATGGAGGTGGATGCAAGCGGCGCGCGTCATGTCCGGTTTTCGCCTGTTCCCGGATCGGAAACAGGCGAAGCGATGGAACAGCTTATTCTTGCATATATGGACGCAAGGAGCAACTATAACATTAACCAGCTTTTGCTGATCCCTTGCTTTATTTTGGACTTCCTGTGTATTCATCCGTTTACAGACGGGAATGGCAGAATGTCCAGACTGCTCTCATTGCTATTGCTGAATAAAAACAGTTTTGACGCAGGGAGATACATTTCATTTGAGGAACAAATTAACCGCACAAAAGGTGGGTATTATCAATCCCTCAAAGACAGCTCAACAGGTTGGCACTCGGGCGAAAACAGCTATTTCCCATTCATAGAAAACTTTATGACCACGCTGTTGTTCTGCTATAAGGAGCTTGACAGGCGTTTTGCGGTTGTGAGCAGCAAGAAGATTACGAAGCGTCAGCGCATTGAGGCGACCGTCCTGAACAGTCATTTGCCGATTTCCAAACAAGGAATATGCTATATTCTGCCTGACGTGAGTCCGACTACAGTGGAGGCAGTGTTGTCGGCGATGGTCAAGGGCGGGCTTGCAGAGAAAGTTGGAACCGCCCGAAACACCAAATATATCAAGAAAAACAAAGCTGACATATAATAAAGATAAAGCCGCCAAATGTCATTTTTGTTGAGAGAGGAAGGCTTGGAAAATGAGCATACTTAATGCACAGCAAATCGCGAAAACATATACAATGGGGGAAGTGGAAGTCAATGCGCTAATTGATGCGACACTAAATGTTGAGCAGGGGGAGCTTGTTGTAATTTTGGGACCAAGCGGATCAGGGAAAAGCACGCTGCTAAATATTTTAGGTGGCATGGATCAGCCTTCTCAAGGGAAAATTATTGTAGATGGTGAGGATATTACCCAATATTCTGAGAAACAACTCACAGAATACAGACGTGATAAAGTGGGATTTGTGTTTCAATTCTATAATTTGATGAGCAACTTGACGGCACTCGAAAATGTGGAACTGGCGACAGAGATTTCGAAAGACCCGCTTGATATCGATATGGTAATGGATGCCGTCGGGCTTGTTGATAGAAAAGAACATTTCCCGGCGCAAATGAGCGGCGGCGAGCAGCAGCGCGTTTCGATTGCGAGAGCGGTGGCAAAGAATCCACTGATTTTGCTGTGCGATGAGCCGACAGGGGCGTTGGATTTTAATACGGGAATTGCAATTCTCGCACTTTTAAAAAAAGTGAACAAGGAAATGAAAAAAACAATTATTTTGATTACACACAATTCCGATATCGCTTTGATGGCGGATCGAATCATCAGGATGAAGAGCGGCAGGATCATTGAAAATAAAATGAACGATACACCAATTGCGCCGGAAGAGATTAAATGGTAGGTAAACATTTAAAATGACAAGAAATTTCAAAATGACAAAAATGGATACGATGCTTTATCAGATGATTCTTCACTCTAAAGGTCAATTTATTGCTGTGCTTACAATTATAATTGTGGGAATTGCGGTATATATTGCACTTGGAGCTACGGCTATAAACATGGACAATACCGTGAACGCATATTATGATGAAAATAATTTTGCGGATATCTTTATAGATGCAGAAACAGTTCCATCTGGCAAGGTATCGCAGCTTACAGATATAGATGGAATCTTGGTGGCACAGGGTCGAATTACGATTGAGGGACCACTAATCACTGAAAATCCAAACGAGAGAATTAACTTGAGATTGGTGACAATACAGGAGGACGCTGAAAACGGAGAACGCCTCAATGAAAGCACATTGATTTCAGGGAGAATGCCTTCTGTCGGCAGCAAAGAGACTGCAGTCGTGCTGCAATTTGCGGAGGCAAGAAACATAAAGACCGGCGATGAAATGAAAGTACAGGCGGAGGGTGGTCAGTACACCTTGGAAGTTGTCGGTATAGTGGCAAATCCAGAGTATATTTATTTAATTGAGAGCGCACAGACTATGATGCCAAACCCTGAAAAATTTGGAATATGTTATATATCCGAATCTTTAGGTCAGCAGATGTGGGGGACGAAAGGCGCATACAACAATATCCTCGTAGACTATGAAGAAAAGGCAGACAGTGAGAAAATGATAGAGGAAATTGAAGACTCTCTTTCTACTTATAGCGTACAGCAAGTTTTGGATCGAGAGGATCAGCTGTCTAACACGATGATACAAGAAGAACTTGAGCAGTTGGCAGTCATGTCAGACTCTCTCCCTATTTTGTTTTTAATCGTGGCAGCCCTGATTTTAGTAATGATTTTGAGCAGGATGATTAAAAAGGATAGAATCAAAATCGGAGTGTTAAAGGCACTAGGATATTCTAACAGAGAAGTGATCCTTCACTACATAAAATACGCTCTGATTGCTGGCATAATAGGTGGTTTTGTTGGTTCTATCGGGGGAATGTTGCTTTCGGGAGCAATGACAAGGTTATATTTGGAATTCTTCTGCATTCCACTCTTAAAGGTTGGGTTTTATCCGATATACGTAATAATATCCGTCATTTTTTCCGCAATATTTTGCATGGTGGCCGGAATCATCGGTGCAAGAGGTGTACTTAAAATTTCACCTGCCGACTCAATGCACAATGAAGCGCCAAAGGTTGGAAAACGTATATTGCTTGAAAAAATACTATTTATTTGGAAGAAACTATCATTTAGTCACAAATTGATTTTCAAAAATATATTCAGGAATAAAAAACGGGCATTATTTGTCCTGGCAGGCGTCGCCGTTACATATGCGCTCATGCTTTTTACCACCTGTATGCCAGGTGCGATGGATGATATAATGAATAAACATTTTCAAGAATTTCAGACGATGGACTATAATATTGATTTTAGAAGACCAATCAAAGAAAGCGCGGGAGAAGACTTGCGTTATATCATCGACGTCGATTATATGGAAGGCAAGATGGAATATCCGTTTGAACTTTCTCACGGAAATAAAAAGAAGACCGCTAGTATCATTGGATTACAGAAGGACACCAAATTTTATTCTTTTCTTGATCTTGAAGGAAATCCAGTAGAAATTCCGGAAGATGGTCTGTTAATCACAGAGAATCTAGCAAATAGCCTTGCGGCAAAAGTAGGGGATGAGCTTGCCGTAAAAAGTGTCATTTCAGGCAAAGAAGACGTATATTTGCAGGTCAAGGCGGTGGTGAAACAAAGTTTAGGAATGAACGCCTACATGAATCAAGAATCCATGGGCGAAATTCTGTTTGAAAAAAATGCCATTACTGGACTTTACATAGATTCGACACAAGAAAATATCAATGAAAAGCTAATCTATGCATCAAATATAGCCTCGATTATGTCGACAGAAGAGATGCGAAACACTTTTAATACTTACATGAGCATGGTGTGGGCTTCTATTAGTATGATGATCGTATTTGGAGGTATCCTGGGATTTTGCATTGTCTTTAATGCGACCATAATCAGCATAGGAGAGCGGGAGATGGAGTTTTCTACTCTGCGCGTTTTAGGGCTTGGTCAGAATGAAATTTTCAGGATGATTTTATATGAAAACACATATATATCAATCATTGGAATGCTTGTGGGTGTCCCTTTGGGCAAGTTGATGATTCTTTATAGCATGCGTGCATTTCAATCTGATCTATATAGCATCGTCATCCAGCCAAATCCATTTGCGTATTTAACGGCGATCATTTTCACAGCAATCTGCATCTTCTTTGCACAAATTGCGACTTATAGAAAAATAACTAAGCTGGAATTTTTACAAGCGCTTAAAAATAGAACGACCTAATGAAATCTACTGCGAAGAAAACGAATTTTCCGCACACACTGCCTTACAAGCAGCGTTGCCTTAAGCGGGGACATATTAGCGAAGTTATAAAAGAGGATGGGGGAAAAAATAATGAAACATAAGAAACTGGTAATTGTAATTGTCATTTTGATTATTTGCGTCGCGGCTGCAGGAGCCTTGTATTTTATGAGTGCGGGGGTACAGGTAGATAGCGGACAAGTTACAATCGGCAGCGTTGAAAAAATTGTGAAAGAGACCGGCATTGTGCAATCGGCGAGCGCGGTTACAGTTTATGCAAAGGCCGGAGGAGAAGTGAGGGGTATAAACGTTGCAGAGGGCGACGAGGTTACTGTAGGAACCGTTTTATTGACAAAGGATGGCGGGAGTTTAACGCAGGATGTTTCGGGTTTGCAGGCGCAATTGACAGGTTTGCAAGCCGCCTATAAAGACGCAAATGACCTTGCGAATAAAAACAAAGTACTCTATGAGCAGGGGGCGCTTAGCTATGAAGCTTATCGCCAGTCCGTCACGGCTGCCACACAGGCAAAAGCGCAGGCGGATGCAATACGGTATTCTATGCAAAGTATATCAGAAGCCGGAGAGACAGGCGGCATAACAGCCCCGATCAGCGGAGTGATTACAGCCATATATGTAAAAGAAGGAGAACTAATCACTGCCGCACAGGCGCTATTTGAAATTGCAAACTTTGACGATATTGAGATAATTGCGCAATTGATTGCAGCCGATGCAGATTTGATTGCCGAAGGCAATCGCGTTCACGTGTATAGTGAGGATTCTGGATTTTCAGATGAAGAGGCGACAGTACAAAAAGTACATTTGACAGCACAGGAGGTTATAAGCGACTTAGGTATCAGCCAAAAGAGAGTAAAGGTAGAAATTACCCTCTCAAATACAGCTGAGATTCGCCTTGGCAATGATATGACAGTCGAAATCATTGCCGCCTCCAAGGAAAATGTCGCAAGAGTACCAAAAGAAGCTATATTCGAGATTTCAAAGAAAGAGCATATTTATGTAATAGAAAATGGCAAGGCTGTCTTGCGTCCGGTTGAAATCGGTTTGAAAGGCAAATATTATACTGAAATTGTAGACGGACTTAAGGAAGGCGAATTGGTAATTTTATCGCCAAGCAATGACATTTCGGACGGAACTAGGGTTAAGAATTAATTGCCGCTAGTCCATCACAAAATGATATTTCCTATTATACAAAAAAAGAAAATCTCAGGCACGGCGCCTGAGATTTTCTCGAAAGTGTGTGTGTATTTTTTCAAATAAAAGAAGGAAAGTTCGTAGTTTTAATACCCCTATCAAACTACATCTTTAGTATAGAATATATTTGTGATGATTATGTGAAGCTAGCATGTTATTTTAAAAAAGTATCTTAGTTCTCAAACATATTTTGTTCTTCTCGTCTTCTCTTAATTAGATTTATCTACTTGTTGGACTTTTTCTGACGAAAAGTAGTCGGACCATATATTTTACAAAAAATAGGAATATAACGCTTATTACTGCATCAAAGTTACTGATTAATAAGCACTACATCATTAGAAATCTTTTTATATAAATATTTTCTTCATTTATATTTTAATTTTAATTTTTCTATATTTTCTGCAATTTTCAACATTTCATCTAATGTAATGGAATCACTATAGAGGTCAATTTGATACTCCGTATTAATCCAAATTATGTAGTTACTTGTGTCACTCGTATATGCAACTCCACTGATGCCATTCACTTCGACCTCAAGAATTTCTCCGTATTCAGAGTCAAGGTTGGTCTGAACAGAATCTGCAGATGCCATAGTCAATTTCAAGATATCATTCTCCATATTTGTAAAAAAAAGGCTTATTATTCCTGCAATATCTTTCGCCTCTTCTAGATGATATCCATCCGGTAGCACGGTCGGATAATAAACATAATCCCACTCTTTCGGTAGTTTTTTCCTATCTGCTTCGCTGATTTCTTCGACTTCGGTAGGATTTATTTCGACGTAATTCCCATGGTCGATTTGGAAAAAGTCGAATACCTTGATACGAAAGGCGTCTACGTTGATAGTCAGTACAGTGACTGCAACAATCAAACATACAACAAAAATCGCGGCAACTCTTCTAAAGGCTTTGGTTTTTTTATGCCAGTCTTTTCGCTGCTCTTTGGTCTCAAACTCCGCCACCATTACTTGCATCTTTTTGTGAAAATCATCGGAAGGTTCTAGATCTTTGCATTCAATAAGTGCATCCTCATATTCTCTAATCGTTTCTTCTTCAATCGCAAGAGCCACAGCTTTCATAAAGTTATCGCTTCTTTCTTGAAGGAGTTCTTCTTGCTTTTCTTTTAGTCTATTATCCATTGCCTTTATCCCCCTTTCCCTGATTTGCCTGAATCTTTCTCGCCAGTTCTCTTTTGGCTCTATATAGTTTTACCCCTACTAAATTGTCACTAATCCCTAACTCCCTTGCAATTTCCGTATTCTTGAATCCCTCATAATATTTTAGGTTTATAATTGCTTGTTCTAAAGGATCTAGAGTTTTCGTGTAGAAGCTCATTTCTTTTGTAATTTCTGCATCCATCAGGATCTTTTCAATATCGCCATTCTCATCCGCTATATTTGATAGTGTATCTTCCCCAGATTCCATTAAATCCATTTTTATGTTTTTGTGTTCACGGTAAAAATTCATGCATCTACTCTTAACCATTTTCGTTAAATATGCTTCTGTTTCTGGTGAACTTGGTTTATCAAACTTATCCAATATCCACACGTTTGAGAATATGTACAGGAAACATTCCTGTACAATATTTTCTGCATGTAAAGATGCGTTTTCTTTTAAAATCCACGCTGCAAATTTAAACATTTTATCTGCATATAACTTATACAACTCACAGTACTTTGTTAATTCTGCGTCTCGCACCAAATCACCTCGCCCATACTATATTCTAATTGCCCTTGCTGTTTTTGCTACTCTCGCTTTTCCCTAGAATCACCCAACATGTACATATTAGCAGATTATGGGCTGGTGTACAATGCGGATTTTGGATATTTTTGAGGTCAAAGTTCGTGCAAAAGACATGGGTGAAGTGGGCGGCATGCTAACCGGACTTGCGGGGCAATTATATCAAGACCTTCTGCTCCGCCTCCTTCATCAAGTTCATCGAATTTTGGCGGGCGGTGGCGGCGGATTCTCTTAAGGCAGCAGTGGCGGCGGTCGTCGAAAGTAAGTACACATAGACTTATGAAAGGGTGTATCACTGAATGATATTTCATTCAGTGATACACCCTTTCATAAGCACATGAATATTTCAGCGTAAATGTGCATGTTTTTCTGAGATTCAGTGCAACAAAAATTTAGGTCATGATATTAACGTTTATATCGAAGTGTCACTGTAATCCACATATTGCCAACTGACCATATCCCCATCTGACAAAGTACAGGTATCTGCACCTTCCATAACCATTTCATTGTTGACCGTAAATACCCAGCCGGTATTATTGCCAAAATCTTTTTCGGAAATACCACCGATGCCGGTCACATACGTATATATACCATTTTCAACTACGACAGCAAGGTCGTTTTCTGCGGCATAAGCTTTTAATGCATCAAGTACGGTGTCTGCATCTTCATAAATATCCGCTTTCGCATCTATAATATTTTCGAAACCTGCTTCGGCAGGATATAAAATTTCCATGGAAACAGTCCCGATAACTGTTTCCAAACTAGAAGGTACCTCTGGATCCTCTGAATCAAGGTCGCTTCCGCAGCTTACCATAGCAATAACCAGTGCCAATGCAATCGTGTATCTTATTATTCTTTTCATAAATTCTATCTCCTTATTTCTTACGATTCTAGTCTATCGCCTTGTAGCGGTGCTTGTCTAAGATTATTATATCACAAATTTACGTAAAGCAGTGTGAAAAAATAAACTATCTGCGTAGGTTAAAGAATTAATCGGTAATCAGAAATCCAATTGTTGCAACCCCGGCAGCTATCAGGGCATATGCAGACCAATTTTATGCTCGAAATTGTAAATACTGTTTTATCTTACTCATCATTTCGTCAAAATTCAACGGTTTGCCCAAATGGTCATTCATGCCGGCTTCCTTACATTGTTCAATATCTTCCTTGAAAACATTGGCTGTCATGGCGATGATGGGTACTTCCGCAGCCTTCGGAAATCCAAGAGAACGGATACGCCGCGTTGCTTCTAGACCGTCCATCTCAGGCATCTGTAAATCCATTAAAATTATATCGTAGCAATCCGGCATATCATTGAACATCTGCACTGCCTCAATCCCATTTGTGGCACAATCA
>Ga0153947_1001724_pt1 | contig 10008 bp, 10 predicted proteins | sample TSNJ031MetaG_FD_104697 | JGI IMG/M metagenome (GOLD analysis project Ga0153947, IMG submission 104697) | Attine ant fungus gardens microbial communities from New Jersey, USA - TSNJ031 MetaG | ecosystem: Host-associated > Fungi > Mycelium > Unclassified | place: USA: New Jersey, Wharton State...
AAAGTGTTCCATCAATTTCTCCAATTGTCTTCCTTTCATCTGCCACTTGAGATCTTTGGTGCTTAGCAATACTAAGTCCCCTACTTTATATTCCTCCTCTTTACTTTATTTCCTGTCTACAAACTTCTTTATTTTGTCTTGAGCTTTTCTCAAGGCTACCTTTGCTTCTTTCTGAATTTTCTACATTCTTTCTACAAACTTTCCCACTACTTCATACTTCCTCTTCCTTCTCCCTTTAAATCCCATTCTTGGATCTTGACCATAATTAGCCTTGAATGGTGATACTTTTGTAGCCAAATGTATCTTGTTATTATATACGAATTTAGCTGTTCTCAACCAGTCTGGCCATTGTTCTTGTCTATAGCCAGTAAAGACCCTTAGGTACTGCTCCAATTTCTGATTTACACTCTCTGTCTGTTCATATGTCTGGGGGTAGTAAGCCATTGACAACTTAGTCTAGATCTCCAATAGCTCATTCAACTCCTTCATCATTCCTGCTGCAAACTACACTCCTCTGTCTAGTATAATACTTTCTGGAAGCCTGTGCAGCTTCTAGATGTGGTCTTTGAACAGCCTAGCAAGTCCCTCTGCTAACGTTTTCTCTGTAGTTGCTATAAAGTATACTATTTTACTAAATCTGTCACATACCACTAAAATTGTGTCATACCCTTGGGCTAAGGGCAGCTTCGTGATGAAGTCTGCTGAAATATAGCTCTATGGTTTCTCTGGGATTGCATTTGGTATTAGCTTTCCTGCTAGGGCCTCACTTCTATTCTTATACCATTAACAGGCATTGTACCTGTCTATATATCTCCTTACTTCTCTCATCACTCCTGGCCACCAGTAGTTTCTTGTGACCAACTCTGCCATTTTCTATCTTTCTCCATGTCCTTCAACTGGGGTATCATGGTGGAGGTATATTATTTCTCTTCTCAAGTCCTCTTCTGGAATGTATATACATTCTTCCTTTATAACTATTCCTTCCTCAATTGTTCATTTCTCATCTCTTAGATTCTTTATTCCTGCTTTCTTTAACTTTTCTACTACTTTTACTACTTTCTCATCCCCTTTCTGTGTCTCCTTAATTCTTTTTCTTAGGTTTCCATCTTCCACTAGCATTTCTACTCCTCTTACCCACTCCTGTTTGATCAACATTCTATCCTTGTTATTGTTCTCCACTTCTTCCTGCCAGTCTGCTCTTCAACTCAGTCTGTCAGCTTTACCTATGCTTTTTCCTGGAATATACTTCAAGGTGAAATTGAAGCACAACAAGTATAGGGCCTACCAAGCTTGCCTTTGGTTTAACTTTTGACTTGTTATGAAGTACTGGAGGTTTTTATGGTCTGTTCAGATCTTGAACTCTATTTTTGCCTCTTCTAGGTAGTGTCTCTATGCTTCTAGATATTGAATTACTACCAACATCTCCTTGTTGTAAATCTCATAGTTTTGTTCTGTTGCATTCAGTGACTTAGAAATAAAGGTTACTAGTCTCCATTTTCCATTCTCACACTTTGTCAACAACACTCCCCCTGTTGCACAGTCTGATGTGTCTGCTTCTACTTTCATTTCTTTGTTCAGGTCTGGTGTTGCCAAGACTGGCTTTGTTATAAATACCTCTTTCAACTTTTCAAATGCCTTCTCTTGTTCCTTTTCCTATCTCCACTTCTTCTTCTTCCTAACTAGCATATATAGTAATGCTGCAAGCTTTGCAAAGTCCTTAATGAATTACCTGTAGTAGTTGATGATTTCTAGAAACTTTTGCATTTCCTTTATATTCCTTGGCATTGGCCAGTTTAAGACTCCTCCCATCTTCTTTTTCTGCATTTCTACTCCCTTTGGTCCTATCACTACTCCTAGAAACTCTACCTCCTTTACCTTTTACCAACACTTCTTTGGTTTTATGAAGAGATTATTCTCTTCAAGTTGCTTCAATACTTCCTCCACTATCTCATTATGCTCCTCCTCAGTCTCTATTGCTACAATAATATTGTCAATAAAGGTGGCCATGCTTTCTTGATTTATCATATCACGAAACAGATCATTTATTATTGTTTGGAAGGTACCAGAGGAATTTGTAAACCCAAAGTACATTATGGTTGGTTTGTAGGCTCCAATGTGCATTGTAAATACTGCCTTCCATTTGTCTCCTTTGATTCTGATGTTGTTATACCCCCATCTCAGATTTAGCTTTGTAAAGACCTTCTTACTTTCTACTTTGTCCAGGATATCGGCAATTAGTGGCAATAGATAACTATTTTTAATAGTCTACTGGTTTATATGTCTATAATCCTGCACTATTCATTGTTTTCTGTCCTTTTTAGCTACAAAGTGGACAGGAGATGTTTATGGCAACTTCGATAGTTAGATATATCCCTTTCATAGTTGGTTCTCTACAAATGCCTGTACTTCTTCTCACTTCTTCCTTGACAACAAATATACCTTCCCTTTCTTAGGCATGAAGCCTTCCTTTAACTCTATTGTATGGTCCTAGGCCTTTTGCATTGGTATCTTCTCCAGCTCTGCTTTTCCAAATACTCTTTTCCATTTCCAAAATCTCCTTGGCACTAGCTCTTCCACTGTTTTCTTTTCTTCTATTTTCCTAACCTTTTTCTTTTTTTCTTCCTACTTCTTTCTTCCACATACTAGTGGACAGCACATTATTTTCACCTCTCTCTTCTCCCAGTTGATTTCTGGATTATAGGCAGCTAATCATGGTATATCCAATATTACCTCTGTTTTTCCCAGATTGCATACATCTATTTGTGCCCTCTCAACATGTTCTTTGAAGGATATATTGCATTCTACTTGATAAGTGATTGCTCCCCCCACATTTACCATTCCATCTACATTTTGTACTAGTAGAGGATTTTTCAATCTTTCTAGCTTAAACTCTTTCTTTTTTGCAAACTTTGTGTTCATGAATAGACCTGTTGCCCTGCTATCCAACAGCACTTTTACTGCTACCCCTTCATGGTTTTCCAACTTTTCCAATTCCACTTTCATCTACACTTCTCTTAGCAGCCGGAGTATATGCTGTACATCTCTTACTTCCTCAGTGTTGCTTTAACAAGAAACTTTATTTCCCAGCTTTTCTGGGTACAATATACTGTATATATTTGAGAAGACCAGTTGGGAGCTTACTGTTCTCTATTATCTTTTACCAACTCTTGTGGCATTTCTACTACTCTTCTCTCTCTTCTCTTTCTCTGCCAACAATTCTTGGCTATATGGTCCTACTTTCTACATACAAAACACATTCTATCTCCTTCTCTTCCTCTGTTTGCTTCTATTATATTAGAGTCTCTTGCTGGTCCCGGCTGTCCTCCTCTATTCTGATATCCTCCTCTATACTGGCCCCCTAGCCTTCACATGATTTATCCCCCCCTTCTTCCATATGACCCTTCCCCAAACTCTCCTCTAGACTACACATTTCCCTGTAGGTACGCTGCATTCCTCCCCAACATCCTCTCTTCTGCTCTACTCTGTCTCTGGTTTCTATCCAGCCTTACTGCTCTCTCCTGCCACTCTTTGATTGTACAGGGAGGGCTTTCTGCTTCTGCTAACTTCCTCCTGATTCCTCTACTTAACCCTCTTTTGAATTCCTCTATGAGGGGTCATTCCTTATACCCACTTTCTCTTGCAATCTTCTTAAATTCTTGAACATACTTGTTGCACATCCTTCTTTCCTGTTCTATTGTTCTCAACTGTTCTACTTTTCTTTCTTCCTCTACTGTTTCTTCAAACTCATTTTTTATCTTACTAAATAACTCTTCTACTGTCTCTACTTCTGATTCTCCCTTCAACAACTCATCCAACAGATTGTCCTTCTATGCCTTTGCTACCCTCCACTGTACATAAAACAGCACCCAGGCCATCTTTGTTGATTCTGACTTCTCTATTATCTTTATCCTTAGATACAAATGAGCTACATTAACAAACACTCCTACTTTCTCCATTTTTCCACTAAATAGAGGGAACTTTGCCACCTCCACTCTTGCTCCTCTACTTTGTTGTAATAGAGTGGCCACCTACTACTGCAGGCTGGTGATTAAGGTAAGAAGTTACTTCTCCCTAGTGAGAGAAGGTGGTGTAGAAGCAGTAGATTGCTCTACAGGTTGTTGTTGTTGTTGTTGAGATATATATAGTGGTGATGGTGATAATAATGATGATGATTCCTTGTATGAGGAAAAGCGGTCTTTTTTGTCTGAACTTATAACTAGCTACTGACTAAAAGGGTGAAACAATATTATCTCTAAGAAAGGAACTTCTAAGCTAGATGGGCCTTTAAGAGGTTACTGTTATTCCCCTATATAGACTAATTACAATGAACTAGTAGCACAGAACTGATAGTAAAAGACTAGATACAAGCCCACTCGATATAGAGATTAGATCTCAGGTAGGGACATGAGTTTTGTCTAGGTCTTCTACCCACTATCCCTAACTAACAGCAAAGTCCCCTTTATAGCTAAAGCCTGCTATCCAAGATACTTGTGAGTGTTGTACTTACTAGCAAGGACAATAAGAGAGTAAGTGGAATAGAGAGTATTGAGGCTGCAAGATACAGGGTCAACAATAGGGATTGAGTTCTTATATTAGTGCAAAGTCATAAAGGCTTAGGGCTCAACCAAGGTGGTTGTTTAGAAAGAACTCAATAGAGTTCTCTATTGGATTGTACAACTACTTATACAAATATATGTTGGTCTGTATACCTATCTCCCACAATCACATAACCCTTACTAATAACTGTACATATCTTACATAAGCCTTCCCATGCTATTTATATCCCTCTTGTATTGTACTTCTAAATATTATCCACTAAGTTGAGAAATGCACAGGAAATAGTTTCTTTTCTAGGAACTGTCTTATAACATAAACGGAGCCTTGGAAGAATACAATGGACAGCTTCCCTCTGGATACCCTTTTCTGCCCTCAGCTAACCCTCTGGAACACTCTACTCTGTGCAAATATTGCATGTGGATATATCCTAGACTGTAGCCAATGCTCTAGCCTATTTTGTAAGGGGATTGCATTTAAGTCTACTTCTGATGCACTAGTAATAGTACACTAGAGTGACCTTACAACTAATTAAATTCCAATCACCTCATATTTAATTAGTTGCCCACTTCTATATTCCTGTCTCTGATGGCTAAGATATTCTGTAGTTAAGAGGACTTATATATATAGTATAGATTACCCTCTAGGAACCTCATCCTATTCTCTGAGGTTTCTTCTGGAGGTGAGTTGTAATATATTCTGGACTTGTATATATACTGAGGTTTCTTCTAGAATCACTCTGCTCTAGTCACCCTTACATATCTGCAGTACTATCTGCATGGAGTCACCAAGCAACAAAACAACTCAGAGACAAGTATCAACAATACCCTTTCCACCCTGACTGCTTAGCTGCAGCAACTTATACAGCTGGTTTCCAATGTTCATATACCTTCTCTAGCAACAGCCTCCTCTCTGCTACCTATACCAACATTTCCTCCTCTGGTGGTTCCTTGCTCTCATGCATACCCCAAGCTCTCATCTCCACCAGACTTTAATGAAGACCAGAGTACCAGCTGAGCCTTTTTTAACTTCTGTACTTTCTACATATGTCTGGCCCTAGAGCAGTTTAGCTACAAAGAAGAAAAGGTACTCTGGGCCCTCATGTTCTTCAAAGGAGGTCAGGCTGCCAAGTGGTCCAAGAACTTCTTTAGGCATAAAGCAAATACTGGCAAACTCCCTGTCCAGACCTAGGCTGAGTTCATGCAACAATTCCAGACTTAGTTCTTCCCAATCAACACAGAAGCTAATGTGATCAATACCTTGGAAGGAGTATCCTACTACCAAGAAAACTGGACAATGGACAACTACTTGGATAGATTCCAGACCTTAGTTTCCAACACTGGCTATACAGACTTCTGAACCTTAATAGTAAAATTCCAACAAGGACTCAGGGCAAATATCCAAAGCTAAATCACTATGATACCATACAGAAGATCCATAGACACCAACCCCAAGGCATAGTATTGTGCTGCCTAGAGGATCAATTAGGCTTGTTTGCCCAATAAGGCCTTCTAGTCATCTTAATGTTCAGTACCTTTGGTCTCATCAAGAATTCCCACCTCTCATCTAGCTCTATTGACTATAGTCTACCTATCTTCAGTTTTCCTATTTCTAGTCTCTTTTAGACCTCTGTCTCTATCTCTTTTCCTATCTCTTAGAGTTTCCATAAATACCAATGCAGTACAAAAGTCTAGGCCTCTCCCTCCATGAAGTTACTACCACTGTAGGGAAACTGGCTACCTTGTGAAGGACTACCTATACTACTTCAATGTGAGATAACTAACAACAGAGCAAAGAGAAGAATTGATTGAGGACTTAATGGCTCTCAAGGATGCAGCTGTTATAGAAGAAGTGGAGCCTCCCTCTGAAAAGGATTTTGTATAGAGTGACCAGCAAAAAATACACCCCAGTTGCTTCCTATAAATAGGTTCACTGTACTCAATGTAGAGGATGTTAATATAAGTAATAGTGAATCCAAAGATGCATTTCTCCCCTCTGCCCCAATTGACAACACTCCTGTTTGGAGACCAAAGTGGAAGAAACAACTGTTTAAAAAACTCTCTGTTAATATACTCAATACTTGTAGAACATCCCTTGTCCTCACTGTGGGGCTTAGTACAACCAACATGAGCAAACTCCACTCTGTCAGCATGCTTCTAGACTATAGAGCCACTAGTAGCTTTATTAACTACAACTTTGTTTGATCTAAGGGGATCAATACCTAGACCATCTCTTGTCTTATACCAGTATTTAATGTTGATGGGTCTCCTAATAAGGCTGGACAAATATTGGAGGTAGTAGATGTAGTCCTTTGTTATTGAACACATTTGGAGCAGATATTTCTAGCTATTTCTAGTCTAGGAAAGCAAAAGCTCATCCTTGGTTATACCTGGCTTAAGGATCATAATCTGGAAGTTGACTGGGAGAAAGAAAAAGTCCATATGACTTGATGCCTACTCTGCTGTAAAAAATACCATATGCTATGGAAGGAACAGACTTTATAGAAGTGGCAGGAAGTCTGTATCCTACAATATTGCTGGACTGGACCTCTCTCTCTCTTGGACAATAAGAAGGAGGAACTGGGGACACTAATTGGGACAGATGGGCATAACTGGGAATTTGAAGACCAGCTCTTCATAACTCAGCTACTTTCTGAACCATCTGAGAAAACCATATAGACCTTTATAACTACCTTCCAACACCTAGCTAAAGAAGCTTGATAGAGCATGGAAATGAAGGCTACCTCTGTCCTTTTGCTCCCTTACACATGAGGCTTTGAGTCTGTGTTTGCTAAGGAAGACTCTGATGTTCTTCTAGAGCATCATAGATAGGATTACATCATAGAACTCCTCCCCAGCTTAGATCCCAAATCCTCTAAAGTCTACCTCCTGTCTCTGGTCAAACAAAAGGAACTCAACACCTTCCTAGAGGAAAATCTATACACTGGATATATACACTCTTTGAACTTGTCCATGGCTGCCCTAGTATTCTTTATTAAAAAGAAAGACAGCTCTCTTTAACTAGTACAGAATTACTAAGTACTCAACTCTATGACAGTAAAAAACAAATACTCTCTCTCTCTTATCTCCAAACTTGTCTCTTAGCTTTGTAGAGCCAAGTATTTCACAAAGTTAAACATCTAGTAGAGATTCAACAATATACAAGTCAAGCCTGGAGATGAATAAAAGGCTGTCTTTTGTACTAATTGAAATCTGTTTGAACCCTTGGTAATGTTCTTTGGAATGACAAACAGCCCTACTACCTTCTAGACAATAATGAATGATATCTTCCAAAATCTTATTGTGGAAGGCATTATAGTAGTATACCTGAATGACATCCTGATCTTTACTAGGACAGTTGAGCAGTATACCAAGGCTGTCCAAAGAGTGCTAGAGGTCTTAGTAGAGCACAAGCTGTACCTCTATCCAGAGAAGTATGAGTTCCAAAAGGAGCAGATTGAATACCTAGGACTAATAGTGTCTGAGAATGAGGTCTTGATAGATCCCATTAAAGTTGCTAAAGTCTAAGAATAGCCTACCCCAGAATCATAAACTGACATCCAGGCCTTTCTAGGCTTCATTAACTTCCACAGGCATTTCATCCAGGACTTCTCAGCTATAGCTCAACCTCTCTTCAACCTAACCTGCTCCAACCAAGTATAGCAGTAGAGAGACAAGGAGCAGACTATATTCAAGACTCTTAAGATGGCTGTGATCTCTGTCCTAGTATTAGTTTTATCTTAGGACTTGAAGCCTTTCCAGATCAAAGTAGACAGTTCAGACTACACTATAGATGCAGTTTTATCCCAACAGTCTACAACAGACAGCAAGTGGTACCTGGTGGTGTTTTATAGTAAGTCCTTGTCTTTGGTGGAGCAGAACTACAAGATCCATGATAAGGAGATACTCACTATTATCCAAGCACTAGAGGAGTGAAGATACTTCTTGAAAGGATGTAAGGGTGACTGGAGTGGAGTAGGCTCTAGGAGAATCCTTAGATAATATTACACTCCTAAATGTACTACAACTCATCTCCAGGAGAATTCTTAGAGATTAGAATAAGGCTTCTGGAGTGTACTTCTACAATATATATACTCCTACCACTGAGATATCCCTAATCCTATAGTCCTGTTAGTCAAGGTCAAGAGTCTCCAAGTCAAGCTAAAGAGAATTAAATATTATTTAATTAAGTGTAAAGTCACTCTGAAATATGAGTCTAGTATCTCAGAGGTGGTATTGATAGGGTCCTTTTACAAAGGAATAGCTAATCTAGTAGAGATCTGGACTGATCATAAGAACCTGGAGTACTTCATGACCACTAAACTACTAGCAAGCACATTGGTCTCTCTACTTAGTACAATTTGACTTTACCCTTTGTCACTGCCCAGGGTGATCTATAGAGAAGCCAGACACCTTGTCATGAAGACTGGACCATGACAATGGATCCTCTAATAACAAAAACATAGTGCTACTCTACCCAGAGTTCTTGGCCATCTGTATCTTGGAAGAAGTAGAGCTAACAAGAGTAAAATAAAACATCTTGTCTGAAGTCCATAAGGGTAATCATTTAGGAAACCTAGAAGAACTAGTTGGAAAGACCATCCAAGAGCTCTAACAATCTGCTAGTAAAACAGTACACTCATTAGAATAGTCTATTTTACTCCACTTCCAGGGAAAGGTTTACATACCCTGGACTCCAGACCTATATAGAAAGATAATCTCCTTGTGCTATAACACAAAGATCACAGGTGTTATCGATAGACAGTGAATGTCCTTAGTGATCACCCTAGATAGATGTTCAAGAAGAACTCAATGGAGTTCTTCATTGGATTGGACTACTACTTATACTATTCTTACAGTGGCTGTATTACTATTAGTCTATGGTCATATGTTCTTCCAGAATGTTCTATGATTACTTGACCTTGTCATATGATCTGATTACCTAAGTTCCCATGCTATTTATATCTTAACCCCTTTGTACAATTAAGTGCTCAAATGGGTGGGAACTTATTTCCTTTTTGGGGCTCTCATAACATGGCCCCTCCTTCAAGTTTCCTTGTTCTGAGGAATTTTTCCATCGACTCCAGTTCTTGTCCCACCTCTTTTCTCTTTCTCTTTTATACCTCCTTTTTCCCCAACCATATAACAATTTTGCCATGAACTCCCTAGGTAATTCCCGGCTGAATTTCTTCTCTTCTTCTTTCAGCTCCTGTCATCTTAGTTCCTTAACCTCCTCTCCATATATCCTCTCAAACTCTTTTACCAGCTCTTTCACATTCTCCAAGTTTTCCCTATTCTCCCAAGTATCTTCTTCCACTGTATACCCCTTCTACCTTACCAGAAACTTTTCCTTCCCCCTAACTGTTCTTTTGTTTAAGATTTTTTCTACCTCGAATTCCTTCTCCCCTTCAATAATGACCTATTTTGGCAGTATCTTCTTCTGTCCCTCTACCTG
>Ga0153947_1001728_pt1 | contig 9994 bp, 9 predicted proteins | sample TSNJ031MetaG_FD_104697 | JGI IMG/M metagenome (GOLD analysis project Ga0153947, IMG submission 104697) | Attine ant fungus gardens microbial communities from New Jersey, USA - TSNJ031 MetaG | ecosystem: Host-associated > Fungi > Mycelium > Unclassified | place: USA: New Jersey, Wharton State...
CTTGCCAGTGAGCATCTGACCCATTCGATTTGTTCCGATTCTAGAACGTAAGTTCAAAGTAGTGGCTGGTGAATTATATGTCTGAAACTGTTTCTTGAACATGGTATCTATTCGTAGGCTATTCTCCTTCGTCCGTGCAGTCGCAGTGATTGGATGCACGTATGCCCACATACTCTTTTCACACACCGGTTACACCTCTCAAGTCCAATGGGATGGGTATTCATTCTCTATTCAAACCCATGATCAACCAATGCCTCGGCGTATCTTCATTCAGTCTGGAGAATGGCATCCCTGGCGTATGCCTGTTCCCGAGCTTTGGCCAGATATCTTTCAGAAAGCCAAAGCAGCTGGGTTGAATACTATTTCTTTCTATGTGCATTGGGGGTTGATGAACCCAAAGCGCGGCGTACTGGACCTCGAAGGGATTAACAATCTCCAACCATTCTTTGATGCCGCAAAAAGAGCAGGACTGTGGATAATTGCGAGGCCTGGTCCATATATCAAGTGAAGCCTTTCTAATCCTTTTGATACTAGCACCTGAGATATTTTTCATAGCTCAGAAACATCTGGGGGCGCCATTCCAGGTTGGGTCACGACTATCCCGGGTGATCCTTCCTGGAACAATTATAATGGAGAGTTGAGGAGCAATGATACAGCATATCATAACTCATGGCAACTCTATGTGCGTTCATGGTCTACACACTGACATACTGTACAATTCATGTTATCTACAGGTCAAAAATATCGCTAGTCTTATTGCGAAGAATCAAATCACGGAGGGAGGACCTGTGATATTGGTTCAAGTAAGTAGCTTATTATACTGTGCATATCACATTAAACGTGCGAGATGTAGGTTGAAAATGAATATTACAACGGTCGTAAGTTGCCACTCATAGAGGATGTACTGGAAGCTAACGCTGATTTTCTTGCAGCTGGTCAAAATGAGTACATTGTTGAGTTGCGGAACGCCTTCCGTGATGCTGGTATCGTGTGTTATCAGCTCTCCTTCAAAAAGTTTCTCTTACATTCACGCTGGGTATTCTACCAATCTTAGGTGGTCCCTACATCTGTCAATGATGCTGGGCTCTTCCAAAATCTAGTTCATGAAACTAACATTTATACCATCGATGCCTATCCCGTGAGTGACATTTCCCTCTCATTTTTTGTCGCCCATCTGACAACCCAAGCTCAGATTGGTCTCTCAGCTTGCGCCACTCCTCACGTCTGGCGTGATATTCCAACAACATGGAGATCTTACCATGAAGCTGTAATGCCAGAAACGCCATTCATGTTCACAGAGTCGGTTTATTGTTCTCTTGGTTTGAGGATTTGATCTAACAATGCTATTATAGGTTCCAAGGCGGGTCAGTATTTTTTTCTGCGGGAAGGACGCTATTCACGCTGCAAGGATAGAGCTTTTAACATGTGGGGATCTCGTGTTACTTACGATGCCTGCAGAGAGTTCACGGGTCCTAAGTCAGTATAGTGACAATATTTCATGAGTGAGATTCATTTTTTTAGTTTCCAGAGGGTTTTCTACCATCAACTCTGGGCGCATGGTGTTACGGCGTCAAATTTCTACATGTTCTTCGTACGTGATACGTGTGTCCCTTCAGAACTTCTGACATATAAGAATAGGGAGGTACAAACTGGGGCCAGATATCGTATCCTAGTGTGTAACTCCTGATAGTTGCTGCCTTATCGGTGAAGTTAATCTGTGTTTAGTGGCTTACACCAGTTATGATTATGGCGCCGCCATCACCGAAAGTCGAGGACTAACGACAAAATTCGACGAGTTGAAGTTGCAGTCTCTCTTCATTCGTTCTGTGAGAGACTTGTATAAGACAGATCTTATCAGTAAGTTATATATTCAGATCATCAGATGTTAGGCTGATATTTCTTGCAGTGAATGGTACCTTCCTCACTACAAACCCCAGAATCTACACAACTTGGCTCAAGAATCCTGACACTGAAACAAGCTTCTACATCTCGCGTCAAGTCAACGCTAGCTGGGAGTGAGTTCATCTAAGATATAACTCATACTTGTAACGCTTATTTCGGCCAAGTGATGTCCAAGAATTCAAGTTGAATATTGGTACTGGAGTAATCCCTCAGCTAGGTGGTGATTTGATCCTCGATGGTCGTGATTCTCGTGTTGTTGTGTAAGTTTAAGATTTTACTGTGGTGTACATGTTCACTGAAATTCTTTATTTCCAGAACAAACATGGCTTTCGGGAGCAAATCAAAGCTGTTATATTCAACCGCACATATCATGACGGCATTTAGAGTTGATGCAACGGACGTATTGGTCATCTATGGTGATGTTGGACAGACAGTAGAGCTTGCTGTTGCAGTTGGATCATTTGCGACCGTCGAAGTTCAAGGCCTGAGCATTACGTCGCGTATCATCAAGGTATGCTTTCTCCTATCCCTCCTGGTATCAATATCGGGATCATACTCCCAGGGTCAAGCAATCATCAATCTCAAAATCACACACGGCATCCATACAGCTCAGCTGACAGATGTAGATGTGATTTCTAAAGTTCTCATTGTCGACTATGTCACCGCTACGACATTTTGGCAGCCGGTCATTGATGGCCAAGGAACATTCGCAAACTATATAGACATTGCTGGCACTACTCCAATTCTCGTCGCCGGACCTTACCTTGTTCGCAACGCTACTCTTGATGGTCAAACACTCTCCGTCAATGGTGACCTCAATATGACAACTACACTTCAGGTCTTTGGACCAGGCTCAATCAATCACGTTCGATGGAACGGTCAGGATCTGAAATTGTCCAAGACGGCCTGGGGATCACTGTCTGCAACTCTTCCTGGCCCAGAACGGGACACAGTATCGCTCCCTTCATTGAAGGATCTGACTTGGAAATATGCAGACTCGCTACCGGAGGTTCATGGTGGATACGATGACAGCAAGTGGATCAACGCCGATCACACCACGACGACAAGCAAGTTCCCTCGTTATTATGGTGGACCTTGGAACCTGAGTATTGCAAGTGACTATGGCTACAATGTATGTCATACGTCCTATTTAATAACAAATTGACGGAATTTCAGATTGGTAACATCCTCTGGAGGGGTCATTTCATAGGAGCTGGACAGAAAGCAGTTAATCTATCGATTTCAGGTGGTCATAACTTTGCTGCATCTACATGGCTGAACAATGCCTTCTTGGGTGCAGTAGAGGGATTAGCACCAACTCAGAATGTGACCTGGACATTCCCTGATGGTGTCGTTCGTGAAGGAGAGGATAATGTTATTACTGTCCTACAAGAGTGAGGTGTACATTTTAGCTACATAACTGAGAATGAGCCTGATCTGCTTCTAGCCACATGGGATTTAACCTAGCAGGTGTGTTTTCTAGGTTCTTGCAATCAATTAAGTCTGATCTGTGCCCTAAATCCAGGTCAAATTGTTTGCTGTACCCCAGGAGGCCGTCAGCGAGATATTCAGTCTCCTCGTGGAATCGAAGCACGTTATATTCTACTCTACTCCACTCTTCCCTTCATGATGATGCACTTCAGGGCTACTTCCTTCTGGGCGAGGATAGTAATCAAGATGTGCACCAGTTCTCAAACTGGAAAATCCAGGGAAATTTCGGTGGAGAAGATTATCCGGATAAAACACGCAAGATCTTCAATGAAGGTGGATTATTTGGGGAGGTAAATAATTGGTACCTGTCATTTGCAGCTCTGAGATGCTAAAAATGAACAGCGGATGGGCTACCATCTTCCAGGCTTTGACGACTCTCAATGGGAAGAAAGGACCCCTTTCCTTGGTCTTGACGCTCCTGGAGTGAGGTATCTTCCAAGTGATGTTTGACAAAGTGTTGATGGGATCAATACAGGTTGGATGGTTCCGGACAACATTTCATCTAGATTTTCCTGAAGGCCTGGATGTGCCCGTTTCTTTGAGTTTCGCTGATACTCCTGGGGCTTATCGAGGTACTTTGAGCTTTTTAACCAGAAAGAGTACATGTATTCATACAGTCATAGCTCAGTTATATATCAACGGGTGGCAAATGGGTAAACGAGCTGCGAATCTTGGACCACAAAATATCTTTGTTATCCAACCAGGGATCCTCAACGTTCATGGGACTAATACGCTCGCCCTGTCCCTCTGGAGCATGGGGACGGAAGCTGCTGACATGAGTATCCCGTCGCTAGAGTTGATCTTGACCGGGGTCTACAGTGGAGGTCTCGGGCCAATCAAGCAAGATAATCCTGGCTGGAGCGATCGGTATGCTTGGTGATGTAAGAACAATTGGCCTTCGGTTGAGCACAATTTTTCAACTCATTCATTAGGTTAATTCGTCGTACGGACAGTTGTCATCGATGCATTTCCAGATGTCAGAGCCATGGTGACCGAAGAAGATGCTTTGACAGTATTTTTGGTAGATTTTATCTTGATTGTAGATATCAGGCTCATGCAATGAGTTTTTTGGTGTGATTGTAAAGAAATTTCAAGACAACATCTACTCATGTCATAGGGTATACTCTACTCTGTAGACTTTATCCTTATATACAGTAAACTTAAAGTTCTATTCCACTCTATTCCTAAGGGTGTAATTTTGAGGTACTTCTTCATGTGCGAAAGTAATAGATCAATGATAATTCAGGTGGTGTACCAAATCCAAAATTTAGGTAATGCACCAGGATACTGGCACAGTGTATAGTGAGACATGGTCTGCTGGCAAGATGGTGAGAGATGGCGGTGCGACACCCTTAGCGGAACCGAGACACAGTTGACTCATCCAAACCTAGGACCAGGGTCTGACAACAAAATTTTTATAAGAACAACACGTTATAACACAATGTCGCTAACATTTATGACTTCCAGATTTCTTGGCCTCAAAAGATAATATCAAATACCAGATAGCCCTTTTCCTCGATTATCCACAACACCACTCCCTCTAGAGACATTAAGTGCTGGGACTCCTTTGCCAGACGAGTTGATATAAACGTTCGACTCAATATCTCCATGCTGCGGCCTGCCATTCTTAAGAATGGACTCCACAACATCGACCTCATTATGTGTACCGAAAATGGTATCGAGTTGTTGCTTCGATGGAGTCTTCTGGAGTCCTTGCACTCCCTGTCCGGTGTGATAGACATTGTACGCTGAAAAACATGTCAATGAAATGAAGGAAAGAGTCACAGAAAAAGATCCACATTCAACGACATCTATCAGTGGAATGGAGCTGATTGAGTTGTTAGTTTGATCTGAAGAGAACAAGAAATGCTGCATTACGTGTCTACAGGCGGGCTATCAGCTTTCTATATTATGAAAAGTTAAGCGCTTATATTCACCTCCATCTTTCCATTTACGGTACTGTTATGAACATTTGTTGAGTACGCCATACTGTTCAAAGCGGCTTCCACCAACCTGAATCGGATCAACATATACCATGAACTGATCGGTCGACTGGGAATCGGGCTTATAGACAACGAGAGTAAGATGTTTCGGCATTGTCAGAGATTGGTGAGATGTATGAGAATGTGGTGAACACTAGTGATGAGGCAAACCCCTTTATAACGAGCAAATCATGACGTTATCGGTCAGGTTGACGTCACGCGACCGAGTAAGAGTGCACGTGCAAAAAATACTCACAACCTGGAACCCTTTTACATATCTTGATGCGTCAGGGGAAAGACTGAAAAATCTTGCTTAGACCAGTGGACCACATCCTTGAATCACGGAACTAACAAAGGGCGGCAATTTCTAAACCTTAGGCCTAACAGAAAGAAAAGAATCCAGCCATCATACCTGAAAGGAGGAGGGTGGCTCAAATATATCGGCACCTCTATGTCCCTTTGCGCTAGAGCTCCAAGGGCCATTCTGAATCACGCACTCATAGCATGAGATTCTTTCCTAACTCAGGTCACTCGTGCCCTTGTAGTCATCGCGACATCGAGACCAGAGCCCACATCATGAACAGCTACAGCTGTTCATGTGTAAAGAAGACTAAAATTTCATCTCGTTTCTGTGACAACCCCTCAGCATTTTCTTGGACCAGCAACATACTTAGTAGGCATTAATTCGGTTACTGACAACCTCATGCTCCCTTTTCTCTTCTTCTAATCTGCGTTTGAGCTCTGTTACAGATTTGTGAATTAACAAAAAAGAGAGTGCACATGCCTAGTTTTTTAAGAGAACGGGATACGACGACAGTAATTTGGCTATGGGTAATCGTTGATGGTGTGTATGTAGAGATCTCTGGTGAAGGTATTGGTCAGCAGGGAAAGTGGTGGTTGACGGGTAGTCGTAATCTTAAACTGCAATCAATCCATTACTTCTGACAGACATGTCACAACCGTCAATTGGGTTCCCCTAGCCATGTATATAATAGTAACATGGTCCTTGAGTCATCTAAGAAGATTTGTACTCTCACTTAGGTCAATAGCTAGGTAACTCGGGGGTCGTTGACGATCCTGGTCTACAGTACATGGCAGGTTGGGTTCTGAAGACCCATCTACTGACATCCTGGGTCAGGCTGGCATGATTCACCTCTCATCATAGATATATAAAATTATCTTCTTTGCCATGCACTGAGGGGAATGAAGTGGTTTTTTCCAGAATATCTATCTCACTATCAAACGAGTGCAAGATGCGGAAAACCTCGATTGCAAGGCCCAGCATCAGTGGAGTAATCAACAGAAGACATGTAACCATAAGGAGGTGTAATTCGCGTAATTAATGTACTCATTCAAGTGGATCAATACAACTCCAGCATTATTGATTCACTTGCGGTTAGCACTTCACCGAATGAATTATCTACCGGCCGCAGGCTAATCTCTCACCCTAGACTATTCTTGGTTTGGAGAGGGTTGGGGCCAACGACGTCACAACAATGCCATGTGAGAACGTTCCAATGACTTCAGTTAGGCTATTTTGAGAAACAGTCACCAAACCAGGAAAAACTAGAGGCATCAGCTGGGGCTCTTAAGCACAAGAATATATTCTTGTCATTCTCTCTCCCTACCATAGGGACCTTAACCCAACATATTAGAATATTTCAGTCCAAGAAGCCGCACGAAACTGCACATGTGATAAGAAAACAAGTGGTACCTTATCCAATGTATTTATCTCTCAACTTCAAGTTTCGACCAGTCACAAGGTGGCGCCGATCTATGTCCGAGGTTCCCTGTTTGAAGATCTAGCTCAACAAGTGGCACTAGAGATGGACTTCTCCGAGAGAGAGGCGTCATGAAATTGGTAATCAACATTGTTCAGCTACGCCAACTCACCGTCCATGAGCACACTGAAACGGGAAAGCGGTTAGTGCAAGTCGCTGCACGAGATCCTCGCACTGCGATGATGTCAGGAAATCATTGAACATAATCGCTCCTGAGAGCGTCAACTGGCTTCGGAGACACTGTAAAAGAGTCTGCAAGCGACATACCCCGACAGGCTTTCGAGTTGACTAGGTCAAGTAGAGACCGCGGACAACTTCGAATGGCTTTGAGCCACAATAACTCTTGGTCCGTTTCTCGACTATGGTCTCTGGGAACGGAACCGGATGAAAGGGGTAAATCTGTCTGAAACTGCGCAAGGATTCCTGTAACCAAATCTTGAAGTTCCGCCTCTTGCAGAAGCTGGGGTCACACCAAAATACTGGGTGAATAATTCAGGTTCCATGCGCTAAAAATCGATCACCTTGTCACTTATTACATCGGGTACGGTTTCAACCAAGACTTGCTTCATTCCTAGATCGTTAACGTCATTTGAATGATCGCCTCTTGTACCTGAAATTGGAAAATTTGTGAAACGAACTCCCCAATTCCGGAACAACTCTTGCGCTTCCAATGACTCATCCAAAAATTGAAACTCGTGGGTTGTCAAAAGAACAGGCTTCGGAGGAGCCAGAGATCTGATCCTGATGTTGCAAACAGCCCCTATATGCTTGTCAGAGGTACTCAGAAAGCCTAGGCACAACTCCTTCAGGAAACCTTCCACACGAACACGTTCGTCGGCAGCATGCTGATCTATAAGGACGAGCGTTGAAGTGCCGGAGTTGACATTGTTGTTCCTCAGTTTGGCATTATTTCCAGAGGTCGATTTGGCTATCGTGCATGCAATGAACTTTCTATCAACTTGACCAATAATCTTGGCCAAAGATAAATCTTCCCTGGAAAAAAAGGTAGAAATCGAGTTCTGATTCGAAATCATTAGAGGTAAATCTGTTGAGTGACAATAATGATATTGGGCTGTGTTTGCGGCACTATTCACCGTGCGGGGTTTATGACCTGATGACGAAGTTACCACATGTATCGCTGATTCCGAAAGCACGTAAGAGGTATTTGCCTAAAGCGAAGTGAGTAGATCCGTGGAGTTAACATTTATAGGGTTTCTGCACTTTTAGAGCATCGCATAACCATGTGGGAACGGTGGAGTTAGCATGAGATGTAGATTCCAGCATTGGAGCAGGGATAGTCCTTCGTTGGACATATTCGTATTCTAGGGATTTGAACTCTTCTAGGCCGGAGACTAGACCTTGACAGGGTGGTTTGTTTGGGGAATATAGGGAATCCGTTGCTCCTGCACGTCCATGATTGGAGTCCTTGAATCCATCAATGCAGGTCGGCTTCCAGAATTGTCACACCTACTATTTCATTTGCTTCATGCGAAAAATTGGATCGCAGTTGTCTTGTGTTCAGTTCTGACGTCAGGTATGACCCATTGCTTGTGTCATGATCTTCACCTATAACGACACTCCTTTGCACCGAAAGCGCGGCTTTTGTTTGCAACCTTAGGTTTTCATGCACTCCATCCGGACTTTCATCAATGAATCCATTTTTGGCTAAAAAGCCTCTTATCAAAGACGTCAAGAAGGATGCTACGGATGATTTGTTCTGCAGCAAAAGGAACGCAGATCAGATTGAGACAAACAGTGGGCTGCCACACGACAAACTTTCAAGAGAACGATACTTTTCACTGGGTTGAAACTATTATCTACTTCATCTGGGGGAACAAGGATATTCAGGACATAGGCAGGCTTCTTCTCGATTTTGCGTGGGGAGGAACGAACTGTCAGTTGCATATTTAATGATTTATGAATACTTGGAGAGACAAAGGATATACCGGCTCGTGCGTTTCCACCTTGACTCGGACCATCAAGCGACTTTGGTAGTAGATTTCTCAGTAGGAGCTAACCCTCAATCGAATGGAGCTTACGTTTTTTCCGAAGTGGCTCAAGGAAAATTGAATGTCAATCAATTTATGCAAGTCACCAAGCGTGACTGGATGACCATTAATGTCTATTCATGGATTAGTCCAGTAGCCACGAGGCTCACAAGTCCTTACAAAGAAATTGATAAACCTAGGTGTCATGAGGTCCCAAGCTGTGGCTGGATATCAAATGTCAACACACCCGAGAAGAAGCACCGTAGAGACTTATGAATCCTTGTATTCTCAAATTTCCACCCGAAGTCTCGTTTATTATTTCAACTTGCTAAAAAGTATTGAGATAAAAAGGATTTCAATGTTCAAAGATTTCGAACACCAACTTCAGTCAATGCCCGGCCATAGAGGTTCCGAAAAGTGGTTAAAGTAGAGTGCGTCTGCATGTATCAACAGTGTGATCAGGCTGGTAATTTGGAATTCTAACCTTAGGTACACGGAGAGTTCGATTACTAGTCACACTATCTCGGGACTTATAGAGATCCTCAAGAGAAAAGGAGACTGAAGGGGAGATAAGTGCATATATTTCAACTTCTTGCCGGACCAGATCCCAGGTCTTCAACGCAGAAGGATGCGAAGCACGCCTAACGGGTAACTGGAGGTTGGAAATGGCTTGTTATCAGTAACTCCTTCTCTAAGGATGACCTCAAAAACACACATTAAAGAATATGTCCTTCACACAGACAGTGGTGCCTGGAGTTTCCCTTCGCCAACGAATAGCTTCGCCCTTATATAATAACTGGTTGGCCTACACCGGTCAGTTCGTCACGAGAATACTGGGAAGAGGGGTCTA
>Ga0153947_1001731_pt1 | contig 9978 bp, 7 predicted proteins | sample TSNJ031MetaG_FD_104697 | JGI IMG/M metagenome (GOLD analysis project Ga0153947, IMG submission 104697) | Attine ant fungus gardens microbial communities from New Jersey, USA - TSNJ031 MetaG | ecosystem: Host-associated > Fungi > Mycelium > Unclassified | place: USA: New Jersey, Wharton State...
AAAACCAGCTCGAGGGTCACCTCTGTGTCCGGGTCCTGCGTCACCACTGAGGATATCCTGCGGAAAGCCCCCTCAAGACAGGTTTCCCCACACGAACATGAGATGAAGATGAGTTACCAAACAGACCCATCTCCGCCTCCACGAATAAGGTCGAAACTTTCATCACTGCCCCAACTACAACAATCATCCACTCAATTCATCACTTTATCTAAGGCTGCCTAGGTAGCCACTATCTTCAGTGGCTCGACCCTAGTTGTTGTCCCATCCACATGAACCATCGAGTCAACCCTCAGTCCCGACCGTCCCATCATTTTGCCTATCAATACACTTCAGCAATGCCCTTGCACCAACGCCATGACCTTTGAGTGACACGTGGAAGACAGCATCTGGAATAGCATCGGAGATGGTTCGATGGCCAGGGCTGGGCTCATTATTGGATGGGAGGCAGACAGAGGTGGGACCATTGCAAACTGTGAGGTCGATCAGGGTGAAGGAGTGTAGTCCATGCCGACTGATCTAGCTGGCATCATTTATCCCTTGACATAATTGTGGCGGTTGTTGCAGAACTGTCATGCACAATTGCGTTTGCCGCTTTATCTACAGTGCCCATTCAGCTGGAAGCACACCATCGAACTGAACGAGGTCGAGTGACGCGCCCACAATGGCTTCAAGGATAATTGCCAGCGTATGAGAAGGGTAGTTGGTGAAGTGGCCGACAAGAAGCGGCTGCTGTCCAGAACACTGGGAGAAAATCGTGGAAAGACGGGAATAGAACTATGGAACGTTTGTTTGCTGTGGCGAGGCAGGGGATATCGAGTCAATGATTGGTTTAGGGGAAACTTTTCTGATAGCTTTAGTGTCATCCAGCATTATCAAATTTGCTAGGGTAGGATCAAAAACCAATCCAAGCACGGATACGCCAGCTCCTACGAGACTCTGTGCTTAGCTTAGGTTGATGACTCCAGTAGCCTTGACGATAGGTGCTCGTTGGGCCTCTACGCGTGAAACATCAGGCCAATCAAGAAGTTCGCTGATCAAGACTGCGGTATCTTTGGCTCGCATCAAGCTCTCGTCCACTAATATGGCCTTGACACCCTGATATCTATGAGTGCGAACGTCCTAGGGGATGGGGGGGTTGAGATGTCACTCAAAGCACAGAGAATGACATCCCTGTCCTTCACCATGTCTACAGGACGTGAAGTGGTTCCCATGTCAACATTGAAATCATGAAGGTTCCTGTTGTTGACACCGATGAATTTTGCTCCGATGCTAAGAGCACAACGCATTTCATCAGCATTATTCACCTCCACAAGTGGCTCCATCCCAAGACCTTGAGTATAGTTGTAAAGCCTAGCCAGCAATTCATCATTCATCATTGCAACTAACTGTATTAGCACCGTATAATCGTGCTTCTGTGATCTAATACTTGTCTAAGATAAACTCCTTGCGCAGGAAAGCGAGTCGGTCTAGAATCCCTGACAAATACTGCCGGACCATGAGCATGTTATGGAGAGATCTTTAAACCAGGGAGGCACCATGAGAACTGCGATGACAGTGTTACCAGCCAAAGCATAGGTCAAAGCTTGCTCAGCAACCGCCGTTGCAAGAGATGTCGCCTCTGGAGGGTGATGTTTGATCTCTGCTATAAGAGACATGTCAGAAGTGGCATCGCTGGGATTCTTCTTCAAGCAACCGATAAAGGAATAAAAGGGGAAGGGGGGGTACAAGATGCACTGAGAGGAGCCGGGCTATGTCTTCAGGCGTTGCGCCTCATGGTTTTTTTTGGCCACTTCAACATCTTGAGCTCGCTGGGCATAGATGTTCTAGAGAATCGCCGGCTGTTTTGATACAGCAAAGGGATTGATTAGAATCAGAATGGACTATTTCAGGTCAATCCATCTGCGGATTCTGAAATATGTTGTATTCTGATTCCAGCTGACACATCATGGATGCTAAACCACTAAAGGCCTCTCATCTCAATAACGACCATGTTGTCAGCGCCGTTGGAGTCGGGTGAGTTCCTGCGCGCCCTCACTGCAGAGAGCTGGAACTACAGACTAGGTGTTGGGTGGACCGACGAGGCGAAGGTCCTCATGTAGTGAATATGGTCAAGACTGCTCTCAGGCTGAGATACCGTCATATTGACTCGGCGAGTTATTATGTATCACTCTGCATTAAGGAAATTAATGATATATCCGGGGACTGATAGCAAACTGCGGTATACAATTTCTTGTTTTACCTATGTCTGCACCGCGTTCACCGCAAGAGTAGGTAACGAAGTTTCGGTGGGTCAAGTAATTCGCAAACTAGGAATAGCCTGCTCCGAAGTATATGTCACAACAAAACTTGCGTGAGTTTTGCGTGCCTAATCAAGAGAAACTGAGATCCGGGTCCCCGGAGGATCGAGGACCAATGGGACCCATTGAGCGCACTCGAGATGAACCTCGCGAAGCTGCAGCTAGACTATGTCGGCATGTACCTCATGCATTGGCCTATGGCTCTGCGAGCTGATGTTAGAGCGTTCCATTCACTGCCTTGCTGCATGTTCAACTATCTATCTTAGGATCTGCGCTTCAGCCTGATGAAAGTTCGACTTTTCTTGAAACTTAGTGGGCCATGCAGGAAGTCCTTAGCACAAGTAGCATCAGACAGAATTCGTATGACCATCATGAAACTAATAGATTGCTCTTAATATGTCTGAAAAACATCTTTCCTCTCTTTTGGATCATCCAAGATCAGTCATTGTCCTAGCTGTCAATCAAGTCGAGGCCCATCCATGTTTGCCACAACATAGGTTGCTCGAGCTTTGTTGAAATAAAGGTATTCTTCTAGTGGCCTATTCGCCAGTCGGCAAACAGGAGTTCGTGAATGACCAAGACATACAAGCCATCTCAAGACGCTTGAACGTTACTTCTGCGCAAGTAATCCTGAGTTAGGCAGTTCAGTGGGGTACAGCCGTGGTACCGAAATATGAATATGAGGCTCGACTTGTTGAAAACATCTCGGTGAGCTTGATCTATTATCTTACTAAATTCTTTTCATCTGTGGAGGGCTCCGGTATATCTTTGAATTGTCGGATGCTGATATGTTGACACTGGATAGAACTCACTTGAAACCCGAGATGCATCGTTCGGTCTGTGGATTCCACTCTCTTGAATCAGGAAGCTCGTGCTCTGGTTGGACATATGAGCAATTTGGCTGGCAGTTCCAATCGGGTGGTATCATGCGCGAATGAATGAGTGGTATTTTCTCATGACAGGCCTCCAGAATTGCTTTTCGAGCGGCAAGACACAGGTTTCTATCATTTTGATCCCAAGAGCGCAACCAGGTTGGATACGAGATACTACCTTCATATTGCACATATAGGGTAATGGCATATACACGCACTGGAATTTTGGGACTACCACTAAGATATAATCTAAAAAAAGACTTGAGAAGTCCTCATATATCAAGCTCGGATTGATAGATGAGAAGCTGATGGCTCTGTTTAAATGACTATGTGTGTGAACCCGAAATATTTTCGTCGCGGGGCGCCCTTCAAGTTGCCTGATTGTGATTCGTCTATTCTCTCACTTTCAATTTATGGAAAGGCTTTCGGTGCTATCTAAATGTTATTTGATGGCCCTTTTCTTATGAATTTGAGTTCGAAAAGATTTTTAGAATCGGGTTCAGTGCACGTGGGGAACAGAGTACCTTTAAAAGCGAAGCTCCTAACACACTCGTTCGGTTGGTACCCGTCGAACTGAAATGGCTGTCACTGAGAATGAGGTTTGTCTTACAGTATATTCTATAAAAATTAACTGTTGGTTCCTTTTTGCAGTCTAAACTAATTGCCATTCTTATTCAATCATGCCTCTGGGGTAGGAATCTCTATCATCTTTTCTCCAGGATAGTTATATTTGAAATTTCGTTAGGCGCATTTGCTGTCATGTTCGTGCTCACTTATTGGACATTGGTTTATCATCGGCCACCAGGTCATCCTCTGAATAAGCCTATGCTCCTCGCGGCGATTGTCATGTTCGTGCTTTCCACCACGGTAAGGCTGACTCATGGTATCCTGCGCTGTTCTCATAGAATTATAACCATATAGCAACTGGCTATCAACTTTACCAGGATAATCAGGGGATTCATCATCAATGAAGGCCACACTGAAGAATACTACAATGTACTAGCCGAATTCACGCAAATATTTGGGAGTGCAGCGTATATTGTTCAAACCTTTGTTGGTGATGCAGTAGCCGTAAGCGTTTGTCGGTGACGTGAAATTAAATCATTCACTGCGACGTATCCTACAGATCTACCGATGTTATATCGTCTGGAGCAGGCGCAGTGTATTTATCCTGTTCCCACTTACAGTCTATACTGCTAGTTTGGGTGGGTGTTTCCTTCTGTTGGTTCTCAACTCACTCATCAATCTTTTGCAGTTGCCGGTATTGGTATTCTTGCTACAATGGGTAAAGCCAACGATGGCTCGTTGGTGTTCGTTGAATCACTCGGTCGTTGGATTTCAAGTTTTTTCGCGTTCACCCTTACAACCAGTACCACCTGCACCAGTAAGTTATTGTCGTACTTCGAACTGGGTAAGAAACTGAAATCATACCAGTAATGATCGCTTCGAGAATCTGGTATCTTAATAACCAGAGTGTGCGTTGTGGTTCACACATGAGCAGTCTTCATCCGATTGCCCGCGCTGTCGTTGAATCTGGAGCCATTTATTCAAGCATGCTGATCGCCCTTCTCATTCTTTATGGTCAGAAATCTTGGTTCCAATATATCATTATTGATGCTGTGAGTCACCCTTTTTCATTTCTATTCTCAGGCATGCTAAAGGTCGATCGCCTAGTTATCCTCAACCATTGTAAGATCAAAAAAATAGTGAAATGCTTGAACCTCCCTGACCAAGTGCTGAATACAGGGAATTGTGTTTTCAATTATTATCGTCCGCATCGGACTTGGGATTGCCATTGATCCCGATACAGTCCAAGGGTCCGTTTCTGTTCATATAGGAGGTGGCCTTGTAAATGAGCTGAGTACATTCGAGGCGTCTGATGCATCAAATACAGTTGACAGTCATTTTTTCAAGAATGACCCAAAAACACCTAAAGAGATAGGATATTCTGATGATATATTGAGGCCCGCGAAGAATGCTCAGGATCCTGTCTCCACAGTCTGATATACTAAGAATTATCTGTAAATTATCTGTACACTATTAATTCTTTTTTCTTGTATTGATGGCGAATAGTTTATTGTTGTTGTCACCACTACCATACCCCAAGCAGAGGGATCCTGTCCAATGTGAAGGGTACATCCTCTTTTCCACCTCCCCTATTTTTTGGATCATTAAATCCGATCCTGAACGGGCGAATTGAAAGATGTGGATCTAGTTCACCTTACACCAGGGCTCTACCCACCAATTATTTCATGAAAAATAAACTTAAGAACAGGAGAGTCAGGACCAGCCTTTGACATTCCATCAGCAAAGACTCTTTTGCACGATTGGCAGCTGTGTGACACGCCGCAAATGGTAATTGAGTCTAACCCTTGCCCAGTAGTCGTAGGCTTTGAACACTGTACAGCCCCAAATAAGGATGCAGCCTGTGCCAGAGGAAGGTATATTATGTGAAAAATGGTTCGAGAATAAATGCAGATAAAAGGAGCCTGACGATACCAAAGAGTCCGTACGATGTTGATAAAGTAAAGTATAGTCCAAGACAGCAAAGTGCATGTCTACACAGCATGCAAGGCGGATAAAAGGCATATGGCCGGATTAGTTAATTGTTTATTTTGTGCGTTGGCGACCTGAGTGATACTGTCATTCCAAAAACGTCCACTCAACTGAGATGCCCCTATCGTTGACTCGCTGAGCAGTCAGACTTGTGTACTAAGGACTGTTAACCGCATAACTATCCTGAGCGCAGTTGAGATCAGGGAAGGGACTGCAGCGGATGAAGAATTATGTGGTTAGCATACTAACAAACTACCATTTTTGCATAAGATGCAGTGATCAATGAGCAGTAATACCATCTACACCGCAGACAAGCGCGTCATATAACTTGCATCGATGTCATGTTCTAACCACAATTCAATGCATTAAAGCACGTATGGACACTGATGGCTAGTGTGAGAATGTTCGTGAGATCGTGAATTTCCGTGTCGTTGATCTCATTGCGAATGTCATCCCGACCGAATCGTTCCAATATCGCTGATGCTGAGGCCGCATGATGCACCTAAAGTAGCATACTTGTGCTTCATCAGGTATGAGCTGTCAAGTCTTCCAGTAAAAATACAGCGCTTTCCATCGCGTTCATTGGTGATGGAGAGCAGCAAATCATAAATCAGATCCTTTGCCTGTCGGTGGCTGACAGGAGTCGGCACTAGCTCTGTTGCTATGACCACTTTCAAAGGACGGAGCAGAGACATGGCTACTCTCCCTTTGAGTGCGACGTTTGGCTTTGTAAACTATAAAGGTCACAAAATGAATGAAGAAGGTAGGAAGGGCCTCACAAACGCGAAGAAAATGGTTCTTGTTATGTTCTAGCAACCTATTGTAATGCGGTGTCTAGGCTGCCGTCGTTATGACATTGGAGTATCTCGGATGCCAGGTATCCCGACTGTGGAGCGTGGGTGCCTCTCGTAGCAGATAGCCAAGGAGGCACACCAATGTACTTCGACATGCCGCCTTTCTAGATCGAGGAAAAGTCCATATGATGGGTAGCAAATAAGCTCGGACCCGGTGCTAGATGAGTTGGGTGGGAGAGGAGTTGAAGCCTTCTGTACCGTTGGCATTGGTACGGTGTTGAATATAATGTCGGGAATTGAATCCGATGACTAAGCGCTTAGCCCCGAAATGGCAGCCCACGTGGGTGATTACTACCGGAAGGTGAATGCAATCATCCACACACATAGCCATTTGCACGCTATGGCAAGGGCATCAAAGCGTGAAACACGAAGGACCTAGCCACATCAGACCGCGAGATATTGGGAATGGGAGAGGGTCAAGGATCACATATTTCCTTTGATTGCTTATCTCGGACACCAATGGCTGAGAGAGAGCCTTAGTGTACAAAAAGATACGGGGAATCAAACCCTGAGCTATCACATGAGAGGCGATATTGTTAATTATTACACCATATCCGACATGTGCCTCTTGGCGTGTCATATTGTCCTCCAATGGCCCATGCTTTGAACACAAACGATGAGCTGGCGCGTGCCGCCAGGAGACAAAAACTCGTCCAGTTGCATTGCTTTGCCCGAGTCTTTCATGCAATAGACCTGAGCTGTCCGACTACAGCGGATGCATTCGGCATAAAGATGGCGAACAAATAGAACATAGAAGGGAATTGAGGACGTACGTTTTGGGCCAACTCATGCCAGATCCATTCTATGTCGGAAACATCAGCCTGGCCTTCGAACATAGCTTGGGAACTAACTTGGAGAATGACACAGGTCGCTTACACAACGAGACCATGAAGACTTTGTGTACGGACAGAAGGGGAGGACGATGAGGGGCAGATGAGGCATAGGCACCGGATGACCATACCGTTGACGGTGAGGATTTTGCCACAGGCATCGATTTCTATTGAGAGATCCCTGGCTTCGACGGCTGCTGTGACCTGGAAAGTCGAGATTGCTGGATAATTTTGACAACGTGAGCAAGTTGGTGTCAAGTACTCTCTACATTGACGACATGGACCCGACTGCCGAATTCCCCCAACAGACCTCTTGATTGACTCTAGTGCTTTATCGCTCTCCAACTTGTGCCGTGCCTTCGTGAGTATGGTTTTACCTAAGGCTCGAACTGTCAAATGTCGCATTTGTATGAGAAAAAAGGAAAGACTCACTAAGAAGATGACAAGGCAGGAGCGGAGAGGGGTCGATAGTGAGCCTTGGGAGAGGGCACGTCAAAAGCAGAGGAGAGATTGTATGAGAGCATATCATGGAACATCAAGTGCCATCACTGCCTTGCGCTTAGCAGGATCAGGGCATATCGTTCGGTGAAAGGCAGACACATTTCCAATGAGACCCCTTACATTTTACCTGAAAACATCTTGCATGCCTTGGCATATGAGACAAGAGACATGGTTCACCTCATTCCAACGTGCAAGGCGATGGATCGCGCTCGTTGTGAGATCTCCCACTGTTTATCAGATAATACAAAATAAAACAAGTTGAAATCAACTCACCTTGGGATGATGCTTTGTACCGCCCCCGTCCATGCCCATAACATCTTTTCCATGCCCAGGCTATATACATAACGCAAATGTTGAACGACAGAAGAGGGAGAGGAGAGATAAAAAAGCAACACGCATGAACACTCGACGCACAAGAAACGAGTGATGGAAAGAGGCCCAGAATAGAAAATCTGGGTTCCAGCCAGGTTATTAATTACAATGGAGGCTTCTATAATCTTCTGACCTTAGTCCATATTGATCGGCCATTTTGATTGAATATTCAGGCAGGAGGTTTTTGTATGCAACTCGTTTGCTTACATATCAGGTTATTGGGAAAATCTTCTATCCAGCTGCGAGCAGACCAAGATATCTGATGACTCGTGTACTCACGGTATTTGCTTGGAATATTAATAATAGCAGCAAACAAAACACAGCACAGCTTTCAGGCACATGATTTCACAATTCAAACACCCAAATCAAAGACAGATCTTGTATCACGCCATGTCTTCTCGACTAGTCGAATGACAAAAGAAAACATTGCAGTCAGAATTCACACGCCATTCATTCATATTTCTGGACAAACAAGAATGGAAAACTATGCGGCATATAGAAGACGTAGCTAGTATGGTCAAAAGGCGCAGCCGTAAGTGATCTTTTTCTCCCAGAACCGATGTCTCAGTTCTACTAGTGCTCGAAAAATCACTAATGCTACTTTCACCACAAATCCCATATGTAATGGAGGCTTAAGTCATCAATATGAGGAGCTGGTGAGGAAGTTGGTTCGGGATAAAGGAGAATGTATGCGCATGGACGCTGGACACTGTGACGTATGTCTTTCTTGCGATCCTTCTCAGCTCAATCTCATCCCTTACTAGTGGTATGCTGCCGTCGGTCCACTGCCACTTCAAAATCTAGGTCCATTATGGTGATTGCCCTCCGCCACATCGGTGAAACGATGCGATCATCATAATCCTATCCATTCTCCACAGAGAGGCATACCGCCTTCTTCTCTGTCAGAAGTTAACAAGAGATCAATATCCACAGAAAGCAAGTATCACGACATAGGCAAAGATGGGCTTGGGTACAGACGTCACCATTGTTGTACGTTTTTCAAGTACTCAGGAAACGAGGGAGATCAACGAGAAGGCACAAGAGATGCATCAACGGAAGTTCCGAGAGGTAAAGAAGGCAGCTGAACGGGAAAGGTGGATTAGGAGATAGAGATCCGTTAGGCTGACCCAATTCTTGCTGAAGGATCACTAAATCTGATCGCAAGCGGGCGAGACGAAAAGTGTAGATTTAGTCCACCTTTCGCCAGGGCGGACCCGACTACGTTTTGTTTAGGTCATAATGATCGCGACCAACCCCTTTGATATCATGTATATAAGGGACTTCTCCCTTCAGGTGTTTCTCTTAGATTTCTCGTCGTCTCCCTCATTGCCTTCCGCGGTTTCTTGATTGTCGATTCCATTCTCGTTCACTATCTTGACTATGACCAAGCCCTGCCTTCCTGTACAGATCTCAAGGTCCAAGGCCACTATCCAGTCCAAGTCAGCTTCCTCAGTTGTCGGTTGTGGTAACGAATTTCCTCACCTGGGCAGGAGTCTCAAGACACCTATTCGTCGTTTGTTCTTCAAGTTCGAGGCTCTAAAATACAGTGCGAGTGGGATAGGGAATAAGCGAAGTCGCGTTGATGAACGTGGCAACAATGCAGGATCCACTATGGATCCTCTTGTTCATTCCCCTCCCCTTTCATCGGATGTTGCCACGTCTCCAATGACCGAGCTCGACACCCCTGGCGTGGGGC
>Ga0153947_1001733_pt1 | contig 9972 bp, 5 predicted proteins | sample TSNJ031MetaG_FD_104697 | JGI IMG/M metagenome (GOLD analysis project Ga0153947, IMG submission 104697) | Attine ant fungus gardens microbial communities from New Jersey, USA - TSNJ031 MetaG | ecosystem: Host-associated > Fungi > Mycelium > Unclassified | place: USA: New Jersey, Wharton State...
GAGCTGGGTACTCCCCAGGACGGCGGTGACGATACCGCCGAGCTGCCCGTCCTGCGGGGACAGCAGGAGATCAGTCCGGACGTGGGCCTTCTGAACGAGATTACCCCCATCGGCGGCGTCACCATAAAGAATAACCAGCTCATCATCGGCAGCGCGATGGCGCGGGTGTATGGGGTGGCGGGGTATCCCCGGGAGCTCACCTCCGGCTGGGCCACCGACATTATGAACAATACCGAGGCGGTGACCGGCATCACCTTTAATCCCGGCAATCCCCATTTGCTGGCGGAGGCCCTTGCCCGCAGCATCAAAAGCGCGGCGGGTGAGGCCATGAGCGCCAAAAATGTGCGGGAGAGCAAAAACTTTGCGCGGCAGGCAGGCGATGCGGACGCCATGCTGGACGAGCTGGACGCCAATCATGAGCTGATAGGGACGGTGAGCATCATAACCATGCCCTTCTCCTCCGGCGATGAAGGGCTTGAGGAGGTTTGCAAGCGCACCACCGCTATCTTCCAGAGCCACCGCATCCGGCTGAAGGTGTTGGGCCAGCTGCAAAGGGAGGGCTTCCAGTGTATCACGCCTTACCACGAGCCGCCCAGGATTGTAGACCAGGCGTTCTCCCGCCTGATGCCGTTATACACCTTGTCGGGGGGATCCCCCATGTGCATCAACTCCTACCAGGACAAGGACGGGTTTTACTTTGCCAAGACCTCTACCGGGAATATCGTCTGCATCGACCTATGGCACCGGGGCGGCGACCGAACCAATTCCAACTTCTTTGTTCTGGGCAAGGCCGGTATGGGGAAATCCACCCTCATCAAGCACATCATCCAGATGGAGTTTATGCGGGGCACCAGGATTCTCATCATCGACCCGGAATCAGAGTACCCCGAAATCACCCGATATCTGGGGGGAATTGTGTTTAACGCAGGGGGCGGGGACGCGAAAATCAACATCCTTCAGGTGCGCCCCTCCCCCGATGATGACGAGGGGGAAGGCCACCGCCTGTACTCCCGTCAGCAAAAGGGAAACGACCTTGCCATGCACCTGAAAAATGTGGACACCATCTTCCGCACCTACCTGATGGACGGAACCGAAATGCTTTACGCGGTTCTGGAGCAAAGCCTGATTGAGCTTTACGGAAAATTCGGGATTACCTGGGAAACCGATTGCAGGAAGATCCCGGCGGATCAGTTTCCCCTCCTGCTGGATCTCTATCGGCTGGTGGAGGAAAAGGGCGGGGAGGATCCCATCACCAGGGAGCTGGCGGCAAGACTGTCCAGCGCCGCCATCGGCAGCGACAGCTTTATCTTTAACGGGCATACCAATCTCAACCTGGACGCACAGATACAGTGCTTTGATACCAACCGCCTGCAAAACGCGTCGGACAAAATCAAGAGGGCCCAGTACCTGAACATCCTCAGCCTTTGCTGGGAGATGATGAGCCGGGATCGGGACGAAAAGGTTTTGCTGGTCTGCGATGAAGCCTACCTCCTTGTAGACCATAATCTGCCCCAGTCCGTGATGTATTTGAGGAACATTGAAAAGAGGTGCCGCAAATTTAGCGGCGCGCTGGGCATTGCGACCCATTCCGTCATCGACCTTTTGTACCCCAGCATCCGGCAGTACGGGCAGGCAATCCTTGATATCTCCACCTACAAGTTTTTCCTCGCGGCGGACGGCCAGAACCTGAAGGAGATAACCGAGCTTTACGATCTCACAGGCAGGCAGCAGAACATCCTCCGCGCCGGCGGACGGGGGGAAGCGCTGGGGATGCTGGGCAGCAACATGCTCCATCTCGACTTTGACCTGCCGCAATACAAGCTGGACAACATGGGAAAAGCCGGGGGGAACTGATGATGGCCACCCCCGGGAAACTGATTGCCTCGGCGGCAAAGCTTCTGTTTACTGCCGACGAGCAAGGAGAGACACAGGCGAAAAAGCTGATGATCGGCGTCGCAGTCGGCGTCAGCTCTTTTCTTGTTCTGATTTACATAGCGCTGCAAATCCTTATGATTCCAATGAACGCGCTGACGGACTTTTTTTTGCCGGACAGTATCCGGGAGGTTCGGGAAACCATGGGGCGGGAGTTATCCCGCCCCATTATTTCCACCGGGCAGGAGGGGATGCTTGCGCTGCCCACAACCATTACCACAGTTTCCAGCCTGTACGGCTGGAGGTACCTTTCCATCATGGGCGGCAGGAACTTTCACGAAGGGATTGATTTTCCGGTTGCCTTTGGCAGCCCGGTTATGGCAATCGCCCCGGGGAAGGTGGTGGACTGCGGAATGAGCAAGGATTACGGGAATTTCATTATGCTGGAGCACAAGATGACCCGCTGGGATAAGGAGGGGAATATGATCGGCATGGAAACCTTCTATTCCTTCTATGCCCACCTTTACAAGCAGTATGCCTTTGAGGGCCAGCATATTATGGAGCGGCAACAGATCGGGGTTTCCGGAGGGGATCCGGCCAAGCATTATGCGGGAAACTCCACCGGGGCGCACCTTCATCTGGAGCTGCGCAGGACAAGGGCCTATGCCAGCCACTTTGATCCCTACGGGTATGTTTTGGATCCGGAGCCTTTTCCGGATAAAGAGAACGGAGGAACCGCCGGCGTAACCTTTGAGGCCGAGGGCTGGAGGATGGGTGATGCCGGGCATTAATGTGAAACGATAAAGACATTATTATAGGAGGGAAAAAATGTTTCGGATAGTAAGTAACAAACGGATAGTATCCCTAATTTTGGTTGTCTGCCTTTTACTTGCCCCTTTCGGCGCGGGTGTTCAGGCCACGCAGGACGGCACAGGGCTGGGCTCCAGCGAAGAAGCCCCGCTGGGGTATAGCGAGGATATATATGATGGCGAGGTACCGGGCTACACCTTTGAGGAGCCCGAAAATTTGATAAGGTCTCCTCATGGCGCATTCAGGTTAACCCGTTCCGGCGGGACGGGGATACAGCCGATTACCAATTTGTCCAAGGGTGACCTGGTCAACATTACCGTGGGGGCTTATGATTATCCCTTTAAGGTAATGGTGAAGGATCATGCCGATTACGGGCCGGGTGTTGTTTTACGGTCGATACAAGGACTACAGATAGCGACTGAAACTATTAACATACATACCGCGTCAATAAGCGGCTCCGTAGGGAGTTATGAGAGCGGCGCGGGGCGTTCTTGGATGCTTAATACATGGTATCCGAACATTAAGACTGAAATACAGCAGCTCATGCTTGAAGTAAGGCATGGGGAAATAACCACTCGCCAGAGGTGGAACATTAGTTATGGGGGAACCTATAGCGTAACCTCGGATTCAAGTTCATATTACTGGCTAAACAGCAAGGTGTTTATGCCATCATCTTGGGAAATCAGCGGGATTGACACATCCCAGACTTCTCCAGACTCCGCATATTATGGAAGTCCTTACCAAAACATATCAAATATAGACCTTATTCTTTCGGGAGAAGGAACCAGTATATTGAGAAACAGATACTACTCTAAGGGACAGGACTTAGAGGGGTGGGGTGGATCAAACGTATGGGAAAATTTTGCATCTGCCCCAGCGTTGGATTCAGCAGGACGAACCAACATATTTGGTGAGGGATCCACTATAAACGATAACCCATCCTATCTTACACTTACAGATAGTGTCGCTCCTTGGATTATGCTGTCCAACGATACAAAGGTATCCTTAACCAAGGGCTCCAACAACGCCTACGACATCATATTCAATCAGGCCCCCACCGCGCCCGGGGTCATAAGCGGCCCTGCGGCGGTGAACGCGTGGCAGCAGACCGCCATTACCTGGACCTGGGGCGCTTCCACGGATCCGGACGGGGACGCTGTTACCTATGTGGTGGAGAAAAGCGTGAACGGCGGAAGCTGGAGCCAGGCGGCCTCCACATCCGGCCTTACCTATTCCCATACCGTCAGCGGCAGCGACAACAATGTGCGCATCCGGGTAAAGGCCACAGACGGATACGCCAATGAGAGCGATTACACAACAGGCGGCTACACCTACATCACCCACAATTCGCCGCCCACGGCGCCGACAAATCTGAATCCAAGCACCATGCTGGCAAACGCGTGGGAGACCTCCTCGGTCATATATACCTGGACGGCCTCAACCGACGCAAACGGTGACACCATCACCTATATTGTTGAGAGAAACCTCAACAACGGAGGATGGATTCAGGTAGCGTCCACCACCGCGCCGACTTACACCCACTCGGTCAGCTCCACCCACAACACGGTGCAGGTGAGAGTGAAGGCTTCGGATGGGAAGGAGGAAAGCGGTTACGCCACATCGGCGCTGACCACCATTGTGCACGACACTACCCCGCCGTCCTTAAGCCTTACCGCCGCCCCGGACAGCAGCTCCGGCTGGACGTCATCGGATATCGTCATCACAGCGGTTATGGCCGACGCCTTATCCGGCCTGCAAAGGATAACCGCCCCGGCAGGGGTTACCCCGACGGGGACGGTCGCGTTATCCGGCAACATAAGCGTTCAAACATTTACAGTCAAAAATGTGGGCACCTACACCTTTACCGTTTACGATAAGGCGAATCTATCCACCACTGCCAGCATTACGGTAGGGAATGTAGACCAGATCCCGCCGGTTATCTCCTATACCACCAGCATTCCCGACGGGCAGTTCACCAACGGCGATGTGGAGATTTACTTTACATTGTCGGATACGTTGTCCGGCCTCCAGCGGTTTGTAACCCCCGCGGGCCCGGTGGAATTAAGCGGCGGCAGCCAAAGATATACCTACACCGCCACCCAGAACGGAGCGCCCACCTTTACCCTGCTGGATAACGTATTCAACAATTCGGCTGTGAACATCATTATCAACATGATCGACCGGGTAAAGCCCAATGTTACGGTGAACGCGGCGGTAAATCAGTGGAACAATCAGAGCGGCACCACCCTGGCCATTGCGGGAAGCGACGATTACAGCGGAGTGGCAAGCCTGGAATTGCCGGACAGCAGCGTATACCCCAGGGGGAGCACCGATTATCCCATTACGGAAAACGGGGTTTACACCGCCGCCGCCACCGACCGGGCCGGGAACGTTTCAGCCCCGGTGTCGGTGAATTACCAGTGGTTTGACAGAACCCCGCCCACCATCACGTCCTTAAGATTTGAGGAAACGAATGTGGGCCTCATCGCCAGGTTCAGCTCCCTCTTCAGCGACAAGGATATCGTCACCAACAAGCAGATTAAAATGTATATCACCTATGACGACACCCCCACCGGGACGGAAGGGAAATCCGGTGTGGAAACCATCCGGTACCGGGTATACGATTATGAGGGAAACGCGGCGGACGGTTGGGTTACCGCCTCCGTAAACGACACGATTCCCAATATTGATTATGAGGTCAACGGATATGTGGAGGTGCAGGTGACAGACCGGGCCGGTAACGCGTCCGCGGTGGAGAAATATGAGATTCTCCTGGATTCCACACCGCCCGGCGTGACATATATCGCCAGCGAAACCGGCGTTACAAACCAGCCGGTGGTGGTGTCTCTGCGAGGGGAGGATGAGGCGGGCGGCAGCGGGTTTAAGGGCTTCCTGTTGCCGGACGGCAATGTCTTTGTTTCTCAGAGTGAAATACCGTATACCTTCTATGAAAATGCCAGCAAGACGTTCATAGGCTACGATCACGCGGGGAACCGGACGCCGGTTACCGTTACCGTCTCCAACATAAAAAGCGCGCCGCCGGTGCTGGAGGATATCATCATTGAAAAGACAGGGGCGGGGCTGCTGCGCTCCCTGCTGGGTAGCTTGGGCGGGCAGGCCTACAACGAGCAGGTAAAGGTGACGATTGTGGCCACCGACCCTGGCCCCGTTACCATCTACTATTGCGTCACCCCTGGCGGGGATATCCCGGAGGACGCCAACTGGCTGGAAGCCCCGGACGGGATAGTCCGCTTTGACACGGAAATGACCGGGGTAATCCATGGGAAGGCGGTGGACATTGCCTCCAACTGGTCAAATACCATGAGCCGGGCGCTTATCCTGGATAGGGCGCCGCCCATCCTGACAATCGAGCTTGAACCCAGGGAAAACGACTTTGAGCCGGTTATTATGAAGGTGCTGGCCACGGACGATACCACCGTGGCGGGGATCAGCGGCGTTGTGGGGATCACCACGCCGGACGGGCAGCTGGTGCAGCAGGACTATTTGGAATACACCGTCAAGCAAAACGGCAGCTACACCTTTAAGACCGCCGACTATGCCGGGAATGAAACCCAGGAGGTTATAACAGTCGACTATATCCGTCCTGTCCTTCCGGAGGACTGGGAGAACAATGTCCCGGTCATCGACGCGGTTTTGCACGCTTCCGGCAAGCACTACATCGGAAATGTGGACTATGACGATATCCTGGGCCTGCGCTATCTCGATCTGTCGGCAAAAGGGCTGGAAGCTCTGCCCGGCATCCTGGGATACGGCAAAAACATAACCCGCCTTGATTTAAGGGGCAACGAGCTGAAGCAGGTGCCCGAATGTGTATTCAGGCTCAAAAGCCTGGAATACCTTGACCTCTCCAACAATGAGCTCTTGTCCATAGATGATAAGGTCACGGAGCTGCGCCTGCTGGAATATCTGGATGTATCCCTGAATTATCTGGTGGATTACGAATGCCAGGCGATTGTGGGAAATTACAGAAATGTGGGCAATTTCACATACAACGGTCAGCCGGAGCAATATTCCTTCGCCTTTGCCCCGCCGGAATATGGTAAGGAATACATCGGGAACACGGTACAGGTAAGCGTTCTCTGGGACTATGACGGCCGGGAGCTGGAGGGCTCCCTGGAGCGTCACCGGAAGGCGCTGTACAGCGAGCACTACAGCGATTACAAAACCTACCGGCCGCTCATCTTCGGTTATCGGGTAACCGGCGGCGAGGTGAAAACCAATACGCCGGATTACGCACAGGTTTATCTCCCGGTTTCCGGCGTCATGAGGCTGAACATGACCCTGGGAAGCGGCGGGGAGGGCTCTCCTCCTGTGTCCGATATGGGGAACGTCCCGGTTGTACAGGCGGCCAACGTGCTCTCCGGCTCCGGCATTGCCGCGGCCTCCGAGGGTGTGGAGGTGCTGGGGCTTCCCACACCGGCCATCCAGGGAATCGACGTGGACAGAGGCGTGATCCTGGTGGACGTGGGGGTACTGGATGAATCCATCCAGGCCGATATCAAGGTGATTGTGGAGGTTTGGGATACGGCGGAATCCCTTCTTGCCACCTCGGAGGTTAAGGTCAACGGTTCCAAGTTGTGCGAGGTTCCGGTTGCCCTGGTTCTGCAAAAGGGGCATATCATCACCGCCCGGCTGGTGAACAACGACTTTGCCGGTGACAACGCCCAGGACACCAACCAGAATGAGAACGGCAGCCGGGACAGCGGCGGCAATGGCGGCAGCAGTGGCGGCGGCACGGAATATATTGTGGTGGAGACGGTGGTGGAAAAGGAGGTCATATTGGAGGTTGAGAAGATCAACACCGTCTTTGTCCACGAGGGAGGGGGCGGCTGGAGCCGTCCGGAAGCTGCCGGTAACAGCGGCGGCGAAACGGAGATCCCCGGCAACCGGGATGAAAGTTCCCGCCCGGCGGGCAATGGCAATCTGATAACATACGGTGGCGGCACCCGTATGGAGGAGGCCACCATAGAGGAGCTGCAGATTGCCCTGGCGGAAGCGCAAAACACACTGGCGGTGCTAAAGGCCGTCCTGCTTATCCTGCTGCTGCTTTTGTTCGCTCTCATTCTCCTGCTGGTTATCCTATATCAAAAATACAAGAACAAGAAGCTAAAAGAAGAATCCGAGGGGCTGGTGGAGATGATCCACACCCTGGAGGAGGAACAGAATAAATAGAATCCGGCGCGGAAGCATCCCGGTACCCACAGGTACCGGGATGCTTCATGACGCCGGTTTCACAAACGGAGGGAGTAAAATGACACCGCTGGAGAAATTCAAGGTCAATAATCTGGATTATTACAAGCTGGCGGAATTTAATAATATTGTGCTGGCGTACCACTTCACGAGGGGCCCCGACCCATCCGTTGATTATGTCACATGGAAGCATACCGGCCCCGGCTCTTACGAGCAGGGGCATCATTACCGCGAAAAAAACGACGCCCTCAACGAGCAGCAGTCCATGCGGGACTTCTGTGTCCGCTCCGGCCTGCTGCGAAAATGCGACCTCCTTGCCAATGAAGAGCTGCCCAAGGTGTCTGCGGTGGTGGACAGTCTTTTGAAAAGCGGCCCCGGCAAGGAGGAGGCGGAAGCCCTATCCGGCTTAAGGCGGCAGATTGATAAAATCCTGTACGAGCCGAAGGAAATGATTGTTCGGCTGCCGGAGCCGGTGGAACAAGCCCTGGATCTTGATATGGAGCCATAAGGAGAAGCTATGTTACTCTATCTCTCTGCAAGTGAAAATGAAAAGCTATTTGCGGACTACTGCGACCGGCGGGACATGTATCTGGACTTTATTGATATGGATCAGGAGCATTCCCTGAAAACCGCCATTTCTAAAAACCGCAATATGCCCAACTACAAATTTGTTTTATTCCATTTTACAAAAACCCCGGTGCCCGAGGCCGACCTGTGCGAAGCGGTGAGCTTTATCAAAAAATTCCACCATGCCCGGGTGATTGTCTTTGCCCCCCAGGACGCCCAGACCACAAAGGTTTTTGCCGCACTGGTGCGCATGGCGCTCCACGAGCTGGTGGCGGTTTCCGGGGATACCGACCTGTTTGCCGAGCTGGAGGAATGCCTGTCCTATGAGGGGAAGGGGTTTTCCCACTCCACCCAGATTGCCGCCACCGCCCATATAGAGACCGTCCGCTCCTATATCCGGCCCCGGCTGGAAATCCCGGAGGGGTTTTCCCTGACGGTGGGATTGGCGGGAGCACAGGGGCGGGTGGGCGTCACAACCCAAGCCTTCAGCCTGTATCACGCGCTGGAGGCTTTGGGCTTCTCGCCCTGCATTGTGGATACAGCCCAGGCGTTTATCGGGGCGCTGATGAAGCTCTACCCGGAGGAAACCGGGATCCGCGGCAGCGTAGTAAGCATCCGGGGGATGGACTTCACCCACGCGGTACAGGTTGGCACCGGACACAATGTCTTTCTCTTTGACTGCGGCAGGCTGGAGGAGGGGAATATACAGATATTCCAAGCCTGCGGCCTGCGGCTCCTTTGTACCGGGGCCAAGGCGTGGGAGTTCCCGGAGCTTGCCAAAACATTGAGGGCCTACCCCCACGCGGCCCAGCACCTCATCCTCTCCTTTGTCTCCCCCAAGGAGGAAAGGCAGATCCAGCCGCTCCTTGCGGGATTGCCGCCCGCGGTTTTTGCCCCCTGGAATCCGGATATCTGGGAGGAAACCAACAAGGAATGGCATGAAAAATTCTTAATTCCCATCTTGAAGGAGCTGGTTGCCCTATGACAGGCCATTTTTTATTCTTCTGTGCACTGGCGGCAGCTACGGTCAGTGATCTTTGGAAGCGCAGGATCCCGGATACCGTCCATGTCCTGTTCCTGTTATCCGGGCTTATACAAATCACCGGCTGCCGCCAGCCCTTCCTGCCCCGGGTTATGGCGTTCCTCCTCATCGGCGGAGTCATGCTTGGGGTGGGCATACATACAGGAAGCCTCGGCGGCGGGGACATAAAGATGGGGGCGTGCATGTCCTTTGCCCTGGGGCTGATTCCTGCGCTCTACTCCTTGCTTCTATCCTTCTTTTTTGCCGCGCTGCTGGCGGCGGCTATGCGGCTGCTTCAAGCAAAGCCGGTATCCATACCCCTTGCGCCCTTTATGGCCTTGGGCTGCCTGGCGGTGTTTGCCGTACTGTAGCTGGTTAACTTAAAAACGCTAAAGCGTTTTTAAGTCGCGGCGAACGCCGCGCGCCGCCCATATGGCGGCGTTAACCTTGCTGCATAGTCAGTTGCACGCCAAAGGCGTGCCAGCGAGCAA
>Ga0153947_1001735_pt1 | contig 9969 bp, 10 predicted proteins | sample TSNJ031MetaG_FD_104697 | JGI IMG/M metagenome (GOLD analysis project Ga0153947, IMG submission 104697) | Attine ant fungus gardens microbial communities from New Jersey, USA - TSNJ031 MetaG | ecosystem: Host-associated > Fungi > Mycelium > Unclassified | place: USA: New Jersey, Wharton State...
GAGTGAGTATGAAGAGAAGTAAGAAGGGAGAAAGAAATATTAATTAAGAAGGAAAACCTGAAGGAAAAAATAAGGAAAGTACAGGAGAGAGACAAAAGAGTAGTCAAGACAGTAGAGGAATTAAAGTGGTCAGGGATAAAAATACTAAAGAATGAGGAGTGGTCAATTGAGAAAGGACTGGTACTAAAGGAAAACCAAATCTACATACCTGAAAAGGGAGAGTTGAGAACAGAAATAATATGACTACACCATGACACACTAGTAGGAGGGCATGGAGGAAGATAGAAAATGGCAGAACTGGTGGAAAGGAATTATTGGTGACCAGGAATAACAAAGGAAGTAGAAAGATATGTAGATGGATGTAATGTATGTCAGAGAAACAAGAATCATGTAGAAGCCCCAGCAGAAAAGCTGATACCAAATATGATCCCAGAAAAACTATGGAGACACATCAGTGCAGACTTTATTACCAAGTTACCACTGGCCCAAGAGTACAATGTGATACTAGTAGTATATGACTGATTTACAAAAATGGCCCATTTTATTGCTACCACAGAAAAAACATCAGCAGAAGGGTTAGCAAGGCTGTTCCAAGATCAAGTATAGTGGCTTCATAGACTCCCAGAAAGTATTGTATTGGATAGAAGGCTTCAGTTTGCAGCAGGAATAATGAAGGAGCTGAATGAGATATTAGGAATTGAGACAAAATTATCAACAGCCTACCATCTACAAACAGATGGACAAATAGAAAGAGTGAACCAAGAATTAGAACAGTACCTCTGTATGTTTATCAATCATAGGCAGGAGCAATGGCCAGAGTGGTTAGGAATGGCAGAATTTGCCTATAATAATAAATCTACTTGGCAACAAAGGACTCATCTTTTAGAGCAAACTATAGACAAGATTTAAGAATAGGGTTTGAAGGAAAGAGGAGGGGAGGACACAAAGCAGCAGGAGAATTTGTGGAAAGAATAAAGAGAATTTAGAAAAAAGCAAAAGTGGCACTGAAAAAGGCACAGGAGGAGATGAAGTGATATACAAATAGGAAGAGGAGAGAGGGAGAGGAATACCAAAAAAAGAACTTAATAATGCTAAGTACAAAGGATTTGAAGTGACAGATGAAAGAAAGAAGAACAGAAAAACTAATAGAATGGTTTGTAGGCCTATACAAAGTGAAAAGGGTGGTCTCAACAAATGCAATTGAGCTCAAATTACCAAATACTATTAAAATACACCTAGTAGTCAATATAAGTAGAGTATGACTGTATAAACCATAAGTAGAGGGTCAGAAAGTAGTTTCACCACAACCAGTAGTCATAGATGGAGAAGAAGAGTATGAGATAGAAAAAATCTTAAACAAAAGAAAGATATGAGAAAGGAACAAGTTTTTAGTTTGATAGAAGGGGTATACAGCAGAAGCAGACATATGGGAAGGATAAGAAAATTTAGAAAATATGAAAGAGTTAGCTGAGGAGTTTGAAAGGGAGTATAGAGAAGAGGCCAAAGAAATTAGACAATAGGAACTAGAAGAAGAAGAGAAGGAATTTAGTCGAGAATTACCAAGGGAGTTTATAGCCAAACTAGTATATGGATGGGAAAGAAAAAGGTATGAGAAAGAGAGGGAGAAGAGATGGGAAGAAAATTGGAACAGATGGAAAAGTTTCTTGGGACAAAGAACCTTGAAAGAGGGGCTATATTATAAGTTAGCTCCAAAGAAGGAAAATATCTCCTGCATATTCATTAACTTGATGGAAAATCTCTAGAAATATAATACAGGGAAGATATAAATAACATGGGACAGTATTATGTAAGATCTATATAGTTATTAGTCATAGTCTTGTGACCATGGGAAGCAGGCACACAAACTATGGGATATTTGTATAAGTACTAGTAGAAATCCAATAGAGGACTTTATTGAGTTCTTTTCTTTCAATTGTCACTGGTTGGGGTCAGAGCTTCAGTCCTAAGTCCATACCCTAATAATATGTAACTAGCACAATTGATTGAGAACCCCATCAAGCTCTTTTTGTAACCCTCAAAGACTTAGCTGCTGAGTCAACTTAACTTGAGTCAGACAACACTATTGCACTGGAATGTATAAGTTAGTTTCTTTTCTCTCTCTACCAGAAGTGATTTTCTCCAAATACTTACTAGGTGAGTTAGTGAGTGTATAACCACTACACAATGTTTACTGGCCTCACCTGAACAGTAGCCTGATTCATTTGAAGAAGACCTAGAGGATGTTTTGCCATTGACTTGGTCTGGGGAGCATCCTCAACTATCCATGCTTGGATCTTGGTGGATACTGGTGTTTTGAGGATATGCATTAGGAGTCTGGTTAGTAATGTATAGTTGGTTGAGTGAGAAATAATGTGTATTCATAAGTCTCCCATTGAGTACTACCATTGATGATAGTAGTTTGTGGGAGAGAAGCAATTCCCTGTGCTTGGAAGTCACAGTGTCATGAGGTCACGACAGAGCAAACTACAATCATTTTATCCTAAATATAAGAATATTTGTACCCTCAAGGGTAGACTTTTTCTACCTTACCCCACCCTTACCACTCCCATTACCCTTACCCTGGGGGTATGCCCCACTCCTGGTGGGCCCTAGACATAAAACATTTCTGTCATTGACTCTCCTTTTATCTGAGATTTACTAAATAAGATCAATCTTATCTATAGTCTGCCATCAAACCCTGTGCAATAAATTAGCTGTAGGCCACTGTAAGTAAGGACTGATCTTCAATAACCAAATTTGTACCAATAGATCAGGCATAAAAAGACAGACTGGTGGAATTTCATAAGCCCTTTATGTCCTGTTGATATACAACAATACTCTAGTATCAGGGGATCTGAATAACAGAACTACCATATTTGGGCGATGAATCATCTACACTCAAGCTATCTGCCTAGACTTGGGCTGCTTAGGGATGCCAATTGATTGAGGTCGACATCGAATAGTTTCAAACTGCGACGATTATAATGTTCTTGTATAGTGTTTGTGGTGTGATCAGATGCTCATCTCACTTCGTGGAGCACGGACCCGTGAAGTGACTGATCACGGGACTTTATGGTGTGACAGGGTGTGTTTAACGAGCATTGCTCTTTGACTTCATAGTCGCAAACAAGAACATGAACAAAAAAAGTGGAAAATTAGCAAAAGAGGTCTCTTCGTATGAAATTCGCGACATTGTTCTTGGAAAAGTTCGGGGGTATCCCCCTTGGCCTGGCATGGTAAGCTTTATCGAGTCGCGTGTGTCGTCTGGGATGGTATCGCTCATCAGCTATTTTGTATTTTCTGCCTTTCGTTTCTTTCAGGTTGTTGACCCTGAAAATGTGCCGGAGCAGGTTATGAAAGAACGGCCTACGACAAAGAAAACACACTTTTACTGTGTTCGTTTTTTCCCCACAGGAGACTTGTCTGTCGTCTCTCTTTCTTTACATCCACTCTGTACTTATGAAACTCTCTCCTTAACAGCGCTTGGCTCGTGCCAAAGGATATCTCGAAGCTACAGTCTCACGAAATCCAGTCATACATCAGTGAGCCCAATAAAAAGTCTGAAGAACTCTTGCAGGGCTATCGTATTGCTCTGGATCCAACAAAGTGGGAAGAAGAGCGTGAAGTTGCCAGGCGTCTTGCTGCAGAAGAAGAGGCAAACGCTGAAGTCGATCAGCTTGACAGCGAGGAAGACGGTTCAGGTGATCTTGATGAGGATGTCAAAGTAAAAAAGTCAAGGAAGAGAAAAAGGGAATTGGATGCTGCGTCAGTTTCGACTAAAGGCAAGAAAACACCAAAAAAACCCGATGCTACGAAGCAGAAGAAGTCCAATGGAAAGAAGAATGGTCCAAAAAAATCAAATGAGATGGTTGAGAGTGAGGAGGAGGATGGTAATCTTGTTCCAGCCGATGCTACGGTTATGGGAATGAGCGGTAGAGGTTCGTCTCCCCCTCAGAAGAGGCCAAAACGCAGCGGGGCAGATGAGGGTGATGATGGTTAGTCTTGTTTATCGAATATGCTTTGTCTCACCTCTTAAAGAGGCCTTCCCATCTACTATTTCTTCCTTGAAAAGATGTCTTTTGATTTTCTTCGTTTTTTTATTTTGACTTCAGCTGATGAGCCCTTTGTAGTGAAGGATCCTGAGTCTCTGAAAGTCCGAAACTGGCGACACATGCTCCAAAAGTACTTTTTGGGTCATAAGGGTCTTCCAAAGAGCGAGGTGAAGTTATTTTCTATTCAGAGTGTGTTTGTTGTTGAGGGCATTTGCATAGGATATGCCGGTCGTCGACTCCTTGTTAACAATGGTGGAAAATCATGAGATCACCATTGAACAACTACAGGTTATACACATTCCTACTCCACCTTTAATGCTTTGCTTACATTCCTGTCCTCTAGTTTTCCAAAATTGGCAAAGTCTTGCGTCACATCGCCATGCTTGAGGACGAAAGAGTACCTCGCGATGACGAATTTAAGTTCAAACATCGAGCAGACGTGTTGGTCAAGAAATGGCAACTCATAATAAATGCTAGTAAAGCCAACGGTACATCCCTCGGCAATGCGATGTCTTCTGTCATTAGCAATGGACCTGTTTCAGGCTCAGGGTTTGCGAAGGACGGTGCTTTCGTGAAACCTGGTCATGGAGAGGCGGCAGATACGGCTAGCGTTGCGCAGGCTACTGCTGCGATTGATTTGAATGGGAAGGGTGAAGGTGTGTTTTACTTTTGCCTTGGAGCCTCCCTTTCGCGTATGGTTCCTGACATATACCCCTGAGGTGTCCTTCCGTCAGCTAGTTCCGCTGTTGCATCTCATCCACCTCCTGCACAAATTTCGATGAATATATATCCTTCTGCATTTTCGAATCAAGACACGCAGATGGATGAAGGAGCGTAAAATAGGCTCTTGTCCTGTGGGTTGACAATGTTATCACTCTATTTGTTGTTCAAAAGTGATGGATGCCTTAACTCTAGCTTTATTACGAATCTGTTTCCTATAGTCTTCAACCTCTCAAATGTCGCTTGTGCTAATCAAAGGTGTTTCTTATCGTAGCGTCCTGATGTATTCCAGATTTCTTTGTTGTTGGGTCGAAAGTCAGGTCTCCGGAGGCAGTTGTCTCTGATTGATCTATCTTATGGTCCAATGTTGCTCCAACCATGCATTCTATATTCTCAATGTCTAACCTGTGCAGAGTATGTGATACAATCTGTGAGGCGTGCTCAGAAACATTGTCCTGTCATTTTGATATTTATCTCACCTTTCTTTCACAAGTCTGGGTGAAGGTGAGTATGGAGTCTTTCATGTGAACTTTTTTCTTGCATTTTGATCTGATCATTCAAGTAAATGTGATTGTGGGTTTCATTGTGGAAGAGGGGGGGAAATATGCTGATGAATTTGACCATGAAACGTGGCAACTCATTAGTTGAATATCTGTCATTGCATGTTCGGAGGAATTTCAAATCCCCTGGTTGCTCAACTCGTTATACTTATATGGAATGTTTTACCACGTCAGTGCCTCTTCACAAGGTAGGAGCGCCTGGGGAAGTGGTTCTTTCTTTCATCATTTACAATAGCAAAACGTACCGAATGTGGAGGGGAAATCAACAATCTCGACCATGCTATATGGTTTCTATCCGAATAGAGGTGGGTGATATAATGAATTTTCTTAATTTCTCATATTGGGCAGAGTAAACAGTCGGATCGAGGAATCATTGCTGAGACTGTTTATTCGCTACTACATAACTACTATCTACTATAAACCATGCTATCTCTGAGCAAACATTAGGACTTTGATACCGCCGAGGTTGCCAAAAGCACCACCGTACTAAGGGTTTGTTGGAATATCGAGTGCTACACTAGAAAGAGTCTTGTTTTTGATAATCAGTGTAGTCATGTTTCATGATAGTAGTCGTTGCGCATTTACAACGAATTTTCAACCCCCTTTTCTTCTATATCTTAACCTTTCAAGGTCAGTTAAAGGATATATTATGCAGGTACTCAGCGACTACAATATTGCATACAAATGCAATTTCAGACGCTTGCGGCATTGACAAGAGATTATTGTCTGATCACATCTCTGATCACATGATAGTTTTGCAAAATGATAATGTTATGTAATTGTCGCGTCCTTTACGTTCCACTACATGGATGAATTCAGCTACAGCAAGTAGGTTGTTGGTCCTTGCCACCAATCCGGAGAGTAACTCACGTAGTCGGATTAGGAGGAATACACTAGGAAGTCTACTCTGGTCTATGTGGCTTCGCTTCCCGCATCGTATACGCCGTCGACTCTATCGCTTCCTTTTTTTCTTTTCCCGACCCTCCTGTAGCGTTCTTAAACTCCCTTTTGGACTTTACGCAAAAGTCGGCGGAGATTCTGTCCTTCAAGAAGCCCTTTCACTTCAGTTTGTCGCTGATTGCACTACTATACCCGTGCCCCAAGTTTTGGACCTCATCTCGGCAGATTCAGTTATCATGCTCATGTCACACGTGCATGGGATGCCCGTTTCTAGTTTGGACACGTTGACGGAGGAACAACAAACTTTAATTGCGGATACTTTAAGAGACTGGCTGAACCAACTTCAATATCTCCGGTCACCTCACGGTCGCGTTCTATGTGGATACCTAGGTGGTTCATTCACGTCGTACCGTATTCATAGAACGTGCTTTGTGGGTCCTTTCCAATCTCAAAATCGATTTCATGAACACCCTTGCTGTGCTATAACATCGAGTCATGATCCTAAAGTTTCTTCGCTTGCAGCGATCATTCGACAGAAACGTTATGATATCTCATTTGTTCACGGGAATGTATCACCTGAAAACGTATTGATAAACAATAAAGGTATACCAATCGGTTTGATTGGATGGGAATGTTCAGCTTGGATGCCGAGCTACTGGGATTTGACAGCAGGATCGTGGAGTGCAAGAGGAAGAATGGGTGAAACGGTGTGGTCTCATATCTTAATTCGATGTTTACCACAGTATACAGATGAGTTGATAGTCGACAAGGAATTGTGCAAGACTTATTCTACCTATTAGATATATAAGCTACATATGAATGAACAAAATGGATATCTCACCTCAGGTGTCACAGAGTGAAGTAAATGACTGAGGGAGGAGAGAACAAGTTTGGTCTTTAAGTAGTGAGTCTAAGAAAAGAAAATAGAGTACTGTATCAGTGGGCACCACAGAGATCACTAACTGGGACATATTATTTTTTTAGACATTATTTGGCATGCATAGTACTTAAGACTACTTGACAGCATGTACTCTTCAGTTCTCACACTACTTTGAGAATGATATTAGGACTTAAGTAATAAGCAAATAAAAAGATCATATAATTCAGATATAAGTTTAGTTACTACTCAGAATTAGTAGATGCTGAAGAATCCAACAGCTAATTATCTCGGCAAATTCCGGCCTCGTTCTGTGCCACGACCGTACACTTGCATGCTTATGGATCTTTTTTCATGCTGCTTTCCTCGCAAACGTCGAAGACCTGTAGGTCCCTTTTTTCAAATATGGCTCCTGTGCATTAACCCAAAGAAATTCAGAATCAACTAGATGAGCGGACGTATCTCATTCCAACTGAGCCACATCTGTAGGAATTTGTCTTCCCTCATCTGCTGGAATTTGACATCAAGGCTGCAGAGAGTCTGTGGAAAATGATACTACGAGATGGAAGAGAGTGCTGCAAGACAGGCTCACAGAGATAGTCCGCGCAAAAGAGGGGTGTGTTTTGCGTTGTTAATGACTCGGTTCTGAAAAATCTCATTTTCTTCAGTAAAATGGTTAACCTCCATGTTAAACTTCCCTTTAATCTTTATAATCGGACAAATAGCTCCCTATCTGCTCGACTAGATCCTTCCTCCTCGCGCTCAGTATCTGATTCTCTCCTCGCTTTACCTACTCCCACCTCTTCTCGCTACCCGATTTCATATACCATCAATAACCAACAATGTCATTGCATGCCTCCACTCGGTCTTGTAGATGAGCAAAACTCATCAGTATCAAGGTCCAGCTCTCACTTTGATCCCAAGCACGATCGCAATGATCACGACGGCGATGCAGATGCAGATGAACACTTTCCCATCCTTAATCTGCGTCTAGTCAATCCAGGACTTACTTTTGGCATCGGGACAAGTAATAGACCGACATTGAACCGGGGGCGCTCGCCGCTGAAGTACGCCACGACCCTTGAGGTTCAAGATACATCGACAAATGGAGAACCGTCAAATATGCTATCTCCTCCATCCCCGCTGCTGCCATCTTCCCCCAAGTTTGGAACAATAGTATTACTCTCTCAAAATCAAGAGATGGATAATCAAGATGCGAAATCGCCTCTGGATACCATTGTCCCTGGTGCCAGAATGCCCAAACCACCGGTATGGTGTCCTCATCACTTCCCTTTGTATCTGTCTTTATCTGTCCCTTTAGTCTGACACACAACAACTCGTAGTGTCTGTTTCGCCTGCGTTGACGAGCAGCTTCAAGATTCACGAAACCAGTCCACTCGTGATCGACTGGGAATCATAGACACACTTCTACTCCTCCGTCATACCAGATTGGTTGTCTACATCATCCATCTGACGATATGGACTTCACATCACGCTACCATTTCGACATCCAACGCGTAAATATTCACTCCTCTCACCAACCAACCACTCCTTGACACGAGTATCCTATGATATTCAATACCTACATAATCAACTCAATCAAAGTACCAACAATCAAAACTCTCATGATACCTATCTCACATTCAGACTTTTACCCAAGGACCATTAAAGAGGATTGTCAATATATAACAGGCTATTTTATCCACACCTTGAGGCATTCGGCATCCAAATCATATCCAACGCAAGCATTCTCACTACTTATTCCTTCGGTTTTTATTCCTCTTCTAACATTTCCCACAATAACTGGTCTGCTTATTGTTAAAATCCCTCTGGCCGTTACTTTACTTCTTCGTAAAATAAGATTTTTTGCTTCTGATTTGTGTTTTGATCTACATTCATTCCCTGCTTTTTTCCTTCCTCGCCTTAGATTACAGAGGTTTTCGCCATGTACTTACCAAGACCTTGTTCATGCATGGAGGTACCATGCTAGTTGTTCCTGCTTTGCTTTACCAATGTCATTCACATGGTGTGATTATGACAGTTGTGAATTGTGTCAGCAGTCTATGAAGGTTGATTTAGTGTTCAGTGCTAATCCAATGCTTTTGATCTACCACATGTGCATTATGCTTAACTGGCAGGCCCATTACACATGGTCTTGATTTAGTAGTGTATGTAGGCAACTTTAAAGTACAGTTCGTGGTTAGAGGTTAATAGAAAAGGTAAAGTTTACCCTTAAAAAGTAAAGTTTGTCATCAAATGGGTACCTGTAAGGGCAATGACTAGTGATTAGCCAGAAGTCACACCAGTAAGCTAAGTAAGGGTCCTGGAAGCTGGAGTGACATTTGAGTAAGGGTAAATCTACCAATACAAGCTCTTATATATACTACAAGAGATGGTCTGTGTGCAGTCATGTGAGCTACAGTCCAATGATAGCACTTCCTAACTAGGATAAATAGAATGATTGAGATAGTATGTAAACAGAGAGGCAAGGGAGTAAATGGATATATATCATTGTCACAAACTTCATTTGGACCATAACTCTAGGAATATTCAACCAATTTTGACAATATAAATGGCCACCAAAAGCCCTTAAGAAGACCTTTCAAACAAAACCAAAAATGTTTCAAAGAAATCAGTATTCACTGAGTTATCAGCAGATCAGTTGGCAATCATCAAGTCACCAAACACTAAATCACTGATATCTTGGGAATTGCTTGATGTAATTATTTGCTTCAGTATCCATCATGAAGCTCTCTTCAATATGCTTCTTTTGGCTATAAATAAATCCAAAGGCAATAAGATCCCATGGAGATACAAGGTCCTCAATGTTTGCATATAACACTAATCTATTACCCATAGA
>Ga0153947_1001737_pt1 | contig 9959 bp, 14 predicted proteins | sample TSNJ031MetaG_FD_104697 | JGI IMG/M metagenome (GOLD analysis project Ga0153947, IMG submission 104697) | Attine ant fungus gardens microbial communities from New Jersey, USA - TSNJ031 MetaG | ecosystem: Host-associated > Fungi > Mycelium > Unclassified | place: USA: New Jersey, Wharton State...
CCGGGAAAGGGGGTGACAGCTCATGACAGAGCTAAAAATTGTTATTTTCCTATGCTTATTCCTTGGATTTACAGGAATGTTTTACTTGTTAAATAAAAGTCGGATTCTTAGGAAAAAGCTGCAAGAGGCGTATGAATCACTTGACAATGCTTCCCTGCACAGGGAAAGAGAGCATAAAAGGAACCTGGCGTTATTTGAAACCCGGATTGGAATTATAAACAGGATCCGGAAACGTTTCATTTACAGTGGATTAGGTCGGATATTTACCTTTTTGAATCCGGAATTATGGTTAATCATACGTATTCTGGCTGCAGCTTCCATTTATTTTATAAGTAATTTATTGGGAAACAACTGGATTTATGGATTTGTATCGGCAATCATCTTATCACTGGTGCTGCATTTAACGGAAAGTCTTCTGATCCATAGAAATTACAAAGCAGTTGACAAAAACCTTCTTGAATTTCTGAACATACTTGGAAATTACAGCATAACGGCCGGTGAAGTTACCGGAATACTAAACCAGGTAAGCCGGTACATGCAGGAACCGTTAAAAAGCGCTCTGGATGAATGCTATCATGAAGCGCTGACCTCCGGAAATACAGATATGGCCCTGCTTACATTATCAGATAAAATTGAACATCCTAAATTTAAGGAGGTGATAAAGAGCATAGAGATTTGTGCCAGATATTCTGCGGATTTTACTATTGTAGTAAGAAGTAGCCGCAGGATCATACAGGATTATATGAAAGCCTGTCAGGAAAGAAAGGGGCTGGCTCAGGAATCTATGGTAAATATGTTTATCCTGAGCATAATGCTATTTGTGGTACTTATTGTAGTTGATCAGATGCTTGAAGTCTCCATATGGTCAATCTTATTCCAAACACTGATCGGGCAGATTGTTGTAGTTGTAGTTATTGCTTTACTGATAGCATTTTACTGGCAGATAGCAACCACAGATAGGTAAGGGGGATGAAAATGGATTTTGATTCGCTTCATATGGGCATACAGGTACTTGCTGTTCTTACAGGTATCTTAAGCTTTTCGCTCCTGGTAATCATAGCCCGTAATTATCAGCCCGGGCAGCTGATGGTCCGGACATATCAGAGGATAAACAATGAACTGAGAGAACGGAAAAGAAGTTGGTTTGATTACCAGAAGATCCAGAGCTTTTTAGACAAAAATGGTGCCTCTTACCACCTTGGAAATAAGATGGATCCCATCCGGTACTATGCTGTTAACCTGACCATTGCAGTATTGGGTATCTGGGCTGGTGCAAGGCTTCACTTCCTGGCTTCCATAATCCTTTCCATAATTGGATTTCAGGCAGCCAAAATGTATCTGCTGTATGTAAATAAGAAGGATAATGAGAAGCTGCTTCCGGAAATACAACTGCTATTCAATGCACTGGCAGTACAGATACGTTCCGGTGTCCATGTAACAGATGCACTTGCTGAGTGCTATGGGAGTGTGACGGATAAGCGGATGCGGAATGCTTTGATGGATCTGACAGGGGATATTATATTAAAGGCTGATGTAAGGGAAGCCCTGGAACATTTTGAGGGAAAATTTGATAATCGCTATATAGATTCCCTGTGCATCATCATACTTCAGGCCCTGGAATCCGGACAGGCAATAGAACTGTTAGCTGATATATCAGAGCAGATAAAAGATATGGAAAGCATTGTCCTTCAAAAAAAGAAAACAGATCTGGATAGAAAAGTAACATTTTATTTATTAGGTGTCATGACATCCATATTAGCAGTAGTCATATATGCCTGCGTAATGCAGATGTTTACTGCAGCCGTACAATTTTAGGTAATAAAAATTACAATAAAAAATTCAAATTAGAGGAGGATTTTAAAATGAGAATTATGTTGCTTTTAAACAAAGTAGAAAAAAAGGTTCGTGGTTTCATCTTCCGGAAGAGAGCAGGAATAGACGGCATACTGGTCACTGTAGGACTATGTATAATAGCCCTGCTGTTATGTGTTGTAATGAAGGATCAGCTTTCTACGTTCATTACAACGATAGTAACCAGCCTGACAACGAAAGCCACAGGAATCTTAGGCGGAACCTGATGGCGCCGGAAGGGAGAGGTGGTACGCACAATAGAAATATTGTGCGTACCAAAACAAATATGAGTAAACCAAGCAAGCTTCGTAAACCAAACAAGTTAGGTAAACCAAACAGGTTAGGTAAACCAAACAGGTTTGGTAAGAAAAAAGGTTCTGTCATGGATATATTATCAGTCGGCATATGTATTCTGGCCTTGAGCATTATTATGATGGCATATCTAAATATTATGCAATTGGTTAATACCAAAGAGGATATCAGTCAGTTAGCCAGGCAATACATTTTAAGGATGGAAACGATTGGATATCTGACATCAAGTGACAGAACGTCACTGATACACGATCTTACTGAGCTGGGGATGGAAACAATAAATTTGGAAGGTACAACAACAACAGATGTAGGGTATGGAAATCCGGTCGTAATTATCATCAAGGGAAATATAAAAATGGACAGCGTAACAGGGAGCAGCTTATTTCAGTTTATATTTTCTGAACAGGCATTTGAAATAGTAGAAAAAAGGATGTCAACAGCAAAAAATTAGTTCAAAAGGAGAAGGGGAAAAATAAAAAAGTACAGAATTGCATATGATAGTCTATTTCTTCCAAAAGATGTAAAAAAGGGTCTTTTTTATAAAGGAGAAAAGATCACTGCTATCTATCTTAAGGTATCACGTGCATATACATGCAGACATCCAAAGTGTAAAGATGTTCCAATATTTAAGGGAAAGACGCACCCTAGATGCTGTCCGTTGGTCAATCCTGATGGATTCCATAGAAGTCGCGTTAAGGGATTAGGAAAATTACACTCAACACAAATATATTTTCATGTGTAATTAAAATTTAACGGCAATGCCGGGAAAGGAAAATATGGAACGATTAACAATTAATCATAACAACGTGTGGGAAATAAAAGAAACTAATAGTCAGGATTGCAAAGATATCTGTGTCGAGCTTATAAGCTGTATAGGTTGCCCTGTACAAAAGAGTTTTGACAGATTAGCAACTTATGAAGATACTGGATTGGAGCCGGAAGAAATCATACTCTTAAAACAGAACTTTGAGAGAAATGTATGCACAGGATGCTGGTTAAAAGATGGTGCAAAGATTTCAGAAAATATTGGCGAATTGAAAATGTTATTAGAACAAGCAGCAGAGGAAATAGAGAACTGTTATGGTAGGGAAACAGCGCTGTCGGAAAGAATTCGTGAACAGCTAAAGTAAAATTTATCAAATAATTGTGTATATCCAAAGAAAGGATTCTGGAATTTATGAAAATGAGGGTACTAAAAATCTTAAGGTTTATTTGCTTTATGCCATTTATTATATGGTTAATTATAGCTCTTTATTATGCATTAATAAGAGGAGTTTCATTTGGAAACTCACCATCTTATGGATATGACGCGTTTGTTATAGCATTAATTGCCTATGGCGTATCATTTTTTTGGGTAGGCGTTATTTGTATAATTGGAATTGTGGTTATAAGTATTTTATTAGCGATTACAAAGCGTGGATCTGAACAAGAAAATGAAGAAAAGAAAGATACCAATATATTGTATCGGGAATCAGTAGAAATTATGGAATATGTTTGTAATATGCTGTGTAAGCATCCCCAAGAGGCAACCGATCAGGAAAAATTGGATGATATATGTACAGGGTGTAAGCTGGACGGTTATGTACAGGCTATCTTGCAGAATCAAAGAAAGGGCAGGAAAAGAATAGGCAGGCGTCAATAAGGTAAGATAAAAGCAGAAAGGAACCATAATGACAGGATCTACACACAAGCTGGGTGGAATATGTTCAGGAATGATTGCCATAAATCTATTACAGGAAGTGGCACCGGAGACTGTAGTATTGGTAATGGCCGGTTCCATATTAGGTAGTTTGCTGCCGGATATAGACAATGCTAATAGTACAATTAGCCATAAGTTCAGGGCCATATCAATGATAGTGAAGATAGGGCAGGGCGGCATCCGGTTATTGTCCAGATTAATGCCGCGTAAAATCGGAGGGACAGTAAGAAGCTTTATAGGACATAGAGGAATTACACATTCTTTGATGTTCCCTGGATTGTTATTATTACTGATAGTTTTTGGAAGAGGTTATATACCTGAACATTTCATTTCAGGCCTGCTGGTTGGAATGATGAGCCATATAGTTCTGGATATTTTCTCAGGGGGAGTACCTTTAATTATGCCATTAAGTGTAAAGCGTTTCAAACTGGCCAATATACGTACTGGCGGCATAATTGAGTGGGGTGTCAGAGTTGCATTGATATTAGTGATAGTCGGTCTATAGAAACCATGATTAAGATGTTGGGTGGGAGGAAAATGAAAAATATAAAGTTTTTTTCAAAAAAGCGTGAAGGGAAGATAGAGATAGTCCTGGGTGTTTTCCTGTTATTGTTCTTCATACCAGTACTGGCAGCACAAATGCAGGTATCTCAATATCGGGCTACCAAAACATATGTAGAAGATGCCCTGGCTGCTTCCAATCTGGCTTCTGCCGTAATCGACATAGAAGTATATGGTATAAGCAATGATGTAGTGATCAATGATTCTGACAATGCCTTTGGAATATACAAACAGGCATTAAAGATAAATCTAAACCTGGATGATTCCTGGGAATGTCCAAATAAATCAGCCATATCGGGAAAGGTGGAGATATTTGAATATATCATATACAATGTCATTGATCAGGACATAGAAATATACCGGTATGATGCATTGGGAAATAAGAGTTATTCTTATATGTCAGATTCATTAGGAAGTGTAATAGCTCCTGAAGGAAGTACAATCGAATCTACGAGCATTTATAGCCGGATTGGGTTCCCGGTAGAAAGTGTGTTTGGAATTGTAGTAGATGCAAAAAAGGAAAAGTTGGTAGATATACTAAAAAACTAGTGAAGTTAAAAATTTACGAGGTAAATCATGAAAAAGGAAAAAGAAAAGAAAATCAAGAAGGAAAGACCAGTAAAACAGAAACAAAGAAGTATCCTGCCGGGTGCAATATTAATGGCATTAGTAGTATCTGTCATCATATTTGCGGTAATGCTCAATGCAGAAAAAAATGCTCTAAGCGATTATGAAAAAGGATATATTTACGTGGCTGCAGCTAATATTCCCAAGGGGCAGTTAATATCTGAAGATAATATTAATGCATATTTTGTTCAGAAAGAATTAGATAAGAACCTGGTACCGGAAGCTGCATTATCCTCACCTGAACAGGTATATGGATTGCTGTCTCTTGTCAATATAGATCCCGGTACACTTCTTGTCTCCGGACTGTTCGAGGATATGGATGAAATAACAGGGAGCATGAAAGAGCCTGTTGTAGCAGGTTTTAAGGCAGAGGATCTCTTTCAGGTTGTAAGCGGAATATTAAGGGCCGGTGACAGGATACACATTTACATCGTAGATAAAGAGACACAGGAGGCTGCCCTGGCCTGGCAGAATATATTTGTCCAACAGGTATTTGATACAGCTGGAAGTGTTATAGAGAGTTCAGATACAGTCACAGCAGCACAAAGGGTTAATATTTTGTTGGAAAAGGATAGCACAGAAGCATTTTATTCCATGCTTTCATCAGGAGAATTGAGGGTAGTAAAGGTCGTTGACTGATCAATCTGCCTTTAGACATATATAAACAACAGGGAAAAGTCAGAAGATTCACAGCACCTTGACAATTGAATACAGAAACGGATTTTTTATAAAAACACAGGCGATTGAAAAACCTGCTTACAGGTGATAGAATGATAGCAGGGAAATCAAAGCGAGGCGGCTTACCCCTCCTAACGAAAGAAAGGAGGGATGCCAATGGTTACATATGCTGAATTAATACAGTTTTGCATATTCATTGTCACCCTTATTGCTCTCATTTATGAGATCAGTAAGGGAAAAAAATAGCCGCCACATCTTCACCATGTGACGGCTGTAGAAATATAGCATGTTAATGGGTAAGCCGCTTCCGGTTTCCCTTTTCTTAGTACATTATAGCATAAAACAATAAAATCAATCAATACTAAAATAGAAATAACACTGGCGATTGAAAAACCTGCTGACAGATGATAGAATGGTAGCAGGGAAATCAAAGCGAGGCGGCTTACCCTTCTTAATGGAGGGTTTTACCCTCCGGACGAAAGAAAGGAGGGATGTCTATGGTTACATATGCTGAACTAATTCAGTTTTGTATGTTCATAGTCGCTCTTATTAGTCTCATATATGGGATTAGTAAGGGAAAAAAATAGCCGCCACATCTTCACCATGTGACGGCTGGTAGTATAACAGCTTTTTACGGGTAAGCCGCTTCCGGTTTCCCTTTTCTTAGTATATTATAGCATACATCAGCTGAATCAATCAATACTAAAATTTATGTTTCAATATAATTTGAGATGTCAATAACCCACGACCCTAAAAGGTCGGGGCTTGTAAAAGCCCATGTTGATTAGCCTAAGTCTTAATTGACTACGTTACTCAAGAATATATAGGCACCTGCGGATACTCCACAAGTCTGTAGCTCTGCGATGTATGGTTAAACAATCCTGTGAGGTAGGGATAGTGCTGTGCATATCAAACCTTGAGATAACCTTGGCGATGTGGAACTAACTCTGAAAGGAGACGTAACTTGAGAGTTTACGTATTAAACAAGCGTGGAGAACCGCTTATGCCGACATATCCACGTAAAGCAAGAATCCTTCTTAAAGAAGGAAAGGCAAAAGTTGTACAACGCACACCATTTACAATTCAATTAAATTATGCAACCGGCGAATGTAAGCAAGATATTACACTTGGCATTGACGCTGGAAGTAAAACTATTGGTGTATCTGCAACAATGGAAGACGAGGAACTATATTCTTCAGAAGTTATTTTACGAAATGATATCGTAGATTTACTGTCTACTAAACGTCAGTATCGTAGAACACGCAGAAACAGATTGCGTTATCGTAAATCAAGATTCAATAATCGTAAGAAAGAAAAAGGTTGGCTTGCACCAAGCATACAACACAAAATTGACAGCCATTTAAAGATTGCTGCTGATATTCATAAGATAGTACCTATCACAAAAATAATAGTTGAGGTCGCAAGTTTTGATATTCAAAAAATTAAAAATCCCAGTATTAATGGTACGGATTACCAACAAGGTGAGCAATTAGATTTCTGGAATGTAAGGGAATATGTGCTGTTTAGAGATGGACACAAATGTCATGGCAAAGGCGGTTGCAAAAATAAGATACTCAACGTTCACCATATTGAGTCAAGAAAGACCGGTTGTGATGCTCCGAATAATCTTATAACATTGTGTGAGGATTGTCATGATTCTTATCACAAAGGAAATTTAAAACTAAGTCTTAAGCGTGGGCAGTCATTCAAAGATGCGGCTTTTATGGGGATAATGCGCTGGGTATTTTATAACAGATTAAAAGAGGTGTATGACAACGTATCAATGACATTTGGATACATCACAAAAAATACAAGGATACAAAATAACATAGAGAAAACTCACTCAGCAGATGCTTTTTGTATATCAGGCAATATTAAGGCAAAAAGAAGTAATGTTTTGTACTCTCAGAAATTTGTGCGTAAGAATAACCGCAGTCTCCACAAGGCGAATTTGCTCAAAGGCGGAAGACGTAAGGCAAACAAGGCTCCGTATTTAGTTAAAGGTTTCAGATTGTTCGACAAAGTATTAGCAGAAAACAAGGAGTGGTTCATATTTGGCAGGCGCTCAAGCGGTTATTTTGATTTGAGAGATTTGAATGGACACAAGCTGAACAAAGGTAGTTACAATTGCAAAAATATTAAACTATTAGAAATGACAAAAACACACTTAACAGAAAGATGGTACGATGATTCCTCCACTCCCCTAAAGGGAAGTTGTTTCCACGCCTAAATTATATGAAAAAATGCTTGCCAGAGATAAAAAAGTCTGCTTTGGTACTTGTAAAGCGCGTAATAATGTGTTACAATGTAATACAGAAAGGAGTGATTAAAAATGCCGCATGTTTCTTTGAGAGTAACAGAACAAGAAAAAAACTGGATGGAAAGCTATGCTAAAATGCATGATGTAAATCTCTCAGATGCAATAAAAACCATATTTTTTAATAAGTTAGAGGATGAATACGACTTAAAAGCCATAAGGGAGTATGAATCTGATCCGGATAAAAAAATGTACACCCATGAAGAAGTCGGGAAGATGCTGGGGATAAATTAATGTATTCTGTAGAGTATTCAAAAAAAGCTGTCAAAGTACTGCAAAAACTTGACCGCTATACGGCATCTATGATATATGGATGGATTGAGAAGAACCTTGAAGGCTGTTTGGATCCGCGCTTGCACGGGAAGCCCTTGGTGGGAGATAAAAAAGGCTACTGGCGGTATCGTATTGGTAAGTACAGAGTCATTGCAGATATAGATGATACCAGTATAAGAATTTATGTAATAAATATTGCTCATAGACGGGAAGTTTATGACGAATAACTGTTTCGACATAAAAAATCATAAAAATCTGGGGAATGGTTATACTTGAAATTACTCAGAGCATATGCTATAATATGCTTAGAAAAAGAGATTAATTCCATGTAGACACAAATCGAAACCCCCAGAGTTGCACCTCTGGGGGTTTCATTTAGGCTAATTGTCGCTTTCTTCTTCGTCTAGCCATTTGCTGACGTAGAAAGTAAGTTAACAATAACAATATGTGTACGAGTTAAGTGAATCAGACAAAAGAAGGGAGAAAGTATATGGAAACAACAGTATACTTGACAGAAAAAGATATAGAAGAAATAGAAAAGTTAAACGAATCTTCTATTTGCAAGTATATTGAAAACTTGTCGGAGGCTAAAAAGCAGTTAGTAATGAAGCAGTATCATAAGGAACTTGAAATTAAGCAATGGAAGACAATCGCAAAAGAAAAATACAATTAACAGGTCAAGCTAATGCCGATAGCCATAAAAAATCATAAAATTCTGGGGAATGGATATATTTGAAATTACTTAGAGCATATGCTATAATGTGCTTAGGTAAAAGATGTGATGTCCATTGTGACATGCGAAAACCCCAGAGTTGCTGCTCTGGGGTTTTCTTTTGGGTTAATTTAGCGGATGCACTCTATATGGTACAAGATGCAATAGAAATGTGGCTGTGGGATGCAGAAAATAATCGTCAATCTATACCGGCAGCATCTAATCAGGAAGATATTAAGAAACTATGCAGGAACTCAGATCAGTTTGTCAGCATGGTGGCAGCTGATATAAACGAATAAAATGAAGTAGAAAATTGCCGTAAAAAATCATAAAATTCTGGGGAATGGATATACTTGAAATTGCTAGGCGCATATGCTATAATGTGCTTAGGAAAAAGGAAGTTAATATCCATGTAGACACAGCGAAACCCCCAGAGAGGCTACTCTGGGGGTTTCATTTTGGCTAATTGTCGCTGTTCGTTCCGTCTAGCCACTTACAGAAAAAGTAAGAAACAATTCCTGCCGTGACGGAAATAAAAAAGGAAATTAAATACTCCACATAGACACCTCCTTCCTGTTGTCAGGATGGATAGTGCGACAACAAACATATTGTAACATATCATAATAATTTTCTAAAGCGGAAAAATATTAACCATATTATTTTTTGAGTCCGGTTTATGGTACACAATATTTGATATTATATAATTATGAAAATCACATTGACAATACGTGTTAATACGTGTACAATTAATTTTAGGAGGTGAGGTATGACAGAACGGGAACTTAAGAAGAAACTTACTGATGCGGGTTGGACAATCACACACGGTAAAGGACATGACCAAGCGACTAATCCTTTGAAGCCTGGCATTAAAATTCCAATACCTCGCCATAGAGGAGACATTCCCAAAGGCACAGCAAACTCGATCCTAA
>Ga0153947_1001738_pt1 | contig 9958 bp, 9 predicted proteins | sample TSNJ031MetaG_FD_104697 | JGI IMG/M metagenome (GOLD analysis project Ga0153947, IMG submission 104697) | Attine ant fungus gardens microbial communities from New Jersey, USA - TSNJ031 MetaG | ecosystem: Host-associated > Fungi > Mycelium > Unclassified | place: USA: New Jersey, Wharton State...
AATGCCAATACTATAACCATTCCAACTGCAAGTCCCCTTTTTGCCATCTGTTTCTTCATTTTACTCCCCCCATAAATCTTACCACCTTTGTCTAGTTTATGAAACGCGCTTACCTTGTCCTATACATTCTATTCTAATATTTCCATTATATAAGTGCAAGTTACGCTTATATTAAAAAATCGGCGCAGAATAAAAAATTTAGATTAATATTTCTCATTTACATATTCATCAATTCGGGATTTCTTCCTTACCTCTTGAAAGACGCCTTCCCGTCTCAATTCTTCAAGAAGACCCATATTAATGGAATGGAATACTACGCCTTCCCTGTCTAATAGAACAATTTCATAGAGACGATTATCCAAAAATTCAGATTTAGATTTGATAAAATAGGCTTCAACTTCTTGATAATCCAAATAACGAAGCAATTTGATAACCGCTTCATCTTTCTTGCGATAATAATGGTGAATCTTCTCCTCAAGCTCCTTTATCAGTTCCGGATGCTTCTCTCCCAACTTTTTATCCCTTATTTTCAACCTATTATATTTTGCAAGTGCGTTGAAATATTGATAATTATAAATACCTTTTTCAAATGAGTCAATTCTTTCAAATGGTTTTAAGTTCATTCGTCGAATATGATAATAATGTTCTTCAATAAACTCTTTCTTTGAAATATCACCTTTTTTGTATAAATAAAAAAGCGCATCCCTTTCTTCAAAGAACGCATCAAAGGCAGTTTTCTTCACTTGGGCTGGCATGTCACTCCACCTATCTCTCTGTTTTCTGCTTGAATTTATTATATTGTAACACACTGTGATACCTTTTCATATACTATTTAAGAAAGATTACGATTAAAAAGGAGGGAAATATATGAGTTGCTTCGGTGGAAGAGTATCACCGGACCTTTATCAGAATTGTTGCAACGCAAACACGCTATGCGAGTTCAGCGGTTGTATAGACGATCTTGTCACAGAACCCATCTATATTCAGAAGGTGTACGATGCAGTACTTTTCAATCTACAAGGTATGAAAACAGTGCAGAATCAGGTGTTTACACCTAACATTCCTCGCGGACACAGAGTAAAAAGGGTAATTGACATTCGCTGTAAGAGGTTCTTCAATCCATCAAACATAGAAGATGCAAGAAACTTACATCTAGACGTTAATACATCCATTTCGGGCGCTTCATTTCTTCAGAGGGCAAATGGAGATTACGTTCAGGTAGTCGGTCCTGACGGTACATTCTCAGAAAAAGTTCTTTATGCAGACACTACAGACTGTGATGACAAATGCATGGGAACACCAATTTTTGGCACACAAAATATCTGTATCACGGGTAATGTCTTGGTTTACCTTGACCTTCTGCTCTGTGACAGATCCAACAACGAGGTCGTATTTACAGTATGCGGAGAAGTAAACATCGCACATAACAATCAAGCAATGATGCTCACCAATTTCTTTGAAATCTGCATGCCGTCAACAGAGGATGGCGCATTCATGCCACGGTTCACGGAATTATGTAATACAATTTGTGAAACAAGGCTTGCTACAAATAACTTCGGCAGAGATCTCTGCGTTAGTCAAAACGGCGAAGTTACAGCAAATCTGATCGTTGCACTTTGCATAAGCTGCGAGAAGAAGGTTGTCGTACCTGTTCAGCTTTGCGTATTATCTTCAGGTTTTGCGCAAGTTTCTCCACAGGTCGGCGCAGTCTGCACAACATTCCCAGCTTTATTCCCATCACAAATCAGAGTACAAGACACACTTGACAACTGCGGTGAAGTATCTGATGTGGGCGGCGATTACACCTGTAATCCTTGCGGGACCAATTGTCAAGACAACTGCTATGACTCATGTGATGATTGCAGTAGCGAATCTAATGACAACTGCAATGATTGCACTCCACAAAGGTCAAATCGATATTCTGGCAGACAAAGACCGCAGCCTAGATAAAAACCATATCCAAATAACATATTAAAGCGAACTCAAAAGAGTCCCGGTATTCATGAGAATCCGGGATTTTTCTTTTGGTTTCTCTTTGATTTATCTCTATTTTTCTTGAGTTTCCTGCTCTTGAATCATCGTTTTCAGTTTCTTAAGTGCCGCATTCAGACCTCCGACTTCGTTGATCAATCCAATACTGACAGCTTCATGTCCAAATAAAATTGTTCCTACATCGTTTGACATGTTCTCTGTACAGTTCATCAACTTTTCAATTTTTTCTTTTTCAGCTGTGGAATTTTCAACAATAAAGTTCACGATTCTTTCTTGTGTCTTTTTTAAATATTCAAACGTAGGTTCTGCCGTAATAACAAGACCTGTTGTCCTGATAGGATGCAAGGTCATCGTCGCTGTTTTTGCAATAAATGAATAATTACTGGCTACAGCAAGCGGAATACCGATGCTGTGCCCTCCGCCCAACACAAGTGATACCGTAGGTTTGGATAATGTGGAAATCAGCTCTGCGAGCGCCAAACCGGCCTCTACGTCCCCGCCAACTGTGTTCAGTATAGTTAACATTCCTTTTATCTTCGGATTTTCTTCCACAGCAATCAATTGTGGAATTAGATGTTCATATTTTGTTGTCTTATTTTCCGCCGGAAGAACTGTATGGCCCTCGACACTTCCTATGATATTAATATACTGAATATCGCTCTTAAAATCCGTACCTGTACTTAAAATCCCTAATTCTCTGATTAAATTACTTGCTTCATCGCTCTGATTTTCCTTTTCTTCTTTTGGCTCTTCTGCCTGAATTGGTTCTTTTTCTTCGTTTTTATACATAATTGTCTCCCTTTTCAAATATTTATAACCATGTAATACTTTTACTATTCTTTACGAATTGGAGGCTCATTATGCGGTTAAGTGAAATCGGAGACAAGGAAATCATAGATTTGAGCAATGGCTCAAGACATGGGGAGCTTTGGGATGCGGAAATGATTTTTGAAACGGATACGGGAAAAATCAAGGCGCTGCTTGTGCCAGATACAGAAGGAAGATCATTTTTTAAGACGACACGAGAAACGCTCCAGCTTCCCTGGAGCTCCATTATTAAAATCGGAGATGACATCATCATCTTTCAATCAGACTGCTAATAATACAGGATGACTTCATAACGAAGCCATCCTGTATTTATGCGTGTTTATTGTGTATGTGTATCTTTGCTTTACTCATAATGCATCCTTTTACAGTACATTATTCAGCAGCAGCAGTTTCACCTTGAATTACAAATATAACCTGTTCTGTAGATTCTCCGCCCCAAGCACTCATCGCGTCAAAAGTAAGAGACATATTTGCATTGGTTGTTACCTTAAATGTAAATGGATTATCTGCTACCTGTGTCAGCCCAGCAGGAAGTGCTGTAACAAACCAGCTATTACCTGTTGAAGCTGCCGGCAGTGCGACTTTTACATAACTTCCAACGGTTATGGCAGTCGTCGTTGTCGAATCTGCAGTTACTGCAACACCACTAGGGTCAGCAATTGCAGCTTTATATGATTCAACCGGCATTACTGCGGCTGGTGTAGTAATTGCTGCATTTGTTGTGATCGCTGCATCCGTTGTGGCTACAGTTTCAACATTTTCTTTTTGAACAGTTACATTTGCATCCTTGTTGACCGTTACAGCCTTAAAGTACATATTTTGCCCTCCAGCACTTAACGCTTCTTTTGCAATAAAGATGAAATCTCTATTTGCCGGTGCAATGTACTTGTATGTTTCATCTTCAGTTACACTAACTTTAACGATATCGCCTACATATCCTTCATAAGTTTTTGCAACATCAAGCGTTCCAACACTAGAAACATTTTGAGAATAATCGTTTACAAGTACAGTTTGCGTCGCACTGTCATAAGAAACAATCTTCCCATAAATATCAGTTAGTGCTCTGATAGAAACCATAGTTTTGCCGTTGATAAGCATCGGCGCAGAAACCATATCCATACTTCTTTCAATGTTTTGCTGTTTTGTCACGACTGTTGGCGAACTTAAGTCAAGTTTTACCCAAAGTCCTGTTGTAGAATCTGTTGTTTCCACTGTTTTTGTATCATTCATCCAAGTAACTGTCTGTCCGAATGCTTCTAGCGCTTCTCTAATCGGTACAAATACCATACCTGAAATGTTGACAGGTTCCATATCTGTCCATTGAACGGCTTTGCCGTTTACAGAAACTTTTGCTGTCGGATAGTCTGTCGTTGCTGCAAATGCAGATGCTGTAAATGTCATAGACATAATCAATACAGCTGCCAGCACGATTGCTAATGTTCTTTTCATAAAAATCCTCCATTGTGTAATATAATTAAGTGTGTGAAGCAATAACCTGAGACCATTTTATAAGCTCATCAATGATTATTATACCATACTAAAATTGTAATTTCAATTTTTTAACATAATATAACCAATTTTATTGCATCATTTTACATTCGTTTTACAATGACGCTTAAATCATTTTGCTTGTTGTGCTTTTACGACAGCCTGGGCGGCGGCCAGTCTTGCTACCGGAACCCGGAATGGTGAGCAAGATACGTAGTGAAGTCCAATATTATGGCAAAATTCGACTGTCTTAGGATCCCCGCCATGTTCTCCGCAAATACCCAGCTTAATATTCGGTTTCGTCGCCCTTCCAAGTTCTACAGCCATCTTTACAAGCTTGCCAACGCCGACTTGATCAAGCGTCTGGAACGGGTCTTCCTCAAAAATTAGTTTCTGTCTGTAATCTTTAATAATATTACCCGCATCATCACGTGAAAATCCATATGTCATTTGTGTCAAGTCATTGGTACCAAATGAGAAGAATTCTGCTTCTCTTGCAATTTCATCTGCAGTCAATGCAGCTCTTGGGACTTCAATCATAGTTCCTACCATGTATTCAATCTGGACACCTTCCCTTTTAAAACACCTGTTGATGGTCGTGGCAACTGTATTCTTTACAAAGGCCAGTTCTGTTTCCAGCCCAACAAGCGGAATCATGATTTCAGGAATGACTTCCATGCCCTTTTCTTTTTTCAATTCGATTGCAGCCATAATAATCGCTTCTGCCTGCATTTCTGCAATTTCAGGATAGGTCACCGCAAGGCGGCATCCCCTATGACCAAGCATTGGATTGAATTCGTGAAGTTCTTCAACTTTCTTTGCCAGTTTTTCATAAGGCACATTAATCTGTGCCGATAATAATCTGATTTCTTCTTCCGTGTGTGGCAGGAATTCATGAAGCGGCGGATCAAGCAACCGAATGGTAACAGGTCTATCGCCCATAACTTCAAAAATACCCTTGAAATCACCTTTCTGGAATGGAAGCAGGAAGCCCAATGCTTCTCTTCTTACTTCTTCTGATTCCGCAAGAATCATCCTTCTAACCGCTGGAATTCTATCTTCTTCAAAAAACATATGCTCTGTTCTGCAGAGCCCAATTCCTTCTGCACCAAATTCTACAGCTTGATGTGCATCTCTAGGATTATCAGCATTTGTCCTTATCTTAAGTGTCCTGATTTCATCGGCCCATTTCATAATGGTTGAAAAATCACCTGAGAGTGAAGGTGCAACCGTCTCAATCTTCCCTTTATATACGATACCTGTGGTACCATCAAGAGAGACGAAATCACCCTCTGTAAATTTTTCTCCTGCAACCTCGAACATTTTAGCCTTTTCATTGACTACAATTTCCGAACATCCTGCAACACAGCACTTCCCCATTCCCCTTGCTACAACTGCTGCGTGGGAAGTCATACCGCCTCTTGCAGTCAAAATACCTTCTGCAATCGCCATCCCTGCCAAATCTTCTGGTGAAGTTTCCTGTCTTACTAAGATGACCTTTTCGCCGCCTGCAACCGCATCCACAGCATCCTTTGCATGGAAGTAAACTTTTCCGGTTGCCGCACCTGGTGATGCCGGCAACCCCTTTGCCAGCTTTTCCGCTTTTTTAAGCTCTGTCAGATCAAACATCGGATGTAGTAGCTGATCGATCTGTGTTGGTTCAAGTCTTGTTACAGCCGTCTTTTTATCGATTAGCCCTTCTTTTTCCATATCTACAGCAACCTTGATAGCCGCAGCTGCAGTTCTTTTTCCATTTCTCGTCTGAAGCATGTACAATTTATTTTTCTCAACAGTAAACTCCATGTCCTGCATATCAGTATAGTGCTTTTCGAGAAGTTCTGCGATCCTAGTGAAATCTTTATATACCTCAGGGAACGCCTGCGCCATCTCTGAAATCGGCTGCGGTGTTCTAATACCTGCGACGACATCTTCTCCCTGTGCATTCACAAGGAATTCTCCAAATATTTTCGCTTCACCGTTAACAGGGCTTCTTGTAAAAGCAACACCTGTGCCGGAAGTATCTCCCATGTTACCAAACACCATGGACTGTACGTTGACCGCTGTTCCCAAATTGGAAGGGATACTGTTGAGCTGTCTGTAAAGAATGGCTCTATCATTGTTCCATGAACGAAATACAGCCTTGACGGCTTCCATCAGCTGTACTTTTGGATCAAGGGGAAATTCTTTTCCAATTTCTTTTTTTACGAGTACCTTGTAATCTATAATAATCGCTTTCAAGTCTTCGGTTGACAAATCAACATCGACCTTGCAGCCCTTTTCTTCTTTTTTTGCTTCAAATATTGCATCGAATTTTGATTTTGAAATTTCCAGCACAACATCACCAAACATCTGAATAAAACGTCTATAGCTGTCAAAAGCAAAGCGTTCATTTTCGGTCAGTAGAGCAAGACCTGCAACAGTTTCATCATTTAATCCTAAGTTCAGGATTGTGTCCATCATGCCCGGCATGGAAAATACTGCGCCGGAACGAACTGAAACAAGAAGCGGATTTTCTACGCTTCCAAATTGTTTGCCTGTTACATTTTCAAGTTCTGCCAATTTTTCGAAGATTTCCGACTCAATGCCTTCTGAAACCTTACGACCATCAACATAATATTTGTTGCATGCTTCTGTCGTAATTGTAAATCCAAAAGGAACAGGTAGTCCGATTTTTGTCATTTCTGCCAAATTGGCGCCTTTGCCTCCTAAAAGATTTTTCATTTCTTTTGAACCTTCATTAAACGAATATACAAACTTTTCCATAAACAATCACTCCTTTTTTATGCTAGCTTAAAACGCTAGTCTCTCCTCAATGTACTCTCTTACTTTATCAACAGATACCCTAACTTGCTCCATCGTATCTCTGTCACGAATGGTAACGCAGCCATCTACCTCTGTATCAAAATCGACACAAATGCAAAATGGCGTTCCAATCTCATCTTCTCTTCTGTATCGCTTACCGATAGAGCCTGCCACATCGTAATCTACCGTAAAATACTTTGAAAGTTCCTCATGAATCGGCTCCGAAATATGAGAAAGTTTCTTTGTGAGAGGCAGAACAGCAGCCTTAAACGGTGCTAATGCCGGATGAAAACGCAGAACAATTCTGATATCTTCTTTGCCGCTGCTATCAGTAAGAACTTCTTCATCGTAGGCATCCACTAAAAACGCAAGCGCCACTCTGTCTGCACCCAGTGATGGTTCGATACAGTATGGAACATATTTTTCATTCGTTTCAGGATCCACATAATTCATTTCTTGTCCGGAATGTTCGATATGCTGCTTTAAATCGAAGTCAGTTCTGTCAGCAATGCCCCAAAGCTCCCCCCAACCAAATGGGAATAGATATTCGATATCTGTTGTAGCGTTACTGTAATGAGATAGCTCCTCTTGTTGATGATCTCTAAGCTTAATATTCGCTTCTTGCATTCCCAAATTCTTCAGAAAATTAACGCAAAAGTCCTTCCAGTATGAGAACCACTCCAGATCCGTACCTGGTGCACAGAAAAATTCCAATTCCATCTGTTCAAATTCTCTAATTCTAAAGATAAAATTACCTGGTGTGATTTCGTTTCTAAATGATTTTCCGATTTGTGCAATACCAAATGGAATTTTTTTTCTTGAAGTTCTCTGTACATTTTTGAAATTCACAAAGATACCTTGTGCTGTTTCCGGTCTTAAAAAGAGCTCAGACTGCGAATCCTCTGTAACACCTTGGAAGGTTTTAAACATGAGATTAAACTGCCGTATGCTTGTAAAGTCATTCTTTCCGCATTCAGGGCAAGCAATATTCTTTTCTTTTATAAATGCCTCTAGCTTTTCGTTTGCCCAGCCGTCCACGGCGACATCTTCAATATTGTTTTCTTTCAAATAGTCCTCTATCAGTTTGTCTGCCCTGAATCTTGCTTTACAGCTCTTACAGTCAATAAGCGGATCTGCAAACCCTCCAACATGTCCCGATGCAACCCAAGTCCTCGGATTCATCAAAATCGCTGCATCCAGCCCTACATTGTACTTGGATTCCTGTACGAACTTCTTCCACCAAGCCCTTTTTATGTTGTTTTTAAATTCAACACCCAGTGGTCCATAATCCCAGGAATTTGCTAAACCTCCGTAAATTTCGGAGCCCGGATATACAAATCCTCTATTCTTTGCCAAGGCTGTAATCTTATCCATTGTAACTTTTCTGCTCATACTGCTAACTACCTACCATTCTTTTCTTTATTTCTAAGTTATTGTTTTTCACCGTCATCGCAGTTTTTATCGCTTTCGCTGTCAACATAGCTTTCGCTGGCTTCATCGCTGTCATCACTGTAAAGGTCATCATCGACTTTCTTCATCTTATTCAGAGCATCTGCCGTTTTTTCTTTGACATTCTGATAAACTTCGCCACTCTTTACCTTGAATTCGTCAGCTATTATAGAGCCTTTTTCAATGACATCTTCAATCGTATCGTTTGCCATATCGCTTACATCTATAATAGAACCATCGTCCTTTACAACCTCAATCACACACTTGGTTCCATATGCAGTAATTGCAGCAATAACCATAGGAACCGGTGCAATAATTGTTCCTAAAATGCCAATATTAACAGGCAAATTCAAAATGACTTCATCGTCTTTCTTTATGATAATCTTCGAGACATTCCCCTTCTTGATCAGTTCTTTAAGTTTATCAGCTAGCTGTGTACTTTGCTCCGTAAATTTATTTTTCCCCTTTTCATCAATCGCTTCCTCAATATCAATAATCGCATCTACAACACTGCCATCGGCGGCTTCTAAAGCTTCTTTTGCTTCTTTGTAACTGACACCTGTTCTGTCTTTTACCAACTCGATTTTTTCTAACGTAATCTCCATTTTGTTACCTCCTTGTTTTTATATAGATAAAAAGCCTTCGCTCTTTAACTCACCAATATCCAAATGATATGCTGCATAACTCCTGATAATTGTTTGTAATTCTTTTAAAACGGCTTCTTCTAATGCAATCTTTTCCAAACTTTTTAAAGAATGCTTAAAAAAGTACTTTAGCACATCTACTATACCAAAATTTACATGATAAATCAATGCCACATTACCATCAGCGCACATATTATTTCTACAACGCTCACATAGAATGCCGCCATCCTTGACTGAAAATCCTCCAATAGAGGTCGTATCGCCACAGATAACACAATGTGAAAGCTCCGGCATCGTTCCGCAAAGACCTAATGCTTTTACTTGATATGCCAATACCAATGTCTCATATTTCTGTTGTCTGACCTCTATCATCGATAAAAAATCAATTACAAGAGCAAACAACTCCGGCGCAGGAATGTCCTCAGCTATCAGCTTGTCTGTAAATTCCAGCGCATAAGACGCACACATATATTTCTCAACATTTTCACCGATTTTATAGTAACTCTTAATCACCTCAGTACTGTTGATATTATAACTATCCCGATTTTTAAACAGTTCATAGCGCCCGTATGTAAATGGACGCAAGGCCAATGCCGATTTTCCTTTGCCTTTTTCGTTTAGACTCGTCCCTGCACTGATTTTGCCATATTTCTTGGAAAACAAAAGGAGCATCCGTCTTCCTCCTACGGTTTTAACCTGTCTCAAAATGATGCCTTCTGTATCAGTAATCATATTTTAATCCTTATATCCAAAGT
>Ga0153947_1001743_pt1 | contig 9947 bp, 15 predicted proteins | sample TSNJ031MetaG_FD_104697 | JGI IMG/M metagenome (GOLD analysis project Ga0153947, IMG submission 104697) | Attine ant fungus gardens microbial communities from New Jersey, USA - TSNJ031 MetaG | ecosystem: Host-associated > Fungi > Mycelium > Unclassified | place: USA: New Jersey, Wharton State...
CCATGACAGTATATGTGAGCTGTGCCAGGAAAGGGCTGAAGCTGATTACTATGGGCTGGGGCCGGGGGTGTACCCTGCAGGTAATGTTCCTCTGGATCACCCTAACGGTATGTGTACGATGGCGCCGTGCTTTGCTAAGAGCATGGATGAGATTGCACGGGAGTTGAGGGACTGGGCGGATGGCGGGGATAATCCTAAGCTGGATAGGTGGTTTGAGAAGCAGAAAAAGATTGATAAAACCGGCGATAATGGTATAATTAAAGAGCAAGGTTTTACTCCTGCTCGATCAATTAAGGAGGCTGAAGAGTACGCAAGGACTACGCTGGGCGTCCCAACTGTCAATTACAAAGGTGTAGACCTTGAAACGGCAAATGCTTGGAATGAAGGCTTAAAGGACAGTTTTGAACGTTTCCCGGAGCTAAAGAAGAATTTTGGCTTTGTTGGAGAGTGCCACGAGAGGAACAAGGCGCTAAAGCCTGTGCTGAGGCAATATTACATTGATGAGTATACGAAAATCAATCCCAATTTGCCTGTAAGCGCGCTTGAGCCATATGCTGATGCAAAGACAAAAGCTGCCATGAGAAGTATGGCTGTCAGTAAGGATACCTTTGCTGCAACTTGGTCGTCGGTTGATGAGCCGTTCAGCCGTTTTAAAGGGATTACAGTAAATAGGGATTGGGGCAAGGATTCCGCTAATTTTGTATCCGCGCTGCAAAGAGATGAGAAGTCAAAGTTTCATCCGGAATATTGTGATACTATACACTATGTTCTGGACCATGAAGTTGGTCATGTTCTTGATGATTTGCTTCAGATTGAGAAAATGCCAGAAATACGAATACTGTTTGACAGCAGATCGAGGTCGGAATTAACCTCTGCTATATCAGAATATGCCTGGAACAACGATAATCCCGATCAGTACAGTGAGATGATTGCGGAAGGCTGGGCTGAATACTGCAACAGCCCCATGCCAAGAGAAGTTGCCAGAGTGATCGGTGAAGCAATCGAAAGGGAGTACAATATCAAGTTCGTTCCTGACAGCCCGGAGGCTATTGCATATAAGGCCAAGGTGAAGGAAGCAGCGAAACGGAGGGGGCTATTTTGACCAAGGAGCAGTTTATTGAGAAAATGAAAGAGTTTGGCTATACTGAGGATGAAATAGAAGAGCATATTGATATTCATGAGAGGGCAAAAGCAGAGGGTATTAACATGCCATACGAGATCGGTTTGGTTAAAAAACCAATTGCATTCTGAATAGGGCGAATTACTAACAGATACAAGCCAAATAGTTTAGGTTAACAGTTAAAAATAAAAGACCGAAGTTGCCTAAATATAAAAATGGTCATAATTTTGAAAGATGCCGTATTGCTTACAAAGACGCTTAACGGTGTCTTTTTTTTATGTCATAGGAAATTGCTTTGATTCCAGCGTTTCGCCCAGAAGCGCGGCGAAACGCATGCGGAAGCAATTTCCTAGACTAATCACGGAAAACAAATACGCGCGCAGCGCGTTTTGTTCTGTCATAGGAAATTGCTTTGATTCCAGCGTTTCGCCCAGAAGCGCGGCGAAACGCATGCGGAAGCAATTTCCTAGACAAATCATGGATAACAAATACGCGCACAGCGCGTTTTGTTCTTTTAAATAAGGAGATGATTATATTGACCAAGGAAGAACTTATAGCCCTGGGAATACCGGAAGAGCAAGCCGAAAAAGTGGCTCAAACATGGACGGAGGGGTTGAAAGGTTATGTGCAGAAGGCTGATCATACGACGCTTGAGGCGGCAAAGACCGCCCTAGAGACTCAGCTCGGCGGTGTTGAAAATCTGGTAAAGGCTCTAGTTAAGGATGCCAAGGGCAGCACGCTGGAGGAGCAGATCAACAGCTTTCAGCAGAGCATACAGACCGATAAGGATACGGCGCGGAAGCAGCTTGAAGCCTTGCGGTTTGACCATGCGCTGGAAAGGGCCCTAAGCGCCGCCAAGGCAAAAAACGCGCAGGCTGTAAGGGCCCTGCTTAAACAGGATAACCTGAAGCTGAATGACGATGGGAGCGTCACCGGACTGGATGAGCAAATTAAAGCTATCCGGAAAAGTGACGCTTATATGTTTGACGATGGTGGCGGTAACGGAGGCGGCGGTACCGGAAGCGAGGGTAACTTCGGGAGGCGTGATTCTAACCAGCAAGGCGACGATGGCATTGGCAAGCGTTTGGCGGAGGCAAGTAAGTCCGCCGGGGCTGAACCTGAGAATCCATATTTTTAATTAAAAAAGGAGATGTGAAAAATGAGCAAATTTGAAGTAAAGCATTATTCTGCCAACAAGGAAATTTTGAAGTTTAACGACTTCGTTTCCACATCCGTCATCGTATCGGATGAGGGGATCGCTGTGGTAAACGGCAAGAAGGTGGTCCCTGCCGGAACGATCATCGCAGGTAAGGCACGGCCCGTTCTTGAGAATCGCGGCGAGCCGGTTGTGAAAACCAACGGCTCTGGCGCGGAGGGTGTGCTGCTGAACAGCGTAGACGTAACTTACGGCCCGGCTGCCGGAGCTATGGTAATCCACGGCTTTATCGACCTGACGAAGCTGCCGGAAGCGCCTGCCGCAGAGGCTAAGACTGCGTTGAGCCTGATCAAGTTTATGAATTAAGAGAGGAGAATTAATTATGCCTACTATTTTTGACATTGTAACCGCGAAGGAGATAGCAACTTACTACAACACACTGGCCAGCAATAAGATCCCTTATCTTGGCCAGGTGCTTTTCCCGCCCAGGAAGCAGCTTGGACTGGACCTGAAATGGATCAAAGGCTCCAAGGGGCTGCCGGTCGTGCTTAAGCCCGCTGCTTTTGACAGCCGCGCCGTACTGAGGGACCGCGTCGGTTTTAGTGAGATTAGGACGGAAATGCCTTTTTTCAAGGAGGCTATGCTTATCAAGGAGGCTGACAGGCAGGAGCTTAACAAGGTTATTGCTTCCGGTAATCAGGCTTATATTGATGTTATCATCAACAAGATTTTTGACGATAAGCTGACACTTGTGGAGGGCGCTCAGGCGCAGGCTGAAAGAATGCGGATGCAGGTGCTGTCCACGGGAATGATTGCCATAACTGCCAACGGCGCGCCTTTGGACTACGATTACCAGATGAAGAGCGAGCATAAGGGTACCGCTCTAACGCCCTGGAGCGACACTGTTAACGCCGTGCCTCTGGTAGACCTTCAGAATTGGATGGATACCGTGGAGGACAATACCGGTGTTCGTCCCACACGGGCCATCATGAGGAGAAAGACCTGGAGCTATCTGCTGCGAAACAAGTCCATTAAGATGGATATGAATGTTTTAAGCGGACAGAACATTATTCTGACCGACTCAATGCTGGATCAGTATCTTGTGTCCAAGATTGGCCTTAAGGTGCAGGTCTATAACAAGAAATTCATGGATGAGGCCGGAGCTCAAAAAGACTTCTATCCTGATGATACCGTTACCCTGATTCCTGAAGGCGGCCTCGGCAATACCTATTTTGGTACTACGCCGGAGGAAAGCGACCTTATGAGCGGAAGCAGCGCCAGCGTGTCCATTGTAGATACCGGCGTAGCCATTACGACCATGAAAAAGGAAGATCCGGTCAACGTGGAAACCAAGGCAACCATGATTACACTGCCTTCTTTTGAACGGATTGATGAGATTTTCATCGCCGACGTTGTGTAAGGGAGGGGTTATTAATGCGTTATACAAACGGCGCCAAAATAATTAATGTTTCCAAGGGAGCCTATAAGGCTATATACAAGGACATGGGCTTTCTGCCGATGGATGAGGTGAAAAAGGAGGAGGAAGAGCGGGGTATGATTGAGGTAACTAACGGCGAGACTACTCTGCTCCTTCAGAAAAAGGAGTATGAGCAGGCGTATAAGGATATTGGATTTTTGCCGGTGGATGAATATGAGGGGGGATTGCGGGTCAAGCCCGCAATGACGGGGGAGGTAGAGGCCGCAGTGACGGGGGAGGCCAGTGAGGGGGGATTGCGGGTCGAGCCCGCAATGACGGTAAGGGATACTCCTTTGCGGGAACTGAGCCAGACGAAGCTTAAAGCCTTGGCGAAAGAAAAAGGTATACCCGGCTATTCCCAAATGCCGAGGGAGGCCCTGATTAAGGCTCTGTCGGCTGACGGTTGACGCGGAAGCAGGTCAGGAGGTGCGATAATGACATCGGGTCAGAAAGAGAAAGCCCTTTGCCGTCTGAAGAATAATATCAGGGAATCAAGCTCCCCGTTTTTCGAAGACGAGGAGCTTTTCGATATCCTTGAGGGCTGCGGATATGATGTGAGGAAGGCCAGCTTTGAGGCCCTGCTGCGTAAGGCGGAGGATGATTCCATTACTTTGCCTTCCGGGCTGACCGTACCAAATAACAGGAAGTATTGGCTGAGTCTTGCGAAGCGTTACCGGGAAAACGCCGGCGGAAATATCGGGAGGGGTGATTATCTTGCCGATAAACGTTAACGCGCTAAAGCAAAAGGTGTCCAAGGCGATCAATAAGCTGCCGAACGATATCGAAGTGTACCGGAAGGCACGGAACGATTTAAAGGAGCCGGTGGGCGAAACGTTCGTTGTAAAGCTGACCGGCCAGTATTACAAAGGCCGGAACAGCTTTATAACCTTAAACCTTTCAGATAGCGGATCCGTAAAAAGCAAGCAGCAGGAAAAGTTTATGGCCATTATCGATGAAAATAGTCTCCTCGTTCAGGAAGGAGATTTTTTTGTTTTAGGTGGTACACGGTACAAGATCGTCGATCTGGGCAATACCTTGAATGTGTACTTTGATTTTTCGCTTGAGAGGAAGTGAGAATATGGGGCTTGATTTCGACGGGGCCGGCTTTTTGTCGGGCATGACGGAAGCGGAGCTAAAGATGCGTTTCGCTGTGGAGAAATACGGTGAGTCCGCCGGAAAAAAGCTGGAGGCAAAGGCGAAAAAAGACGCGCCCTGGGCAGACCGGACTGGTAATGCTCGAAATAGTATTCAGGGCGGCGCTGAGTGGAACGGTGATCATATAGATGTGTATGTTTCCGGTAATATGGAGTACTCGCCTTGTCTGGAGCTTGCCAATGAAAAGAAAAATGCCGTGCTTTGGCCCACGATACAGGCCTTGGCTCCTGAGCTGATACAGGGTATGCATAAGCTGTTGGATAAGTAGGTGGAGCTATGTTTTTTAGACGGATATGGGAAGCTTTAGAGGCTGGCGGCTTTACACCCTACTCCATCGGGCAGCATAACGGAGTATGTAAAAGCCCATATGTGGTTATTAAAGACGACGGCCAGAGTCCTTATGCCGGGTTGCCTATCAATAATGGGTTGATAGATATAATGATCTTTTATCCGTTTGGCGGTTACTCGGAGGTTGAGCCCTATAGGGACAGGGTTGATAGGTGTCTTCGCTCAATAAGGGAGCTAAAGCCTACACACATAATCACGCCTATTATCATTGATGATGATAAGAAGGCTTATACGACAAGTATAAAATATCAAATTAGAAAAAGGAGAAATTGAAAATGTCTGATAATGTAAAAGAGCTGCCTCTTATCGGTGTCGCGCTGGTTGTTCTGACCGATAAGGATGATAAAAAATATTCATTTTCTACAGCTACAAAGGCGAATGCCAAGCTGGATATTGAGGAAGGCAAAAAGACCGAGCTGATCATAAAAGGCGCGCTTAAAGCTATGAAGAAATTCCCCTCGGTCATAAAAGGCGTTGCGGTGGAATTCGAGGACAACATGTTTTTGCCTGAGGTAGTTTGCCTGCTCCAAGGCGGTGTAGTGGAGATAGATACTGACAAAAGTAAATTTAAGTCCTACACTCCGCCGGCGGCTGGGGGGACTCCTGATTTAGATTCGTTCACCGTGGATATTTACACGGAGGAAACCGACACCAGCGGCGACATAGTGGGCTATGCCAAGCTATCGCTGCCAAACGGGAAGGGCGAGCCTGTTGATCTGGCCTTTGAGGATGACAAGTTTTTCGCTGCCACTTATACCATCAACACCGCGCCGTCCACAGGACAGCCGCCGTACAAGATCGAGATGGTTGACTCGTTGCCGGTAATAGCTTAAGAATGGAGGATAAATCAGTATGGAGATAACAAGTCTGGATAGGATCAGAGAAATGTCCCGGGGGGAAGCTGTTGAGCTTTCCCCTTATTTTGAGGGGGAGCCCTTCATTGTTAGGTTGAAAAGGCCCTCGCTGTATATGCTGGCTGCAAGGGGGGTCATACCTAACCCTCTGCTTGGCGCGGCGAAGGAAGTGTTCGACGGTAAGGGCGGAAATGAGGATAAAGAGGATAATGTGGATAACGACCTAGACGGCCATAAATTTAAGGATATGGCAGAGCTCTTGAACATAGTAGCTGAAAATGCTCTTGTTGAGCCTACTTATCAGCAGTTTGAGGAGAGCGGCATTTCGTTGACGGATATGCAGCTGATTCAGATTTTTAATTACACACAAACGGGGGTAAAGATGCTGGAGCGCTTTCGTAATGTCGAAGCAGCTGATACGAGTGCTGAATCAAAGTCTGAGGTTTAAGGAACGGCCCAGCAGTATACTTGAGATCGCGGACGGGTACACCGCGTTTTGCTTTGATGAGGCTTGCGATTATATTATTGGGGAGCTGTCGAAAAAAGACCATAAGGAGCCTAGATGGGCGGAGGACGCCATTGAGGAGGAGAGAGGCGGTGATTTGATTAGTTTTTTGAGGGGTTTTAAGGGTTGATTTTTACATATAATTTTTAGTTTAGCTTCTTGACATACGTATAATTTATGCGTATAATAAAGAGTGTCAGGAGGGACGAGACAATGAAAGTAAGAGAAGTTGAAAAAATAATTAAAGCCGACGGTTGGTATGAGACAAAAAGTAATTCTGGTTCGCATAAACAGTATAAACACGATACCAAAAAGGGAAAAGTAACAATACCAAACCATAACGGCGATATCCCTCCGGGTACACTGAACAGCATATTGAGTCAAGCAGGTCTGAAATAGAGGCCCTGCTTGTTGTGAATAGGAGGCTATACTATGCGTAAATTAACTTATTTTGCTGTGTTTGAACCGAATAACGACGGCAGTTACGGCGTTTATTTTCCTGACCTGCCTGGCTGTGTATCGTACGGTAAAACATACGATGAAGTAGTAAAAATGGCGCGCGACGCGTTGGGATTGCACATTTACGGAATGGAAAAGGACAAGGATGAATTGCCGGATCCAAGCTTTCCGAATCAATTAAACATTGATAAAGAAACAGCAGCAGGATATATTATATCTTCTGTAACAGTATATCCTGATATGGTGAAGAATGAAATAGATAATAGGGCTGTCAAAACAAATCTTACTATTCCCGCTTGGCTAAAGGAAATCGCGGAGGAAAACAATGTTAATTTTTCACAGGTTTTACAGGCAGCTTTAAAAGAGTACTTGCACATTGAGACCAACTCTTAACCGAGTTGGTTTTTCTCTTGGAATCGCTAGCCTTTTATGTTGTTATATCGGCGCAGGTAATCAAGCAGATGTGGCTTGCCTATCATTTTATTAATTTTACTAATGATAGGTGGTGATGCTCATGAAGGATACATATAAAATCCTGACGTTGCTTTTAACGTTCGGTTTGTTTCTGATGGCGTTGCTAACCTTTATCTTTCAGTTCAGATAAAGAAAAAACCACTCTGCTATCGCCGTAGCTGAGTGGTTAAGTAACATAAACCCATAGGTGAGCCACATCAGTGGTGATTACCTGCTTTTATTATAGCACAATCGAATAAAAAGTAAACACCGAAATAAGGCGCTTATAAGCGTCTTTTTTTGTTTGGAAAAGAAGGTGAGACTATGTCAATTGACGCCGGTACCGTTGCAGCGTATTTAACACTTGATACTGGTAAATATACATCCTCACTGCAGACCGCGAGACAGCAAATGATGATATTCTCGGATGAAAGCAAGACCGCAGGGGAGAGAGTCAATGCTCTCGGCGCGGGGATGTCTACTGTTGGCACAGCGCTGATTAAAGGCGCAACACTGCCCCTGGTCGGGGTTGGCACGGCCATAACTATGGTTTCCGCTAAATTTGACGCGGCTATGTCTGAGGTAAAGGCTATATCAGGAGCTACCGGTGAGGAGTTTGAAATGCTCAGCGATAAGGCCAAGGAGATGGGAGAGAGCACAAAGTTCTCAGCTTCGGAAGCTGCGGGGGCTTTTAAGTATATGTCGCTGGCCGGATGGGATGCCAGGCAACAGGTAGAAGCTATTGACGGCGTTTTAAATCTTGCGGCTGCCGCCAATATGGATCTGGCAAAGGCGTCTGATATAGTGACCGACAATATGTCAGCTTTCGCGCTGGAAGCGTCGAACGCAGCCCACGTGGCCGACGTATACGCCTATGCTCAAAACAACGCCAACACTGATGTGCTGGGCCTGGGGGAAGCCATGAAATATGTTTCCTTATCGGCCCATAACATGAACATAGATATTGAGACTACCTCTGCTATGATCGGGAAGCTGGCCGACGTTGGTCTGAAAGGCTCTATGGCGGGTACGTCTCTCAACGCTATGCTTCGGGATATGAAGAAAAACGCTGTTGACGGCAAGCTGGAAGTTGGGAACATGGTGATCTCTCTAACAGACCTAAACGGCAGCTACAGGGATATCGTGGATGTTGTTAAGGATGTAGAGACGGCTACCAAGGGCATGACCGACGCTCAGCGGGACGAGGCTTTAATGAATGTGGTACGGGATGAAGGTCTTCGCGCTTTGAACGGCCTTCTTGCTGCCGGCTCTGATAGCATAAGGGATTTCGCAGGTGAAATGTATACGCTGGACGGTTACGCCAAAGAGGTTGCGGATACCATGCAGGATAATCTGCAGGGGCAGATCACAGAGCTCAAAAGTAAATTAGAGGGCATCGGGATCACATTGGGCGAAACCTTAGTACCTGTAGTATCCGATACTGTGGGCGTTGTTAAATCCGTGGCTGATGCTTTTGCAGAGCTTAATCCTGGCACACAGAGGTTTATAGTTAAAGCGGGTTTAGCCGCGGCGGCGGTCGGTCCGTTTATAACTGCCGGCGGAAAGCTGATACAGACCGGAAGCAAAATGCTTAGAACAGGAAAGGAATTATTGTCCGGGCAAGCATTATTAACCGCGGCAACCGGAAGGTTGACGCAAGCGCAAATAGCCGAATCTGCGGCTGCGTTGAAGATTGTCAAGGCCAAGGAGGCCCAAATTGTCGCGGCTCTAAAAGGCGAAGTCTCAAAACAAGCAGAGCTTGCGGCATCTGTTAAGCTGGCAAAGGCTCAGGCTGAAGAAGCAGCGGCTAATGCTAAACTAGCGGAAGCGCAACGGCAGCGGCTTACTTCTCTATCCCTAACCGCGGCGGCGACTGAGAGGGAAGCCGCCGCAAGCGTAAAAAACGCCGGGGTTAAAACGGAAGAAGCGCTTTTGGAGCTGGCTGCCGCTAAGGCGCAGGATGCGCATAGCGCGTCATCCGCCAGGTTATCTCTAGCTAAAACAGAGTTAGCCGCCGCGACTCAAAACGTTAAATTGGTGGAAGCGGAATGGCTAAATGTCATGAACGGCGCTAAAAGCGGAGATTACGCGCAAGGCTATTACGCTATAGCTGAAGCCAAAAATACTGAAGCCTTGGCCTCGGCAAATGTTACCACCTTGGAGGCGGCGGAGGCCAAAGCGTCTTTAAACGCGGCTGCCGCAAAGGCCGCACAAACCACGGCTACTACCGCAAATACGAGCGCGAATTGGCTGAATGTAGCTTCTTTGAAGGCTACCGCAGCCGCCATGCTCTCAAATCCTTTGTTTATTGGCATGACGGCTATTGCCGCTGTCGGAGGGCTGATTTCTGCGGTGAAAAGGCTGAATGAAGTCAACCAAGAAGTAATTGATAAGTCAGATGAATTGTTACGGTCCTATAA
>Ga0153947_1001751_pt1 | contig 9917 bp, 10 predicted proteins | sample TSNJ031MetaG_FD_104697 | JGI IMG/M metagenome (GOLD analysis project Ga0153947, IMG submission 104697) | Attine ant fungus gardens microbial communities from New Jersey, USA - TSNJ031 MetaG | ecosystem: Host-associated > Fungi > Mycelium > Unclassified | place: USA: New Jersey, Wharton State...
CGAGGATATTTTTCGACCAGCTAGGAAGACGACGCAGGCGGGCTGTCGCCCGGCAAGGAGGATGACAACGCTGGGCGGAAAATAGACCGCAAGTTATGTCGCTTTTTAGTCAGTGGTTAGTATCAAGTACTGGGAAATTCATGAGAGAAAGGAGAAACCCCTTATGATGCGCAAAGCTCTGCCCCATCTGCTGGCTGCGCTGCTCCTTTGCCTGACGACTGTTGGGTGTGTGCGGGCGCAGAACAAGAACCTCCCGTTCTACGAGTTCGGGAAAATGGAGGATGGCAGCGGCGACGTGCTCACTGTGGAAGGCGTCCGGTATAGGGAAGACCTGGATATGGTGGGGAAGCTGGGCAACGCCGGAAAATGGATATTTACACACAACCTGGGAGATCCAATCGGCGTGTGCGGCGCCGAGGAGGCGGACCGCAGAGAATACACGATCTACGAGGTGAAGGGCGATGAGAACCGCAGCTTTCTCTTTATGCACCCCAGCCATTTTGTAATTGGCCCGTACCGGCAGTACCTGGGCATCAGGGAGGGAGTCTCCCTGGATATGCCTGCTTCGGAGGTGGTGTCCCGCATCGTTGTAACCTGCCGTGATAAGGACAGCAAGCTTGTGGAGCTGAGTGAATTTGAGGATGAGGCTTGGATCAATGCCCTGCTGAATATATACTACGCTGAAGATACCGACATAGCCCCCTCCAGCTTACCGAGTGGGGGTACGCCGCAACGATACGGCCTGAACCTTTACCACAGTGAGTATCCTTTCCTCTATTTCTATATTACCTGCCTTGTTGACGAGGAAATCGGCGCGGTCTATCTCGATTGCGCTGATGATCAGTACCGCCGTCTGCTACCCGGGCTGGAGGAGCGGATCGGCGTTTCTACACCGGAGCGGGAAAAATGATTTCGGGGAGTACTAGTATAAAACGCCACATTACCGCCCGGGAGCCCTCCTCTCTGGTGAAAGTTTACAAGTTGTGTATAGAAGAGTCTCAAAAGGATGTGGAATTTGGGGCATGGAAGCGGGGGAGAGGTTGTGATATAATGCTCTGACGGGCATATCGCAGCCAATAGGCTGTATTTTTTGGGGAGAGGAAACAAATCAATGGCAATCCTGGTGCGCGACAAGGCGTTTTACAGGCAGCTGCTGCACATCGCGCTGCCGGTGTCTTTGCAGAATTTGATAACTTTCAGCATCACCATGGCCGACACCGTCATGGTGGGCAGGCTGGGGGAGGTGCAGCTGACGGCCTGCTCCATCGCCACCCAGCTGGGCTTTATCTTTACACTCATCACCTTCGGCGTGGCCAGCGGCTCTAATGTGATGATCGCGCAGTATTGGGGCAAAGGAGACACGGCCCCCATTCACCGGGTCATGACCATCATGTACCGGGTGGTCATTGTCAGTGCCCTTGTTTTGGGTGCGGTGGCTTTTTTGTTCCCCCGCCGTTTTATGACCATATTCTCCCCCGGCGACGCGCAGGTGGTGCGGGAGGGTGTGCGCTATCTGCGCGTCATTGGAATCTCCTACCTGTTTTCCGGCCTTGCCATCTCCAGCGTGATCGTGCTGCGCGCCGTGGGCACCGTGCGGATTTCGCTGGTGGTTTTCGGCGGCTCGCTGCTGTGGAACGTGTTTTTTAACTGGGTACTTATCTTCGGCAAGCTGGGCGCGCCACCTCTGGGGGTTCAGGGCGCCGCCATTGCCACCTGTCTGGCGCGGGTGTGGGAGATCCTGTCGGTGCTGGTCTACTTTATTTTCTTTGAAAAGAAAATTTGCTATCGGCTCCGGTATCTGTTTTTCCGCAAGCTGGGCATTGTGCGGACGTTTTTGGAAACCTCCATGCCGGTGATTATCAACGAGACACTGTGGGGCGGGGGCATGGTGGTGTTTGCCATTATCATCGGCCACATGGGCAGGCCCTGTACCGCGGCCTACAGCGTGTGCCGCGTCCTCAACGATATGGTCACGGTGGGCATACACGGCGTGGGCGGCGCGGCGGCGGTGGTCATCGGCAACACGGTGGGCCAGGGCCGCTACGATATGGCGCGGGAGCGGGCCAAAAGCTTTATGGCGCTGTCGGTTGTCCTGGGCCTTGTGGCGATGGGGATTGTTTTGATGCTGCGGGGGCCGCTGCTGAGTCTGTACAACATCTCGGATGTGGCTCTGGGTTACGCCGGCCAGGTGATGCTGCTGTACGCCTTTGTCGCCATCTTCCAGGCGGGAAGCAGCGTGATGCTCATCGGAGTGCTGCGCGGCGGCGGCGACACCCGGTTCGTCATGTTTATGGATTTGATATTCATGTGGCTGGTGTCTATTCCCCTGGGCTTTTTTGCCAGCACCCGGCTGGGGTGGTCCATGCCGGTTGTGTACGCGCTGCTCATGAGCGACGAGGTGTTTAAATGCTGCGGGGCCTGCGTCCGGGTTCTGCGGGGAAGATGGATCAATGACATCACAAAAATTCGTGTCGAAAGGTAGAAAATTTTGATGAAATTGTGAGAATTCTATTGACAATCAATTATCATTAGAGTAAAATGATAAAAGCTACAAAATAGATATTCTGGTGATTTTCTAATGAGAGGCGAACCAAATTCGGCGGGAAAGAGCTTTTCAGATCATGAATTGGTTTTCCAGATTCAAGAGGGGGATCACAGCGCGTTCTCTGTGCTGGCCCAGCGGTATATGCCCATACTGCAGCGCCGCGCCGCGCGTTACTCCAACATAGTTGGGGTGGATGTTGAGGATTTTGTGCAGGAGGGGCTTCTGGCTTTGTTCAAGGCTGTGAAGAGCTACAACCTCCAGGCGGGGATCCAATTTAACACCTACGCCATCACCTGTATTCACAATTCCCTGGTCAACGCCATCCGGGTACATATGAAGAATTTGCGGCAGCATGCCGTTCCATTGAGTGATTTGGACGAGCATCGGTACCAGTCCGCGGCGCTCCGGGAAAAGCCTGTGGAGGACGTCTATTTGGACATGGAGGCATCCAGCCTGCGTGCCCGCCAAATGGAAACCCTTTTGTCCGATTTTGAACAGCAAGTACTAAAAATGTATCTCAGCGGCCACACCTACCAACAATCCGCCAATGTTCTGAGTACATCCACAAAAGCTGTGGATAATGCCTTGCAGCGAGTTAGACGAAAGCTTCGGCTGGATGTATAAACCCCCGGTTTTGTTATTCCGGCCAAACTCATCCCTGTTTACCAGCCGTAGGGCTGTGTATAATACCCCTGGCGCAAAGGCGGGATCATCAAGTCTCGACATTTCCAATCCACGGGTAAATTTTAATACTAAGCGAGGTAGTAACATGTACGCAGACAAGACATTAACATGCAAAGAGTGTGGATCCGAATTCATATTCACATCCGGTGAGCAGGAATTCTACGCGGAGAGAGGCTTCGTCAACGAGCCCCAACGCTGTAAATCCTGTCGTGATTCTCGGAAAAACAGCCTTCGCGCTGACAGGGAGATGTTTGAGGCTGTGTGTGCTTCCTGCGGTGGTGCGGCCAAGGTCCCCTTCAGACCCAGAGAGGATCGCCCCGTGTATTGCAGCGAGTGCTACGCAAGAATGAAAGAAGAGCAGTAAGCCATTGAACCAGCATAAAGGGGGCGTTGCAAAAGTAAAATGCAACGCCCCCGGTTTTTTGTTGAAAAATGGATGTTGGAAGAAAATAATACCAATCTGCATTTAAGTTTGCCATTAAGGCAAGTTGAATTACTATATGAAACACTGGCTAAAAAGCGACATCAGGCCACCTTCTTAAAATGGTAATAGTTGCCCTCGATCATGTCCTCCATGGTATATACGCCGTCGTTCCCCAATACCATGGCGTACTCCTTGGCGGGGTCTGCCAGAAGCGCCTGCTCCTCGCCGTCCAGTATGAATTGATCGTAATAGATGACCAAATAGATGCCCTCGACATAACCCGCGCCGTAGGTTTTAATTTTGTTGTCCGCCTCAAAGGTTCCCACAAAAACGTTGTCCATGCTCAGCGAGTTGTCCTTGTACCAGTAAACGGTGGAGTCCTCGTTGAAGATAATATAGCCGCCTTCTCCGCCGTCCCATTCACCCACCAGGGTGGCCTTTGCCTCCTCCGTATCGGCCAGGGAGCGGGTGCTGTCAATGGAAAGAGTGGCGGAGATGGCGTCTATATCCGCCTTGTAGCTGGAAAGAGAGCTTTCCGGCATGACAAAGTGAACGGAATAAAAGCTGTAATCCTTTGTGTAGACAAACATATAATCCAGGTAATTCTCTGGGGCGCTGGGATAAACGACGCTGGCCCAATACCATGTTTCGCCGTTGATTTCCGCCTCCACAGGGTCGGAGGTGGTCAACCCGCTTTCCTCCATATCGTCCAGAAGATAGTGGGCAAAGTCTTCGGATGTCTTGTAGATATCCTCCTGGGTACAGGTGACTTCGACGCTGAATTCCCCTCTGGAGGCGAACAGGTTGTTTTCTTCCAGTATTTCCATCTCCATATCGCCGGGAATTTTGATGGAGAGCTCGCCGAGCGTATACGTACCGGATAGGCCGCTGCCGCCTGTGGCGGCATTCCCCGGGCCGGTGGGATCCAGCGTCAGCGAATCGACAAACGAGTCGACGTCCTCCCTGTAGAGGCGGTATTCCTCGCGGGGGTAGGAGATGGAGACACAAAAGTATGTATCGCCATCCATGGCGATGAGGTGAAGGATATCGCGGTCCGTTGAAAAGGTGACCTCAATGGAGTCCTCGATCCAGGTGACGCCGTTGATTTCCACCTCCCGCACGCGGTCGTTGCGCCAGTCGGTGACATTCTCCATCTCCTTGGTTTCCTCCATGACCTGGCTGGCGATGGACTCCGGGGTATCGCCCCTCACGCAGTTGGCGCAGGTAACCTGGAGCATTAAATTTTTCCGGTTCGCCGAAAAAATCTGCATGTTTCCTTGTTGATATTCCTCAGTGGTCATGTCTTTGTTGTAGGAAAAGGTCAGACTGCCCATGGTATGGCTTGTAAGGCCTGCGGAATTTTCCAACGAACGGGACGCTCCGCGGCCACTGGGGAGCAGCAAGGAAAAGCAGCCGGACAATAGCAGCGACAGCGACAGGGCCAGTGTTAGAGTTAAAAGAAGCGAGTGGTGTTTTTTCATGATAATGACCATTCCTTTCTATGGGCAACATGTACGCGAAACGGGTTCTTATACTGATACTAAAAAATATCCCCGCCACAAAACTTTTATGGCGGGGATGTATGTTTTAGTAATTCCATACTATTGTACCGTATTTTGTCCAAAATGACAAGGGTAATGTGCTTTTTAGAACAGGTTTGCTATACTATTTAGCCGCGCAACAGCCACAACGGGTTCGGTATCGGGATTCTGGGCCGCATCATCCGCCGTGTCCTCCTGGCTGCCGCCGCCCTCCTCTGCCGGTGCGTCATCCTCCGCCGGGTCCTCCTCGTCCCGCATTACACCGTCCGTTATTGCGTCGCCTTCAGCCGTGTCGCCGTCGTATGCGGCCCCGGCCAAGTCGCCGCTGTCTATTTCGTCTGTCTCCTGTGCGCCGCCAAAGCCGGTGGGCTTTGCGAAGACGCCCACCAGGATAAAGGCCAGCCCCACCGCGATGCAGCTCGCATAGATGATCTTTTCCCGCACCGTTAAAAACGATTTTTTTGAGCCGTCGTTTTTATTGGCAATGATTTTTCCGATGATCACACCGGCCAAAGATCCTGCCACGGCGGTGCAAAGCAGTACAATCAGCAGTATCTTCCACGAAGCCATGACTTTTCCTCCTAAGAATCTATGCATTTTCCGGGAAAAACTCCTCCAGAGCTATTTGCACGGATTTGTCCCAAAATCCCCATTCGTGATCGCCTTCCCACTCCTCGTAGCGGAAGTCCAGGGGCAGGGAGCGCAGATAGTCCCGGAGCTCCCGGTTGGACTCGTGCAAAAAATCCCGCGTACCACAGGTTATCAGCACCCGGGGGCGCTGTTCCCGGGGCAGGCTGCCGGCTTGATTTGCCAGCAGCCGGAGGTCATCACGGGCCTTGACGATGAGCTCCGGCCCGAACGTGCCCCGCATCTCGCCGATGTTGTCCTCGGTCTGATATTCGCCTAACAAAATGGAGAGATCCCCAACGCCGCTGAAGCTGGCGCAGCCCGCGTAGAGCTCCGGATGGGACAGCCCGCATTTTAGCGCCCCAAAGCCGCCCATGGACAGGCCCGCCACAAAGGTGTCCTCCCGGCTGCTGCTGATGTGGAACATTTGGGCGCATAAATCCGGCAGCTCCAGGGTGACGTAGGTGAAGTAGGAAAGGCCCATTTCCATATCCATATAAAAGCTGCGCTGTGCTTCCGGCATGATCACAGCGAGGCCGCGCTCCCTCGCGTAGCGCTCAATACCCGTGTACCGGGTCCAGGCTGCCGCGTTGTCCCCCAGCCCGTGGAGCAGATACAGCACCCGGCAGGGTTTTTGTTGGTTGTCGGCGGGCCGGTCGTAGGGCAGGATCACATAGAGCTGCGTGTCCATGGCAAGGGCCGCCGAGCGAATGTCGCCCCGGAAAATAGCCATATATTTCTCCTCGATTATTTGAATTGCGATACGATTGGCAACAGCCATATATGTTACTGATAAAGGGGATACCGGGCGCACAGCGCGCTCACCGCCGCGCGGATGTTGTCCGCCTCGGTCTCAAAGCGGGTGGCCGCCTTGTGGATGCAGTCGGCGATGACGGCCATATCCGCCTCCTGAAGGCCCCGGGTGGTGACGGCGGGGGTGCCGATGCGGATGCCGCTGGTGACAAAGGGGCTGCGGGTTTCATTGGGGATGGAGTTTTTGTTCACGGTGATATACACCTCGTCCAGCCGCTTTTCCATGTCCTTGCCGGTGATGTCCATGTTGGACAAATCCACCAGCATCAGGTGGTTGTCCGTGCCGCCGGACACCAGCGTAAAGCCCTTGTCCATCAGCGCCTGGGCCAGCGCCTTTGCGTTTTTCACAATTTGGCGCTGGTAGGCCTTGAAATCGTCCTTCAGCGCCTCGCCAAAGCCCACGGCCTTGGCGCCGATGACATGCATCAGCGGGCCGCCCTGGGTGCCGGGGAACACGGCCTTGTTGATTTTCAGCGCCAGTTCCTCGTTGTTGGTGAGGATAAGGCCGCCCCGAATGCCCCGAAGCGTTTTGTGGGTGGTGCTGGTCACCACATCGGCGTAGGGCACGGGGGACATGTGCTCGCCCGCGGCCACAAGCCCCGCGATGTGCGCCATATCGACAAACAGGTAGGCTCCCGCTTCCCTGGCTATTTCGGAAAACCGTTTGAAGTCGATTTCGCGGGGGTAGGCGCTGGCTCCCGCCACGATCATTTTGGGCTTGGTTTTCAGCGCGATTTCCCGCACCTGATCGTAATTGATGCGGTGGGACACGTCGTCCACGCCGTAGGAGACGATGTTGTAGTTCTTACCGGAAAAGTTCACGGGGGAGCCGTGGGTCAGATGACCGCCCTGGGCGAGGCTCATGCCCAGCACCGTGTCGCCGCGCTCCACCAGAGCCATGTACACGGCCTCGTTGGCCTGCGCCCCCGAGTGGGGCTGCACATTGGCGAATTTGGCGTCGAACAGCTCCTTGGCGCGCCGGATAGCCAGCGACTCCACCTCGTCCACACACTCGCAGCCGCCATAATAGCGCTTGCCGGGATAGCCCTCGGCGTATTTATTGGTGAGAACCGTTCCCACCGCCGCCAAAACAGCGGGGGACACCAGGTTTTCACTGGCGATGAGCTCCAGATTGCGGCGCTGGCGGTTCAGCTCCTTGCCCATCATCGCGCCCGCCTCCGGATCGCTCTTCATAACAAATCCAATGGCATCCATCATATCCTCAAACATATCCAACAACCTTTCCTGTTTTTAATTTTCTTGTATATGCGCGTCGTCCTGAGCCGGTTCTCCGGGTGCAGGAGCGTTTTCTTGTGCCATAGCGCCGTCCGGCGGCGGCTGGTCCGGCGGCGCGGGTGCGCAGGCGTTTGTATTGTCCGCGTTGTCCCCGTGGGGGCCCCGCGTGTCGGGGTTTTTGATAAACCGGTTGATAACCAGCGCCACCACAATACCCACCAAGGTGTCCACAAGGCGGTTGACGCTGTAATACAGCGGATTGTCCTGGTTTCGCTGCAAAATAATGACGAGGAACACAACGCAGCCGATGACAATGGCGTCATTTTGGCCCAGGAAGTTGCACAGCGTGATGAGCAGCATCACCCCCAGTGCGGCCAGAATAACGGTGAGGTCTACCTTCACGGCGACAACGGTATTCAGGTAGTACAGCCCGATACCCAGCGCCGCGCCAATGGCGGTGCCCAGAATGCGGTCCACGGCCAGGCTGATGGATTTCCCCATGGTATCGCGCATGCAGATGATAGCGGAGGTGACGGCGAGAAAATTGTCGGTGCGGCCCAAAAAATGGTAAAGCACCAATATGACAAACACGGAAAGGCCGGTTTTAAAATTGCGCATACCCACGTGCAGCCGAAAGCGTTTTTTTTGCGTATTCTCTGTACTATTCATAAGTGAAAACACCTCTATATGCAACGGTGAATTTTTTACAATAACTATTGTACCGGAAAATGCTCCAGAAAACAATAGGCGGGCGCCTGTCGCAATATCGCTGTAAATGAAGATGAAAAAAGGAAGATTTTTGCCACTTTTGGAAAACTTTTGACAGATCTTTAAAACCCGGTCAAATTAGTATATAATAGTCACATCTGCATATTCGTATTGGAGGCCCGGTATGGTATTTGCCAATTTGATCTTTCTTTATCTATTTTTGCCCGCGAACCTCATATTATATTTTGTGACGAAAAACCAGGTGTTCCGCAACATTGTCTTGGTATTGTTTTCGTTCTTTTTTTATGCCTGGGGCGAACCGGTATGGATTATTATTCTGTTTATCAGCGCCACGGGGGATTACTTCCACGGGCTGTGGGTCAAAAAATATTTTGGAACGCCCAAGGCGAAGTGGGGCGTTGTCAGCTCGCTCATACTCAATCTGGGGATTCTAACCCTGTTTAAATACAGCGGGTTTCTTGTGGCCAACATCAACAACATCACCGGGCTGGGTCTTCCCGTCCCCGGTTTTATCCTGCCTATTGGTGTGTCGTTTTACACCTTCCAGACCATATCCTATGTGGTGGACGTGTACCGGGGCGATGTTCAGGCGCAGCGGAATTATATGACGTTTATGCTGTTTGTCAGCCTCTACCACCGCTTGGTGGCGGGGCCCATTGTGCGCTACAGCGAGGTGGAGCACGAGATTGGCAGGGAGCAGCCGTATTTTACCGAAACCAGCGCAGGCATCAGCCGTTTTTGCGTGGGGCTTGTGAAAAAGGTGGTGGTTGCAAACTACGCCGGACAGCTTGCGGGTACCTACCTCAACGGCAACCTGGCGGAGCTGAGCTGCCTGGGATCCTGGTTCGGCATGCTGCTCTACGCCATCCAGCTGTACTATGATTTTTCGGGCTATTCCGACATGGCCCTGGGGTTGGGGCTGATGTTTGGCAGCCACTACAACGAAAACTTCCGCTACCCCTATATTGCCCGCTCGGTGGGCGAATTCTGGCGGCGGTGGCACATCTCCCTCAGCGGCTTTTTTCGCGATTACGTGTACATTCCCCTGGGCGGCAACCGCCGTTTTGTGTACCGCAATCTGCTGATCGTTTGGTTCTTAACCGGCCTGTGGCACGGCGCCAACTGGAATTATATTATTTGGGGGCTGTACTACGGCGCGCTCATCATGCTGGAGAGACTGTTTTTGCGGAATGTGCTGGATAAGCTGCCCCGCTTCCTGTGCCACATATATATGATTGTGATTGCGCTGGTGGGCTGGACCTTCTTCTACTTTGAGGACATGTCCCGCCTGGGGAAGATGCTCTCCACAATGTTCGGC
>Ga0153947_1001753_pt1 | contig 9910 bp, 7 predicted proteins | sample TSNJ031MetaG_FD_104697 | JGI IMG/M metagenome (GOLD analysis project Ga0153947, IMG submission 104697) | Attine ant fungus gardens microbial communities from New Jersey, USA - TSNJ031 MetaG | ecosystem: Host-associated > Fungi > Mycelium > Unclassified | place: USA: New Jersey, Wharton State...
TGAATCCGCCTGTAAATCATTTTTTGTATTAGCTTCAGCAAGTTTGATAGCCTTTTCTTTGTCGGCTTCAAGCAAAGTTTCCCGCTCACGCAAAGCTTTCGCAAATTCTTGGTCACGTACTTGATTCACAATCTCGGCGAATCCTGACTCATCAACTTTGAACACCTCATTGCACTTTGGGCATCTAATTTCATTCATTTTTCTTTTCCTCCGATGACTATAATGATCTCCTACTCTATTTTTGTAAAAAGGTTTAAATTATATGGATAATCAGAAAAACGACATCAAATGCCACTTATCCATTATAGCCATAATAACTGTCAACGTTATTTCCATTATCTTACTATATAAAATATATTGTACTATACTTTAGTGGAAGTTTCTACCACATTTCGACTAACTTTGCTATTTCTATATTTTCATTAACTTCTGCAAAAGGACAACCCAAACCACAAATCTGAAATATTTTTCATCTGTTTCTATCTAAAAAACCGGAGCATTGTCTTTTTGAAAATGATAATAAGTTCTTTGCCATAAATCAGTATGTGGTTTTGTAATAATTTCAACTTTATCATCATTTTTTTGAAAGTTTTTCTGCAAATCTTTTGCTGTTTCCTGTGTAACTATAAAACAAAATCAATGTTTTCATAATTCTCTTCTCCTATCTTCTTGGATTTAAACATAATTGGCAGCTCAAAGCTATAAGCAGCCTATGCGCTTTTCTTCAATAAATACTATAAAATCATCGCATTTTTGTTCATCAGAAAACACGGTAAAGGGCAGCAGTATGGCTTGCACCGCATTAGTGTAGATGTATATTGCTTTTTCGGCTTTGATAACACGTTCAATGGCGGAATATTTTACTCTTGCCTCTCCGTTCTCTGTTGTCTCAACGAAGAAATCATCCTCAAAGGAAATCGTTACATCGCTCTGATACGGCAGTTTACCGCTTTTCTTTATTCTTCCGATAGTTTTCTTTATCTGTTTTGCCATGAGCCATTTGAAACATATCAACCAGAGTATTGCAGCAAATCCAAAAGCAATATAAAAATAATAAGTTACAACAGGTTCGTCCACTAGTGTTCCAGCAATTAAACCACAAGAGACAAATATAATTGGAACAACGAAACGGTAAATCAACATATTTTTTTTACTTGCCGGAGAATTAAAAGCGTGGTATTTGTTGAATTCAAAATAGTCGTGTTCGCTTAACTTATAACAAAATTGAAACATTTATGCTTTACCTCTCTAATTATTTGGATAACGGATTCTATTAATTCTCTTCATCTGGTATACACCTTGGGCATCGTGGGGCCTTACCCTTTTATTCAACAGACTCATTCAAGGCAAAATTCTTATCTTCATCCACCACAATTTCTCCGATCTTTCTCCCGAACTTCAGACCTTTCTCAACTGCTGATGCCAAAGCAGCACCACTTCTCGCATAACCCATTGTACGAATAGTTTCCTTAACAAGAGCCTCCTTGTCTAAAGCACCCCTTTCACGTAAGGTCACGCAAATAGCATTTTTTAGTTCCTGCTGGCAGATTTCATTGAAGGCCCTCCTATCATCAGAATTCACATCACAGCGATAAACTCTATAAGCATCCGGATCTTGGTCTTTTCTCCAATAGAATTTGATACCTGCCTGTTTATTGAGCCGCGAAGATGTTTTCTTCAAAGCCTTATCTGTAGCCTCAATTGTCTGTACACTGGAACGTCCAATATCAAAAGATCTCAAAGTCTTCTTTACAAGTCTGTCGTATGCAATCGGAGCCTCAGTATCAATAATTTTCTGTAGTCTTGCCGCAATTTCCGGCATAGTATCTTTTGATACATAATCTGCAGTGGACATTGCCATAACTTCCAACTCTGCCAGAATATAATCTTCTACCCTGCTCTCCAGACTCTCTGGACTCACAACGGTAATTTTTCCCTGCTGTTCTTCAGCTTTTGCCGCCACCTTAACCTCAGCACTTTCTGTTACTGGATTTTTAGGTACAAACCAATTTTCTATATCTATAATTGGCTTCTGTTCTGACTTAGTATCTTCGTTAACATTAGAAAATTTGCTTTTTTCTAAACCCTTCTCCGTTTCAGTTACAGCAGAATCATTCTTATCTTCAGTAGCATCAACAACAGTTTCCTCACTACTATCTGAGATTGCAGTTTCCGATACTACAACCTCGCTATCAGATGTTTTACCAGAATTCTCTACCAAATTATTATTCAAATCAGAATCTTCTTTGTGAAATTCTTGGAGTTTTTCATAAGCTTCTGCTTTTTCCTGCTCCAAAATATGCAGTAGCTTAGAAATTTCTTTATCTCTGTTATCCCACCAGTCCATTGTCCAGATACGATGAAGTTTCCAGTTCAACCCCTGAAGGACACTAATCTGAGCAACCTCACGATCTTTTGTATTCGAAGATTGTCTATAAGATTCGCCATCCAGCATGATTCCAAGTAAATACGCTTCCTCATTATAAGGATTAATAACCGCAATATCAACTTTAAACTTTGAATGACCTACTGCTTTTTGGTAACTAAACCCTGCATCAGCAATCCGCTGGCAAATATGTTCCATGATACCCTGATCCTTCTGAACCCTGGTTTCCACATAGCCACCTTGCAGTCGGCCTTTTTCTGCAAATTCAAGAAAGTTCTTAAGAGACTCTACACCCTTGGACTTGGTACGTTTCAGATCAATCATGTCCGCAGTCATTGATGTAAATACAACCATTTCTGATCTGGCACGTGACACTGCAACATTTAATCTCTTCCAGCCACCGTCTTTGTTCAGAGGACCAAAATTCAACGACAGCTTTCCATCTGCATCCGGGCCAAATGCAACAGAAAATAAGATAACATCTCTCTCATCCCCCTGAACATTTTCCAGGTTCTTAATAAACATGGTCTCCTCACCCACATTTGCCCAGTTATCAAAAGCATTGTCCTTCTGATATTCTTCCTGAAGCAGATCTTCAATCAGGGTCTGCTGACTGATGTTAAATGTTACTACACCGATGGTCTGATTGGTTAATTCAGAATTCTGATATCTGCGTTTTATTTCTTCAACAATTGTCTTCGCTTCACCCTCATTCACACGGCCTTTTCCACGATCAAAAAAGCCATCTGCATTCACCAAGCTTACGCGCTTTTCTTTATCATTAACAGATGGAAAAGTAAGCATGGAATTCTCATAAAACTCCTGATTACTAAAGGCGATTAAGCTCTCGTGTCTACTTCGATAATGCCAGTGCAAATGTGTCTGTGGCATGCCAAGAGCCAAACAATCATCCAGGATGCTATCCAAATCTTCAATATCCAGATTATCCTCATCCACTGTGTTGCCAGCAAAGAAGCTTGTCGGGGGCATCTGATTCGGATCACCAACGATAACCGCATTTTCACCTCTGGCCAGGACACCAACTGCTTTACATGTAGGCAGCTGCGAAGCCTCATCGAAAATAACGATATTAAACAAATCATTTTCTGCTGACAGATACTGTGCAACAGAAATTGGACTCATTAACATACACGGGCAAAGTTTTGTCAGCACATGTGGAATCTGCTCAAACAGAGACCTGATTGAAAGGCCTCTACCATTGCTGCTGATTGCTCTTCTTAAAATATTCAGTTCTTTGCTCACCTGCACAGAATCATAAGGGGTCGGCAGTTGATGCGTCAGCTTATAGAACATCTCCGCCTTTGTAAGCTCCATAAATTCCTGATCGAGCCTCTTAAACTGTGAAATACGCTCATTAAATCCAGTACCCGAGAAACCATTTAAAACAGGTTCATTCTCAATGACAGAAAAAATAATAGCTCTGTATACCGACTTCAGATAAACATTCATCAACTGATCATGAGGCATGCCTTCTTCATAAGCGTCGCAAACTGGTGTAAGTCCACACTTCCGACATTCTTCAGCAAACTGTCTATATACAATCCAGTCCTTAATTGAAGATGCATTTTCAAGAATGCACTCACAAAAATCCAGCCGGCAATCCATCCAATTTTCATTATTATCCTTAAATACAAGATCCAATAACTCGGTTACTTCTGATTCTTTTGTTTTTACAGCATCTAATTCATCAATCATTTTTTTTGCTAACTGAATACAAGATTTTAGAGTTCCCTCAGTTTCTAGTTTTCTAATCTGACCTGCAAACTGATGCATGATCTGAAGCTGCCTTTTTACACTATCCTGGTACTGTTCCAAAGCTGCTTTAGATGTATAGGACTGAATGATTGCCTTCCACTCGTATGATAACTTCACCTCTAGCTCATCCATTTCACTTGCTTCCTTCTGATAAAAAGCAATATCTGTTAAATAAACCGGAATTCTATCCATTTCGACAGGAAAGGATGCATAAGCCTGTAGCTCTGTTGTTAGTGTGGCAAGTGCTTTTCCTTTTCCGAAAAATTTTTTATTTGCCTGATCATATTTTTCCCGGAAATTATTCATATCCATGCGCAGAAAATTTTCATTCCACTGTCCAAGGAAAGACGCTCTCTTCAATGCAAATGCATCTCTACGATCCACATATGCTTTTGGAACTGAAAATTCTCTATCAACTGAATCGGCATTTCTTAAAAATGAAGGAATTTCTTCTATTTCAATAACACTACGTGCATAATTACAGATATCCTTCCATTCATCTTCTGTAACAGGCAAGCTCATTTCCATCTGCTGGACAAACGCCTGTCCATCCTCTCTGAATTTTTCAAGAGAAGACTTATATGCAAGCATGATTGCTTCCAGTTCAACCTTCAATCGCTGACTGTATTCCTTCTTATGTACCGCTACCAACGGATGGTTATGAGGATGTCCAATACCCTTTCCAGCTGCAATCAGTCTCTCAAGACTATGAATCTGGTGATCCAAATCGCTCTCTGTCAGTGCACTTGCATATGCATGATTGAACCTGATATCCTTTCCATGTTCTGGAACCATCTCATAAATATCCATCAATTGACGCAAACTTCTGCCAAAAGGCCTCTGCACATGCAGCGCTTTTACATAAGCATCCAGATCAGCTCTCATCTTACGAATATCCTGAATCTTCTTGTCATACTCTGTCTGTATTCCCCAGACACCGATCTCTAAACCACGTTTCACCTGATCCAGTACTGCCTTCTTTGCCGCCTTTTTTGAATGTAATTCAAGACAGAAATCTTGTATTCCCAGTGCCGCAAGTCGCTTCTGCACTACTTCAAGCGCCGCCATTTTTTCTGCTACAAACAAAACAGTTTTCCCTTTTGTCAGGGCATTTGCAACCATTGCTGTAATAGTTTGAGACTTTCCGGTTCCTGGAGGTCCATGTAAAACAAAGCTAACTCCGTCTGCTGCCATGTTAATAGCTTTGAGCTGAGAAGAATCAACCGTTACAGGAAGATATGCTTTGTCCGTATCTACGCTTTCAGGAATTGTACAATCCCATTCTACAGTACCATTCATAAGACTGTGGACAATCTTATTGTTTTCCAGGAAGTCTGTTCGGCTATGAATATCATTCCACATAACAAACTGTGAGAAAGAAAAGTTTCCAATAAATCCGGCTTCTACTATATCCCACATAGGCAGATTCATGATAGCACGACGAATGATAGCAAAGATTTTAGGCATATCCAGCCCATGCTCATCCATAGGAACAGGATTTAATCCATCAATCTTAGTATCAAAATTCTGTTTCAAGAATTCAAGCAGTGTAATATTAATCTGCGCATCCTCATCCCTCATGCACATAGCATATCCTTTACAGGCTGATTTACGATTTATATCTATCGGCACCAGAACAATCGGTGCATATCTGGCAGTAGCATTCTTCTTACCTTCAAACCAACGAAGTAGCCCAAGCGCCAAGTATAATGTACTTGCTCCGTTCTCTTCCATAGAAGTTTTCGCAGATCGGTACATCTTTGTCAAACAGCTATTAAGTTCCTTTTCTGTATATAAAGAATGTAATTTACAATGCTTACTTTCTAATTCAATAAAGGCTGCAAATGGCCCCAATTCTCCCAAAGCCTCTACAGGAACTCCACCATCACCGGAAATAGACATATCTGCCGGACGTGGTAATACCTGAAATTCCTCACCATCAGCTAAAGCATCCTCCAAAATGCTTACATCAGATGAAAGCAATGGAAGCACTGCCTTTGTCATACGCATATTGATGAGCATATTTCTCATACTCAGATCGAGCAGTTTACGTTCCCACTGCGTCTGTTTGGTGACTTTTTCTTTTTTCCCTGACTGGGTCAGGTCAAAGGTATCTCCGATCGCCGTTGGAGCACTGGTTACGTCTTTTTCTTTTCTATCTTCATGCTGAACTTCAAAGCCTGAATCTGTCTTTAAGCGTACCGGCAACGGGCGAACACCCCTACTTCTTGCTCGTTTCACATCAATAACAAATGCAAAATCCCCATAGTTAGACACATTACTTCCAGCATGAGTAATTGCATCATCAAAACTACGCATCTTTCCAGCACACATTGCCGTACACTCAACAACAATTATCTCATGAATGCCTTTTGACATTCTCTTCTCTAGCTGAGAAGGATCATCCATTATCATGTCAGAGAAGGATTCTTCTATCAACCATACACCAGCAAAAATATGGCCCTTCATCATGATCATAAACGGGTTTAACCCTATGGCTTCCAGACATGCCACATAAAGAAGTGTCATATCCATACAGGTTCCCATATGCTGATCTATTACCGCATCTGCTAAACGAATACGCTGTCCAAACTCCTCAAAACTCGAAGGTGGCTCAGCGTAGGTGATATTTTTTTGTTGAATGGCCGCATAGGCTGCTGCTGCCATTGTTTTAACTCTATTCGGATCATCAAACTGATACCCTGCCAGAGATGGCTCCTGTGTCCATTTATCCAGATATTTTGAGGCAAGCTGTAACAAACTTGCTACCACTGGATGATTCGGCATAGCGAATGCAGCTAAAAGCTCCGGTGTATACTGCAAGCCAGGCCACTGATTAAAGGCAAGCGCCGTAATATTCTTTGTACTTGAAACAACTACCTCATCTTCAAGGTATATATCTATTTTTAGTTTACAAGTACTTCTTTCTGTCAGTGAAGCAAGATATTCTGCATTTATACCTATATTTAAATTCTTAAAATGCAGTTCTTCACCGGGCTTGATTTTCTGAATTCCCAGTTCAAACTTTTCTACCAATTCATTGTTAGAATCAATACAAACGACCAAGTTATCAATATCAACCTCAGAAACATTTTTTATGCAGATATCATTGACTATGTGAGCCCCATTGTGCTGAATTGCATAGGTCAGTACATCATCTATCTCGCAGGACAACTCCAGTTTATTTTTCGTCTTTTTTACAATTTCCTTCTTTTCCTCTTCTGAAATCTTTTCATCAGAATCTGATATGTTCATCTTCCGAGAAGTCTCAATCTCCTGATTGATTACTGCCGTATACCCTTCCTCTACAGTCACTTCTACCTCCTTTTCACTGTTTCAGTCTTTTCTTCAGTTTCTGGCTCTGATGGCACAGTAGACGTAACCTTTTCCCATGCAAGCATTACTGCTGCCATATGCTTACAGTTACTTCCTCCTGCTGCATAGGGGCAACTACATTTCATCTTGGATACTTCATTATCTGCAAATTCTATTTCAACATGAAAATCTTCAAGTCCCACTACACTTGCTGCAACTCGGTCTTCTTCTATTGTTAAATCCCGAATAGAATCACTTAGAATATAATCTTTTGCGCTATTCAGTATATTTACCTTAAACAGTACTCTCCAGTCCACACTCAAACCCTCATCTTATTACATCCTATCGACAAACTTGTTATAATTTATCCTTAATTTCTTAGTTGTCTGTTCTGCATCCAATGCTCCATTTATTGCACTTTCAATAATTTCCTGAAACAACTTTTTATCACAGATTTGGACAGGAAGTTTCCACATATAAAGCACATCAATCATTTCAGAATCATAAATATCATTAAATTTCTCAAGTACTGCAACGTTATATACCACATTCATACAAAAAATATGCTGCATAATCATCTGCCTTACGGATTGGTGAAGGCTTAGAAAATGCCCACAAAAAAACTGTTTTGGCATAATCCCCTTGCAAAGGCGGTATTTCTGACTCATTATGCTGAACTGAAATACTGATCTTCCCCAGTGATGTATCAATTACAGTAGCATTATTTTCCTTTTTCACCGGAACACTTTCATTTTCATAAGTATTCATCTATTTTCATTTCTTTGAAAAAATTGTTTAGCATCTTTGTATGAAAAACTCGCAATTTCATTACAACGTGTATCTACAACAGCGTCGTTGGTGTTATCGAAACCATTATTTTGCAGGATCTGTCTAATTTTTTTAAGTTTAACTTCATTTGTCTTAGAAAAAATGGCATCAAATCTATTGCTATCTCCTTGGAATAGATAATTGGAAACGATTTCATTAACGTATTCTATGTAGTTGAGCGTACTCAGCAATTTACAATCAACGTCATAAACATAATTAAGTGTAGCCCGCACCATTGAAGCAACCTCTTTAAAAGTTGGAACTCTGCTATTTTTAAACGATATTAATGTCCTTTCAATATCTAATCCGTTAAAGTTATCGAAAATTTCTTCAATATTCCTATTAAATACATCGATACTGCTTTTCAACAATTCGTTTTCGGCTCCATTGTGAACCAACCTATTTCTCCAACAAACAAGAAGATCAACAAATGCTGTATTAATTGAACCTATCATACCTTTTTCCAGACTCATTAGTTTATATTTATTATATACGCTTCTTCCGTTTTTCACATCATCGAATTTCTTTTTGAGCTCTATATTTTGTATGAGAAACGGGGATGTGTTGCATGAACTCAAATACGAATCCAAAGAATCTACAAGCCAAGACAATGTCGATTTTTTTGCAAAAGCTTTACTACGTTCTGCTGAGTCGGTTTTACTCCTCGGATTCCAAGAGGTATGAAACTCTTCTTTGACATTAACCTTGCCGTCAATAATTCCGTCTAGTCCAACTAAAATTGTGATTAGCATGTGGTTTGACTGGCCAACATCCATTTTAAATAGTTTAAGATTCCGGCTAGCTTTTAGTTTCATAATATTACCTCATTATGGTGCCACCGGTGCGAATCGAACGCACTTCTCTCACTTTAAGGGTATCATATAGATACAATAAAGGTGAGCGACTTACCATTTATCCGCAGTGGCATATAGTATCTAAATTGTATTAGCATGAAAGCGAAACTTCGAAATATATTATTTGCCAACAAAAAAAACGGCAAAAAGGTATTTACTATACTCTCTTGATATGCAGTGCTGAACCTCCAACTTCCCATTATTTCTAGAATCAGACTGTCTGTCATAATCATAATTTTTATTGGATATTTCATATCATAATATACCATAATATTCCATTATGCAATATTTATCTACAAAATTTCATATACATAAAAATTTCATATACATCTTGTCTAAAAAAGCTGATTACGATTACGGCTATTCTATAGAAAAAGCTGTATTAAATACCTTGAAAGAAATCATCCCATAAACCTTGAATCTTTCGGCAATCTCGTTTTATCTTGTCCGATTTTCTCCGTATCGCTTTTATAAGATCATCCACTCTGGAGTTTTCTGAAAAATCATAATACAAATATTTGTCTAATCCATAATATACTTCGTTTACATCAACATCACATACATAGAAAGGATTTAAATATAAAACAAAAAAGTCCTGACGAGCAAAAACGCATCATCAGGACTTATATGCAGAAAGTTATCGTATTCCCCGAACATATTGATATAAAGTTCGTGGTGGATACGACAAGTGGAGCTGAGGGGAATCGAACCCCTGTCCGAAAGCCTATCCACTGAAGCATCTCCCATCACA
>Ga0153947_1001756_pt1 | contig 9903 bp, 9 predicted proteins | sample TSNJ031MetaG_FD_104697 | JGI IMG/M metagenome (GOLD analysis project Ga0153947, IMG submission 104697) | Attine ant fungus gardens microbial communities from New Jersey, USA - TSNJ031 MetaG | ecosystem: Host-associated > Fungi > Mycelium > Unclassified | place: USA: New Jersey, Wharton State...
AGGTCATCAAGGCATATAACCTTCGGGGCGCAAATTTCAAAAAACTGGAACATGCCTTTCAAAACTACACAAAGGAAAGCATCAAGTTAGAAAGTGTCTCCGGTCCCTTTTATCTTGTAGCTGTTTCTTTCCTGCAATCCGGTCTTTCCTTCATCACTATGACTGGTGTATATCTGCTCATGGGCGGCACACTTAATATCTCCATTTTTGTGATGTTCCTGTTTGTGGGAACCCGTATTTTCGATCCATTGGTTGGGGCGATTACACAGCTCCCTGTTTTCGTCTATAAAAAGACCGCCGGACAGCGCATTGTTGACTTAATGGATGAGCCGATTATGTCGGGTGATGGAGAAGCTCCGGAAAAGCATGATATCCAGTTTAAACATGTGGACTTTGGCTACGGAAAAGATATGGTGCTACATAATGTAAGTGCATCTTTTCCGTCCGGCTCTATGACAGCAATCGTTGGGCCATCGGGTAGCGGAAAAAGCACTATCCTTCGGTTAATTGCCCGATTTTATGATCCCCAGAAAGGGAAAGTGTTGTTTGGCGGTGTGGACGAAACCGGCGTTGACCCTGAAAAGCTGATGAAAAAAATTTCTGTGGTGTTTCAAGATGTTTATTTGTTCCAGGATACAATCGGGAACAACATTCGATATGGACGGGAAAACGCCACGCAGGAAGAAATTGAAGTGGCTGCAAAGCTGGCACACTGCCATGAGTTTATTATGAAACTTCCGGAAGGTTACAACACGATGGTTGGCGAAGGCGGCTCAACCTTATCGGGTGGTGAAAAACAGCGTGTATCCATCGCCCGCGCTATTTTGAAAAATGCTCCCGTTTTACTTCTTGACGAAGCTACTTCATCACTTGATCCAGAGAACGAAGTAGAAGTGCAGCAAGCAATCGGGGAATTGGTGAAAGGTCGGACAGTGGTTATGATTGCACACAAGTTGAAAACCGTTGCTGGAGCCGATCAGATTATTGTTCTTGACCATGGTGAGGTCGTAGAAACCGGAACACATAAAGAACTTATCGCCGAGAAAGGGCTATACGAGCATTTATGGAATATTCAGCAGACTACGGTTGGTTGGCAGATCAACTAAAGCAAATCAAATAATTTTCATAGAGAAGAGCAATAAATGCGCTCATTTATTGAGATAGGAGGATAATCGCATGAGCGAAAATGTGTTAAATCAAAAGGAAAAGCAAAAGCAATTTATCTTAAACGGCAATCTGTGGAAAGTCATGTTTAATCTATCATGGTCTGCGGTTATAGCTATGGTGCTATACGGCTCTGGAATGCAGAGAGAACAGCATAATTTTATTGTTAAAATAGCGAAACGGATACTTGTCAGGTATCCGTTTCACTATTGTGCTGTAGAGTTCTATTGCTGATTAGTCAACAAGCTGTTCCAAAGCAGCCTTAGTGTATTTAACGTCAACATCCATGCGTTTTGCAGTTTCCTCCACAGTAAGACCAGAATCAATGAAGCGCTTTATTACCATGACAATATTCTCGGCAACTTCAATAATATGATTATCCAAATCATAAAAACGAACAGCTCGTTGTCCCCAACTATGTTCTACTACTGGATGGATATATGAGATATTGGAAAATATCTCTATTTTTTTTATAAAGCCATCCATATCATCTGTTTCAAAATATAATTCTACAGCGTTATTTTCGAAGATGATATCAGATGGTGACTTGTGAATAAAGTTAATCCATGTATCGGCGGTTTGCAAGAAAACGCCCCCTGTCAATTCAACATTTGCACCTGCATCCATAACAACTTCTAATCCAAGTACAGAGTTGTAAAATGCTTTAGCTTTTTCCATATCTTTGACCGCAAGTAAAGTACCCTTATATTTCATTAATAAAACCTCTCTTTGCCAATCTTTTTCATCAACAGATATGCTCCGTTTTTTATTGCTGAGAAGCGTTCTCCTCACTCTTTTAACGATAGTATAGCATAAAAACGCGAACGCTTCCACAAAAATAGTATGAGCCTCTCTGCGGTACTGAAAATCTGCGCCGTTGATTGGAATGAACAGACCAAAGCGGAAGAATGGCGGCAAGCGTGGGCTGATTATGCCAATGCTTTTTTGGAGCGCAGCAACCATACCGAGCGGATAGACCACCAAAGCTATGAGCGGCAAGGGATTGACTTAGTCCCCCCCGTCAGGCTGCTCCGTTTCATATCCGCCGCTTGTATTGTGATATTCCTTTTCGCAGCAACTGCTTTTACGGCAAGCTATATTCAAAACAGTATCAGTATTTTCTATATAAGGTATTTGTCCCCGGAAGAAATGGCGGTTGCGGATTCGATGGCAGAACCATACGGATCAAAGATTTATTTTGACGGCTTAAAATCCGATGACGTAAACAAACAATATTTCTCCATCAATAAACTGGTTGAATACTATAATGATGAAAAAATACGCAAAGAAGCCATACACGCCATAACCCCGTTGCTTTCCGATGAGGTGTTGGCGGATGAGAACGCCGACCCGGGCAGCAGGGCATTGGCGGACGCCGCCGCTTTCGCACTCTCGGTACTCAAACAGGAGTTTGACGACCCGCGTATTATCCACATGGCAGATTGTACGATTCTGTTCACGTTGTTTAACGATTACTCCGATTACGGAACATATAATCAAATATGGGCGATTAAAGATGGTGAATTAAGTGTGTTAGCATCTTTTGATTACCCGAAAATGTATATAAAGCAAATCTTGCCCTCTCCAGATAAAAAACTTTTCGCTGTCACATTTGTTTCAAATAAGAGCGGCTATATGCTGATTTGGGATTTGGAAAACGGCGCGGTAAGCCCAGAACTTATAGACAGCGCCCGCGTTAAGATTGCGAAAGACTTGAACCTCGATTATTGGCAGCAGATAGATAACGAGAATTACAGTGATATACATGGGATTTGGGAAGATGCCGAAGCATGGAAAATCGGATGGACGAATAATAGCACAATAGAATTTGACGCTTCATTATGGTATCCCGGAACAGGAATTGACGATGACATGTTTATTAGAAATACGCACATCCGATATGATTTCAGTCAAAAGCACATGGAGTATGAAATCATTGAGGATAATTAAACACTAAGCAATCAAGGCAGGACATAATGATATGCTACCTTCAAGTAGGACAGTGAAATATAAACTTATTATTTTTTATTTTCCACTTGACGGGTAGCACACCAAAATAAAGGATTTCTACGTGTGTTGTCTTTGTAGCAACACGATAGTCTCGACATGCAACGTATGCGGGAACATATCAACTGGGGTGGCTTCAATAAACTCGTATTGCCCTTTTACATCAGAGTTCGGTATATCCCCTCCACAAAGCAATTTGATATCTCTGGCCATAGTGGCCGGGTCACATGAAACGTAGATGATACGCTTCGGAGCGGTCTTGATGATCGCTTCTAAAAGTGACGGTACACAACCCACACGCGGCGGGTCGACGATTACGACGTCTAGTTCAATTGGCATTCCACTTAAGCCTATATTTGCAACAGCTTTGCCAATCTCATCATATGCAATCTCAGTCTCGGTTTCACACTCTCCCTCTTTGGTCTCCATCAACTTCGGCAATATGTCTTCCACTCTGCCACAAATATAAGTTGCATTTACAAGACCATTGATGACTGCATTTCTGTTGGCATCGAGTACTGCACCTTTTAGTGATTCAATGCCGATCACCTTGCCAACTTTATTCGTGTCGCCTCCGGTTTTTTCCATCATATCCCTTGCAATGGAAAGACCAATCGTACCGACACCACAATATAAATCTAAAACCGTTTCATCGCCGCGAAGCTTCGCATATTCTACTACTTTGCCGTAAAGCTGCTCCATTTGAACTGGATTGACCTGATAAAACGACAGCGGAGATATTTCAAAATTCAGGTTTCCCACCTTTTCCAGAATCGTCGGTTTACCTGCAAGTGTCATACATTGTTCGCCCATGATTTCTGAGCCCTTCTTTTTATTCACATTGAGTACGACGCTCTCAAGCGAATAATACGATCCGTCTTCTCTAGGAGATAGCTTCGAGATAGCATCATCCAGCATTTCTACAAGCTTATTTGAGTTAGGAATCCCGCGTCCGTTTACAACCAATATTATCATTACTTCTCCGGTGCCGAAGGCTGTCTTTACAACCAAGTGTCGCATCAAACCCTTGCCCCATTTTGGATCGTAGGCGGTAATGTTATCCGACTGGATAAATTCCCGAAGCACTTTTGCTGCTGTTTCGGCTGGAGGCGCTTGAATCAGACATTCGTCGCAGTTCACAACTTCATGCGTCTTCATTTTATAAAATCCGATTGCACATGTACCTAGATTTTCGATGATGCCACCTTTACGAGTAACAATCCCGCCGCAATTGATAGGGAACTGTGCCTTGTTTCTATATCTAAATGGCTTGTCCATGCCAATGATTGGGTTCATCTTTGGGTCTTCAATTCCGGCAAGCCGTATGAGCCTGTCTCGAATCTGCTTTTCTTTTAATATCAGTTGCCCCTCATAGGACATGCGTTGAAATGTGCATCCGCCGCACGCTTCAGCATATCTGCATGGTAGATCTGTTCTATAACGTGAAGGTTTTATAACTTCCAAAAGCTTCGCAAAAACATAGTTTTTTTTCATTTTCGTCAACTCAACTTTAACCGTATCCCCAACTGTAACTCCCGGTACAAATACAGCCATCCGATCTATGTGCCCAATGCCCTCACCTTCATTTGATATATCTTGAATCTCCAGTTCATAAACTTGTCCTATTTCCATTATTTTCTCCTTTTAGGCTTTTACCTGCCTATAAGTATAGTGAAACCAGGCTTGGAAGTCAAGTTTTGCCATCAAAGCCTATTGCGCCATGGTCTATTGTTTCATCAAAAGCCTATGTTCGTCAAAAACCTATTGTGCCGAAAAACCTATGTTTTGCCAAAACCTAAAGACGGCAGAAATAATTCTGCCGTTTAGAAGCTACTCTAAAGTTTTTCTGAAATCCCTTATTCAAAATTCCCTACTCATACTGAACGCGCAGTTCGATCTGATCCGGCAGTGTATTCATTTCTGTTTCAGCCACCTGAAGCGGATATGTCAGCACTTGCGCTAATGCTGTCCCTGGCTCTGGATCTTTAAAGTTGCAATATACAGCCAAAGTGTTTTTCCCATCATTTTCTTCTAATACCATTTTATCGACTGCAATCTCAAATCCGGAAGTTGGTTTTTCCCCTCTGGTCACGACGACATACACCTTCCCGTCAACCATACACGCTAGCGCCCGTTCTAAATCTCTATATTCTGGTATCACACTACTCGTGATATCCTGCGGAATTTCCGCATCGCTCAGTGCTCTAAAATCCACCGCCTCATCACCCTTCATTAAACTCATTACTAGCAATGCAACAATTAGGATTGCAATAATAATACCGATTATGAGAAGCCCTTTTCCTTTTGGCATATGTATTTTTTGAAAGATATTACTCACAATAAAAACTCCCTTCATCTTGTTATTAAGTTTATTTGATAAAACTTATTCATGAAGAGAGCTTGTTATTCGTTATTTATTGAAATACTTTTAAGAATTTGCTGAAATCTGTTTCACTGCTAAAATAATCTCTTTTGCCGTCATCCCATACTTGACCTTCAATTCCTCAGGCTTGCCCGACTCTCCAAAGGTATCCTGTTGTCCTACCATCGCTATTTTGCAAGGCAGATGGGTTGTCACCACCTCTGCCACTGCGGCACCTAGCCCGCCAATTACAGAGTGTTCCTCTGCTGTGACGATGCCTTTTGTCTCTGTAGCGGCCTTCACAATGATATTTATGTCAATCGGCTTAATCGTATGCATGTCAATGACTCTTACATCAATATTATCTTCTGCAAGTTTTTCAGCTGCTATCATCGCTTCGCTAACCATAATACCTGTTGCTATGACAGTCACGTCCTTGCCCTGCCGCACACAATTTGCCTTGCCGATTTTTATGTCTGCCTGTTCGTCATAAAATACTGGTACTGCGGCTCTGCCCAGCCGTACATAAGCGGGTCCGTTAAAGGCGACCGCTTGCCTGATTAGCTGCTTTGCGGAAACACCGTCGGAAGGGTTAATCACTGTCATGCCCGGAATCGTTCGCATCAATGCTAAATCTTCAAATGTCTGATGGCTCGCGCCGTCTTCTCCGACCGTGATACCCGCATGTGTCGCACAAATTTTTACGTTTGCTTTTGTATATCCGATAGAATTTCTAATAATTTCAAAAGCCCTGCCGCTTGCAAACATTGCAAATGTGCTGGCACATACGATTTTACCCGAAAGGGCAAGCCCCGCGGCCGCACCGTAAAGATTTTGTTCTGCAATGCCCATGTTGAAAAATCGCTCAGGAAATACCGCTTTAAAGTCGGCTGTCATGGTGGATTTTGAAAGGTCTGCATCCATTACAACTAAACTTTCATACTTTGAGCCCAGCTCTGCCAAGACCTGTCCATAAGCTTGCCTTGTTGCCATTTTATCTGCCATTACCATTCACCCCCTAATTCCCTGATCGCCTGTGCAAGTTCATCGTCATTTGGCGCTTTTCCGTGCCAGTTCGGATTATCTTCCATAAAAGAAACGCCTCTGCCTTTAAAGGTTTTTGCAACGATTGCTGTCGGTTTCTCCTTACAATCTTTTGCGTCCTCAAATGCTTTGAAGATTTCTTCAAAACTATGTCCGTCAATATTTAGCACATTCCAGCCGAAGGCAGTAAACTTTTCGCCTACAGGTGAAACCTTCATAACATCATCATTTTTTCCGTCAATCTGCAAACCATTCCAGTCTACAATCGCAACCAAATTGTCCAATTTGTAATGGGCTGCAGACATCACCGCTTCCCAAACCAAGCCTTCTTGCAATTCACCGTCGCCCAGCAAGACGTAAATTCTTCCGTTTTTAGCGTCCATTTTGTTTGCCATAGCCATACCGCCGGCCACAGAGATCCCGTGACCCAGCGAGCCAGTAGACATCTCTACACCGGGTATCTTGTCCATGTTCGGATGCCCTTGAAATTGATTCCCCAGTTTTCTGAGTTGTAATATATCAATTTTCGGAAAATATCCCCGCTCTGCCAATGCTGCATACTGAACAGGTCCCGCATGTCCCTTAGAAAGGATAAATTTATCTCTGCCCTCCATTTTGGGGTTTTTCGGATCAATCTTCATTTCACGAAAATACAAAGCGGTCACAATGTCTGCTGCTGAAAGTGAACCGCCCGGATGTCCCGAACCTGCTGCGTGTATCGCCTTTACAATGCCGACTCTGATATTGGCGGCCGTCTGTTCAAATTCCCTATAATCCATCACTTCAATTCCTTTCCTTCTTTGATTACTTTTACCATAAATAAAGGCAACTGCGCAATCCTCTTATATCTGCTTGGTTCTCTTGCAAACCGGTAAAGCCACTCCATCCCATGTTTTTGATAAAACAAAGGCGCCCTTTTTACCGTACCCGCCCACACATCGAGGCTTCCGCCCACACCAATTGCAGCGCGCACGTTTGTAAATTGGTCCTTATGTTCATAGATAAATTTTTCTTGTTTTGGAGCTCCAAGTGCCACACATAAAAAGTCGGCACCTGAGTTGTTGATATCTTCTACCAAATCCGCTTCATCTTGCTCGCTGAAATATCCGTGATGTGTTCCAGCAATGCGAATTCCTGGATATGTTTCCTTTATTTTCTCTCCGGCCAGTGCGGCTACACTGTCCCGCAGCTCATTTGCCGGCTTGCTGCCCAATAAATATACAGATTGCCCGTGGTCTCTGAGGTATTCAAATGCCTGACTCAAAAAATCAACGCCTGTAACTCTTTCTTTTAGGGGTACTCCTTTAAATCTGGAAGCATATACGATACCTATTCCATCAGGAATGATGAGGTTTGCCTCTTCTATTAAAAACTTCAATGCGCTATCCTTCGTTGCGTTCATAATGATTTCAGAATTCGGCGTCACAATTAAGTCGCATTCCGGTGTCAGCATCAATCCTTCAAAAATTTTCATAGCTTGACTGTTGTCCACCATATCTACCGGTATACCCAAAATTCGAATCCTATCCGGTTCATTCATTAGCTCGGTCCTCCCATTTAATCCATAACTTATCCATTTTTATTTTACGATCAACTTTTTGATTATTTTGCAATCAACTGTCGATCAACTTTCTTATCCATTCTCATTTTTCGATCAACTTTTTGATCATTTCTTCGTTCGTATCCAAGTCTTTAATCAGCGCTTTAATTTTCTCCTGCACTTTAGCGTTTATCGCCTCTTCATTTTTTATCGTTCGTTCAAACTCCTCCAAAAAGTATTCACTCGTAAAATCATAAATACCACACATCGCTTTTAACCCAAGCGAATGCATGAAAGAGTTAATCTTCGGATCATATGAGATCCCAATCATTGGCACATTCATTATTGCAGCGTGAATGAGTGCATGAAGTCTGACGCCTACCAGCACGTCCATATTTCCGATAATAGAAAGCATTTCATTTGTAAGATATTTATGTTTAATAGCGTGTATTTTGTTACCCAGCCTTTTTTCGATTTCGTTAATCACTGCCATATCTTCCGAAAAATGAAATGGAATTAAAACAATTTCCGCCTCATGCACAGCCCTTAATTTTTCAATAGACAAGCAGAGTTCGTCCATAAAACTGCTCGTGACATTTCGCTCTCTGATTGCAAATCCAACGGTTCTTTTCGCAGGGTTTGCAGTAAACCCTTCAGACGCCAGAATTTCCTTTCCAAGCTGCAAGTCCACGGGTTTTATGCGAAGTACAGGATCTGCTGTGACAACCACCTTATCCGTAGGTATCCCGATTTCTTGCAACAGCACTTTCGAAGCCTCATCACGCACAACAATGCCACTGGCCTTATTTAAAGTTCTGGCTGTCAGTTTTCTATTGAAATTAGAATTAATCGGACCAATTCCCTGACTGTAAATGAAAAGCTTCTTTCTGAAAAACAATGCAAGCCACATAATAAATAAATAATAGAGAATGCTTTTTTTGCTTGTCGCATCCTGAAGCAAACTTCCTCCGCCGCTGATTAAAATATCACAGCGCCTGACAGAACCTATAATCGCTTTCATCGATTTTCGATTTACGGATCTGACATTATATTTTTCTGCTGTCGATTGTGGGTTCTTCGAAAGAACTGTAATCTCAATACCTTCTAGCCTATCCTTTAAGTTTTCCACCACAGCAGAAAGGATGGACTCATCTCCAATATTATTAAACCCGTAGTAGCCTGAAATCAATATCTTATACATCAAATAATCCTCGTCTCTGCTGCCTCGTCTCTCTGCCTTCTCTATGCCTTCGCCTGAAAGTATCTGCGAAAATACTTGTTATATAGCCTGTAAACGCCTTCAAATATTAAAATTGCAACAATACCTAATATGATTCCAAATATAAGCGAATAGCCTGTTCTGATAAATCCAAGATACAGCGGCGTTCTGATATGCATAAATGTATTACATACAGAAGTCACACCAAGCACACCTGCCAGCCCAAATACAACGCTCCAAAGCCTCAAACGCCTAACTGCACAATAAACCATCATCATGATTGCAGGGAATGCAATCAAAAATTCCTTGTTCCTCGGTCTTGCAATCAGTATTTCTTCCAATTTATTTCTAAACAGCATTTCAATATTGGATACTTCAACTGCGCTCTCATGTCCGGTTCTCATGATGTAATAGACTCCAATGCCTGCTACCACTACGCCGATGATCAACATCCATACTTTAATATGGACATTGAGCATGTCCCGAAGATCGCTGAATTCTAAACTGTTGTTTTCACTCTTTAACTCCCCATAACCAAAATAAGCCAAATAGGCAACCACGAAATAG